>Ga0105107_10000546_pt1 | contig 24112 bp, 20 predicted proteins | sample PPLLaktember2015_6_FD_79335 | JGI IMG/M metagenome (GOLD analysis project Ga0105107, IMG submission 79335) | Freshwater sediment microbial communities from Prairie Pothole Lake near Jamestown, North Dakota, USA - PPLs Lake P8 Core (1) Depth... | ecosystem: Environmental > Aquatic > Freshwater >... | reverse complement strand
GGCATGGCACAGCAGGCAGTTGGCATCGCGCCCGGCGATGACCTCCCGGCCGCGCGCTGGATCGCCCGGCGGTTCAGTCAGCGGCGCCAGTATCGCGTCACCGTCGACGCGATAGGGCGCCAGTCCCGAGGGTGCCGCCACAGCACAACCCGCCATTGCGGCACACATCAGGCTCCACCCCGGAAAGCGCACGCCGCCAGCCGCCTCCCGCCGATCAGACCAGCGTCAGCCCCTGCTTGCCGAGCGGCAGGCTGCGCACCGGCTTGCCGGTAGCCGCGTGAATCGCATTCAGGATCGCCGGCACGACGACGCAGATCGTCGGCTCGCCGACACCGCCCCAGAAATCGCGGGTCAGCGGCAGCACAACCTCGACCTTGGGCATTTCGGCAATCTGCATCACGCGGAAGTTGTGGAAATTGGTTTCCACCACACGACCGTTTGCCACCGAGATCTCGCTGTGCAGCGTGGTCATGCCGTAGGCCACGGACCCCTCGATCTGTGCTGCAACCTGGTCCGGGTTAACGACGTTACCGCAGTCCAGTGCAAACACGCAGCGATGTACCTTGACTTCGCCCTTCGAGCTGACAGAAACCTCCGCCACCGCCGCCGAGTAACTGCCGTAGCCCATGAACTGCGCTATCCCTCGATGCACACCCTTCGGCAGCGGCTTGCCCCAGCCGGCTTTCTCGGCTGCCGCATTCAGCACTCCCAAATGCTTGGGGCGTTCGCTCATCAGCGAGCGGCGAAATTCCAGCGGGTCCTTGCCCGCCAGTTTCGCCACTTCATCCATAAAGCATTCGAGGAAAATGCCGTTCTGGTTGGTATTCACGCCGCGCCACGGACCCACCGGCAGGTGCGTGTTGCGCATTGCATACTCGGTGCGCAGGTTGGCATGCGTGTAACCAATCTGTGCGTCGTGCGGCTGCGGCCACAGACCCTGCAACTGGCGGCGGTCCTTGCCATCCTTGATTGCTGCCGGATTGGCAAACGCATTGATCGACTGGCCCGAAACGCGAATGTGCAGGCCGGTCAGGTTACCGCCGTCGTCGACGCCGGCAGCCAGCCGCGCTTGGGCAATCGGTCGGTAGAAGTCATGCGCCTGATCTTCCTCCCGACTCCACACCATTTTAACCGGCGTTCCGGGAAACGCCTTCGCAATGGCGACACCCTGACGCACCACGTCCTGGTTGCCGATGCGGCGGCCGAAACCGCCGCCCAGGTCCAGTCCATACACCTCGCACTTGTCCAGCGGCAGCCCCGACGAGGACGACAGCGCGGCCAGCGACGCTTCGGCGTTCTGCGTCGGTATCCAGATTTCCGCCTTGTCCGCACCGAGCTTCACCGTGCAGTTCATCGGCTCCATCGTCGTATGCGATGTGAAGGGCACGCTGTACACCGCCTCGATTTTTTTCGCCGATGCCGCTATCGCCTTCGGCGCATCACCCGTGTTGATGTCAGCAAACGCATCATTCGACGTCAGCCCGGATTTCAGGTGCTCGGCGATGGACGCACTGTTGACTTTGGCGTTCGGACCTTCGTCCCAGACAATGGGCAGGGCATCCAGCGCCTTCTTCGCCCGCCACCAGGTGTCGGCCACGACAGCCACTGTGGAATCGTTGACTCGGAGTACGCGCTTCACGCCGGGCATGCCCGCGACTTTCGATTCGTCGAAGCTCACCAGTTTGCCGCCATAGACGGGGCAGTCCTTGACGGTCGCATGCAGCATGCCGGGCAGCTTCAGGTCGATCCCGTACACCTGCGATCCGTTCAGCTTGGCCGCGGTGTCCAGCCGTCGCAACGGCTTGCCGGCGATTTTCCAGTCCGTGTGGTTCTTGAGTACAATGCTCTTCTCGTCAGGCGGGGCAATTTTCGCTGCAGCCGCCGCCACCTTGCCGTAGGTCGTCGAACGTCCCGAACCGGCATGGGTAATCACACCGGCGGTAACCGACACTTCGCCCACCGGCACCTGCCATTGATTGGCCGCCGCCTGCAGCAACATCATTCGTGCCGCAGCGCCACCGCGACGCACGTAATCCTGCGATTCGCGGATGCCGCGACTCCCTGCCGTCGACATGACGCGCCACACCCTCTTGCGCGCAAGGTTCTGCCCCGCGGTAATCGATTCCGTCGTGACCTTGCTCCAGTCACACCCCAGTTCCTCCGCAATCAGCTGCGCCAAACCGGTGCGGGTGCCCTGCCCCATCTCGGCACGGACGAAGCGGATGACGCAGGTGTCGTCAGGTTTCACCACCACCCAAGCATTGATCTCCGCGACACCGTCTCCCTGCGCCGCAACGGCGGTGCTGACGCCGAATGGCAAATGAAAACCAAGAGCCAGTCCGCCGCCCGCGGCCGCAGAGCCGACCAGAAACTGGCGCCGCGAAATATTCACCGATTTGCTGCTAGTCGTGTTTTTCATAATCGTTCTCTCCGATCCTAGACCGTTGGCCGGCCAGAGGCGGCAATGTCAGTTTCCGCCGTGACTCGGCCAGCCGCGATGTGAATTGCGGCGCGAATGCGATGGTAGGTACCACAGCGGCAGATGTTGCTCATGGCTTCGTCAATGTCCTTGTCCGTGGGCTTCGGCTTTTTTGCCAGTAGCGCGGCCGCCGCCATGATCTGACCCGACTGGCAATAGCCGCACTGCGGCACGTCAATAGCCGCCCACGCCTTCTGCACCGGGTGTGAACTATCCTTCGAGAGGCCCTCGATAGTCGTGATCCGGTCGGTCGGCTTGACTGCGCTGACCGGGATCGAACAGGAACGCACGACTTCACCGTTCAGGTGCACGGAGCAGGCGCCGCATTGCGCCACGCCGCAGCCATATTTGGTGCCGGTCAATCCGACTTGCTCGCGAATTGCCCAGAGCAGCGGGGTATCGGGTTCGACATCGACCTGATGTGAACGCCCATTGATGTTCAGTTGAGCCATGACTTCTCCTCAGCGATTATTCAGAACGGCGCCACGCCGTGTGCGGCATGCAACACGGCGGCTGAACCCCTCGATTTTGTTGGGACACCCGCAGTCGGACGCCGCGGTGAAGCGCGTTTGGGCACGCCGACCGGCAGAGTATGCCGCCACTAGGAAACGGTCAACTGAAACCGGCGCGCCGCGCAGCGTCAGCCGCACCGGGCGTTGCCCGGCAACTCGTTCGGCCGCGCACAAGCCATTGACTCACCGGGAATTTCAGGACGCCATGAACGCATGATGCAGGTATTTCACAATCCGGATTTGGCGCCAGCTGTGCGGTCTACGGTACCCGTGCGCCGTTCATGCGCGCCAATATGGTTTGCGTGCGGCGCTGCAGATACGCCGTATTGCTGCCTGGCCCATAGCGCCGCGGGCTGGGCACGATGGCGGCAAGGCGCGCGGCCTGTTCGGCCCCAAGGGCCGCCGCAGTCGTGCCGTAATGATAACGGGCGGCGGCCTCCGCGCCGAACACGCCATCGCCCCACTCGATCACATTCAGGTAGATCTCGAGTATCCGCCGCTTGCTCATGATGGTTTCGAGCATTACCGTAACAACCGCTTCCTGCGCCTTGCGCCACCATGCCCGTTCACCGGAGAAAAACAGGTTTTTTGCCAGTTGCTGTGTGATGGTCGAGCCACCGGCAACGATTTCCCCTTCGCGCAGATTTTTCTCGTAAGCCTTCTGGATGCCATCCCAGTCGAAACCGCGGTGCTCCGCAAACTTGGCATCTTCGGCGGCCACCACCGCGCGCTTCAGGTGGCCGGAAATGCGCTGATACGGCACCCATTGCTGGCGCAACCGCGCCCCGGGATTGTCCTCGCGCAGGACTTCCAGGCGCGCGCGCATGAACGCGGTCGATTGCGGGTTATGGCTGGCCCAGTACCAGACATGAACCAGAAACCAGAATTGCACGGCAGCCAGCGCAATCAGCGCCAGCAGCAGGATGCGCCAGCTCCAGCGCAGGGTGAATTTCAGCATCGGAAAACGCGGCTGATGAACGGTTGGACGTGAACAGTTAACCAGTATGGCCGGTGGCCGGCAATATTAACGAACCCCGGTTCAGGTACCGGTCCGCAGCATGGCAATGACCGGGGCCGTCTGCGGCCGCACGTTGCGCCAGATAAAAAAAGATTCGGCCGCCTGTTCGACCAGCATGCCGAGGCCGTCAACGGCGCGTGCCCCGCATTGGCGCGCAAATGCCATGAACGGCGTCACCCGGCCGTAAACCATGTCATACGCCAGCGCACCCGGTGCGCAAAGGTCCGGCGGCAGGGGCGGCATCTCGCCACTGAGTCCGGCGGAAGTGGCGTTGACGATCAGATCGAATTGCGCTCCGGCGAGATCCGGGTACGGCAAGGCCGAGATCCCGCCCGCAGTGAACGGCTCGAACTTGCGGAAATGCCTGACCAGGGTGACCGCCTTTTCCAGCGTGCGATTGGCAACCACCAGCGATTCGGGATGTTTCGCCAGCACGGGGTGCATCACGCCATAGGTTGCGCCGCCAGCGCCCATCAGCAACACGCGTTTGCCGGCAATCGGAAATCCGAGATTCCGTTCGAGGTCGGTGACCAGGCCAATCCCGTCGGTGTTGTAGCCGATGAGTTTGCCACCCTCCAGCTTGATGGTATTGACCGCATCCGCATCATAGGCGTTATCCCCCGGCGCGACGATGGTGATCTTCCGGGCCTCGTGCTTGAACGGCACGGTCACGTTCAACCCCTTGCCGCCCTCGTCGAAGAACTTGCGGACCGTCACGGAAAACTTTGACGGCTCGAGCTCGGACTTCAGCGTCGTGTAGCTCATGTCCTGCCCCGTCTGGCGCGCAAAGGCCGCGTGGATCTGCGGCGACTTGCTGTGCTCGACCGGATTGCCGATGACTGCGTAACAATCCGTCACTGGCTGACGAACTGGTCTGCCCGCGTAAAGGTCCAGGTGCGGGTGATGTGCAGGATGTCGGTATCGCGGGCGATGTTGTCCGGAAATGCCGCAAAGGGTGCAGCGAGAGTCACGATGCGCACGGTGGCCTCGTCGAGCATTTTATTGCCGGAAGAGCGGTCGATCTGAATCCGCTCCAGGCTGCCGTTGGCCTTGATCGATACCGTCGCGATCAGGCTGCCGTAGATCCGCTGGTCGCGCGCGGCCTGCGGATAATTCAACTCGCCGACACGCTCGATTTTCTGCCGCCAGTCCTCGACATAACGCGCGAACCGGTATTCCTGGGCGCGGGCGCCGATGAACTTGCGGCGCGGCCGTTCCTGATAACTGTTCCAGTCCTTGCTGATCTGGGCTTCGAGCCGCGCGATGGCCAGGCTGCGCTGCACCAGATCCCTGGCATCCAGAGTCGGCAGGGGCTCGGGCGCCTGCTGCGGTGCAGGTTTGGTCGGCGCGCTGTCAAGCTGGCTGGCTGGTCCTGGTTTGGTCAGCAACTGGCGCGCTTCGCGCTCGAGGTCCTCGACCCGCTTCTGGGCCAATTGCAACTCGGTGGTCTGCGTGTCCCGGGTAATCACCGGGAGCGGGCTTTTGGCGCGCTGTTTGGCGTCGGTATTGCCACCACCGTCGAGGTGATGCTGCGCCAGAGCATCGGCTTTCTGGGGTTTGGCCGGCGACTTGGTATTGACCAGCACGACTTCCAGAGGCGGAGTCAGGTTCTGCAGTTCGCGGAGTTCAGGCACGGTGAATGTCAGGCCGAAGATCACGAACGCGTGCAACAGCAGCGAAACTGCGCCCGCGGCGCCAAAGCGGGTCCGCGCGGTCATCCGCGAGTAGCGCCGGTCAAAATCCTCGAGGCGCCGCTCCAGTTCAGCCACGCGGGCGTCGAGACGGTCTACCGCACCACCCCATGAGCCGCGGCGCGGATGCTTCGCGCGACGCGGCAACGGCACCACGTTCCTGGCGGCCTTGTAGCTCATGTTGGCTATTCTAGTGCAGCCTTCCGAAATAGCAATAAAAACATTAAATATCAGTTAATTAAACGATTTGCTTAAAGTTGATTCCGGGGCTGTGCATCGCCGTTGGCGACCGCTCACGTCACTGCGGTTCCAGCACCACTTTGAAGTCGAGATGAACGCTCAGTTCCAGCAGATCCACCGCCCCGACGGCGAGCTCGACCCGCACGCCGGAGGTCGCCGCAGTCAACGACGGCACACGCTGCGTGATGGGCACCTGGTCCAGCCGCACCAGGTTTTCCCGCAGCACCGCGCCGGTAACCGTGGTCACCTGTTCCTGCAACAGCCAGCGCAGGCTCCAGTAACGCTCCATGTTGCGCTGGAACTCGCCATAAATTTCATATGCCGCTTCGAAATCGCGCATCGCAGCCAGCAACGCCGTGTCTTTCGAACCATAGACCACGGGTTCACCGCGGGCACGCGCAATCAGCTGTCGCTGGTTGACCAGGTCCGCGTAACGCCGCAACGGCGAACTCGCCCACATGTACTGGGCCACGCCCAGGCCATCATGGGGTCCGGCCGCGGTACTGGTGCGCACCTTGCCGCCGTTCTGCACCCGGTACAGCGCCGGCTGGCCGGCGGCATGCAACTCTCCGGCCCAGGTGCTGTTCGCAAGTATCATCAGTTCCGCGACCGCCTGATCGATCGGCGTGCCGCGCTGGCGGCGGGAAATCGCGACTTTGCCCGCGGCAACATGGAAGACGAACTCGGGGCGATCCTCGGTCTGCGGCATGTCGCCCTTGCGTGCGTACAGCCGGCTGCCCGAGAACTGCCATAACCAGGCCAGCGCCTCGCCTTGCGGATGGGCGATCGCCCCCCGCGCCAACGCCTCCGCATTGAATACCGGCTCCAGCGTGTCATGGCGCAGGTTGTCCGCGATCATCAGGCGCTCGACCCGGGTTTCGTGCCCGACAATCGAAAAATCAGCGGCGATGTCGAAGTAGATCGACAGCGCCGGGCAGATGCGCCCCGCCGCCAGCGTATACGCCTCGACCGCGGCCTCGGGCAGCATCGTGATCTTGCTGCCCGGGAAGTACACCGTCGACAGGCGCTCGCGCGCAATGACATCAAGCGGTGAACCCGGCGTGATGCCGAGCGCCGGTGCGGCAATGTGGATGCCGAGGCGATGCGCACCGTCGGGGAGCAGCTGCAGCGAAAACGCGTCATCGATTTCGGTTGTCGTCGCATCGTCAATACTGTACGCCTGCACGTCGGCGAGGGGCAGACCGGCGGGCGCCGCCACCGCCGGCAAGTCAGGGGGGAATCCGGCGCCACGCGGAAAATGTTCAAACAGGAAACGGTTCAGATGGTAGACCTCGGTGTCAGGCAAGGCACCGCATTGTTGCAGCAGGCGCACCGGCGTCAGCTTCGCCGCAGCGCTGGCCTCCTCCAGTGCTTTCCATTCGATACTGTTGCGGTCCGGTTTGTAGAGCAGCATGTCCAGCAGCGGGCGAAACGCTTCCGGCAATCGTCGGGCCGCAAGTTCTTCGCAGTACGCCGCTTTGGCCAGCGCCTGCTGCCGCTTGCGCTCGATGCTCGCCAGCGCCGCCTTCAGCGACTCCGCCGGCGCGGCCTTGTAGCGGCCGCGACCTTTCTTGTAGAAATACATCGGCGCACCATGCAGCCGCATCAGTACGCCGGCAGACTCCAGCGCGCCGGGGGTGTGCCCGTAGTATTCGCGGGCGAGCGAGTCATACTGAAACTCGTCAGCGCCACAGCATTGCCACAGGAAATCGATGTCGATGGCATCGGCATATTGCTGCGCTTCGGCCATGAATCCGGTATGCTCCGGCACCTCGAAGCGCAGCAGCACAGCGGTTGATTTGACCTTCGAACGCTTGCCGTGCGGCGCCTCCACCTGCAGCGACGTGTCATTGTCGGCGAGCACGGCGCCGACCTTGAATTCGCCGTCTTCTTCGTAAAAAACATTCATCGGAGGGGTGAAAATGGAAGCCGGGGGTTGCGCGGCTGCACCGCGCAAAGCAGGAAGCGAGGCGCGATTATACGCGCCCGCGCTGCCAGAACGCGATCACCGGATCGAGGTAATCGGCAAACTCGCGGAAACCGTGATCGCTGCCGGCAACGATGATCTGCTCGCAACCGGCGTAACGCCGCACCGCATCACGGTAGTCCAGCACTTCGTCGCCGGTGGTGGCCAGCAGCAGGTAGCGATCGGGCGAGATGCGGTCCACTTCCAGCGCCCGCAGTTCCGCGATGTGCGCAGCCGTGAATTCGTAGGTCGCGCCGGTGTACAGGTTCTTCTGCGGTCCCACATACGGCGCCAGCAGTTCGTACGGGCGCAGTGCGGGATTCACCAGTACCGCACGCGCGCCCAGCTGTTCGACCAGCCAGGTCGCGTAGTAACCGCCCAGCGAGGAACCGACCAGTGTCACGGTCTGCGCAGCATGCGGCGCCATCAGCGCGCGCAGCTCCGCCATCGCCTGCGCCGGCCGGTGCGACAGCTCGGGGCAGGCGTAATGTGCCACCAGGCCCAGCCGGTCCATCTGACTGCGCAGCAGCCCGGCTTTGTAGGACCGGGCTGAACTGTTGAAGCCGTGGACGTAAATCAGCAAGCGCGGATCAGCCGGAGATGCGCCTGGCCAGCGCGAGCAACAGCGCATCCGCGCCGGGCGCGGCGACGAGCGACAGGCCCAGCGGACAGCCGTGCAGCGTGGCCACCGGCAGGCTGACCTGCGGCAGCCCCGCGAGCCCGGCAATGCACAGCAGGCTCATCGCCCGCGCGCGGAAATCGTCGAGTGCAGCGGCAGCTGTGTTGCACAACGGCGCAATGTCGGGAACGGTCGGCAGCACCAGCACCGCGTGCTCGGCCAGCAGCACGCGCATGCGCTGGCGCGCAACATCGCGCACCGCCTGCGCGCGTGCGATGTCCTCCACGCTGATCGTCGCGACCCATTGCATGCGCTCCCGCACCCCGGGACCGAGCTTCGGCTGTACCCGCGCCACCCAGTCGCCGAGCTGGGCATGGATCTCGGCGCCCTGCAGGATGCGGAACGCCTGGAACCACTGCGGCAGGCCTTCCATACTGACAGTCACCGGCTGCAGTGCGCCGAGCACCTCGCGCATCCGCGCCAGCGCTGGCTGCAGGGCTGCAACTGCCGCGGCATCCAGCAGCACCAGCGCATCCTCCGCCAGCAGCGCCGCGCCAGGACGTGACGCCTGCTCCGGCCCCAGCAATACCTGGCCCACGCGCTCGAGCAGCACCGCATCGCGCGCGAACCAGCCGGCGGTATCGAAACTCGGCGCCAGCGCGCACGCCCCCGCCAGCGATACGCGGCCGTGCGTCGGGCGAATGCCGTAAATGCCGCAGAAACTCGCCGGTGCGCGCACCGAACCGCCGGTGTCGCTGCCCAGCGCAAAATCCACCAGCCCGCCGGCCACGGCCGCAGCGGAACCGCTGGACGAACCGCCAGGTATGCGTCCCGGCGCACGCACATTGACCGGCGTGCCGTAGTGCGCGTTCTCGCCGTTGAGGCTGTAAGTCAGTTCGTCCGTCTGGGTCTTGCCGAGCAGGTCCGCGCCAGCCGCGAGCAATGTCGCAACGACCGGCGCCGTGCATGTTGCGGGCGGATGCGAATCCAGCCAGTCCGGATTGCCGAATCCGGTCCTGTGCCCGGCAATGTCAAAGATGTCTTTCGCGCCGAAGGTCAGTCCGGCAAGCGGCCCCGCAGCGGCGCCGGCGACGGCGACATGCGTATGGCGGCAGAATGCGCCCAGCGCGTCATTCGGGATCGCCGCCATCAGGCCACCGCCAGCCGCTGCAGCAGCTTGTCGTGGATGCCGCCGAATCCGCCGTTGCTCATGATCAGAATGTGATCCCCGGATTGCGCGGCGGCAGCGATGTCGCCGATCAGGGTATCCAGATCCTGATGCACCGCCACCCTGTCGCCCAGCGGCGCCAGCGCCGCCGTCACATCCCAGTCGATGCCGCCGCTGTAGCAGTACACGCGATCGGCAGCGGCCAGGCTGCCCGGCAACGCCTGTTTCATCACACCCAGTTTCATGGTGTTCGAACGCGGTTCGATCACGGCAAGGATGCGCGTGTCACCGACCTTGCGACGCAGCCCGGCTAGCGTGGTCGCAATCGCCGTGGGGTGATGCGCAAAGTCGTCGTAGACGATGATGTTGCGCACCACGCCGCGGACTTCCATGCGCCGCCTGACGTTGCGGAACTGGCAGAGTGCATCGACGGCTCCGGCCACCGGCACGCCGGCATGACGAGCCGCGGCGATCGCCGCCAGCGCATTCAGGCGATTGTGATCACCGAGCAGTTCCCACATCACGCGCCCCCGCAAGGCGCCCTCGTGCGTCACCGCGAACGCGCCGCTCGCCTCGGGCGCGCCCGCCTGCCAGGCACCGTCGCCGCCGAAGCGTTCGATGGGCGTCCATGCCCCGCGCGCCAGCACGCGTTCGATTGCGGCATCAGCGCCATGCGCCACGATCAGGCCGTTGCCGGGCACCGTGCGTACCAGATGATGAAACTGGGTTTCGATCGCCGCCAGGTCCGGAAAAATATCGGCATGGTCATATTCAATATTGTTCAGCATTACGGTGCGCGGGGCGTAATGGACGAATTTGGAACGCTTGTCGAAAAATGCCGTGTCGTATTCGTCGGCCTCGATCACGAAAAACGGCGTTTCGGTAAACCGCGCCGAAACGCCGAAATTCTGCGGCACACCGCCGATCAGGAATCCGGGATTGAGTCCGGCATGCTCCAGTATCCAAGCCAGCATCGCGCTGGTCGTGGTCTTGCCGTGGGTACCCGCCACCGCCAGCACCCAGCGTCCCTGCAACACGTGTTCGCGCAGCCACTGCGGGCCTGAAATGTATGGCAGTCCGCGATTGAGTATGGCCTCCATCAGCGGATTGCCGCGGGTGACGACATTGCCGACGACAAACACATCCGGATTCAGATCCAGCTGCTCCGGCCCGAAACCGTTGATCAGCGCAATGCCCTGCGCTTCAAGCTGCGTGCTCATCGGCGGATAAACATTGGCGTCGCAGCCGGTCACCCGGTGACCCGCTGCGCGCGCGATCACCGCCAGTCCGCCCATGAATGTGCCGCAGATGCCGAGGATGTGGATATGCATGATCGGGCGGAGGATAACAGGAGATTGATGAGGGCATGAACAGACGACGGCGTGCAACATCAAGCGTATGACACCGGTGAGCAGTCGGCGGCGGGCGACGCTGTCCCCGGGGTTTTCTGCTCACCGCTTGCCGCTTACCGCTCTCCCCCCGTCGTTCAGCCGCGAAAAATGAAATACACCGCCGCAATCAGACACAGTCCCGCATACAAATAGTTCATTTTCACGGCCTGTCCCATGTACAACATGGCGAAAGGCACGAACACCGCGAGCGTAATCACCTCCTGCAGGATTTTCAGTTGCGGCAGGCTCGGCGTCGTATAGCCGATGCGGTTTGCCGGCACCTGCAGCAGGTACTCGAACAGCGCGATACCCCACGACACCAATGCCGCGATCCACCACGGCGCAGTGTTCAGGTGCTTCAGGTGACCGTACCAGGCGATGGTCATGAATACATTGGACGCGGCCAGCAACAGCACGGTCGACACCAGCGGTGGCACCGAGATCATAAATTAACTCCTTGTTTTGATTGATATTTTTTATCTGCAATTGTAGCGGAAAATTTGCCGGCCGCTATAATCCTGCGGTGAACCCGATTCCCGCAGTTCTGGTCACTGGCGCCAGCAGCGCTGCCAAAGCGAGCTTCGTGCGCGCGCTGCTTGCCGCGCGTCCGGTCAACGAACGCTGGGCGCTGCTTGACAACGACGGCGACAATCTCGCGCGTGACCGCGCCGATCCGCAACTGCCCGTCGCCACGACGGGCGGCTGCGCCTGCTGCACCGGCCAGGTGGCTTTGCGGACCGGGCTCGTGCAATTGATCCGGCAATCCCGCCCGCAACGCCTGATCATCGCGGCTTCGGGCGCCGCCGATCCGGTGGCACTGGAACGCGTGCTGCGCGACGAACATCTCGCGCGCGCACTGCAAGTCACGCACCGGCTGTGCGTGGCCACACCCGAGCAGTTGAGCGGCTGTCCGCCGCCCGCGCGCGAACGGTGGCAGCAGCAACTGCGCGCCGCCGATTTTGTGGTGGCAACGAATGACGCTGCCGCACAAGCGCTGGGCGCGATGCTGGCGACGTTTGGTATCGTCGACAAGCGCGCAATACGGGCAGCAGACGCCCTGCTTGCGCTGATCCCGCCGCCGACCGTGGCCGGCGCCACGGCCGCATGACCGCGTCCTGCGACGCCAAGGCCTTGCACCGCATCGTCATTGTCGGCGGCGGCGCCGGCGGCCTCGAACTTGCGACCGGACTCGGCGACAGCGTCGGTCGCCGCGGCCGCGCGCAGGTCACGCTGATTGACCGTTCACGCACGCATCTGTGGAAGCCGCTGCTGCACGAAGTTGCCGCCGGCAGCATGGATATCGATCTGCACACCCTCGATTACCTGGCACAGGCCCGCTGGCACCACTTCCGTTTCCAGCTGGGCAGCATGGCCGGCCTCGACCGCGGGCGCCGCGTGGTACGCGTCGCGCCGACCCATGACGACGAGGGGCGCCTGCTGATCGGTGAGCGGGAGATTCCGTACGACACCCTGGTCATTGCCGTGGGCAGCGGCACCAACGACTTCGGCACGCCGGGCGCCCAGCAGCATGCGATCAGCCTGGATACGCCGGCACAGGCAGAACGCTTCCACACCCGCCTGATCAACGCCTGCATCCGTGCCAATGCGCAGGGCGAAGCGTTGCGCCCGGAACAACTGCAGGTGGCGATCATCGGTGCCGGCGCCACCGGGGTCGAACTCGCTGCCGAACTGCATCACACGACGCGCGAACTGGTGGCCTTCGGCCTCGACAAAATCGATGCCGAGCGCGATATCCGCATCACGCTGATCGAGGCCGGACCGCGGGTCCTGCCCGCGTTGCCGGAACGCCTGTCGACGGCAACCAGGGACCTGCTGGAAACACTGCGCGTACAGGTGCTGACCGGCGCGCGGGTAACGGCCGTCGACCGCGACGGCGTGCTGATTGCCGATGGCCGCAAAATTCCCGCCGAACTGACGGTATGGGCAGCGGGCATCAAGGCGCCCGATTTCCTGAAGGACATCGCCGGCCTTGAAACCAACCGGCTCAACCAGCTGGTGGTGACGCCACAGCTGCAGACCACCCGTGATCCGGATATTTTTGCGATGGGCGACTGTGCAGCGTGCGCGTGGCCAGGCCATGCGCACAACGTGCCGCCGCGGGCGCAGGCGGCACACCAGCAGGCGACACTGCTGACCGCCACGCTGCGCCGGCGACTTGCCGGCAAGCCGCCGCATGCCTTCGTTTATCGTGATTTCGGCTCGCTGGTGTCTCTTGGTGAATATTCGACCGTCGGCAGCCTGATGGGCGCCCTGATCGGCGGCAGCCTGTTCATCGAGGGCCTGTTCGCACGGTTTATGTATGTATCGCTCTACCGCATGCACCTCTACGCGCTGCACGGTTTCGCCAAGGCGTTCTTCGATTCGCTGGCGCGGCTGATCACGCGGCGCACCGAGCCGCGCGTAAAGCTGCACTGATCACCGTGCGACTGCAATCAAAGCACAACGTCGGGCAGGCCCGCGGATCGCGAACCCGGCAGGGGCGAATTGTCCGATGCATGGTAGGTAAACACGACGGAGAACTTGGTGCGGTCGCTGCGATTATGCCCGGCGGCATGAAACAGCCGGCAGTGAAAAAACAGCACATCGCCGGGTGCCAGCTCGGCGGATACCTCGGTAGCGAGCAGCGCCGCATTCTCCGCGACATCAGTGCGCAGGAACTGCGCGGCGTCGAGCCGTACGGCGTCGAAGGCCATCGCATGTGTGCCCGGCAGCAGCAGCAGACAGCCGTTTTCGACGCGTTCCTCCCCCAGCGCCAGCCACACCGAAACCAGCTCCGGGCGCTGGAACGACCAATAGCGGATATCCCGATGCCAGCTGGTCAGGCTGCTGTAGGCCGGGTCCTTGGTCATCACGCAGTTATGATGCGCCTGCGACAGGGCAATCCGCGGTCCCAGCAGTTGCCGCAGGCGCGTGACGAGCCGTGCCGCGGTCGCCCACTCCCGGAATACCGCATCACGGGCATAAGCCTGCAGCAACCGCCGCACCGTGCGCCCACCCGGCGCTTCACGCGTTTGCGGCGCGCCGGGATACCGGGTATCGGCTTCATATTCGAGCGGCGGCGCCGCCGCTGCGAGGTCACGCTCAGCCGCTGTGCGCATGCGTGCGCAATCCGCAGCCGGCACCAGGCCGCGCACGATGACGTAGCCGTCGCGCGCGAACTGCGCTAATTCTGCAGCCGAGAACATCTGATTCATGTCGGTATGGGCTTGCCTGCGGAACACCCAGATATGGAACAGCAACGCACTCAGTATCAGCGTCACCAGAGAATATACGGGATCGAGAGCACCGGCGGTAAACACCGACTCCGTTTCAAACACCGAATCCGCGTAATGGATGAACAAAGCCAGCAGCAGATTATTTCCGGCATGCGCGCCGATCGCCAATTCCAGGCGGCCATCGCGCAACGCCGCGCTCGCCAGGAAGAGTCCCATCCCGAAATAATTGGCGGCCATGATGGCCACTCCGTACACCGCAACCTCGGGGTTGTAGAGGTGCGGCAAGGTAAATGCCGCACTGCTCAACACCGCCAGTGCCGCCGGATGGCGCAGCCGGCGCCCCAACGCCTGCACCAGATAGCCGCGAAACACCATTTCCTCAGCGGCGCATTGCAGCGGGGTCAGCAGCAGCGCGGCAACGACAAATGGCAGCCACCGCTGCCAGTCCAGACTCCAGACATAACGCCCGGGATAGATCAGGTTTTCGATGAAGGCGCACACCACCGCCAGCACCACCCAGACCGCGGCCCCCTGCATGATGCGCCGCCAGTCGACATGCGGGTGCGGCGTGATCAGCGTGCGCCAGGAACGGCGGTGCAACAGGCTGACCACCAGTATCGCGCCGGCGGCCAGCGTCAGAATGCTGACATTGATCGCAACAAATTCGGTGACCTGGCCGAACAGCGCCGCCTGCAGCATCCACCCGTACAACAGCCCGCCGGCGATCAGCCAGCCTGCCGCAATGCAGGTGATGCCCAGCAAATAACGCCACCAGGCATTGCGCCCGGTATCGGCCAGCGCCAGATACTGCGCGGCAGGCGTGGTCAAATCGGGTTGTAACCGAGTACCGGCGCCAGCCAGCGTTCGGCGTCAACTACCGACATGCCCTTGCGCCGCGCGTAATCCGCAACCTGATCGCGGTCGATCTTGCCGACCGCGAAGTACTGGGCCTGCGGGTGCGAAAAATAGAACCCGCTGACCGACGACGCCGGCAGCATGGCATAGGACTCGGTCAGGCGCATGTCGATGGTGCCGGCACGCAGCAGGTCGAACAACGCGCCTTTCTCGGTATGGTCCGGACAGGCCGGATAGCCGGGGGCCGGACGGATACCGCGGTACTTCTCGGCAACCAGCGCAGCGGTGTCCAGCGCCTCGTCGCGGGCATAACCCCAGAACTCGCGGCGCACGCGCAGGTGCAGCAGTTCGGCAAACGCTTCCGCCAGCCGGTCGGCAATGGCCTTCAGCAGGATCACCGAATAATCATCGTGCTGTTTCTCGAACATTGCGATGCGCTTCTCGATGCCCAGCCCTGCGGTCACGGCAAATGCGCCGATGTAGTCGGGGACACCCGATTCCAGCGGCGCCACAAAATCAGCCAGGCACTGGTTCGGACGCCCGGTGGGCTTCCGGTTTTGCTGGCGCAGGTTGTGCCATATCATCAGCGGACTCTTGCGCGATTCATCGGCGTAGATCGCGATGTCCTCGTGATCGACGCGCGCCGCCGGGAACAGGCCGAACACGCCGTTCGCCGTCAGCCAGCGGCCGTCGATGACTTTCTTCAACATCGCCTTGCCGTCCGCCAGCACCTTGCGCGCCTCGTCGCCGACCACGGCGTCGTCGAGGATCGCCGGATAGGGGCCGGCGAGATCCCAGGTCTGAAAAAACGGACCCCAGTCGATTTGACGGGCAATTTCCGCAAGGTCGTAGTTCTTCAGTATCTTGATGCCGAGCATTTCGGGCTTCGGCGGCGTGTACGCCTTCCAGTCGGTGGCAAGCGCGTTGGCGCGGGCCGCCGCCAGCGGAATCAGTTCCGGCCCCTTCTTGCCGGCATGCTGCTCGCGGATGCGCTCGTAGTCGGCCGCGAGGTCGCCGACGTAGCCCTTGCGCTGGTCATCCGACAGCAGGCTGGAGCACACGCCCACGCAGCGCGAGGCATCCGGTACCCACACCACCGGGCCGGCATAGTGCGGCGCGATCTTGACCGCAGTGTGCACGCGCGAAGTCGTCGCGCCGCCGACCAGCAGTGGAATGGTCATGCCTGCGCGCTGCATCTCGCGCGCGTTGTGTGCCATTTCCTCCAGCGACGGGGTGATCAGTCCCGACAGGCCGATGATATCGGCCTTTTCCCGTTCGGCGACTTCGGCGATCTGTTTCCACGGCACCATGACGCCCAGGTTGACGACTTCGTAGTTGTTGCACTGGAGCACGACGGCGACAATGTTCTTGCCGATGTCGTGCACGTCGCCCTTGACCGTGGCGAGCACAATCTTGCCCTTGGGCTTGAGGTCGCCCAGCCGCGCCTTCTCGGCTTCGATGTACGGCACCAAGTGTGCGACCGCCTGCTTCATGACCCGCGCCGACTTGACCACTTGCGGCAGGAACATTTTGCCGGCGCCGAACAGGTCACCGACGACATTCATGCCGTCCATCAACGGCCCCTCGATGACCTGGATCGGGCGCCCGCCGGCGGCCTCGATCTGCTGGCGCATCTCCTCGGTGTCCTCGACGATCCAGTTGGTGATGCCTTTCACCAGCGCATGCGTCAGCCGCTCTGCCACCGGCGCTTCACGCCAGGCCAGGTCCTCGACCGCCGCCCGGCCCTTGCCCTTAACGGTTTCGGCAAACACCACCATGCGCTCGGCGGCATCGGGCCGCCGGTCGAAAATGATGTCTTCAACGCGCTCCAGCAGTTCCTTCGGGATCTCGTCGTAGACGCCGATCTGTCCGGCGTTGACAATGGCCATCGTCAGCCCGGCCTTGATCGCGTGGTAGAGGAACGCCGTGTGGATCGCCTCGCGCACCGGATCGTTGCCGCGGAACGAAAATGACACATTCGACAGCCCGCCGCTGACCCGCGCATGGCGCAGATGCTGACGAATCCAGCGCGTTGCCTCGATGAAATCGATCGCGTAACGATTGTGTTCCTCGATCCCGGTGGCGATCGCAAATATGTTCGGATCGATGATGATATCTTCGGCCGGGAAACCGACCTCGTCCACCAGAATGTCATAGGCCTTTTTTGCGATCTCGATCCGGCGCTGATAGGTGTCCGCCTGGCCTTTTTCGTCAAAAGCCATGACCACGACGGCGGCACCGTAGCGCCGCGCAAGGCGCGCCTGCTGCGTGAAGGGTTCCACTCCCTCCTTCATGCTGATCGAATTGACGATGGCCTTGCCCTGCACGCACTTCAGGCCGGCTTCGATGACCTCCCACTTCGACGAATCGATCATCACCGGTACCCGGGAAATATCCGGTTCGGAAGCGATCAGGCTGAGGAAGGTGGTCATCGCCGCCTTCGAATCGAGCATCGCTTCGTCCATGTTGATGTCGATGACCTGCGCGCCGCTTTCCACCTGCTGCCGCGCCACCGACACCGCCTCCGCATAATTGCCAGCGAGGATCAGTTTGGCAAATCCACGCGAGCCGGTGACGTTGGTGCGCTCACCGACATTGACGAACAGCGAATCGTCGCCAATGTTCAGCGGCTCCAGCCCGGACAGCCGCGTCTTTTTCTCGATCTGCGGCACCTGGCGCGGCGTTAAGCCCTGCATGGCCTGTGCGATGGCACGGATATGCGCCGGGGTCGTGCCGCAGCAGCCCCCGGCAATGTTGATGAAGCCGCTTTTCGCGAAATCGAGCAGATATTCCGCCGTCTGCGCGGGCAATTCGTCGTAGCCGGTCGGCGCCAGCGGATTCGGCAGGCCGGCATTGGGGTAGGCACAGACGAAGGTGTCGGCGACCTGCGAAATCTCCTCGATATAGGGCCGCATCAGCTTCGCGCCCAGCGCACAGTTCAGACCGATGGTCAGCGGCCGCGCATGGCGGACGGAATTCCAGAATGCTTCGGGCGTCTGACCCGACAGCGTGCGCCCGGAGGCATCGGTGATCGTGCCGGAAATCATGATCGGCAGACGCCGGCCGTGTTCGTCAAAATACTGGTCGATCGCAAACAGCGCAGCCTTGGCGTTCAGCGTATCGAAAATGGTCTCGACCAGCAGCAGATCGGCACCGCCGTCGATCAGCCCGCGCACGGCCTCGGTATAAGTCGTGACCAGCTGGTCGAAATTGATATTGCGGAATCCCGGATCGTTGACATCCGGCGAGATGGACGCCGTGCGATTGGTCGGCCCCAGCGTCCCGGCGACGAAGCGCGGCCGCGCCGCATCCTTCGCTTCATAGGCATCCGCCGCCGACCGTGCCAATCTGGCCGCCTCGACGTTCAACTCGTAGACCAGGTCTGCCATGTGGTAATCCGCCATGGCGACCGCGGTGGAATTGAAGGTGTTGGTCTCGATGATGTCCGCGCCGGCATCGAGATACTGCTCATGAATTTCGCGGATGATCTGCGGCTGAGTCAGCGTCAGCAGGTCGTTGTTGCCCTTGACATCGTGAGCGAAATTCCGGAACCGCTTGCCGCGATAGGCAGCCTCATCCAGCTTGTAGTTCTGGATCATCGTGCCCATCGCCCCGTCGAGAATCAGGATGCGGCGCGACAGCAGCGCAGGCAGTTGCTGGATGCGGGAGTTGCTCATGAAATTTCAGGCGCGCCGGATGGCGCAGTCAGACCGGAGACAGTCCGAATTTTATCATGGGGTTGGCGCCGTTCACCGGCGTTTGGTTCGTCATCGGACAAACGCCTATAATGCGCCTTCCCTGTTTGCGATCCGATCAACATGAAACATCTCGAACCCAAGGCAGCTTACGAGTTCCTGAAACAGAATCCGAACTCGGTGTTTGTCGATTGTCGCAGCGAAATGGAATACCTGTTCGTCGGTCATCCCGTGGGTGCCATCCTGGTACCGTGGAATGACGGCCCGAACTGGGACATCAATCCGCACTTCGTCGCGCACGTCAAAAAAGCAGCCAGCGTCGACCGGCCCATCATCGTCATCTGCCGCAGCGGCAACCGCTCACTCGACGCCGGCCATGCCCTGGAAGAGGCCGGGTTCACGCAGGTCTACAATGTGCTGCACGGTTTCGAAGGTGAGCTCGACGAAAACCATCACCGCAACGAAAAAAAGGGCTGGCGCCACGACGGCCTGCCGTGGGAGCAATGTTAGGTCCTGACCGGATCGCGTATTTTGTTTTAAATATCAATAACAACATATAGTTATCAAAATGCACTGAGCAGCGCGCCGCCGGCCGGCCGGTCGCCGCAACGGGCGCGCCAAGCGCCACACCTGTGCAGATTCCCGGTTTAGTGCGTGGATCTCGCCCTTGCGCACGCCGCTCGATGGCTTGCAATCGCGGTCTGTCCTGACCACGCCGCGCAGCCAAGCCGGTTCACGCGAGCGTGACGCCGATCAGGCGGCCCACCAGCCAGGTCACCATCCCGGCCGCGGCGCCGATTGCCAGCATGCGCGTACCGCTTGCCAGCGCGCTGCGTCCGGTGAACAGTGAAATTGCAGCCCCCACACCGAACAGCGCTGTCGCCGACAGGATGATGGCGACCAGCAGGCTCCCGGAACCACCGGCCAACAGAAATAGCAGCAGCGGAATCGCCGCACCCATTGCAAACGACACGAAGGAAAAAAGCGCGGCACCGCACGGCGACCCCAGATCCTCGGGATTCAGGCCCAGCTCTTTGCGCGCCAGCGTATCCAGCGTCTTCTCCGGATCGGCGATCACGACCTTCGCCATCTTCCGCGCCGCGGCCAGTTCGATGCCGCGGGCCGCGTAAATCAGCGCCAGCTCTTCGGCCTCCTCGTCGGGATAATGTTCCAGCTCCTCACGTTCGAGACCGATCTGGTACTCGAACATTTCACGCTGCGAACGTACCGACACATACTCGCCGGCGGCCATCGAAAAGGCGCCGGCAACGAGTCGGGCAACACCGGTCAGCAGCAATCAGCAGCAATACACCGGTGTCCGCATTGGCCCCGGCGACCCCGAGGATCAGGCTGGCATTTGAAATCAGCCCGTCATTGACGCCGAACACCGCAGCGCGCAGATTACCGCCCCCCCTCGAGACTGCCGCCGCGGTGGCGGTGTTCAACGCCGGCACCGGGACTGTGGTGCCCCGGCTCCTCCTTGCTGTAGATGAACATGCCGCGCACTTTCATCGCGGCGAGCACACTGCGCATGGCGCGCGGACCAAACCGGCGAAGCAGTGCCGCAACGAGGCGCGTGCGGACATCCGGCGCGTAGGCTTGCGGCAAGCCCAGCCCTTTCGTCCCTGCGTAACGCGCCCAGATGGCCGCCTGCCCGTCCGCCTCCTCCGCAAGCTCGTTGAACAGTGCCGGCCGCGGCGTGCCGGCTTCGGCAACGACCCGGTAGAGATAGCCGGAGCGTTTTTCTGCGCACCAGCCATCGACTTCACTCATCCGCCACCCCCAGATAACGCATCCAGGCCAGCCACCCCAGCAGCAGCAATCCGCCCATCGCCAACGCCAGCATCAGCGCGCTGCCGGAAACCAGCGGCGACACCACACCGGCGGCGAGCCCCGCAATAAGGCTGTGGGCGAAGCCCTGCAGCGACGAGGTCATGCCGCGCAGCTGCGGAAACAAGTCGAGCGCGAGCAGCGACACGCTGGGCATCGCCAGTGCCATTCCCGTACTGTAGATCATCACCGGCAGCACCGTCCACGGCAGTGCCGGCGGGAACACCGCACAATACCCAATGTTGAAGGCCGCGGCGCCGGCCATGATGCTGTAGCCCGCGTAAATGGTCCGGCGCGGCGACAGCCGTTCGGCAAGCCGACCCGACAGGAATGCGCCGAACATCACGCCGCCAATACCGGGAATGAACAGCCAGGCGAAGTCGCGCTCGGTCATGCCGAGCAGGTCGTAAATCACGGCCGGCGCCGAGACCACGTAGAGGAAAAAGCCCGCGAAATTCAGCGCGATGGCGAGGCACAGCAGCACCAGCCGGCGGTCGCCGCCCAGCCGCAGGTAATTGCGCAGCAGCGGCACGGCGTGAAATGGGTGCCGGGCCGCAACCGGATGTGTCTCCGGCAGGCGCTGCGCGGCGGCAATCAGCAGCACGATCCCATAGCTCGCCAGAAACCAGAATATCGCCCGCCAGCCGATGGCCCCCTGCAGCCAGCCGCCGATCACCGGCGCGATCGCCGGGGCAATGCCGAAGATCATCGTCACCAATGACATCAGGCGCTGCGCTTCATGCCCGGCAAAACTGTCGCGGATGATCGCGCGTCCGACAATGATGCCGGCGCCGGCGGCAAGCCCCTGCACGCCGCGCCAGAACAGCAGGTGCGCAAAACTTGCTGCGAGCGCGCAGCCAATCGCGGTCACCACATACAGCGCGAGGCTCGCCAGGATCACCGGTTTGCGTCCGAATGAATCGGACAGGGTGCCATGGAACAACGTCATCAGCGCGACGGTAAACAGGTACAGACTCAAAGTCTGCTGCATCTGCGCCGGTGTGGCCTGCAATTCGGCGGCGATATACGGGAAGGACGGCAGGTAGGTATCGATCGTAAACGGGCCGATCATTGCCAGCGCGGCCAGGATCATCGCCAGCAGCCGCAGCGTAACCGGTGCGGCATGCCGCGGCGCTGCACTCATGCCCGGTCCAGCCGGCGATACTGAATGGCTTCGGCAACGTGAGCGCCGGTTACCGACACTGCACCGGCAAGATCGGCAATGGTGCGCGCCACCCTGAGTATCCGGTGATAGGCGCGCGCCGACAGGCCAAGCCGCGCAATGGCCTGCTTGAGCAGGGTCTCGCCCTGGGCATCGGGCCCACAGTGCCGGTCGATCTCACGGCCAGCCAGCAGCGTGTTGGCCTTTTGCTGCCGCGCCAGGGCGCGCTCGCGGGCAGCTGTGGTGCGGGCACGCACTGTTGCCGAGGATTCGCCATGCGGGTTCTGCGTCAGATCCGCCTGCGGCAGCGCCGGCACTTCGATCTGCAGGTCGATACGGTCGAGCAAAGGCCCCGAAATGCGCGAGCGGTAACGCGCAACCTGGTCCGGCGTGCAGCGGCAGCGGCTGCTGTAATGACCCAGATAACCGCAGGCACAGGGATTCATCGCCGCCACCAGTTGAAACTGCGCGGGGAATTCCGCCTGTCGCGCCGCCCGCGACACGGTGATGCGCCCTGATTCCAGCGGTTCCCGCAGCACTTCCAGCACGCGGCGTTCGAATTCCGGCAATTCATCAAGGAACAGCACGCCGTGCATGGCCAGCGAAATTTCGCCGGGACGCGGATTGCCGCCGCCGCCGACCAGTGCCACTGCTGAAGCGGTATGGTGTGGCGCACGATAGGGCCGGCGCTTCCAGGCGCTGGCATCGAAGCCGTTGCTGCCGACGGACTGGATCGCTGCGGATTCCACGGCTTCCTGCTGGGTCATCGGCGGCAGAATGCCGGGCAGCCGCTGCGCAAGCATGGTCTTGCCGGTACCCGGCGGTCCCACCATCAGCAGGCTATGGCCGCCCGCAGCGGCGATTTCCAGTGCGCGCCTCGCCTGCTTCTGACCTTTGACATCGAGCAGGTCGGGGTACGACCGCTCACCCGGGAATTCCACCGGCAGCGCGCGCGGCAGCGCATCGCGCCCGGCCAGATGGGCGCAGACTTCGCCGAGCGCGCCGGCCGCATACACCGTACCGCGATCCGCCAGCGCCGCCTCAGCGGCATTCGCTGCCGGCAGCACAAATGCGCGGCCGTCCCGGGCGACGGCCAGTGCCATCGCCAGCGCACCGCGCACGGGGCGCAATTCACCGGTGAGCGCGAGTTCTCCGGCGAATTCGTAGTCACGGATCCGGCCGTCCGGGATTTGCCCGGATGCGGCAAGGATCCCCAGCGCAATCGCCAGATCGAAACGGCCGGATTCCTTCGGCAGGTCGGCAGGCGCGAGATTGACGGTAATGCGCCGCGCGGGAAACTCAAAACGTGCGTTCTGCAGGGCAGCACGTACGCGATCCTTGGCTTCCTTTACCTCGGCCTCGGGCAGACCAACAATGGTGAAGCTAGGCAACCCGTTGGCAAGATGGACCTCCACCGTGACCAGCGGGGCATCCATGCCCGACAGGGCGCGGCTGTAGAGGACGGCCAGGGACAATTGGAATCAGCACATTCTCAAAGATTATGAATTGGTTAAACGGCTGCGCCGCCAAAGCGGCTGACGCAGTTCTGCTGCAGTTCGCGATCAGCGGGAGGTGTCGGACCGTGCCCGGTCGGCCTCCAGGGACGCCACCACCTTCTCGAGTTCGGCAAGCCTGGCCCGTGTCCGCAGCAGCACTTCGCGCTGCACGTCGAACTCTTCGCGTGTCACCAGATCGAGCCGGCTGAACAGCCCGCCGAGCATGGCCCTCAGATTTTTCTCCACATCCGCCGCCGGCCCCTGTGCCAGCACGGCCTTCACTTTTTCATTGATTTCATCGAGCAGTTTTTGATTCATGCAAACCTCATCGCCATGGTGCAGCCCAGTTTACAAGGTTATCCCGTCACTTCGGGAATTCCACCATGTGTGCCTCACACTGGGGCGAGTATGCGAGATGTTGGTGCAACGATGATCGTCTGAGCACCACTTTGGTGCGTCGATGCTGTACCGAAAAAACGATATCGCTCTAACTAATTGTTTTTTAATTATTTTTAAGCTGGTACGGTAACTGCTAAATAGTGTTCGCAGTCTTATTGCCCACCTGCCTACATTGAAAGGGAAGAACATGTTCAAGAAGACCATCATCGCCGGACTCGTTGCTGGCGCCTTTGTACCCGCGTTCGCATCCGCTGCCGATTCACCGCATTCGCTCACTGGCAACATGGGCCTTTACAGCCAGTACATTTTCCGCGGCCTCGCCCAAACCGACGGCAGCGCTGCCCTGCAAGGCGGC
>Ga0105107_10000544_pt1 | contig 24146 bp, 21 predicted proteins | sample PPLLaktember2015_6_FD_79335 | JGI IMG/M metagenome (GOLD analysis project Ga0105107, IMG submission 79335) | Freshwater sediment microbial communities from Prairie Pothole Lake near Jamestown, North Dakota, USA - PPLs Lake P8 Core (1) Depth... | ecosystem: Environmental > Aquatic > Freshwater >... | reverse complement strand
ATGCTCATCAACCATCCCAAGGTGACCCATTATGACTTATCGAGCCTCGGCAAGATCTGGTATGGCTCTTCGGCCATCAGTCCGCCGGTGCTCGAAGCAGCGCAAAGGATTTTCAGAACGAAATTCTACCAGTGGTATGGCCAGACCGAGACCGGCATGGTGTCTATTCTGAGACCCGAGGACCATGAACGCCATTCCCAGTGGACAGGCCGCGAGATGTTCAACGCGGATCTGAGGGTCGTCACCGAAGAGGGAGAGGCCACGGCGGAAGGTGAGGTGGGAGAGATTATCAGTGCTCAGAAATACCTGGGGATGATCGGATATCACAACATGGAGCAGGCCACCAAGAAAACAGTTCGCAATGGCTGGATCCACACGGGCGATTTGGCGAGAGTTGAGCAGAATGGATATTTCACCATAGTAGACCGCATCAGCGACATGATCATCAGCGGCGCTGAAAACATCTATCCCAAGGAAATCGAAGATGTGATCGCGAACCATCCGGCTGTCATGGAGGTGGCTGTCTTCGGGATACCCGATGAGGTTTGGGGTGAATCGGTCTGCGCTGCCGTTGTGGTAAAGAAAACGCATCGGGTGACGGAACAGGAGATCATTGATTTTTGCACCTCAAAGATCTCGGGCTACAAGAAGCCGAAGCTCGTCCAAATCATGGGTGAACTTCCGAAGAATCCCTCGGGAAAAATCATGAAGAAAGTACTCAAAGAACCCTTTTGGGCCGGAAGAAGCAAGCGAGTCTAGGCTTGAGAACGGAGAAGGTCATGCGACTGAAAGATAAGAACGCCCTCATAACAGGGGCGGGCGGAGATCTTGGCCGGGGCATGGCCCTGCGCTTTGCAGAAGAAGGAGCTCGCGTTGCGGTCAACGACAAAAACCTGGCCAAGGCTAATGAGACCGTGAAAATGGTTGTGGATCGAGGCGGATCGGCAAAGTCGTATGGCGCCGATCTGACGAAATCGGCCGAGGTCCAGGAGATGATCGATCAGATCATCAAAGAATGGAGATGCCTGGATATCCTGGTGAACAATGCAGGGGATGTCCGCGATGCCCTGCTGACCAAAATGACGGAGGAAGCCTGGGACTTTGTGGTGGATCTGAATCTTAAGGGGAGTTTTCTGTGCTCGAGAGCAGTTGCTCCTCACATGATTGAAAGACGGTACGGCAAGATCGTCAACCTGACCTCCATGGCCTACAAAGGGAACATAGGACAGGCTAACTACGTGTCGGCCAAAGCCGGCGTCGTCGGCCTGACCCATGCGCTTGGGCTGGAGCTAGCACGGTATGGGATCAACGTGAATTGCGTGGCCCCAGGGCTTATAGACACCCCGAAAGCTAAGACCCTGGACGATAAGACCCGTGAGCGATTGGTCAAAATGACGCCGATGAGAAAAATGGGAGAGATCGTGGACATCGCCAATGCCGTTCTCTTCCTGGTATCGGATGAATCGAAATACATTACCCGCCAGACGATCCATGTGAGCGGAGGCATGGAGGGTTTTTAAGGGAGGGAAATTTGCCTGAGTCAGCCAAGAATATACCGAGTACGAAAATTGGGAGCGCCGTTCCCGTTCAGGAAGGACTGTTCAACTATCCACTGAGGGATGGCGAGAGGCCGGCGTTGAAAGGGAATCGCTGCAGCCATTGCGGCAAAAACTTTTTCCCAAAACGGGCGGTTTGCCCTGAGTGTTTTATTTCTGGCCATATGGAAGAGATAGAACTGGAGAGGCAGGGAGTCGTCTATGCGAGCACCGTGGTTCGCGTGAGTTCACCCGCCGGCATCAAGGCTCCCTATGCATACGGTTACGTGGATTTGCCTGCAAACCAATTGAGAGTCTTTGCATTGTTTACAGGTGCAGATCCTGGTTCCTTCGTGCCCGGTAGAAAAGTAGAGGTAGTGCTAGAGCCGATTGGAGCTGACACGGAAGGGAATGCGGTTATCGGGTACAAATTCAGACCAGTATCGGGGTGACGAAAATGAGAGACGTGTACATTATCGGTGCAGGCATGACCCAATTCGGCAAGCACCTTGAAAGAAGCCTTCGGGATCTCGGCAGGGAAGCCTGTCTTCTCGCGTTTCGGGACGCAGGGATAGCGCCGAAAGAAGTAGAGGCCGGCTATTGCGGGAATGCTCTGGCTCCTGCGATTCAGGGCGAGACCGGTGTAGGGCAGAACGTGTTCTGGGAGGTTGGGATCAGTGGGATTCCCATTGTGAACGTGGAAAACGCGTGTGCCTCAGGCTCGACGGCCTTAAGGGAAGGCTGGATGGCTGTGGCAGGGGGATTCTACAATGTCGTCATGATCACCGGAGTGGAGAAAGCAGTCATGCCGAAGGGCACGATGCTCAATGTCGGAGCCGGTGAGCTTGCGACCAAACTGGGAGAGGTCTTTCCCGGGTATTTCGCCACCATTGCCCAGAAACATATGGAACGGTTCGGCACAACACGTGAACAAATGGCTCAGGTTTCCGTCAAGAATCACATCCACGGAGCTCTAAACCCCTATGCTCAATTTCAAAAGAAGTTTACTTTGGAAGAAGTTCTGAAATCTCCTATGATCGCGGATCCGCTCACGCTGTTTTCTTGCTGCCCCAACAGCGACGGCGCTGCAGCGCTCATTCTTTGCAGCAAAGAAAAAGCCAGAAAACTAAATGGCCGGGCAATCAGGATCGCTGCTTCGGTCTTAGCAACAGGGACCTACGAAAACCAGCGCGACATAACGAACTGGGAGGTTGAGATTCGCGCTGCTCAACAAGCTTACAAAATGGCTTCCCTAGGACCGGAGGACCTGGATGTCGTGGAAGTTCATGATGCCTTCACCATATGCGAGATCCTTCATTACGAAGGATTGGGATTGTGTCCCTTGGGTGAGGGGGGCCGGCTTATTGAAGAAAGGGCCACGGAACTGGGCGGCAGCATACCGGTCAACCCGAGCGGCGGGCTTCTCTCAAAAGGGCATCCTGTCGGAGCCTCCGGTGTTGCGCAGGTGGTGGAAATTGTCTGGCACTTGAGGGGCCAGGCAGGAGAGCGCCAGGTGGAGGGCGCAAAGGTGGGGCTCGCCGACATGATGGGAGGCAACAAAGAGGGAGACACGCGAGCGTGCACCGTGCACATCCTCGTCAAAGAATGAACAGATCGCTAGAAGGTTTTGCGTCGGAAGAGGCTTGATGGTCTCGCAAAAAGTCGGAAGACGCCCTTTTCTGTCATTCCCGCGGAGGAGGGAATCCAGTCTTTCTAAGGTCTTCTGGACTCCCGCCTTCGCGGGAGTGACGACCTGGGGCACTTCTTACGAAGCCATCAAGCTTCACATGGGCAACGAACACGGAAATGTTGAAACAAGGGTTCTCGGAGAAGAAACAGCATGAAACTTTGGTGGGTTCTCCAACTGCTGGCAGGCTTTCTGATTTTTACAAGTCACATCGTCAATAGAAAGCTCGGTCTTTGTATTACCTCCTACCTCTACTACTCTTTGGTCTCCATATGCTTCAGCGGATGGATGCTGCCCCTCTCCTACCAAAAGGCGCCTTCCTTTTTCCAACCATGGTTTTTTGGTATCGCTTGCTTAACAATATTCGGATTCGGCGGCAGTATTCTGTACTTTCACGAGTCAGTGCACTGGTACAACATGATTGGAGCTTTGCTGGCAGTTGCCGGATGCGTTTTGATTGCTTTGTAAAAAGAGGGATCCTGGTAGCCCTGTAAACTCTTCCCCGGACAAGATGAGTATTAAACCATTTCCCGAATCTGTGAATATCACTGCCATTGCGGTCCCCGTTCCAGGTCTCTCCAACCTCATCACGGTGAATCTCTATGCCTTGGGGAAAGGTCCCATAACCCTCATCGATACATGCCTCAAAGCTCCCGGGACCTTAGAATACGTTGGTAAGGCCCTTCTAGACGCGGGTTTGGATATAGGGGATGTGGAGCGAATCATCATCACTCACGGGCACATGGATCACTTTGGGCTAGCGGCTGCGATTCGCAAGGCAGCCGATCATCCTGTTGAATGCTTTATCCACGAACAAGACCAATGGCAGATATCGAGTGCGAATTTCGGAAAGGAAATGTGGAGTGAGGAAGCCAATGTCCTAATGGCAATGGCCGGCATCCCTCTGGAAGAAAAGGAGAGGGTGAGAAAGCGGTTCGCTGCCTTTCGTGAATTGGGCGATCCCTTGGACGATGTCTCTGTTTTCGAAGATGGTACCGAGTTCGAAGGGGAGGGTTATCATCTCAAGATCGTCCACACACCCGGCCATACGCCTGGAAGTTGCTGCATTTACGAATTGGGGCAGAAAATCCTGTTCAGCGGGGATACCCTCATCAAGCACATCACCCCGAATCCACTGCTCGTCATAAAACGAACTGAACTCCTGGACCCCGACTACAAAAGCCTGAAAGCCTATTCGCAGTCACTCGACAAACTTGCAGGGCTGGACATAAAGTACGTGTTTACAGGGCACGGGGAATACATCAGAGACTTGCCGGGCCTGATTTCAACGTACAAGAGGCACCACAGGGAAAGGATGGACCTTGTCTGGAAAGCTCTCCACAATCGGACAAGAACCCTCTATGAGATCATCGGAGACGTAATCCACGAGGTCCCTGACGGCGACATGTTTCTGGCCATATCCGAGGTCCTCGTCCACCTGGAGATTCTGCTCGAAGAAGGAAGGGCTGAGCTGGTTGACCCTGGACCTCCTGCTATTTACCATTCCCTGTGAGCTGCACCATTAAGAAGCATTTCAAAATCTTGACCTTTCTGCTGGATCGGAATATCCTCTGAACGCTCGCCATTGCTGAACCGAATTCTGGAGCCATGATTCCCCATGATCAACGGCTTCTGCGAAAAAAAACGCATGCCTCATTTTCCTTGACTGGAGATGAGGCTTCTGTTTTTAAGGTCTCTTATCGTTATTTCTGTCAGGTCGATTTGACCGATTAGACAAAGGCACGGTTTGGCGTTCGGCGGAGGAAAGCTATGAAAAGGCAGAAATATGATGAGATTGGGTACTGGTCGGAAGTCAAGCTCGACATCATCAAGGAATACGCCTCTGCTTATACCAGAATCATGGCTGCGCAGCACGACCCTTCTTTCACGTATATTTACATTGACGCTTTTGCAGGTTCCGGTAGACATATTTCCCGAAGGACGCGTGAATTCATCCCAGGAAGCCCTTTGAATGCGCTTAACATAGAAAAGCCTTTCCTTGAATACCATTTCATTGATCTCAACAACGTGAAGGTGGCGCAACTTGAAAGTGTCGCAGGTGAGAGAGACGATGTCTTCATTTACCACGGCGACTGCAACGTGATATTAATGGAACAGGTGTTACCCCTGGCAGATTATTCAGAATATCGCCGGGCGCTTTGCATTCTTGATCCATATGGCCTCCACCTGAACTGGGAGATTATTCTGACAGCAGGCAAGATGAAATCCATCGAAATATTCTTGAACTTTCCGGTGATGGATATAAACATGAATGTGCTCAAACACGATCAGAGCAAGGTGGAACGAGAGCAAATGGATCGTATGAATGCCTTTTGGGGCGATGAGTCCTGGCGAGAAATTGCCTACACGAAATCAAAACAGCAATCACTGTTCGGAGTTGAAAGAGAAGAGAAAACGACGAACGAAGCTCTGGAGGCCGGGTTTCGTAGAAGGTTAAAAGAGGTGGCCGGATTTGAATATGTTCCCGAACCGATGCCAATGAAGAACTCCAATAATGCGATTGTGTACTATCTTTACTTTGCCTCTCAGAGACCAGCTGCGAAGAACATAGTAAAAGATATCTTCAAAAAGTACTCCGACAGAAGGGAGAACTAATGGGAAGCAAGTCATCAATCGAATGGACGGAATACACGTGGAATCCTGTGACCGGATGCACAAAGATAAGTCCAGGTTGTCTGAACTGTTATGCGGAAAGAATGGCGAAACGCCTGCGAGCCATGGGACAGCCGAACTACAGTGGCGGATTTAAGGTCGCTATACACGAGAATGTCCTAAAGGCGCCTTTTGGGTGGAGGAGACCGTCAATGGTGTTCGTCAATTCGATGAGCGATCTATTCCACGAAGAAGTGCCTGTTTTCTTCATTCAGAGAGCGTTCGAGGTCATGCGAAACCTACCGCAGCATCAGTTCCAGATTCTGACCAAGCGCGCCGAACGCCTCGCGGAAGTCAGTCGATTACTCCCATGGACGGAGAATATCTGGATGGGGGTAAGCGTTGAGAACAGGGACTACATTGACAGAATCGATACTCTCAGACAGACAGAGGCGTGTGTAAAATTTCTGTCCATTGAGCCTTTGCTAGGACCGATTTCGGAATTAGACCTGGCTGGCATCGATTGGGTTATAGTAGGAGGAGAATCAGGACCAGGGGCGAGGCCGATGAAAAAGGATTGGGTCATGGCCATAAGGGACCAATGTTTGGATGCAGGGGTCGCCTTCTTCTTCAAACAGTGGGGTGGCACAAACAAAAAGAGAGCTGGCCGGAAGCTTGAAGGGCGAATATGGGACGAAATGCCTAAGGCGGCAGCCTGAAACTTCCTTGTACAAACAGACAATGGAGGCATCGAAAGCTCTTTGCAAGGGTCTGGAGTAATAGCGAACCTACCGCCTGTTGAATTCGGGTTTATCTTTGCGGAACCACAGATTAGAGAGAAAGCTAGAGGCCGAATTGATACGGTCTTGAGGGAAATCCTCCCCGGCTATTATGAAAGGAGGCCTTATGGATTTCAGAAAACACGCTTATGTGTTGGCTATCGTAGGCTGCCTTCACGAACACGGCAGTTGGACGGGAAAGACGCATGTCCAGAAGGCCCTATCCCGGTTAAAAGATCAACGGGAGGTTGAGGTCCAACTCATCCGGATTCATCTCATGTAGTGCCGCCAGGTCCACACGAAGGTTTCTCTCAAGGTAATCACCCAATTCTTTCTGGGTTTGAAGTCCCGTACCCCGGTCTTGGTAGAGCTTGTCGGCAAGAGCCTTCTCTGGAGTAGCCATCAGGAAGGCTCTTCCATCTCCAATCTCTATCCTATCCATCCCAATCTGAAAGGCGCGAAGGGGAATCATTCGATAAATGAATAATCCAACGGGCGTCGAAAACTTCCGCGACCGGCCGGTCGTTACCGAGGTGACGCCTTCCACGCGCTCGGGGATGAGTCCATAATGCTGCAAGGCATAGTCCAAAGAAATGTAGGAAGGTCCGTAGATAAGATTTGCCAGGATCTCGGTGGAGTAGGGTGTCTGACGGGCGCCATTGCCAAAAACATAGAGCCCCTTCTTTACGCGTATGATGATACCCTTGTTGAGAAGGTCAGAAATCTTATCCCTGGGGCGAGCGTAATCTCCGAGGGCCACAAGCAGTGTTTGGTAGTCAAACTCCTCTTGAGGTATGTTTTTTCTGATCCTTTCAATCATAACCGGCCAGACCTCTAATTCATCTGACGTGAACAGGATTGATGGAAGAAGATAGCATTTTTGACGTATTATGTCGACAAAATCCCGACATACTATGCCGAAATCATAGCAATTTGAGATTGGAGACACAGGGTAAGCTTTTTTTCCGACTATTCTTAATGCTCACTTTAGAATCCTCGCCCTATTGTAAAGTCAGAGCCAAATTACCTTCGGAAACAAGGCAGCAAAGAGGAAGGATCAGAGGGTTTGCTTGATGTCGTAGCCGGCTTCTCTGAGTTTGGCTACGACCTCTTTGGCGTGGTCATGGCCGCGCGTTTCGAGGTTGAGCTTAACACGGCTGACCTGGATGGGATTTTCAGGATTCAGACGATCATGGAAAATGTGGAGGATGTTGGCCTTTTCCTGGGCGATAATGCCCATGAGCTTCCACAGGGAGCCGGGCACGTCCAGGAGATCCACTTCAATCCGGAGCATCCTTCCCATCTTGATCGACCCTCGGTGCAGTATGCGGTCCATGGTGGTGATCTCCAGGTTTCCGCCGCTGATGATGAGGATATAGCGTTTCGCTTTTGTCGATACTCGGTCCTCCGTGAGAGCCGCAACAGGAGTGGCGCCGGCTCCCTCGGCGACTATGCTCGCTTTATCGAGAAGGCAAAGGATGGCTCCTGCGATAGCCTCTTCGTCCACGTCTACCACGTCATCCACCAGTTTCTGAATAATAGAAAAGTTCAGATCCCCAGGCCTGTTGACGGTGATTCCGTCGGCAATGGAGTGCTCCACGTCCACGGCCACAGGCTTCCCCTGTTCAAGAGACCGAATCGCGGAGGGGCAGCTTCTGGCCTGAACACCGATGATCCGGACAGACGGCTCCATTGCCTTTGCAGCAATGGCAATGCCCGAGATCAGGCCTCCGCCGCCGACGGGCACAACAATTGCCGTCTCATGATTCAGAAATCCGGCGAGTTCCAGTCCGATGGTTCCCTGGCCTGCAATCACCAGCGGATCGGAAAAGGCGGGAATGAAGATCTGACCTGTGCCCCTTGAGATTTCTACGGCGCGGGCGTAAGCCTGATCAAAACGCGAACCGTGCAGTATGATCTCAGCCCCGAGGTCTTTAACCGCCAGCAGCTTTCGGATGGAAACATCCTCAGGCATGACGATGGTGGCTTTGATCCCGAGCCGGCCGGAGGCCCAAGCCACTCCCTGGGCATGGTTGCCTGCGGAAGCCGCGATGACCCCTCTTTCTTTTTCATGAAGGGACAGATGGATGAGGCGGTTGTAGGCGCCCCTCACTTTGAACGACCCGGTTTCCTGGAGGTTTTCCAGCTTGAGGAAGATTTCAGATCCGAGGAGGTGACTTAAATAGCTCGATCGCACGAGAGGAGAGGGCTGGATCACGCCCGTAAATCTCTCTTGAGCCATTTCAATATCTTTAAGTCTAGGCTCCATACTCGAAAGACCGGAATATAGACAGTTTCGTAAGAAGCCATTGAAGCCGTCACCCCGGCGAAAGCCGGGGTCCAGAGGTGTTTGTATTTTCTGGATTCCGGCTTCCGCCGGAATGACAGAAAAGGGAGAGTTTGAACTTCTTACGCGAGCAACATCACCCCACTAATCCACTTTTCCCTTGTGCTCAAAACGTTCCCAACTGGCAAGGCCCGATCTTGATTCCAAGAGTCTCGCAGGCAGAGGAGATCTCCATTTTCTTCAAGCGCCGCTTCTCGGCCAGGGCCCAAGCAGAGGCGCAGGGCAGGCGATCCTTCACCAGGGCGCCCCGTATGGCTTTTTCGAGATCCTGTGGTACCCTCTCAGCCGGTTTGACAATCCTCATGGCAGGACTATACCCGAAGAGACCGAGTTGGCACTTGACCACCTTGACTTCCAGTGAATCAAGAGTGAATCCCACCTCTTCTGCAGGAACGCCCAGGCTCTCTGCGATTTCAAAAGCGACGGCACAGGCCATGGCTCCGTCTGTTGTTTTGGTCTTGACCTGAGCGCTCACTCGTTCGTTCACTTTCCGGTCCGGCGAATGCTTTTTGCTGAAATGTCCTTTGTCTTCGTGCGCCATTCTTGTTCTCCTGAATAAATGTGATAGTCGAGATATCTACCATTTTTTGCCGCGCACTTCAATGGTGATGAAGAATGCGGGGTATGGTGGGGATGGAAAGAATGGCAATAGGCTAGAGAAAACGCACGGGACACGGTGCAGGGCGCACGGAAGATGAAAATCCGAAATCCGAAGCAGGAAATTCGAAACAATGACCAAAATTCAAATCACCAAAACGTTGAACAGGTGGTTTGCTGTTTTGAACATTGGACCATTTGTCCTTTGAATTTTCGGATTTCGAATTTCGAGATTCGAGTTCTGTTGTGTTTCATGTGCTTGTTTAGGAGAAACTCAAAATTGACTAATGAGCAGAGTTTCTTCTCATTCTGCCGTGGCGGTTGAAATGCTGTTCCGCCTGGTACATGAAGGTCCTGATGGCGGCTTCGCGGCTCGGCTGAATGCTCGAATCATAGGGCGCATCCAGGTAGGGGATTCCCAGTTCGCTCATCAGGGGCTTGACCACGGCAGAGGTGGTTGTGCTCGGCATACAGGTGAAGGGGTAGACATTGACCATGCCGTTGTATCCGGCACGACTACACGAAATGATCGATCCAATGCTGAGACAGGCCTCCGTCGCCACATCAAAGGAGAAGAGATCTTTCTCCTTAAGGATTTCTTCGAGATGAGAGATCTTGTGATCCCCGACAAGGTCGAGGACAGGTTCAACCCGTTTGTAGACCTGATTCTGCCGGTACTCCTTGTAGTAAAGGTCTATTCCGAAGCCGAGCAATTCCTTGAGCTTTGACCACAGGAGGCTGAAACGCAGCTGCTTCAAGTTCAAACGGACTTGCGCCTTTGCGTTCCTCAGGCCGTCGTAGCTCACATAGTTCGCCCATTCGGCAACAGAGGCGTTGACCACCTCGGCTCCGTATTTTTCGAGCAACCGGATGATCTCCTGGTTGGATTGGACATGGGTCCTCAGAAAAATCTCGCCCACCATCCCGATCAACGGCTTTGGTGGGATTTTCGGATCAATCAGAGTCTTTCCCTCTTCGGTGATTCGGACGACTTCATCCAGGATTTTATTAAAATCTTTGGTGGGTCCATGTTTCTCGAAAGTCTTCTCCAACTTGTGAAGAGAGATTTCTATGAATTCATCGGCCATGCCCGCCTTCTTTTCATAAGGCCTGATTCGCCACAGGAGCCTGTCCATGATGTCGGCAACGACAACGGCAACGTATCCGGACTTCTGGAAATCCAGCACTTTGTCCTTTTCCAGGATGCCGGAGAAGGAATACCCGTCTCGGGTTGTTATGGAACTGATCGTCAAGCGGTTCAGGCCAGGGAAGGAATCGAGCACGATCCTTTGAAATCGGTTGTATAATCCGAAACGGCAGGGGCCGTCGGACTCGGGGAGGAAATACACATACTGCCCGGGGTCAAAGGCTGAACCCAGCCTTTCTTTCTCCTTCTGAACGAAATAGAGGATGTCCCCCAAGGTGACCTGGCACGGATAACATTCCTTTCCCGAGGTGTACTCTTTTCCGAGATCAAGACCCTTGTAGGTTTCGAGGGCCTTGGCCTCCACACCAAATCCCCTGAACGTCGCAGCGAGGAGGAGGGCGGCAGCACGGTTCATCTCCGGGATAAGGACCGTCCTCTTGCCGAGCCGGATTTTTCCCACCGTGCCAACGGGCTTTTCTCCCTGATTTTTTCTTCTCGCTTCCATGAGTGAGGTCCTAGTTCGCCAGTTTCACTCTCGCTTTTTGACTCCACTCTGACTTCTGCGTCGTGTTTTCGATCACGTTCTTGAAAGCCTCAAGCCTGGTCATGACTCCCGCCACAGCACTGTGCTCGTCGAGTTCAAGGATGAGATAAGCCTTCGATCCCATGATGTGACGATAAAAATGCTCGATGAAGGAATCCGCCCCGCACCCAAAGTTTGTCAGGTGAAGCCCGAATGCATTCGGGAAGCTGCTAATCCGCTTTGCCGTCCTGAGAATCTGTGCTCCGAGCCCCCAGTACATGGAAGTAAATTCCCCAAGATCGATGTTTGAGACATCCAAGAAATCCATGGGCAGGGCAGTGAGCCCGATTTTGGACAGATTCTGTCCCACTCTAAGATTCACCCTTTCATCGTAGAGGTTATAGGGCCGTCCCGTGACGACCACGACCGATTCATGGGGCGGCATATTTTCTAGAATCTCGCGGCCTTTGCGCTGAAGCTCTTTAACATACTGGTGCTGCCTTTCCAATGCGTAATGGAGCGCCTTCTTCACACGGGTTTTTGTTACCCCAAGCTTTTTGCAGACCTGTTCGGAGAGTTCTGCGGCGAGCAGATCCGGGTCGTATTTCATGTGAATGGAGGGGCTCAGCAGAGTTGCGCGATCCAGCGTAAAGGCGGCTCGCACCATGTACGTGTTGCTCTGCACCATGGGGCAGTAGTAACCCACCTCCGAAGGGTTCGGTACGGGCATGTCGATCAGGGTGGGGAGAAAGAGGAAACGGGTCCTTCCTGCGAGCTCTCTCACGTGGCCGAAGGAGACTTTGACCGGATAGCAGGTCTCAGCCACCATGGATTCGATTCCGATCTTGGAGATGTGCTGAGTGGTCGCGGGCGTGAGCACGAGCCTGAACCCGAGATGATCGAAGAAATGGGCCCACAAGACCGAGGAGTGAATGCCGTAAAGGGCCCGCTGCATGCCTACCGTGGGCCGTCCGGCGGCTTCCAACAGCAACCCTTCTCCTAATTCCTCGAACACTCCGGCCATGTAGGTCTGCCACACCTGGTCGCGCAGATCAAAGAGGTTTTCCGTGCGGGTCCCTTTGCCTCTCGTCACTTCATACCGGCCGCACTCCCCTCCCCAAACGCTTCGCCGGCCGTCGAAATCATAGATTTTCAGCTTGCACTCATTGTGGCATTGAGGGTCTGCATGGCAGGTTTTATCACTGTAAGCCATCTGATCACGGATGGCGCTCTGTATCCCCCTGAACAGGCTCCTGCCCTTGCCTTCCAATTGCATCTTTTCCTGCAGGCTGACCGCGGCGCCATAGGCGCCAAGCACTTCCCGATTGGCCGGGATCAGGATCTCCCTGCCGAGCACGTTTTCAAAGGCGGCCACCACGCCCTGGTTCAGTGAAGGCCCGCCGAGAAACATGATCCTGTGCCCGATTTTTCTTTTTCCCACCACCCGATTGAGATAATTGTGGACAATGGCGTAGCACAGGCCGGCAATGAGATCTTTCCTTTCCACTCCTTTTTGGTGATAGGCCACGAGGTCGGATTCCATGAAAACGGTGCACCTTTCGGCCAGTTTCACGGGCGCCTCAGAGGAAAGAGCCACCTCCTGAAACTCGCCCACAATGCGAATGCCGTGTTTGTTGGCCAGCTCGTGGAGAAAGCTGCCGGTCCCGGCGGCGCACACCTTGTTCATGTCAAAGTCGAGAGGGTGTGTGTTCAAGATGGAGATGTATTTTGAATCTTGCCCGCCGATCTCAAAAATCGTGTCCACCTCGGGGTCGATGTGGACGGCCCCCCGCGCATGGGCCGTAATCTCGTCAATGATCAGGTCTGCATTGAGGAAATCGCCCACCACATTTCTCCCTGAGCCGGTGGTGGCCACCCCGATGATTTCGACACGGTTCCCAATTTCACTGTGGATGTGCTGCAGCAGGCTCTGAGTGACTTCGATCGGTTTTCCCTGAGTGGGGACATACCGTTTTTGAATGATCTCTCGTTGTTCGTTCATCACCGCGTACTTGGTGGTGGTTGACCCGATGTCGATTCCAAGATAAGCCCGCGTCTTCGGAGTCACCAGGAAGCGTTCGATTTTGCCCGTGTCCTGCCAGCGGGTCTTTTTCAGTTCAAGCTTTGGCGCGATTGGAATCGAAAGTTTTCTCTCGGTGGAAACGCTCTTCAACGCTTCGAGATTCACCTCGTCCTCTCGCCCCAACTCAAGGGCCTTGAGAGCGACACCTAGGGCTCCTGTAGACGTGTTGTAAGAAGGAACGGTGAGCAAGGGGAAATAGGTTTGGAAAGCCTTCACCTGCAAGGCGTTCATGGACAGGCCGCCTACAAAGACGATGGGATCCTCAAGGGCCCGTCTCGATACAATGGTGCTGATGTAGTTTCTGGCATTTCCGAGGTGAAGGCCGTAGATGATGTCTTCCAGCCGCTCCCCTTTGTTCTGGAGATGGATCATGTCGGACTTGGTAAAGACCGTGCAGCGACAAGCCACATTGGCAGGTTTGGTGCTTTTTAGCCCCAGAGTGATGAAGTCGGAAAGGATCCGGTCGATCTGGACCTGAGAGGCCTCTCGTTCATTTTCATAGAGAGCGGTGGCGAGGCGCTCGGCTTGCTGGTCAATGAAGGATCCGGTTCCGGAGGCGCAGGGCCCATTGCTGGCGAAATATTCGAGTTCCCATTCCTCGTCGTGATGCTTGATCTGAAAGAGCGCGGTGTCCTGTCCGCCCATACTGATGATGGTTTTCGTATCCGGATTCAGGAAAAGGACCCCCAGGATCTGGCTGATGGTTTCAAACTCGTAGAACAGGCCCAGTTTATCGCTCAGGTGCTTGCCGTGGTTGCCGGTGAAGGCGATGGAGCGAATGCTCTCCTGACCGAACTTCTCGTACAGATGCTGGATAAGGGAAAGGGTTTCTTCTTCTGCTTTTCCGAAGTGGCGTTTGTAGGGAGGTTCGTAAACGATAGCTTTGAGTTCATTCATGACCAAGGCGTTCAGGCTCACGGACCCTGCATCAATGCCCACAACGTATCTGTTTGTTTCCGCTCTTTTGGTCATGACAAGATGCCTCGGCTGACTCCATTCTGGGGACGGAGCCCTATGAGGATCTCCGCTTTCTTATTAAGCACACCCCTTCTTCATTTGCAACAGGGATGGGGAGAAAAAGAGAGTGGGGCGCAAAGGGAGGGCTCATTGAGCATTGATTATTGAACATCCGAGTAGATAGGGGCCGGGATAAGAGGATATGGAAACTTTGCAGTGTAGTGTCTCAGTCATTCCTTTACGCGTGTGTCATTTCGAGCGAATGCGAGAAATCTTGTGTTGATCAAGGGTTACCAAGATCTCTCCCTTCGGTCGAGATGACAAGCGATGGTTGAGACACTACGCTAGTTTCTCTGAAACACGAGGTCTGCGAAAAAGCTCTCTCCAGAGGTCGCTGTATGCTGCGAATTGATCTGAATTCGGATGCCGGCTAGGACAGGAGGTTCGTCCCCAAAGAGACCCCTGTAATCTTCCCACACGTTGCGTGTTTCAGTGATCCACCTGCCGGCATCGTCCGGGCCCGAGCGGACCACAATGGTTTTGATGCTCACAAAAGGAATCCCGGATGCGTCGTCCACCGAGCCGGCCGGAGCAGTGCTGTCCCAGATGTAGGCGATCGTTTTTCGGTTGGAAAAGGCAAGAAAGATCTGGGCGGCTTGGTCATCCGTGTTTGACTTTCGGAAGTCGCCCCCCTGGGGCAGCTTGGTCACTTTCCATTTCCAGGAGAGCACCGGGTAGAGCAAAGGGTTAATGTCGATGGCCTTCTGAAGGGCGAAGGAGGTCTCCTCACTCCGAAGCCGCAGGGCTGAAACACCGCCGTCCTCGAGAACGGCGTAATCCGCTTTTCCTTTTTTCTCGTGAAGTTGCCATCCCGATGGACGTCCGCCGTTCCCAAGATCACTGGAAAAGTCGGCGACGATGACACGCTCTGAAGCCCAAGCAGAGGAGAGAAAACCAAACAGGAACAAAAAGAACACCACCCTTTTCAGACCCCTCATGATCACCTCCGTTCCAAGCGCGAGACCACTTCCAAGTTCGGCCGGAGCGTGATCGGGCTCCGTGTGGATCAACTTGAGCAAGCGAGGCCTGACAAGGAACCATTTTTAGAATGGCATACTATAGGGGTTGTGCCAAAGGATGTCAATGATGGAATCGTTCACAAACCTCTCCTTCCTACTTTTCGTGATTCAGCAGCCACTCCTTACGCCATAGCCCGCTTCCATAGCCGACCAGCTTGCCGTCCGAGCCTATGACCCGGTGGCAGGGGATGATGATGGGAAGGGGATTCTTGTTGTTGGCGTTTCCCACTGCACGATAGGCATGAGGATGGCCGATGGCCATGGCCACGTCTCCGTAGGAAGCCACCTTGCCGTAAGGTATCTTTTTCAGTTGCTGCCAGACGAGTTTCTGAAAAGGCGTTCCAAGCAGAACAAGCTTGAGGGAGAAGCGTTTGCGGCCCCCCTTGAAATACTCATCGAGTTGCCGAATCCCCTCCTTCACGCTTTCAGGGAGATTCCGATCATCGGAACGCCGTGTCTTCACGAAACTCACGGACACAATTCCATCTGAGGTCCCGGAAAGCTCCAGGGGACCGATGGGCGACACATAGTAAGCATTCAACATCCTCATGGTGATGATCCTTTCTTGAGACGATTTATACACAATGATAGGCTTTGAGAACCCTATCACCATTTGTTCAATAAAAATGGTCTTCGAGAAGGGTTTCTGCCGCCGCGAGCCATGACTTCGAGTATCGTCCCGAAGGTTTGAGATGAACAAAGACTCTTCTGGATGCGATGCGATCCCATCCTGCAACGGAGGCGAAACGATCCAGCCACAGAGGCGGCCAGTTCCTGATCTCTCTAATCATGCCATCAATTAGATCGAGCGGTTCCTCGAGTTCAGGCTGGAGAACAAATTGCCACAGCATGTTGGGCTCTGAAGAGATCGCTTTTCTCACCATGGCGGTCAGCTTCTTTCGATGAGCAAAAAGGGATGGAGATTTGAAGATAAGAGCTCGGCGCGAGGTGATTCCCGGAATTTTATCGGAACATTGTTCCATGGTCAGATCCAGGGTGATGCGCTCCTTGAAAAGGTCGGGAAGGGTGCTGCCCACGAATTTCTCCGTCATACAGTCGAGAGGCGACTTCCTGTGCATGAATTCCTCGATGGCACGGATGTCCTCCGGCGACAGGGTGCTCGTCGATCTGACACCATAAGGCGGCCGGTCATCGGCTTGCATTTCCCAGCGCCTCCGTTCCATACGAAGATCAGTGCCTGGGAGGAGGAGGGTCTGAAGACATTGAACATTGGCCCCCTTGAACTGCCAAGCCCACTTTAGAGAGCGCCTTACCTCTTGCAGCGTCTGGCCAGGCAGGCCGTACATCAGGTCAATCGTCACCCGAATCCCTTCATCGGCCATGAGACGCAAATTGCTTTCGAGTGGTACAAGCTTCACAGGGCGGCGAATCCTTTTCAGAACCAGCGGATCAAGGCTCTGAACTCCTGCCTCGAGCTCCGAAAACCCCGCCTCGGCCAACCCGTGGATCTGATCAGGGGTCAGGAGATCGGCCTGAACTTCTGCGAAAAACCTGAGCCGGCCCTTTCGATTCAGTTTGCGAAGGGAGTGGAGAATGTTTTGGAAAGCCGGGCTGGCGTTGAACACAGGGTCCACGAATCGGATTTCTTTGGCTCCCCGATCCATGAGCGTGCGAACGCGCCGGGTCACTTCCGCTGCATCGAAGAAAGTCGTTTTTCTTCTCAGGTGCCCATAGCGGCAATAGCTGCAGCGCAATGGACAGCCTCGCCCTGTTTCAAGATAGGCCATGCCGTTCGGGTCGGGCTTCCAACTCGAATGATGGGCCGGGGGCAGACACTCCTGAAGGGTAATGCCGGGTGACGGAAGGCTTCCCCAAGAATATCGGCGGCCTGTTTTCCACGCCACGTGATTGAAATCGGTCGGTCGTCCTTTCTGAAGAGCCGAGAGAATCTGTGGGAAAACCCTTTCGCCTTCGCCGACAACCGCGACATCCGGTAAGCCTGTTCTGAAAAGAAAGGGGTGCTGAAAGGCCACTTCAGGGCCGCCGACAATCACCTTTACGTTGGCGAGAGCCTGCTTGACCCGTCTCAGGAGGTGAAGGGTGCGCTCGATGTTCCACAAATACAGGGTGCAGCAGATGATGTCCGGTTGCCAGTCGAGAGTCTTTGCGAAAAGGTGCCTGTCGTCGAGTTCCCCTTCTTCAGGCGTCAGCCGCCGACATTGGTACATGGAGGAAAGACCGGCACACTCCGCAGCGTGGAACAAATATCGGGAGGCCATGGGCAGGTTTTCTCCTGTTGCCGTATCGTTCTCAGGGCGCGGCAACTGGAGGAAGAGAACTTTTTGCAGCATATTCCCGAACTTCTTAGTGACTTTTTCTATCACTTCCGTAGAATGCTGGACGCTGGCCTTCTGTTCAGGGTTCGATGCCCTTGAGGGTTACCCCTGATTCCTTGCCGATGATCTTCGCGATGGCTGCGACCCCGTTCAGCAATCCATCATCATAGTTGTTCTTCTTGAGCAGGGGAGCGACAAAGCGATCCTGTATTTCTCCGATCTGGCGCGGGGAAAGAATCGCTTTGAGGCCGGTTCCCGTGCGGATTTGCATCTTCTGCTCCCTCACGCTCACCAAGATCAAGACTCCTCGGTCATCGACTGTTTTGCTTCCCATGCCCCAGTCGTTGTAAAGGCGATGGGCGTATTCTTTGGGATCGGCGCCTCCCAGATCACGCATCGTAACGACAAAAAGGGCAACGCCTGTTTTGGCGCGCATCTCTTTGGCGATGTTGCCGATCTTCTTTTCATAAGGTTGAGTGATTACATCGGCAAAGTCATTGACAGGGCCGGTCGCCTTAGGCAAAGCGCTTTCAGCCCATGCGTCCCTGCAGAGACCGACCACAAGCAGGAAGGAAAAGAACAGAAACTGCAGATTGAACCCGCGCATCACTGAACAGCGACCCATTTCAGATTCAGAAAAGCTGTAAGTCCCGTCCTAGTAGCCACCGGGCGGCAGGATTCCAATGTCGTCCTTCACCTTAGAGACTCCAGCCACTTTCTTGGCGGCCGCGATCATCTGATTTTTCTTTTCCTGGTCCACCGCGAACCCGAAAAGGTGAACAACACCCTTTTCCGGGACGTCAACATTAAATTGGACGGATCCGAAGTGCTCCTTGAGGAGCGCAGCCTGCACTTTTTTCAGCAGGGCCATTCGCTCCATGGTTTCGAGCGCGGTCAAACTGCATTCCTTCACAGCCTGAAGTTCAAGGGCTTCCAGAATGAGCCGGCCGGCTCCTTCAGTGCCCAGCTTTTCGGGGTTGATCACCAGGTCGTACAAAGACATATCGTCGAGATCCATTTTAAAGGCGAATCGCATGAAACCACGGCGCTCGCTGTCGCTTTTGGCGATCATCTTTTCGGCCGCCTTCTCGCTCAACCCGTGATTTGCCATCACCTGTTTGATGCGATAGTCCTCTGAGGCGAGGATGAGGACATGAAACGCACACCCGAAATCTCTGAGCAGCAGTTGGCTCCCATGACCAAGGATGATCCCATTGCCTGACCGCGAGAGCTCGTAGATCACCGACTCCATGAGGTCGATGTAGAGCTCAGGATTGTATCCTCTGAGAGAATCAAAAAACCCCGGGGCTTTCTCGTCGAAACCCTTTAAGTCCTGTGAGCGAAGCCCGAGCTTTATCGCCTCGACCTGCAGTCTCTGATCGTCATAAAGCGGCACCTTGGTTTTATCTGAAACAACACGAGCCACTTTATCCGCACCGCAACCCATACCCCCGGATACTGTTATGAGTGCCATAGCCCAATCCCCCTTTCATGGAGTTAACTTTTCGATCTGCCTCAAATTAGGGAGTGGAGAACTGCTTGTCAATGCGAGCCACGAAGGCAACTCCTTCTGTAGACGGGCTAAACGGTGCAGTAGTAATCGAGCCCCAGATGGGTGATCTGCTCCTCTCCCATGAGGTAGCGCAACGTGTTTTTCAATTTCATGGACTGAATGAAGAGGTCGTGCTCGGGGTAGAGGTTCGGGGCGCACTGAGGGCTCTTGAAGTAGAAAGAAAGCCATTCCTGGATGCCCCCCATTTCCGCCCGCTGGGCGAGGTCCATGAACAGGAGGAGATCCAGGACCAGCGGAGCGGCAAGGATGCTGTCCTTACACAGGAAATTCACCTTGATCTGCATCGGGTATCCGAGCCATCCGAAGATATCTATGCAGTCCCAGCCCTCTTTGTCATCTCCCTTCGGCGGGTAATAGTTGATGGTCACTTTGTGATAAAAGTCCCCGTAGAGTTTCGGGTATACCTGGGGCTGTAAAATAGTGTCCAGCACGGAGAGCTTGCTTGTCTCTTTGGTTTTGAAGGAATCCTTGTCATCCAGGACGAGGCCGTCCCGGTTGCCTAGGATGTTTGTCGAATACCAACCCGCAAGCCCCAGCATTCTGGCTTTCAGTCCAGGGGCAAGAATTGTCTTCATCAGGGTTTGGCCTGTCTTGAAGTCCTTGCCGACGACAGGCAGGTGCTTCTTGCCGGCCAGCTCCACCATGGCAGGGATGTCCACAGTGAGGTTTGGAGCGCCGTTGATGAAAGGGATCCCGCTCGTCAGGGCGGCATAGGCATAGAGCATGCTGGGGGAAATGGACGGGTCGTTGTTTCGCAGCCCCTCCTCAAAAGCGCCAAGGGAAGAGTGAACCGGACCAGCCTGAAGAAACGCCTCTGTACTGGCGCACCAGACCATGACACAGCGCGACACCTTCTTTTCCCGTTTGAATGCTTCAATGTCGGCCCTGAGAGCGTCCACAAGCTCCAGATGGGCCCCCTCTTTCTTGATGTGAGTGCCGTGGAGGTTCTTCACGTATTCCTGCTTGAATACAGCCGGCCAAGGTTTGACAGCCTGCAGTTCTGCGTGGACACGCTCGATGTCCTCCTTCTTAAGAACCGCCGCTTGGCATGCACCCTTGTAACAATCGTCCGGGAAAACGTCCCAGCCTCCAAACACCAGATCGTTCAAATTCGCAAGGGGCACAAAATCTTTGACCATGGGGATTCGGAACTCAAATCTCTTTCCCAGGCGGATGGTCCCCATCTGGGTCAAGGACCCGATGGGAAGCGCCAGACCCTGGCGGATGGCCGCCACTCCCGCCAGGAAGGTGGTGCTCACAGCCCCTCCGATTCCCGGAATAAGCACTCCCAGTTTTCCTTCTGCTTTGTGAATTTCTTTTTCCCGTTTCATGAGAACACTCCCCGCTCCATCGTACCGCTCAGATAGAAACCTCTTCAATCTTCGCTAAGAAATGGATTTTCTCGCCTCACTCGGCAAGATCCTATTTGTCTACTTCTGCTCGCTCGGTTTAGAAAATGCCTTGGCCTTCACTTTTCCATTTAAGAACTGCACATTGATCGTTCCTTCTTTTGCCACCCATTTTGAAGACGTTCCGGAGAGCCCTGCCACATTAATACTGGAGGAGTCTGTGGGTGTACCGAGAAGGCTCTTCACCTGCTCTTCCGTCATGTCGATTTCAATTTTCGCGTAATTGCTTTCATTGACTTTTGACCCGCATGCAGCCAGGCCAAAGAGCAAGAGGAGCAGCGCCGTCACGTGGATGATGGGAAACCTATCTAATCGCATAAGGACTCTCCGGGAATTGACCCCATTTCACTGCTCAAAGGTGCCGAGGAAATCCTCAGCCTCCTTGATGGACTTGCCCATGTCTCCGATCAACTTTTTCACTTCCGTCTCAATGTCTCCCATTTCCTGTTTCAGCGATCCCACGGCCTGGGCGTTCAGATTGTGCTTGAGGTAAAGAACGTAGTCCTTCAGTTTTTTCAGGACCGGATCCATGCTTTCTTCCGCCCTGTTCATGGCCTTGTGCAAGCGAACATAGCGCTCTTTGGTGCTTCTCAAGGAATCGCTGCTCTTCGCTTTGAGATTCGGATTGCTGAGTTCACTGATCTCCTTTTCCCACTCCTTGAAGAGGTCCGCCGCAATCTGTTCAACGTTGTCGATTCTCTTTCTGACCGCTTGCGCTCGTTTTTCGCTTTCCTCGTAATCTGACTTGAGCTTGTCGTAGAACTGCTCCAGGTCTCCACCTTTGAATCCGTACATCTCTTTGATCCGGGTCAGCACGTCCTTGAACTGCTGGGTGGCCTGCTCCTGCTCCGCCGTCGCATGCTGCACCTCTTCCTTCAGGAGGTGTCGTTTTTCCTTTCCGAGCGTCTCCCAGACGGAGTAGTAAGCGGTCTGGCACCCTGAGCTCACGAGCAAAAGCGCCGCGACCAGAAGTCGGATCATGGGTAAACCCTCTCTTACACCTGGATGGGCTTCTTTTCCTTTCCCAGCCTTCTTCGTTCCTCGTCCCGGACTTCTCTTCTAAGGAGCTTCCCGACTTTGGACTTGGGAAGCATGTCCCGGAACTCCACATACTGAGGCACTTTGTAAGCCGCAAGCCTTCCCTTGCAGAATTTCAGCAACTCGGACCCGCTCACTCCCCGGACGTCTTCCTTGAGGACTACGATGCCCTTGATCCTTTCCCCCACCTTGGGATCAGGGACTCCCACCACGCAGGCCCCCACCACGGCCGGGTGGTCCTGGAGCACGGCTTCGATCTCCGAACAGGACACCCTGTACCCTTTGTACTTAATGATGTCTGCGCTCCGGTCCACATAGAAAAGCTCTCCTGCTTCATCCATCCGCACAAAGTCTTTCATGCGGTACCAGGTCTTGCCGTCGATCTGCGCATAAGAGGCTGCGGTTTCCTCCGGATTTTTCCAATAGCTCTTTGAAATGAACTCCGAGGTGATCAGCAATTCTCCCGGGGTTCCGGTCGGCACGGGTTCGAGCGTTTCCGAATCCACGATCCGGGTTTCCCTGGAACTGAGGGGTCGGCCGATGCTTCCGGGAACCGGTTCTCTATCCAGGGGGCTCATGGCTGTGAAGCCGACCTCTGTTGCGCCGTAAACCTGATGGAGGGGAACCTTGAATTTCTGTTTCCAGCGGTGATGCACCTCCAGGGGAAGAACGTCCCCTCCGCTCCAGCAGTATCGGAGGGAGCTCAGGTCAAAAAGGTCAAGCCGGTCGTTTTCGAGAATCATGCGATAAAGCGTCGGCGCACCCAGGAACAGGGTCCCCCTGTACTTCTCAATGGCTTTCAGGATGGCATCTACTAAGGGGACCGGCATGAGAACGGCCGTATTCCCTTTGGTCAGCACCATACCCAGAATGACTCCCTGGGCCATCTGGTGAAACAGGGGGTTCACCATGATAAAAACCTCTTCGCCGTCGCGGATGAATCCCTCACCCACGTTTCGGATTTCATTCACAAAGGAAACCATTCCCGTGTGCGTGGCAATGCAGCCCTTGGGAAATCCCGTTGTGCCCCCTGTGTATAAAATATAGCTCAGATGCTCTTTCGGATTGATTTCAATCTTCGGTGGATTGGGGGGATGTTTGAGAAGATCCCTGAATGAATGAAGTCCGTCACCCTTTTCAATGACTCCATTGGGCACCTTGTCGAAAAGGGCACCCACAAATCTTTTATAGAAGGGGAGGAGGTCTACGTAATTGGTGACGATAATTCGCTTCAGATTTGTGTCAGGGGCCACTTCTTTGATGTATCTGAAGTTTGTGTCCTGGCACAGAACGGTTTGAGCTTCAGAGTCCTTGATCAAATAGCGGATTTCGTGTGGCGTGTAGATGGGTGAGACAGGGACCGGTATGGCCCCGATCTGCTGGGCTCCGAAATAGGCGATGAGAAACTGGGGACAGTTCGGGATGTAGAGCATCACCTTGTCGTTGTCCCTTACGCCAAGGGCATAAAGAGCTGTTGCGAATCGATGAACCAGTTCGAGGAATTTCTTGTAAGAAAATTTTTGTCCCAGATATATCAGGGCGGTCCTGTCGGGATATTTCTCGCAGGCCCGTTCAATCCCCGCGATGACCATTTCATCGTACTTGGCCATGGTCCGTCTCTCGTCTTGGAGTGTCTTATTCTCGAATGACAACGGACACTACCACACGCATCCTGTGAATGCAACCGTATGGCTAAACCCCTTAATTTTACTTCAAGAGTATTTTTCTTGACACTCGAAAAGGACTCATATACCTAAATACCACAATAGTGCAATACCTTGGTGCTATTTATGCTTTCGCCCATCAAGAATAGAAGATTTACAGACCGGATCCTCGCCCAGCTCAAAGAGTATATTCTCTCACGCCAAATCCTTCCTGGGGAAAGACTTCCATCCGAGGCCGAATTTGCCGAGACTTTTGGGGTGAGCCGCGGCACCATCCGGGAGGCTCTTCACATCCTGGAACACGACGGGATCGTGAGAATCAAGAAAGGTCCGGGAGGTGGGCTCTTCCTCAGCGAAGGAAATCTGGTACAAGTCATCGACTCCCTCTTCTTCACCATGCAGTGGGAAAAGATCTCTTTTGACACGCTCATGGAGACAAGGAAATCTCTGGAAGACAGAATCGCTCGTCTTGCCGCCATCCGCGCCGAAAAGGAGGACATTCATGAGGTTGAACAGATTCTAAAGAGGATGGAACCGCCTGACCTGAGCCACGATCTATTCGTCCAGTATGACACCGACTTCCACGTCGCCCTCGCGAAAGCGGCCAAAAATAAGATTCTCCTCATGTTCATGGTTGCCGTCAAAGAACTCCACAACCGCATCGTCGACTACTCGGAACTCCACGATCACCTTTTCCCGGCCGTCAGGGAATATCACCGCAAGATCTTAGAGGCGGTTAAGGATAAAGACCCGGACAAGGCGGCTGAAATCATGGCTGAGCATCTCGATTATTTCGAGAAGCATTTCAGAAACCATCT
>Ga0105107_10000543_pt1 | contig 24161 bp, 21 predicted proteins | sample PPLLaktember2015_6_FD_79335 | JGI IMG/M metagenome (GOLD analysis project Ga0105107, IMG submission 79335) | Freshwater sediment microbial communities from Prairie Pothole Lake near Jamestown, North Dakota, USA - PPLs Lake P8 Core (1) Depth... | ecosystem: Environmental > Aquatic > Freshwater >... | reverse complement strand
GCGTCGAGGAAGGCCGCGAGCTCTGCCTGGAAACGCGCCGGCGCGGCGAGGTTCACGACGTGTCCCGCGCCCGGCACCTCCACCAGGCGCGCCATCGGCAGCGCGCGCGCGAGCACGCGCGACGGTCCGAGCGAGAGCGCGTCGTCGCCGCCCACGATCACGAGCGCGGGCACGTCGAGGCGTCGCAGCCGCGGCGCAAGATCGGCGGCGCTCGCCTGGAGCGCGAGCACGCCCCGCAAGAGCCCGCGCACGCCGCGGGCGGGATGCTCGAGGAACCCCTGCCGCACGAGCTTCGCTGCGGCGGGATCGAAGCCCGAGCGCGGGCCCCAGGCGTAGATCGCACCCGCCGCCTCGAGGCCCTCGCGATCGATCGCGTCGGCGAACGCGAGCGCCCAGCGCGCCTGCGTCGCGACCGCGCGCCCGCTCTCGCTGCCGGGATCGCGTGCCTCGCCCCCGCCCGGCGGAAACGCCGCGAGCACGAGGCCGCGCACGCGCTCGGGATGGCGCAACGCGTACGCGAGCGCGACGCCGGCGCCCATGGAGAGGCCGCCCGCGACGACGCGGCCGCCGGCCGGCGCCGCGCCGTCGACCACCGACGCGAAGTCGTCGACCAGGCCCTCGAGGCTGTAGGCCGCGGGATCCTCGGGCGCGGCGCTGCGCGCGTGTCCGCGCTGGTCGAAGAGCACGAACGTGGCGCGCTCACCGAGGGCGCGCGCCGTACCGCGGAAGTTGCGCGCGCTGCCGCCGAAGCCGTGGGCGAGCACGACCGTCGTCGGCCCGTGCCCGACCCGCTCGACGTGGAGCGCAGACCGCTGCGGATCGCTCGCCTCGTGCACGCCCGCGCCTCCTCCCGGCGCCAACTCTCGGCTGTGCGATCATCGGCGGCAAGGAGACCCCATGCCCGAAGCCGACACCTCCGCGCCGCGCGCGCTCGCCCCGGCGAAGCCCGCCGCGACCGTGCTCCTGATCCGCGACGGCGCCGCGGGCCTCGAGGTCTTCCTCGTCCAGCGCCACCACCAGATCGACTTCGCGTCCGGCGCCATGGTGTTCCCGGGCGGGAAGCTCGAGCCCGGCGATTCCGACCCCGGCGTGCGCGCGCTCTGCAGCGGCGCCGACGGGCTCGGCGACTACACCCTCGCGCTGCGCGTCGCAGCGATCCGCGAGAGCTTCGAAGAGTGCGGCGTGCTGCTCGCGCGCGCGAAGGGCTCGAGCGCGCTCGTCTCCGCGGCGCGTCTCGCGGACCTCTCGAAGCGCTATCACCGCGAGCTCCAGGGCCACGAGATCGCGATCGGCGCCCTGGCCCGCGAGCAGGACCTCGTGCTCGCCTGCGATCTGCTCGTCCCCTTCGCGCACTGGATCACGCCGGAAGGGATGCCGAAGCGCTTCGACACCCACTTCTTCCTGGTCGAGGCGCCGCCCTCCCAAGGCGCCGTGCACGACGGCCACGAGGCGGTGGACGCGCGCTGGATGCGCCCCGCCGACGCGCTCGCCGAGGCCGACGCCGGGCGCAGCACGATCATCTTCCCGACCCGCATGAACCTCGCGAAGCTCGCGAAGAGCCGCTCCGTCGCGGACGCGATCGCGGCGGCGCGGGCCTCGCGCATCGTGACCGTGCTGCCGCGGGTCGAGCAGAGCGCGCGCGGCCCCGTGCTGCGCATCCCGGCAGAGGCGGGCTACGACGTCGTCGAGGCGCTCGTCGAGGGCATGCCGCGCGGCTGAGCTACGAGGCTTCGCCCCGCAGCAAGGAGCGCACGCGCCGCATCCCGAGCGTGCGGATGCCGCGCTCCGCGAAGCTGCGCCGGCCGATCTCGCCGCCGTAGAACGTGCGCTCGAACTCGCGCGCGTGGCCGTCCCGCGGCGTCACCGCGGCGAGCTCCTCGCCGGCCCGGGCCGCGTGGGTGATCCAGAACGTGACGCCCGGAACCATGCGATCGAGACGCTTGCGCGTGTGGGCCATGCCTTCGCCTTCGGCGAAGCCGAGGGAGTCGGCGTCGAAGGCGTCGAAGACGGGCAGGCCCGACGCGCGCACGGCGCGCTCGACGGGCTCGAAGAACGACTTGAGCGCCGTCATCCCCTGGGCCTCGAGCAGCGCGGGCTCGGTGGTCGGCGCCCAGAGCGGCAGCCGGAACTCGCGCGCGAGGTCGAGGGCCGCCTGGAAGAAGGGCGGGAAGAAGGCGGTCCCCATGTGGGCGTCGAGGTGCGTGACGTCGATCCCGGCCGCGAGCGCGGCCTCGAGCTGGGCGCGCAGCTCGATCGCCACGTGCTCGGGCTTCGCGCGCTGCAGCGTCTCGCGCTGCGTGCGCGGCAGGAAGCCGTCGTCGTCGAGCAGCGACGGCACGCGATCGCGGCCCGAGACGGGCCCCCAGCGGTACTGCTCCCATTCGGCGTTGAGCGTGAGGTGCACGCCGACGTCGGCGCCGCGGCCGAGGTCGCGCGCCCGGGCCGCGGCTTCGGGGAACCAGGCGCAGGGCACCATCACGCTGCCACAGGTCGCGGGGCCGTTCGCCATCGCCTCGAAGCCGCCGTCGTTCGCGGCATGACACATGCCGAGGTCGTCCACGTGGACCACCGCGACCTTCTCCTCGGGGCCGAAGCCGAGGCGTTCGGCGAGAGTCGGGGGCATCGGAGCGTCTCCTTCGCAGCGGACCCGTCGCGCCAGGATATCGGCTCCGGAACGGCGTGATACCGTCGGCGCCATGCCGCCGGCACTCGATCTTCCCGCCCTCGCCCGCGCCGCCGAGGCCGCCGCCGACGCCGCCCGGGCAGAGATCCTGCCGCGCTTCCGGAACGTCGCCGTCGAGACCAAGACGGACGGCTCGCCGGTGACCGAGGCCGACCGCGCCGCCGAGCGCGCGATCCGCCCGCTGCTGCGCGCCGCGCTTCCCGAGGCCGCGATCCTCGGCGAGGAGTACGGGCCCGAGGGCGCCGCGCGCGGCGGCCTCGAGTGGATCGTCGATCCGATCGATGGGACGATCGGCTTCAGCCGCGGCATCCCGCTCTTCGGGACGCTGATCGCCCTCGTGGCCGACGGCGAGCCGGTGCTCGGCGTGATCGACTGCTGCGCCGTCGGCGAGCGCTACGTCGGCTACGCGGGCGGCGGCGTGCGGCGCAACGGCGTACCCGTGCACGCGTCCCAGGCGAGCGATCTCGCCGGCGCGATGGTGTCCCGCGGCGACGTCTTCTGCTTCGACCGCGCGGGCGAGCGCGCGGCCCTCGAGACGCTCGTCCGGCGCGTGCGCTGCCTGCGCAGCTACACCGACGCCTTCGGCCACGGCCTCGTCCTCTCCGGCGCCGTCGACGTGATGGTCGATCTCGACCTGAACCCGTGGGACATCGCCGCGACGCGCATCCTGGTGAAGGAGGCCGGCGGCGCGTGCGCGATGACCCCGGAGCGCGACGGCAAGTCCGGCATCGTGTTCGGCGCCCCGAAGCTCGTGGACGAGATCGCATCGCTGCTCTCGTGTGGCGCGCGGCGGGTGTAGGATGGGTGGGGGCGGCTGCACGCCCTCGGAGGATTGGCCCATGAATCAGCTTCGCTCCGCGTTCGCTCTCGGTCTCACCGCGCTGATCGCGCTCGTCGCGGCGCCCGTTGCCGCCGACGAGCCCTGCCAGTCGCCGTACATGCCGAAGCTCACGGCCCAGGAGGACTTCGTCTACGTCTACACGCTCGGCGTGGAGGGCCTCGGTGACGGGGAGGACAAGCTCGTCACGATCGGCGCGAATCCGGCGCGGCCCGATCACGGCAAGGTGGTCGCGAGCGTGTCCCTCGGCGGTCGGCACGAGGCGCACCATGGCGGCTTCACGGACGACCGGCGCCAGCTCTGGCTCGGCGGCCTCGACGACAGCGCGATCTTCGTGTTCGACGTCGCGACCGACCCCGCGAAGCCGAAGCTCCTGCGCAAGCAGACGGAGTTCGTGAAGGAGACGGGCGGCCTGGTCGGGCCCCATACGTTCTATCCGATCCCGGGGCGCATGCTGATCAGCGCGCTTTCGAACGCAACCGACAACGGCGGCAAGACCGGCTTCGCCGAGTACAGCAACGAGGGCCGCTTCGTGCGCAGCGTCTGGATGCCGGAGGGCGCCGTCTACGGCTACGACCTGCGCATCAACGCGAACCTGAACCGCATGCTCACGTCGTCCTTCACGGGCAAGACGAACTACATGCGGAAGCTCCCCGAGCTGATCGGCGACGCCGCGGCGATGAAGAACTTCGGCGACACCGTGGTGGTCTGGGACTTCCACGCGCGGAAGCCCCTGCAGACCCTCGCGCTGCCGGGCGCGCCGCTCGAGATCCGCTGGGCCCTCGGCCCGCGGAGCTTCTACGCCTTCACCGCGACCGCGCTCACGTCGAAGCTCTGGGGCGTGTTCCGCAAGGACGACGGCGCCTTCGAGGCCGTGGAGCTCGCGCCGATCGGCGACCCCGCGAAGACGCCCCTGCCGGTCGACATCAGCCTCTCGGCCGACGACCGCTTCCTCTTCGTCAGCACCTTCATGGATGGCACCGCCCACGTCTTCGACGTCTCGAATCCGCGCGCGCCGAAGCTCGTGCACGAGAAGAAGATCGGCGGACAGGTCAACATGGTGTCGCAGACCTGGGACGGGAAGCGCGTCTACTTCACCTCGTCGCTGCTCGCGAACTGGGACAAGACCGGCGCCGACGGCGAGCAGTTCCTGCGCGCCTTCGACTGGAACGGCAGCGAGCTCGTCCCGCGCTTCTCCGTGGACTTCACGGCCGAGAAGCTCGGCCGCCCGCACATCATGCACTTCGGCCAGGCGGCGTTCTTCGCCGCGCGCGAGCCGCGTGCACCCGGCGGCGACGCGATCCCGGCCGACGACGGGCCGCGCGTGGCCGATCTGCGATGAGGCTGCGCCGCCGCGCGCTCGCGGCCATCGCGCTCGCGAGCGCGCTCGCGGCGCCGGCACGCGCCGGCGAGGCGCGCTTGTTCGCGGCGCCGCCGCCTGGCAGCTACGCGCTGCCGCCGATCGACCACGTCGGCGAGCACGTGCTGCTCGACGCCGCGGGACGGCCCGCGCCGCTCCTCGGCCTCGCGCCGGACCAGGTGGCGCTGGTGGCGTTCGTCTACCGCGCCTGCTCGGACGCCTGCCCGCTCGCGCTCGCGACGCTCCGCGGGATCGACCGCCGGCTCGGCGCCGACACCGCCATGGGTTCGCGCGTCCGCCTCGTGACCGTGAGCTTCGACCCCGTGCACGACACGCCGGAGCGGATGGGAGAGCTCGCTCGCGGCCTGGGCGCGCGCGAGGCGTGGCGCTTCCTGACGGCCCCCGATGCGGCCGCCCTCGCGCCGGTGCTCGCCGACTTCCACCAGGACGTGCTCCGGGTCGACGCCGGCGGAACGGCGATCCAGCACGTGCTCAAGATCTTCCTGATCGACGGACAGGGCGACGTCCGGAACGTCTACTCGACCGGCTTCCTCGACGAGGAGCTGGTCTGGAACGACATCGCGACGGTGCTCGGCGGCGGGTGAGAGAGCGGGCCCGCCGCGGGGCGGCGGGCCCGCGCGCGGCTACGGCGGCGGCATCATCATCGGGCCGCCCCCGGGCACGTACAGCGTGGCATGACGGTGCGCGGGGTGGAGCTGGCACCCGATGTCGTAGACGCCCGGCGCGAGCTTCGGCAGCGGAACCTCGGTCTCGACCCCGGGCTGGAGCACCACGGAGACCTGGAGGCCCGGGATCTCGAAGCCGTGGGCCTCGCCCGTGTCGTTGAACACCGAGATCTTGCGGCCTTCGCCCGGCGTCAGGACGACGGTTCCCGGCACGTAGAAGTTCTTGGTGTTGACCTTGGTGCTCAGCAGCTGCACGACCACGCGATCCTGCGAAGGGCCGTGCTGCATCATGTGCTCGTGGGAAGGCTTGTCGTCCGCCGCCCCGGCCAGGCCCGCGCCCGCCACGAGGGCGAGCGCGAGCGAGGCCGAGAGCCCGGCGCGGCCGGAGGGACCGGCGAGCCGGAGCCAGCGCGTCACTACTGGGGCTCCTCCGGCGTCACGGCCTCCTTGGTCGCCTCTGCGCCTTCCTTGGCCTTCTCGGCGGCGGCGGAAGCGGCATCGGAGGTGGCTTCGGCGGCGTCGCTCGCGGCTTCCTTGGTGGCCTCGGCCGCGCTGCTCGCGGCATCCTTGGTGGCCTCGGCCGCATCGCTCGCGGCTTCCTTCGTGGCCTCAGCCGCGTCGCTCGCGGCTTCCTTGGTGGCCTCGACGGCTTCGGAGGTCTTCTCCTTGGCCGACTCCATGGCCTCGTCGGCCTTCTTACCGGCCGCCTCGAGCGTTCCTTCGTCCCGCGAGCAGGCCGACGTGGCGAGTGCGGTGGCCAGGGCCAGGCCGAGCACGGCGGTGAAGCGACGCGTGATCCTCATTCGATCCCTCCTTCAGAGTGAGCGCCCGTCGAGCCTGCCGCCTTGGCCAGCTTCCACCCCAGGGCGACTTTTCCGACCGGGGCTGGGCGCTACTGTTCTTCCACTCTAAGCCATCTTTTTGCAAGCACTTTGGAAGCCGATCGGCAAGAGGAGCCGCCCATGACCTCCCCCCGCCCGCCCGCCCTCCCCGGCCTCGACGAGGCGCGCGCCGCCCTCTCCGCGGCCGAGTCGCTCGTGGGCCGTGCACTCGAGCGCGCTCGGGAGATCACCGCAGGGGGTGACGCGATCGACGCGCACCAGGTGCTCGCCGATCGGGTCGCCTACGCGGCGACCGAGGCCCGGGCTGCCCGGGAGCTCGTGGAGTCCGTGGCCGCCCTGAAGGAAGAGGGCCGGGCCGACGCCGCCCTCGAGACGCTCGCGGCCGCGAGCGCCGCCGATCTCGCGCTCTCGATCCGGAACCGGCTCGAGCCGGCGCTCGACGACCTCGGCCTCGCCGACGACGTGCTCGAGGCCGCCTATCCCACCGCCGTCCGCCAGGCCCTGCGCCGCACCGCCCACGAGAGCGTGTTCCGTGCGATCGGCCGGCACGTGGCAGAGACGCGAGGCCGCAACGAGACGCCCCTCGACGAGATCAGCGAGCAGGTGCGGGCGGCCGTGCGCGAGTTCGCGGAGAAGGAGATCGCGCCCCACGCCGAACGCATCCATCGCCACGACGAGCTCGTGCCCGAGGACTTCATCCGCAAGATGAGCGAGCTCGGCTACTTCGCGATGAGCGTGCCCGAGCAGTACGGCGGCCAGGAGTTCGGCAACCTCGCGATGATCCTCACCACCGAGGAGCTCTCGCGCGCTTCTCTCGCCGCGGCAGGCTCCCTCATCACGCGCCCCGAGATCCTGACCAAGGCGCTGACGCAGGGCGGCACCGAGGCCCAGAAGGCGCATTGGCTGCCAAAGATCGCGGCCGGCGAGATCATGGTCGGCATCTCGGTGACCGAGCCCGACGTCGGCTCCGACGTCGCGGGCCTGAAGTGCCGCGCCGACCGCGCGACCGTCGGCGGGCGCGAGGGCTTCGTGATCAACGGGCCGAAGTCGTGGTGCACGTTCGCGGGCCGCGCGAACGTGCTGGCGCTCCTCGCCCGCACCGACCCCGACGCGTCGAAGGGCGCGAAGGGTCTCTCGCTCTTCATCGTCCCGAAGGACAGCTTCGACGGTCACAGCTTCGAGATGAAGCAGCCCGATGGCGGCCGCATGGTCGGCAAGGCCGACGCCACGCCCGGCTATCGCGGCATGCACTCCTTCACGCTCATGCTCGAGAACTACTTCGTGCCGGCCGAGAACCTGGTCGGCGGGGAGGCCGGTCTCGGCAAGGGCTTCTACCTGCAGATGGCCGGCTTCGCGGCAGGGCGCCTCCAGACCGGCGGGCGTGCGTGCGGCCTCGCCCAGGCAGCCCTCGAGAAGACCGCGGAGTACGTCGTCGACCGCGTGCAGTTCAAGAAGCCGATCAGCGAGTACGGCCTCACGCAGTGGAAGCTCGGGCGCATGGCGGCGCGCCTCGCCGCTGCGCGCGCGCTCACCTACGCCGCCGCGCGGGCGATGGACGAGGACGAGCGCAAGGCCGGCCCCCTCGCCGCCCAGGCGAAGCTCTTCGCCTGCGACATCGCGGTCGAGGTGACGCAGGACGGCCAGCTCCTCCACGGCGGCTGGGGCTACGCCGAGGAGTACCCGATCAGCCGCTACGTCGTGGACGCGACCGTGCTGCCGATCTTCGAGGGCGTGAAGCCGATCCTGTCGCTCAAGGTCGTGGCGCGGAACCTGCTCGGCGGCTGACGGCGCCAGCGACGCCAGCTCGACGCGACGCTGGGATTGCGGCGCCGGGGATCACACGTTCTGGAGGCCAGTTCGCGCGGCGGCTAGGGCGTCACGGGAGCCGGGTCCGTAGGAACCGCTCGAGGACCGCCGCCACCGCCGCCGCCACCGGGCCCCGGGCCCATCCCACCGCCGCCGCCGCCGCCGGAACCCGGGCCCATCCCGCCACCGGGACCCGGCCCCATCCCCCGGCCCGGCCCGCTGCCGACGGGAGGCGGCTCCTCGGGCAGCTCGATGCCGCGTGTGCGGGCGCGCTCGCGCATCTGGGCATGGTGCTCGGCACGAATGCGCTCGCGCTCCTCGGCGGTGGTGGCGTTCCGCATCTTCTCCCGGTACTGGGTCCGCTCCTGCGGCGTCATGAGCTGCGAGCCGTAGACGGGCTGGCCCGCTTCGGCTGCCGCGCCCTTGGCTGCGGGATCCTGCGCCGGCGCGGCCGGGCCGCCCGCTGCGGGCTGGTCCTCGGCCCAGGCCGGAAGGGCGAATGCACCGAGCCCCACGCTCGCCGCTACCAGCGCGCCCGCAAGCCAACGTCGGATTCGTCTCTGCATGGTCCCTCCCTGCGAGGTGTGCGCCTCGCACGAGATGGAGCGTGCCTCGCCCGAAGAGGATGGCCAGCTAGAGCGGCGGGAGCCCGGCTTCGCGGAGCTGGCGCTGCAGGTCGAGCAGGATCAGGCCGCGCAGGTGGTGCAGCCGGCGCGTGAGCTCCGCGCTGCGCTGGCCGACGAGGCCGCGCAGCACCAGGTCGTTCATGAACGCCATCACGAGGTCGGCGATCAGGTCGAAGTCGGGGAGCTTCGCGCCGAGGGCGTCCTCGCAGCCGCGGACGACGGCGGCGCGGGCGTTGGCGTGGGAGAGCAGCAGCGCTTCGAGCGCCGCCGGCGCCACGGCGCGCTGCTGGAAGGCGACGCCGACCAGCAGGCGCAGCAGGCGGCCGTTCTCGATCGCGATCTTCTCGAGGCCCTCGATGAAGCGGTCGAGGCGCGACTCGGGCGTGCCCTCGAGATAGACGCTCTTGCTGACCTCTTCGACCCAGCTCTTCCCGACTCGGTCGATGACCGCGGCGAGGAGCTTCTCCTTGCTTCCGAAGTGCCAGTAGAGCGCGGACTTCACGACGCCGGCACGCCGGCAGATCTCGTCTACGCCGCTTGCGGCGTAGCCGCGCTCGCTGATCAGCTCTGCGGCAGCCTCGAGAAACCGCTCGCGGCTCGCGTCGCCCTTCAGCTTCCGGGAGTCCGGACGATCGGGGTCCTTCACACGCGGCATTCCCTTCGCAGGTGCCACGCCAGGACCCCGATCGTCAAGTCCCTTCACAGCCGGGCGGCGCGAGCCGCGAGCGGGGCGGGTCTCAGTTCGCGTCGAAGAACGGGCGGCACTCGTCGAGGAGCGGCCCAGTGGCTGCCTTCGACGAGCCCTTCATCGAGACCGTGAGCGTGAACGGCGCGCCACCGATCAGCGGGATGTCGGCCGGCACGGTGCCGGCGATCACGCCCGAAGTCGACAGACCGCCCAGATCGAGATGCAGGAGCTTCTTGAAGTCGATGTTGAGCGGAAGGTCGTCCACGTCCTGCGACAGGGGCAGGATGCCGCCCGGGATCAGGGCGGCGAGCAGCGGGGTCGTCGCCTCGGCGGCGAAGTGGAAGTCCGCGATGCTCTGGCCGAACAGCTTGATGTAGGCGGTCGCGACCGTCGGATCGGCCACGTTCTCTCGCGCGCACAGCGTCCCGACCGGGAGACCGGCGAAGGTCACCGACGGGCCGGCGATCTCGACGTTGTCGGCCTTGATCGTGGTCACGATGCCCTGCGGCGACAGCAGCTTGCTGGTGTCCAGGATGACCTTGGCGGCGAGGCCGCCGGTCAGCGGGATCGCGAGGGTCTGGCCCAGGGCGTTGACCGAGAACTCATTGGTCTTCGCCGGGTCCATGATCAGGTTGGCCGGGATGCTGATCTTGCCGCACGCCGTACCGACGAACGCGACCGCGACGAGGCTCGCGATCTGAACGAAGCAACGAATGCTCTTCATGACGATTCCCCCTGTGGGCCACGCCGTACGGCGGGCTGGCGCGCCCTTTGAGCAATTCCCATGCCGCGCTGTGGAAAGACCCTAAGTCCGCGAAAAAGCGGGAAGCAATCCGTAGGGAAGCCGCTCCGTACCGGCCCGAGGAGGCAACGGGCTACCCGAAAGAGGAAAATCTGTACAGACAGGTCTGGTTTCTTACCCGGAGGTCAGTGCCGAGGGTTCGCCGGAGGGCGGCGGGGCGTTGACTCAGCGCTCGCCGAAGAGCCGCGCGTAGGCGCCCGGCGAGTAGCCGCGGATGAGCTTGCCGTCGACGTCGAGGACGGGCACCGAGGTCATGCCGACCTTCTCGCGCAGCTCGTCGCGGACACCGTCGTCCTCGTCGATGTCGCGCATCACGAAGTCGACGCCGCGGGATTCGAGGTCCGCCGCGGCGCGCTTGCACGCGCCGCACCACGCGGCCTTGTAGAGCACGACCTCGTCGTAGCGAGGGCGCGTCGTCTCCTCGATCGCCGGCCGCCGCCGCGGCGGGGCGGTCGAGGAGACCGTGGTGTCGAAGGCGGAGCGGTCGGGCGTGGTCTCGAGGCGTCGGGCCTTCGCCCGGTAGGCGGGCGGGACCTGATCGATCGAATCGACGATGCGGAGCGCGCCGCTGTCATCCATGAAGCGATAGAGGGCCTGGGCTTCGGGCTCGGCCGGGGCGGCAGCCTCGGCCTCCGGCGCGGACTCCGCGTCGGCCACAACCTCGGCCCGGCCCGCCCCTTTTCCTGGTGTGGGCGCGCCGGCGGTCGGCTCGGGCGGCCGGAGCGCGGCCGCGAGAGCACCGACGACCGGCAGATCCGGCCGGATCGCTCCGACCACGATGGCGGAGGCGGCGACGATCCCGAGGACGAGGATTGCGCGCAGGAACCCCATGCGGAGGTCATCGGCCTGCCGGGGCCCCGACTCGAGCCCGAGATGGCCGGGTCGCGCCCCTATACTCGCCGGACCCACGCCCCGGAGGCCCCGTGCTCGACCCCGCGACCCTCGATGCCCACGCCGCCCGGATCGCCCGCGACGGCTACACGATCCTGGAGCGCGTGATCGAGCCCGACCTGGTGGACGCGCTCGCGGCCGACCTGCTGCGCCTCGAGCGCGAGCTCGGCGTCGGGCCCTCGACCAACCTCTTCGAGGGCTACCGCACCGTCCGCCTCTACAACCTGCTCGCGCGCGGGAAGCTCTACGAGGCCATCCCGGTGCACGAGCACGTGCTGCCGGTGGTCGAGCGCGTGCTCGACGCGGGCTGCCTGGTGTCGTCGCTCTCCTCGATCGCGATCGATCCCGGCGAGCGGGCCCAGCCGATTCACGCCGACGACATGATGATGCCCCTCGCGAAGCCGCACGTGCCGACGGTCTGCAACACCATGTGGGCGATCACCGACTTCGACGAGGAGAACGGCGCGACCCGCGTGATGCCCGGAACCCATCTCGCCGACGTCAACCCGGACCTGACGCAGAGCTACGACACCGTCCCCGCCGTGATGCCGAAGGGGAGCGTCCTCGTCTGGCATGGGAGCCTCTGGCACGGCGGCGGCGCGAACCGCTCGCAGGCGCGGCGCGTCGGCGTCGCGATGAACTACTGCGCGGGCTGGGTGCGCCAGCAGGAGAACCAGCAGCTCGGCATCCCGCGCGAGATCGCGCAGGGCTTCTCGCCGCGCCTGCGCCAGCTCGTCGGCTACGGCGTCTACCGCGGCCTGATCGGCCACGTGGACAAGCGCACGCCCGAAGAGGCGGTGCTCGACGCCCCGAGCCGACACGAGATGCTGTGGGAGAAGGCGCAGCCGCGGGCGGAGCGCGGCTGAGCGCGCACGCGGCGGCGCGGCCGCCGCTCGCCTCGCGCTTCGTCGCGCGGTCCCCGGAGCCGCGTCCTCAGCGTTCGACGCGCAGGCGGAACGTCGCCTCGAGCGTCTCGCGCGGCGCGAGCACCACGACGCCGTCCTCGCAGTCGCCGCGAGCCATCAGGTTGAAGCCGTCGTTCGCGTTGGTGACGGGCTCGAAGGCGAAGAAGGGCTGGCCCGCCGGCGAGTAGATCACGACGTGGCGGCAGCGCTCCGATGCCTCGAGCGTCGCCACGACGCCGCTGCGCGGCCAGGCGAAGCGCGCACGGCCGTCCCAGCCGGCGAAGCAGTCGTCGAGCACGACGTCCACCGGGCGCGCGCGAGAGAAGTCGCACGCCCGCGTCACGGGCCCGGGCGGGCCGGTCGGCAGCATCGGCACCGGTGGCTCGCCCGGATAGATCCGCGGCAGCTTCGCCTCGAGCTCGACCTCGGACGCGCCGCCGTCGAGGGCGCGCACGAAGTAGGGATGCCATCCGACGCCCGCGGGCATCGGGGTCGCGCCGGTGTTGGTGAGCGCGAGCGACGCCGCGAGCGTGTCGCCCTCGAGGGCCCAGCCCGCCTCGACGCGGAACGGGAACGGAAAGTCGAAGTCGGCGAAGTCGCGGGTCTCGAGGGCGAGCCGCGCGCGGGTCGATCCCGCTTCTTCGATGCGCCAGGGCCGGTGGAACGCGTCGCCGTGGAGCGCGTGCTTCGCGGCGTTCCCGAGCTGGTGGAGCTTGCCCTCGAACACGAAGCGCCCGTCGCGCAACCGGTTCGAGTAGGGCGCAAGCGTGTAGCTCGCGCACTCGTTCGCGCGGGCGGGGCTCGCCCGCGTCGGCCGCCAGAGCGGAAGCCACGCACCGCTCCGGCGCAGCTCGAAGCCGAGCACGCTCCCCCCGAGCGACGGCGTGAGGCGCAGGCGCAGCGTGTCGTTCGCGAGCATCAGGTCGGTCATCGAGCGCGTCTCCGGGGTCGCGGACGGAGCACACGCTAGTCGAGAATCGACGACGAGCCCTACGCCCCGCTGAAGCCCGCCTCGCGCGCGCCGTCGAGCCGCGCGCGGATCTCCCGGTGCTCCGCCTCGCCCAGCGTGAAGCCGGCCAGGAGCCAGGTCGCGAGCGCGAGGCAGCTCGCGGGCAGGAGCGACACCGCGACGCGGATCGCGAGCAACGCGCTCGCGGGCGGCGGGGCGCCTGGCGCAGCGCCCGCCTCGAACCCCGACAGCGCGAGCAGGGCGCCGCAGAGCGCGATCGCGAGGCCTCCCGCCGCCTTCGCGGCGAGGTTCCAGGCGGCGCAGTAGGCGCCCTCCTTGCGCTCGCCCGAGCGCAGCTCGTCCCAGTCGATCACGTCCGCCTGGATCGAGAGCGGCAAGAGGCGCGCGGCGCCGTGCGCGAGGCCGATCGCCGCCGCGAGCACGGAGATCGCCATGCCGTCGCCCGGGCCGAGCGCAAAGATCGCGCCGAATCCCAAGGTCGAGAGCGCGCTCGAGAGCAGCCAGGCCCGGGGCTTCCCGACCCGACGCGAGAGCCGCACCCAGAGCGGGATCGAGAGCAGGGTCGGCACCAGGAAGCACGCGAGGTAGGCCGAGGTCGCTCGAGGCGTCTCGAGCACGTACTCCGAGGCGAAGGGCAACGCCGTCGCGAGACAGCCGACACCGAGCTCGGTGAAGAAGAAGACGCCGAGGAGCCGGCGCGCATGGGGGTTGCGCGTGATGTCGCGAATCACCGCCCAGGGGTTGCGGCCGCCGCGACCCTGGAGCTCGGACCGCTCGCGCAGGCGCGCGCCCGAGACGAGTGAGCAGCCGACCGTCAGCACGCCGAGGCCGATGGCGATCGCCGACGCCGAGGCCCGGGGATCGGCCGCGCGCTCGAGCACGGCGAGCGCCGCCACGCCCGCGAGCATCCCGCCGCCGGAGAAGGCCGCACGCACGCCGAACACGCGCGTGCGATCGTGGTGCGAGGTCGTGAGCTCCGCCCCGAGGGATGCGTGCGGGATCCCGAACGCGGCGTGGGCCGTGTAGAACGCGAAGATCGCCGCCGCGAGAAAGAGCGCCGTCTCGCGCGGGCCGGCGTCGGCGGGCGGGCTCCAGGCTGCGGCGAAGGCGAGGCCGAGCGGCAGCGCCGAGAGCAGGATCCACGGTCGTCGGCGGCCGAGCTGGCTGCGCGTGCGATCGCTCGCGTAGCCCGCGACGGGATCGAGCACGCCGTCCCAGATCCGCGCCGCGCCGAACACGAGGCCGATCCACGCCGGCGACACCCCGAGCACGTCGGTCGCGAACTTGAGCTGGTAGAGGATGACCAGCCAGAACATCGCCTCGATCGGCGCCACGGGCAGGCAGTACGCGACCAGCGTCGCGCGCGGGACACGCGCTTCCGGTACGTGCGTCACGCGCGCACCGCCGCATCGCGCGCCGGGAAGAGGCGCGCCTCGATCACGCCGCCGGGATGCGCGCGCTCCGGCGGGTCGATCCGGAGCGCCGCGCGCACCTCGACGAGGGGTCGCGGCAGCAATGCCTCCCAATCGGCCTCGATGAGCCCGGAGGCGTGACGTCCGCGCTGCCAGGCGCGGATCAGGTAGCGCTGCCACGCGAACGCGTCGCCCCAGGGACCGAGCCACGCGGCGGCCGCCACGATCGATGCCAGCGCGCGCTGCGGCATCTGGGCCTGCGTGAACGAGAGGAGCGCCGCCTCCCCCGCTTCGTCCGCGCCGTAGCCGGTCAATGCGTGCCAGAGGTCGTGCATCAGGTTCAGGCGCTCGAAGAACCACGCGCGGCACGGCTCGGGCACGACGTCCGCCGCCTCGCGCGCGCGCGCCTGCGCCTCGAGGACGCCGACCGGGTCGAGGCCGAAGCGGTCGAGGTGCGCGAGATACGCGCGGCCGAGGCTCCCGGCGGGCATGGCCGCGAGCGCGGCGCGATCGCCCAGCGCGCTGCGAAGCGAGGGACGCGCGGCGAAGAGCCGCCAGCCCTCGGGTGACGCGAGAAAGCGCCGGAAGCTGCGCTCGCCGTCGTCGCCGCCCACCGCGTCGAAGAGCTCGAACACCTTCTCGGTGCGCGTGGGATCGGCGACGAGGGCGGCGAGCGTGCGCCAGGCGCGAGGCAGGTCGAGCGGCTTGCGCGGCGGCGCCGGCGGAACGCCGGGGGGAAGCGACGGGCGGCCGAACGACAGGACGGAAAGCAGGGCGGAAGAGGGCGGAAGGGGCATCGCGGACCTCCGGTGCGGTTGCGCACAGGTTCGTCCGGCCGGCTCCGCGAGTCCTGAGGATCGCTTGAAGGATTCCTGGGGATTCGACGTCCGCGGGGGACCGTCAGGGGCTCGAACGGCGCGCGGCCGCGAGCCAGGGCTGGGCTTGCGCGATGTCCATGCCGAGGGCCGCGGTCTCGGCGCGCACCACGCGCTCGAGGGCGGCGGCGCGACGACGGTCGGCCGGGCGCCCGCGCGTCAGGAGCAGGCGCAGCAGCGAGGCGCGCGCACCCAGGACGCCGCGCGGGCTGCCGAGCGCCGTGCACTTCGCGATCGCCCGCTCGAACCACGCCTCGCCCTCGTCGAAGCGGCCGAGCAGCCGGCACAGGCCGCCGAGCGCGGAGCCGACCGCCACGTTGGCCACCCGCAGAAGATCGTGCGTGAGCATCAGGTCGCCGTACGGCAACAGCAGGTCGTGGATCTCGGCGGCACGGCCTTGGTCCTCGACGGCCACGGCGAGGTCGGTCGCCATTCCCATCGTGAGCAGCCAGTGCTCGTCTCGCGGAAGCGACCGCAGCGGCAGCGCGTCGAGGGCGCGCTGCGCGGCGGCCCGCTCGCCGCGCAGCGCGAAGGCGAGCCCGCGGCCGCAGCGTCCGACCGCGCGGTACGCGGGGAACGCGTCGAGCCCCTCGAGCAGTCCGCCGGCGTCCTGCAGCATGCGGTCGTCGCCGCGGACGTAGCGCAGCATCGCGATCTGACCGGCGTGCACGAACGCGGCGAAGGGAACCGTGCGGCGGCCGTGCTCGAGCGCGGCGGCGAAGAGCCGCTCGGCGGCGTCGAAGTCGCCGAGCGTCGCGGCCCAGCTTCCGAGCGACATCTCGGCCAGGAAGCGATAGGAAGGCTGGCGCAGGGAGCGGGCCGCCTCGACCCATGCGCCGAGCTCGGCCTCGGCGGCAGCGCGCTCGCCTCGCAGCAGATGCACGCCGAACGCGGCTTCGTGGGCAAACACCTCGAGGCGTCGCTCGCCGGTGCGCGCAGACAGGGCGAGAAGCTCGCCCGCGACGGCGAGGCGCTCGTCGGGATGGTCCGGGCCGAGGCACGCCCAGTAGCGCGCGTTCCAGGCGTCGCCGAGCGCCACGCCGTCGTCGGCTCGCTGCGCGAGCGCAAGTGCCTCGCGCGAGAGCGCGTCGCGCGTCGCCATCGAGTCCGCGTGGGGCGGCGTGCCGACGAGACGCGCGAGAAGCCGCGCGCGCCACACCGGTCGATCCGGGCCGACCGCGGCGAGCGCCTCCTCGAGCAGCTCGAGCGCGCCGTCGTCCGTGCCCATCTCGACGAGGCCCTTGTAGCCGATCGCGGCGCGCGCCAGCGCCTCGGCGTCGCCGCTTCGGCGCGCGAGCCGCGCCGCATCGGCGAAGACCGCGCGCGCTGCGTCGCGCTCGCCGCCGGCGCCGCGCATCTCGCCGAGGGCGAGCAGCAGCCCGCAGCGACGGCCCGGCTCGGGCGGGGCGAGGAACCCTTCGGCGTCGAGCGCGCGCTCGTAGTGACGCGCGGCCTCCTCCCAGCCCAGGATGCGCGATGCGCGCTCGGCGGCGCGCGTCGCGTACGCGACGGCGCGCTCGGCCTCGCCCGCCTGGGCGGCCTCGTAGAAGTGGTGCGCGAGCTCGCCGAGCGGCGGCTCCGCGTCCGCCGCAGAGAGCGCTTCGAGGGCCACGCCGGCGCGGCGATGACGCTCGACGCGATCGGGTGTCGAGAGCTCCTCGTAGAGGGTCTGGTGGACCAGCGCGTGGACGAAGGCGTAGCGCCCGCGCGACGCGTCCGTCTCGAGCACGACGCCGGCTGCGACGGCCTCGGCGAGCGGCGCGAGCAGGGCGCCGGGCTCGACGTCCAGGGTCGCGGCGAGGAGCCGCAGCTCGAACTCGCGCCCGAGCACGGCCGCCGCGCGCAGCGCCTCGGTGCAGCGCGGCGAGAGCGCGTCGAGCCGACGTCCGATGGCGTCGCGGACGCTCTGGGGAAGCCGCAGCGTCGAAGGCGGCGCATCGAGGGGGCCGGCCTCGGCGAGGAGCCGCAGCGTCTCGCGCGCGAAGAACGGGTTGCCCTCGGTCATCTCGTGCACCGCTGCCGCGACGGCCGGCGATACGCGCGCGCCGCCGATGGCCTCGGCGAGCCGTGCGATCTCTCCGACGTCGAGGCCGCGCAGGGCGATGCGCTCGCAGCCGGGCTCGCGCGCGAGCGCGCCGAGGAGGCGTCCGAGCGGGTGTCCCCGACGCACGGCCACGTCGCGGTAGGTGCCGAGGAGCAGCAAGCGCGCGTCGCGCAGCGCGGGCGTCGCGAACTCGAGCAGGCGGAGCGAGGACGCGTCGGCCCAGTGGAGGTCGTCGAGCACGACCACGAGGGGCCGGCGCGCCGCCACGCGGCGCAGGAGGTCCGCCGCGACGTCGAAGACACGGAAGCGCGCGTCGGCGCCCTCGGCGAGCGCGGCGCCCGGCGTGCGCGTTGCGAGCACGAGACGTGCGGCGTCCTCGGACGCGGCCACGAGCTCTTCGATCAGCGCGCGGACCGACGCCTCGCGCTCGAAGCCCCGCAGCACCTGCGTCCAGGGCCAGAATGCGGGCGCGCCTTCCGTCTCGAGGCAGCGGCCGAAGAGCACGAGTGCGCCGCGGGCCTGCGCCTCCTCGGCCAGGACCTCCGCCGTGCGCGTCTTCCCGATGCCGGGCTCCCCGGTGAGCAGCAGCGTACGCCCGCGGCCGGCGAGAGCGTCGTCGAGGCCGGCGCGCAGGGTCGCGAGGGCTCGCTCGCGGCCGACGAAGCCGTGCGCGGCGACGGGCGGCGACGCGGCCGTTCCCGGCGCCGTCGCCTGCGCGGCGGTCCGCGTCGTGACGCTCGCGACGAAGCGATAGCCGCGGCCGTGCACGGTCTGGATCACGCCCTGCGCGCTGCGGTCGTCGCCGACCGCGCGTCGTGCGGCGGCGATCGCGTGGGGCAGCACGCTCTCGCTCACGGACTCGCCCGACCAGACCGCGTCGAGCAGCTCGTCCTTCGTGACGACCCGGTCGCGGTGCGCGAGCAGGTGCACGAGCACGTCGAAGACCTTCGGCTCGAGCTTCACCGCGGCGCCGCCGACGCGAAGCTGGAAGAGCGCGAGGTCGAGCTCGCACGTGCCGAAGGCGTGGATCATGGCCGCTAGGGTACCAGCAGCACCTTGCCCGTGTTCTTGCGGTCCTGGATGAAGTGGTGCGCCGCGGCGGCCTCGTCGAAGCGGAAGGTCTGCGCCACCACCGGCTTCACCACGCCGTCGTGCCACCAGCCCATGAGCTCCTCGACCCAGCCGCTCATGCGGTCGATCTCGTCCCACATGTGACCGAGGTTCGCGCCGAAGACGCCCTTGTTCTGGTCGATCAACGCGGTCGGCGAGAAGCGCATCGTGAGCGTGCGGAGCGCCGCCGGCAGGGCGCGCAGCTTGCTCGGGCCCTTGCCCGCAGCCGCGGCCGAGAGGCCGAACATGCCGAGGCGCCCGGTCGGCGCGAGCAGGCGGAAGCCCTTCTTGAACGATTCGCCGCCGACCGCGTCGAGGATCAGCTCGACGCCGCGCCCGTGAGTCAGCTCGCGCGCGCGGGTCTCGAAATCCTCGCGCGTGTAGTCGATGCATTGGTCGCAGCCGATCGAGCGCAGGTAGGCGTGCTTCGACGCGGAGGCCGTGCCGATCACCGTCGCTCCGATCCGCTTCGCGAGCTGGATCGCCGCGATCCCGACGCCGCCGCCCGCGGAGTGCACGAGCATGGTCTCGCTCTTGCGCAGACCGCCCATCGCGATCACGAGCTGGTACGCCGTCAGGTAGTTCACCGGGATCGCCGCGCCCTCGAGGGCGCTCATCCCGACCGGCCGCGCGAAGATCTGCCGCTCGGGGACGCAGACGACGTCGCTGTAGCCACCAAAACGCGTCATCGCGAAGACGTCCTTCCCGATCCAGCTCTCGTGCACGTCCTCGCCCACCGAATCGACGCGTCCGCCGACCTCGTAGCCGGGCACGCAGGGCATCTTGGGGAGGTCGGGGTAGAGCCCGAGGCGGCCCATGATGTCCGCGAAGTTCACGCCCGCGGCCTCCACGCGGATGCGTACCTGGCCCCGACCCGGCAGCGGGTCGCGCTCCTCGCGCAGCGAGAGCACCTCGGGCGGGCCGGCCTTGGGGATCCAGATCTGGCGCATGGCGGCTCCTGTGCGGGGGCGATGCAGCGAGGGGTAGCAGGCGGGGGCGTGGGACGGAACGGTACGGCCCGGGCGCCGTGAGCTTTCGAGACCGCTCGCGGCGCCGGGGGCTGCGGCCCGGCTTGCCTGCGCGCTGCGCGTCGACGGCTGCCACAATTCTGCGACTCCAAGGGCGTGTGAAGGGCGGATGCACTCAAGTGCGCCCCCCTCCGCGTCCGATCCATCCGGGGAGTGATCTTCGTCGCATCGGAGGCCCCCCCATGCGCTTCCCCCGGCTCGCTTTCGCCATCCTCTCGTGCGCCGCCCTCGCGGCCGCCGAGTCCCGCGCCGCCTGGTTCGTCCCGGTCGACCCGTCGCCCGGGCCGCGGCTCCATCCTCCGATCGCCCATTCCGCGGACGGCCGCGTGATCGGCGGCACCTGCGAGAGCCCGGCGGGCTCGGGCGTCACGTATCCGTGTCTCTGGACCGAGGCCGGAGGCTTCGAGCGCATCGGCGAGGACGCGATGTTCGGCATGGGCCCGCAGATCACGGGGCTCTCCGCCGACGGCAGCGTCGCGGTGGGCGCGCTCGGCGGCGACCTGTTCACGAGCGGCGAGGCCTTCCGCTGGACGCGCGACACGGGCTTCGTCCCGCTCGGCATGCTGAGCGGCGGCACGATCTCGATGAGCGCGGCGCTCGCGGTCTCGGCCGACGGCAGCATCGTGTTCGGCCGCAGCGCGACGGCCCTCGGCTCCGAAGTCTTCCGCTGGACCGAGGGCGACGGCATGCAGGCGCTCGGCGCCACCGCTGCGGCGCTCAGCGCGTCGGACGACGGCGCGACGGTCGCCGTGATCACCGAATGCCAGGTGAACGGGAGCCTGAGCCATTGCTCCGCGGTCTGGCATCCCGGCACCGGCTGGAGCCAGGTCCCCGACCCGGGCTTCTGGGCGGCCGGGGTCTCGGGCGACGGATCGCTCGTGCTCGGCTCGTCGCTCACGGCATGGCAGCCCGCCGCCTGGACTCCGGCTGGCGGCGTCAGCCTGCTCGGCCCCGATCCGGTGTGGGGTGCCGGCCTGATGTTCCCCGGCGCGGCCTGGAGCTCGTCCTTCGAAGGCTTCGTGGTCGTCGGCAGCGACGGCTCGCGCGAAGAGACGTTCCTGTGGAACCCGCTCCAGGGCCGTCGATCGCTCGGCAACGTGCTCTCGGTCGAGAACGGCGTGCAGATCGACAAATGCCGCTTCCATCGCGCCCAGCACATCTCGAACGACGGCAGCCGCGTCGTGACCGGAGGCCTCTGCACCGAGATGCCCGGCGCCACGTACTTCCTCGTCGATCTCCGGCCCGCCTGCCAGGACGGCCTGGACAACGATGCGGACGGCCTCTTCGACCTCGCCGACGACGGCTGCGTCAACATCTACGACACCGACGAGCGGCCGGACCTGGGCTGCGGCCTCGGCGGCCCGGATCTCGTGATCGCGCTCCCGCTGCTCGGCCTGCTGCGCTCGCTCACCGGGCGTCGCCGGCGCACGTAGGCCGAGGCTCCGTCCGCGGTTGACACCCGCCCGCGCAGGCCGTCAACCTGCGCGGATGGCCGAAGCCGCGCGCCCGCTCGAGCCCGACGCAGCCTCCGAGCGGGCCGCGCCCGCTCCTTACGTACCCGCCTCTGCTTCGCCGCGTGAGCTCACGCTGCGCGGGCTCGTGCTCGGCGCGCTGCTCGGCATCGCGTTCGCGGCGAGCTCGGTCTATCTCGGGCTCAAGGTCGGGCTCACGGTCTCGGCGTCGATCCCGATCGCCGTGCTCTCGATCACGGTGTTCCGGGCGTTCGGCAAGACCTCGATCCTCGAGAACAACGTGGTGCAGACGACGGGCTCGGCCGGCGAGTCGATCGCCGCGGGCGTGGCGTTCACCCTGCCCTCGCTCCTGCTGATGGGCTTCGAGCTCGACCTCTGGCGCACGACGACGATCGCGCTCCTCGGCGGGCTCCTCGGCGTGCTGCTCATGATCCCGCTGCGCCGGGGGCTGATCGTGCGCGAGCACGCGAGCCTGCCCTACCCGGAAGGCACCGCCTGCGCCGAGGTGCTGATCGTGGGCGATCGCGGGGGCGCCTCGGCGCGCACGGTCTTCGCGGGCTTCGGCCTCGGCTTCGTCTTCAACCTCGCGGGCCAGATCGCGCGCTTCTGGGGCGAGGTTGCGAGCTGGAGCTTCGACCGCTTCTACCGCGGCGGCTCCCTCGCCTTCGAGACGAACCCGGCACTGCTCGGCGTCGGCTACATCATCGGGACGCGCATCGCGATGGTGATGCTCGGCGGTGGGCTGCTCTCGTTCTGGGTGCTGGTGCCGGCGGTGAAGCTCCTGGCACCCGAGCTCACGTCGCCGCTCGTCGGCGGGGGCACGCTGCCGGTGCGCGAGATGACGCCGGGCCAGATCCGCAACGCCTACCTGCTCTACATCGGCGCGGGCGCCGTCGCGGCGGGCGGCCTGATCTCGCTCGTGCGCGCGCTGCCGAGCCTCTGGGCCGCGTTCCGCGGCGCGGCGTCGAGCTTCGGCTGGAGCCCGGGCGACGCCAGCACGCTGCGCACCGAGCGCGACCTCCCGCTCACGCTCGTGCTCGGTGGCGCCTTCGCGATCTTCCTCGCGATCCCGCTCGCGCCGCGCCTCGGCCTCGGCCTCCCGTCCGCCGTGCTGGTGCTGCTCTTCGGCTTCTTCTTCGTGACGGTCTCGAGCCGCATCACGGGGCAGATCGGATCGTCGTCGAACCCGATCTCGGGCATGACCGTCGCGACGCTCCTCGCCACCTGCCTGCTCTTCGCCGCCATCGGCTGGACCGGCGTGCCCTACAAGGAGATGGCCCTCGCGACCGCGGCGCTCGTCTGCGTCGCCGCGAGCAATGGCGGCACGATCTCGCAGGACCTGAAGACCGGCTTCCTGGTGGGCGTGACGCCGCGGGCGCAGCAGATCGCGATCACCGTCGGCGTGGTGTCGAGCGCGCTCGTGATCGGCGCGACGCTCCTGTATCTCAACCGCGCCGCCACGACGTATGTCGCGCGGAGCTTCCCGCAGCTCGAGGCGAGCGAGGCGCGCGTGCGGGCCGTGGACGCGGAGCACCCCAGCCGCCTCGCCCTCGCGCCCGAGCGCGAGACGTTCCGCGGCGCGAGCTGGCGCGTGCTGTACGTGCGACAGGCGGTGGACGGCGTGCCCGTCGGCAAATACCTCGTGGGCGACGACGACCGCATCGCGTTCCTGGTCGACCCCGGCGTCTCGGGCATCGAGCCCGAGCAGCGCGCCGCCGACGGCAGCGTCGAGAAGGTGGTCTCGAAGTTCGACGCGCCGAAGGCGCAGCTCTTCCGCCTCGTGATCGACGGCGTCCTCGACCGGAACCTGCCCTGGGAGCTGGTGCTGATCGGCGTCGCGATTGCGCTGATGATGGAGCTCTGCGGCGTCCCGAGCCTTCCCTTCGCGGTGGGCGCGTACCTGCCGCTCTCGACCTCGACCTCGATTGCGCTCGGCGGCTTCGTGCGCCACCTCGCCGACCGGCGCGCGCGGCGGAGCGAAGCCGAGGCCGAGCACTCGCCGGGCGTCCTCTTCGCCTCGGGCCTGATCGCCGGCGGCGCGATCGCGGGCCTGCTCTACGCGGTGCTCGCCGGTGTCGAGACGACGAGCCCCGGCCCCGACGGCGTGCCGCGCCCCGAGCCGCTGCTGCGTCACCTCGGCCTCGTGCTCTCCGAGCGGCTCCTCGGCCCCGAAGGCTCGGCGGCGCTGGTCGCGAACGCGTGGTGGTCGATCGCGCCCTTCCTGGTGCTGGCGCTCGTGCTCCTCACGGTCGCGTCGCGACGGGGCGTCACGAGCCGGTGACGCCCCGCGCGCGACTTCAGCGCGAGCCGATCTCGAGCCTTCCCTCGGATTCCGGCGCGCCGGCGCGGTAGACGTGCCAGCCGACCGACTCTGCCGGCGCCTCGCAGTCGAGCGTGGCGCCGCCCAGCACCAGGAACTTGCGCGCCTTCCGGGGCGCCTCGCTGGGCTTGGTGCAGGCGACGCCTTCGCCGCGCGCCATCGCCATCGCGCTCTACGGCGCGCGGCCGAAGAGCCGGCGGGGCGCCGGAACCGCGGACCTCGCGGCCCTTCCGTGGCTCGGCTTCGACGAGTCCTTCGGCGACCTCTTGCAGATGCGCTGGATGCGCGAGCACGTGCCCGACGCGCGCATCGTCGCGCGCTTCGATTCGATCCTGCTCGCCTGCCACGCGGTCCGGGCCGGCCTCGGGGTCGCGCTGCTTCCGTGCGTGCTCGGCGACCGCGACCCGGGCCTGGCGCGCATCCGCCCGACCTCGTGCTGATGGGCGCGCCGCTCTGGATCCTGACCCTCCCCCGACCTCCGCACGGCCGCGCGCGTGCAGGCCTTCCTGCGCTTCGTCGGCGACGCGCTCCACGCGCGCCGCGACGAGATCGAGGGCCGCCGGCCCGAGGCCTGGCGCGCGAGCGTCCCGCCCGCGCGCGCCGCGGGGTAGGATGCAGCGGATGCCGCACCCCACGCTCGTTGCATGCCTTCGCCGCGCCTTCCTGCTGCCCGGCCGGCGCGGAGCGCGCTCGTGACGGCCCGTCTCGCCGGCCGCGTCGCGCTCGTCACCGGCGCGGGCACGGGCATCGGCGCCGCGATCGCGCGCCGCTTCGCCGCCGAAGGCGCGACCGTCGTGCTCTGC
>Ga0105107_10000542_pt1 | contig 24167 bp, 22 predicted proteins | sample PPLLaktember2015_6_FD_79335 | JGI IMG/M metagenome (GOLD analysis project Ga0105107, IMG submission 79335) | Freshwater sediment microbial communities from Prairie Pothole Lake near Jamestown, North Dakota, USA - PPLs Lake P8 Core (1) Depth... | ecosystem: Environmental > Aquatic > Freshwater >... | reverse complement strand
GATTTTGGATCTTGAAGAGAACATATACCGCTGAATATACGTTTTTCCGTAATAGACGCCATACCGAATTTTGGGTATTCTTGGGTATGGTGAGCTCAACACTGTGGTCCTGGGTCAAACCTTGTTAGCGTTGCGGGAACAAATGCGAATAGCATTATTAATGCCGCCTTCAGGCTGACGGCGCTATCCAATCACGCAGACTCTTGATTATGAAATGAGGGGGCCGTGTTCGAGTTGAATATACAGGTCTATCCGGTATCAGTGCTTCTGACGCTTTATCACAACCAGAGTAAAGTCATCTTGTGAAAGCTCCGGACCTGAAAACGAACGAGTTGCTGACACGATTTCCTGCAGGACAACACCCGCAGAGCCTCCCCTGGACCTTCGAGCAACTTCCTCCAACCTTTCATTACCGAATTCCCGGCGATCCCTGTCAAACACTTCAACCACCCCGTCCGTGTAAAGGACGAGAAGATCACCCTCCTGCAGAACCACCGTTTCGGTGCCGTATTGCGCCTCGGGAAGAATGATGAGCGAAGGGCCGCTCTGCGTCAATCGTTCGATCCGGCCATCGGCACGCACGAGAAAGGGGAGATTGTGACCGCAGTTTGAATAGGTGAAGGCTCCTACGGCCAGGTCCAGGATGCCGTAAAAGGCGGTGACAAAATCTCTTTTACGGGCAAATTCGGGCAAGAGGGCATTTATCTGACCCATGAGAGCGGCGGGTGTCACACCCGCTCTTGCACCAGGTATGAAGAGGGCGCGGAATGATGTCATCAGCAGGGCCGCCACGATCCCGTTCCCCGACACATCTGCGACAACAACGCCGAGCCGTCCGTTGTCCAGCCGAACATAGTCAAAGTAGTCGCCCCCTACCTCGTACGCGGGCGTGCAGAGGCCCGCAATGCTGTACCCTTCTACCTGCGGTGACTCCGTGGGGAGAAGGTGTGCTTGTAACTCCGCCGCGATCTGCAGCTGATCGTCGATCCTCCTTTTCTCCAGAATCTCCGTGTGTAAAATAGATTTCTCTATCGATATCGAGGCGGCATCGGCAACAAATTGCAGTACTTCGATGTTCGATTCATCGAACGCATTCAACCGGTCACTCTCCAGATTGAGCGCCCCGAATGGGCGTCGGTTCCGAATGATCGGGACCGCAATTTCGGAACGGGTGGTAGCTCGGCCCACAACGTAGCGCCTGTCTTGGAGAACATCCGGGACAACTATGCTCTCTCCAGTCTGAATCACGGTACCGATGATGCCTTTGCCCTCCATCAGCATCGGATCCAGATCTTCCGGAGGCCGGTCGAAACCACGCTGCGCGATCCCTGCGATGAGCGTGCGGTCTCGGTAATAAGGGGTCCGGAGGATGTCGCGGTTCAGGGCGAAGATCCCTGCGGCGTCAAAGGGAAGGATCTGATGCACCGTGTCGAGAAGGTGATTGAGAATCACCTCCAGGTCCAGGGTATCGCGCATCTTGTAGGAGATCTCCCTGAGCAGCCGGTATTTCGCAGCAGCGGTTAGCTGGATCTTCTTACCCATTGCCTGGACGCGTCGTGTCTGAATGCGGACTGAGCGACTCCCCGAGGAAGATACGTAAAATCACACTAAGAAATTCCAGGGCCTGGTCTACGTTCTGGTTCAACGTTTGTCGCTTGTCGGATATCCGGACGACAATATTGGGAACAATTACGATTTGCGGAAGGTTCTACATAGCAACCCCGACCTGGAGGTCATTATCACCGTGAATCTGGGCGGTTCGTTGGTGTACTACCGCAATGAGCACCCAGACTGGGTCAAAGTGGTTGTCGACACAGCTTTGAAACCGCCGCTTGCTTGCGCCATTGCGGATATCGACAAGGCTGCCGGTCCCGACATCGTCTTGTGCGAATCAGGCGCACACCGCGTCGTGGTGTATACCAACAACGGGGCGGGCAATTTCGTCCGAGGATCGCTTGCACTCGATGTCAAAAGTCCTGGTGAAGTTGAGGCTGCCGATTTCAATAGCGACGGCAATATGGACCTCATAGTTGTTTCAAGAGACACGTCTAATTCGGCGGTACTTTTTTTGAGCAACGGCAATGGGGGGTTCAATCGTACCATCCTCGCCACAGGGCAATCGGCCTCCGATGTCGAAGTGGGGGATTGGGATGGCAACTCAACCGTAGATGTGCTTGTGAGCTTCGATCGGGCCTTAGGTCTCAGCAACAATCGGGACATTGTCCTATTCAAAAACAATGGCAGTGGCGTTTTTTCCGACTCGGACCTGCACCATGTATGGGAACGCACTCAGACGTTGAAGTTAGCGGATCTGGATAACGACCAAGACCTGGACCTCATCTTGGGAGGAAATTCGATTACCGTAAATGATGGTTTTCAGGCGCTCGTCAACGACGGCGGCAATGTGGCGTCGGTGGTGCAGCTCTCAACAGTTGCAGTAGATATTTTCGGAGTCGATGCCGCGGACATAGACGGTGACGGTCATGTGGAAATCTTCGGAACGGACCGCGAACGGCGGAGTCTCTTTGTTCTGCGGGGGGGGATCACTGCCGACGTCCTGCCGTCCAACACCGGGCCCATGCCATTGCGGTACGCTTTGCTGCAGAACTACCCCAATCCCTTCAATCCGTCAACCACAATCCGCTACGGCCTGCCTTATCGTTCACATGTTTCGCTTGCGGTCTTTAACACACTCGGCCAGCAAGTCGCAGTTTTGCAGAATGGGGAACAAGAGGGTGGGTACCACGAGGTGAAGTTCGAAGGGCTCGTGCTATTGAAATAGACATAGAGAAGGCACTCTCTACCGATGCCCGGCAGCGATGTCCGGGCATTTTTTTGATTCGGGCGTCGCTGCGAAAGCTTACGTGAAAGGTCTTGGTGTAAGGCTAGACTGTTGACATTCTGTCGATAGCGTTCACACCGGGAAAACGCCTTGCAATATGAATAGTGCATACGAAACTCCTGGACTGGCTTGGCTTTTGCAATGCTACGGTCCGGGGAACCAATATCACCCGAAGGTAGTTCTCAATACCATGCGGTCGTCCGCGTGGTGAACCGCCGGCTCTTGCGAGCTCTGTGAAGAAAAGACAACGTCGGTGAGGAATAAAATCCGGGCTGTTTCTATATAGGTTAAGAGCAGGTTTCTGGCCTCTCATCCAATCACAATTACATAACCCAACATAAAGGAGCATCACTATGCCACTGTTTATGGACATCCACCAGCACATACCGGGCCTCACGGCTGAAGCAGTCACCGGAGCCCACGCGAAAGACCTCGAGATCCAGAAGAAGTATGGGGTGCAGTATCTGAAATACTGGTTCGATGAAGGTTCAGGAAAGGTATTCTGTTTAGTCAACGCTCCAAACAGGGAAGCTGCGGTGAAAGTACATCGTGAGGGTCATGGTCTGGTTGCAGACGAAATCATTGAGGTCAAAGAAGGAGTGTAACATACAAGGGGGCACAGCGGGCCGGCCTTTCGCCAGCCGGTTCGCCAAATCCGGGGGTGCGCCCATGGCAATCCGTTCGAACCTCGCCCTGAACAGCCAACCCAGGTGACTACGGTCGCCGGACCATGGCAGCTCGACAGCAGGTCACAGGAACCCGACTTCCATGAGCCGCTGTTCAACTCAGCAAACAAAAGGCTCGAAAGTGATTCCGAGCCTTTACATCGTTCGACGAGTATAACCGCTACTTTCCTTTAGATCTTCGGCCAGAGGCACACTTTCTAAAGTTGCCTTTGGTTACGGTGCAGCACAACACCCCAATGCAAGCATAAACACCTTCTTTCTCACACCGCTTGCCTGCGAATTGAATATTCACATTTCCATGACAGTTCATTTCCGTGTATGCTCCCATGTGACAGACGACATGGTGTGGCCGTGAATATCCTCATAGTCTCATGCTGATTTTACTTCAAGTGATCGGATCAGGCAGTGAAGACGCGGATCATTAGGGCAAAGCCTCTGGATCCTATCCCCCCAGAATCCTCCTGAGAAAAGATGCCATGCCTTCTGATTCTTGTCTCCCGCCTGAAACAGCCAGGATATACTGCCCCTGCTGCTCAATCATCGCGACTCCTTCATTGCGCAGCTGTATTGTCCATTTCCCACCAGAATCCCTGGCAACAGGCAATTGCAGCTTCTCCCACTCCACTGCCGCCACCCGGAGAACAGCGTCAGCGGCTGCTGTGTCTGCACATTCCAGGATCAGGTAACGGGATCCACGGATCTCCCCCACGACTCCATCGGCCGGAGGGAAGGGTTCAACCCACCGTTGGGGGAAATGATTGCCGAGGTCCAACGGATCTTTGTCGTCGCGCTGCGGGGCCAGAAATGCGCTCTCGTGTATCTGAAGAAGAACTTTCTAAATTCCCTTGAGAGAATCAGGCTTTCAGGAATTGACAATTCCCAATGAGTTCTGTAGATTCGGGCATTGTACATAGGTCTCCATGCGGTCGGCGGGTGGGTTGCCGTATGAGACCTGAGGGCGCAAGTCCGATTCTTGCCTCTGCTCTTACACTCCCATCTCTCGTACGGATTCCCCAAACATTTCATTCCTTCGCATTGGACTGCATATCAAGACTCGAGCTGGAGTCAGCGAGTCGCCGAAGGAGAACAGTAGCATTTCACCTAAAAGGAGGAAGACTATGAAACTCAAGACACTCATGGTAATCAAGGCACTTGTATGCGTTGTTTTTGGGCCCATTCTGCTCTTCGTGCCTGGCCCATTGCTGGTGTTGCTTGGCAGCTCGTTCGGGCCCGGAGCCGCGCTCACCGCCAGGGAGTACGGGGCAGCTCTCCTGGGCAATTTCATGCTTACATGGTTTGCCAGAAACGCCGAAGAATCGGTGGCGCGGCGGGCAATCGTCTTGGACTTGTTCGTGTATGATGCCATTGCATTTGTTGCCGTACTTCTGATTCAACTCTCCGGCGGCTTAAACCTGCTCGGGTGGTCTATTGTGGCCATCTACCTCTTCTTCGCGCTTGGCTATGGGTATTTCTTGCTGCCGCGACAGATATAACACCGCATTTCATGGTGAGCCAGATCGATCCGGACTCCTTACGGGGTTCTCTTTGGCAAGATCGCGATGATTCTTGATTTTGGAGAATTCCCGATAATCTTTTGGTTCTTCGTCAGGGCATTATGGCCGTCTAGAATTACTGGACCCAAGAGAACCAGCAGCTGACCACGGACTTGTGTGCCTTATTGAGTCCTAAGCGCACTCTCGGCAAGAATGCGGGCGATCTCCGTGAGTCTGATTTCAAGATCCGGCCATTGGCTGGCTGTGAGAACATACTCGTCGGCATCGCAGAGCGTGTCTCCTATGGCCATTTGCAGGCCCGAGCGACGTGTAAAACCCAACGACTTGAGGTAGGCAATCATGGGGGCGTTAGTCAAGTGCACGGTACCCCACACTTCATTCAGGAGGAACTTGTCGAACGCCAGCCGAAGCATCATCAACGCCGTTTCCGCGGCTGCAAAAGAGCCGGGTCGCAAGATGAGCCGGCCCCATTGAGCTGACTGCTTGTTCATATCGAAATCCAGCAACCCTGTCAACCCTTCCTTCTTCGAAATTTCTCTTCGCTGTATAACAAAATAGTAGTCACCTGGACGCTCGAAGTATTTGTCGAGGAATGCTTGTTGCGCTTCGACTGTGCGCGTGATAGGGTGCAGGAAGGAACTTCGTTCAGGAGTCCGCACTTCCGCAATAAACTCGGCGTCCTCTCGCTCGATCGGCCTCAATTCGAAAGCAAAGCCTTGAACATGAATGTCGTGCTTCATACCTCCTCCTGCCGTATTCCAATTGTGGAAGTCAGAGACTACCCACCACGTTTCCTGTCAAGAAAAGCAGCAATGCGCGATATGGACTCAAAATTATTAGGTATAAGCTCACCATCTTCAACGGTAGTGTCAAAATCTTCTTCTAGCTTCGCAACAAGCCGGAGAAGCGAGAGTGAGTCGAGTATCCCGCTGCTGATAAGCGATTCCTCCGGGTCAAGCTTATTCCGGCCGCTTCCCTCAAGTAGTTCACCAACAATCAACGTTTCGATTGCTTCTACGTTGTTCAACATACGCACTCCTTGTATATGCACTTATTGGACATCGTGGTTTTCGATCATCTCGTGATTGCTCAGGTCTGGGCAAGTAACGGTCTGTTGATTTTTCCTGTCGACGTTTTTGGCAGATCACTGCACAATTCAATCCATTCCGGTACCATGTAGCGCGGCAAGGAACTGCTGCAGTGTGTTTCGAGATCCTTCGCAGTCAACCCGTTGCCCTCCAGAAGCACAACGTAGGCCTTGATCCGGTTGCCAACCAATTCATCGGGGATGGCCACCACGGCAACCTCCTTCACCCTCTTGTGAGTATAAAGGACACTTTCTATTTCCCCTAGCTCGATGCGGTAGCCACGACTCTTAATCATATGGTCGCGCCGCCCGACATACCGCCAGTTGACACCATCATTGTCCAGCTTCACAATGTCACCGGTGCGGTACGCAATCTCATCGCGACAGTTCTGAAATGGATTGCGTACGAAGTTCATGGCCGTCTTCTGGCCATCCCCCCAATATCCCTGAGCAACGCCTGAACCCCGAACCCAGAGTTCTCCTGCGGTGCCAGGAGTGTCGACAAGGTCGCCCTTCTCATCCACTGCAAAGACCTGCATGTTCTCGCAGGCTATCCCAATTGGAACAGGATCGGTGCATTCCGCGGAGATGTCTTTCTGTTGCACTTTGTAGAAGGCGCACACATTGGTCTCGGTGGGACCAAACAGATTGTAGTAGGTGACGTGCGGTATGGCTGCCACCAACGCCCGCAGGTACTTGATAGGAAATACCTCACCAGCAAAGAGAATCCTCCTCAGTGCAGAGAATTTCCTTCCGCTGAGCTTGCCGTAGTTTACCATCATGGACAGAATCGAGGGAACGAGGTACGTGACCGTGACCGCCTCGCTCTCCAGGAGGTCCGCCAGGCGTTCAGGAAACACTGAAAGGTTTTCGGGAACAATAATAACTGTGCCTCCTGCCTTGATTGTCACATAGATGTCAAATGTGGAAAGATCGAATTGAAGGGGGGCATGGCTTGTCACCCGGTCGTTGGAGTCCATGTTGAACTCCTTGGAGCACCAATTGATGAATGTGAATAGTGTCCGGTGTGACACCATCACTCCCTTTGGTTCCCCGGTGGATCCTGAAGTATAGAGTATGTATGCAAGGTCGTTCTCAATGACCCCCTCCGATGTGACGGGCCGCCGATCTTCTGTACAGACCTGACTCCAGGGTATGAGGCGCGGCAATCCGTCGGGGGACGATCTGCTCGAAGGCTGATCATCCATCATGACAAGGGCCTCCAGGGGAGATCCTTCTTTGACAATCTCTGCAACCCCCCTCAACTTCTGCCCGGAAGTCAGCACGATTTTCACGCCACTATTACGGATAATATGTGCAAGTCTCTTCGGCGGCGCATTAGGATCAAGGGGAACATATGTCCCACCCGCCTTCATGATTCCAAATACGCCCACCACCGAAGCTGCGGACTTGTGGAGATAAATGCCGATGCGATCCCCCGGGGCCATACCGAGTCTCCGCAGCACCCGAGCCACCTGGTTCGTAGATGAATCAAGGGAGGCATAGGTCATCCCCTGACCTTCGAAGCGTAATGCTTCCTTGTCAGGAAATCGGGCGGCACTCTCTGTTAAGAGGTGATGAAGCAAATAGGCCATCGCATCCCCGGTTAGAGTCCTAGGAAACGTGCGATAAGATGTCGCTGGATATCGGATGTTCCTGAATACAGAGTACCTCCTATGGCATCGCGAAGGTCCCGTTCCACTTCGAATTCAGTCATGTAGCCATAGCCACCATGAATCCTGATAGCGTCCTGACTTGACTGCACAAAGCATTCACTGAGGTAGAGCTTGGCGATGGCGGCCTCCATGGTTGCAGACTTTCCAGATTGTTTCAGCCAGGCAATCTTGTAAAGAATGAGCCTCGCCGTCTCGAGTCGGACCTTCATGTCGGCAATACGATTTGCGACGGATTGAAACTTGCCTATGGACTGGTTGAACTGACGTCTCTCTCGTGCATACCGGACGCAACTCTCCAACTGTCGATCCATTGCTCCGACATGACTGGCGAGGATGCAGCTGCGCTCCCATTCCATCGAACTGTTGAAGATGCTTACGCCGGCACCTTCGGGCCCGAGGCGGTTCTCCTCGGGCACGCTGCAATCCTCAAGAATCACTTCTCCCATCGGAGACGTCCGCAGCCCCATCTTCTCGATGTCACGACTTACCGAAAACCCCGGTGTTCCCCGTTCTACAAGAAAAGCAGTAATCCCCCCTATGAGCTGAGCAGGGTCGACAGTAGCAAACACGACAACGACGTCAGCCATCGGAGCGCTCGTCACGAACATCTTTGTTCCGTTAAGGACATATGTTCCGCCTCTGCGTTCTGCACGCGTGCGAAGACTGTACGCGTCTGAACCAGAACCCGGCTCGCTCATGCCATGAGCACCAATCAAGTCACCTCTGCACAGCCCTGGAAGATATTTGTGTTTTTGGACATCAGATCCAAAGGTGAGAATCGGTAACTGTACGCTCCACATCTGTGCGTTCATGGCAAAAATGAGCCCGTTGTCCCGGCACCCATAGCCGAGCCCTTCCATGGCGATCATCGTTGTCAGAATATCGGCACCAGCACCGCCGTAGGTTTCCGGAATTGAGAGCCCTTGGATGCCAAACTGTGCACATTTCTTCCAGTTGTCGAGCGAGAAGGTTCCTTGCCGGTCTCTTGCTACCAGGTCGTCGTTTAGCTCATTACGCGCGAACTTGACAACAGTGTCCTTGAAGGTAAGTTGGTCTTCACTCCAGGAAAAATCCATGGAATCACCTTAACCTTTGGTTCTTCTTCGTGGGTCAATTCTGGGAAAACTCGGCGCAGGACAAGCAGGCCGAGTCAGAGAACATGCTCAGACATGGAGTGTGAAGCCTGGTGCCCGCCCCTGACATCGATAATATACTTACCTACTTCACTAACGATTGTGTATATGAAAATGTTCCCGGAGAACAAGCTGCGTTTCCATCGTTTGTCCTCCCTTTGTTCTTGAATCCGTCCTCGCTGTGAGAGTCCGCGGCCTCAAGAGATCCTGCCGCACCTCTCATCTCAAGAACATCCCCCCTCCAACGGGGGGGCTAATGGCCTTATCGTTGGTTAGTTTCAGGTGATACCTAGGCAAGATTTGGGTATTTTCTGTGTACCTATCTGCCGGAGGTATTTGATGTCCCTGGATCTGCAGTTATCCAAACGCTTGGAGTCGAAGACAGTCTGCCGCTCGATCATCGCGAGCCTGGGCCGCGACTTCAACCTGGGCTGGAATATCCTGATCGAGCAGATTGATGTCTCCCAGAAGCTCTTTCTTGTGTTTCGGATCATTCAATAAGGCCGATATCCGTTTTGCGTGTACACAAATCCGGACTCCGATTATTCCTCTTCCCCAGGAACCCTACTCGAACCTTTCGTGTTTTGAATCACACGTCGAAATGCAAAGGAACGAAATGGGCCGCAAAACGATCAAAAAAGCAGGTTTCGCATGGATTATAGGATCAGTCTGCATATCTGCATCCCTCAATGCCCAGGCAATCCAACTGAGAGACGCATTCCCGGCCCTGTCGTTTAACCGTCCGCTTTTCATTACACACGCTGGCGACGGGACGAATCGGTTGTTCGTTGTCCAGCAGGATGGGATCATTAAGGTGTTCCCAAACGACTCAACAACTGTCACAGCCCAAACCTTTCTTGATATCTCATCAAAGATCAGTGCTCCAGGTGGCGAAGAAGGGCTTCTTGGTCTTGCATTTCACCCGCAGTATGCGGCCAATGGGTACTTCTTCGTAAACTACACCGCACCGGACCCCCTGCGCACAGTGATCTCGAGGTTTCATGTTTCTGACGATCCTTCTGCAGCTGACACTGCCGAGCAGGTAATACTTGAGATACCTCAGCCCTATTCCAATCACAATGGCGGAATGATTGCATTCGGTCCCGACGGTTACTTCTATATTGGAACAGGTGACGGAGGAGACGTTGGCGACCCGCTTAACAACGGACAATCACTCACCACGCTGCTTGGCAAGATCTTGCGGATCGATATCTCCGGGAACACACCGGGTGTGCCTTATCTGATACCGAGCGATAATCCGTTCACAGGAAATCAAAACGGCTATCGGGAGGAGATATGGGCTTATGGTCTCCGCAATCCCTGGAGGTTCAGCTTTGACCGGTTGACCGGCCAGCTCTGGGCAGGCGATGTGGGGCAGGGAGCACGAGAGGAAGTGGATATCATTGAGAAAGGGAAGAATTACGGTTGGCGAATCATGGAAGGATTTGCATGCTATGATCCGTCCACCGGGTGCGACCAAACAGGGCTGACGCTTCCAGTTCTGGACTACGATCATTCCGTTGGGTTTTCCATTACCGGCGGGTATGTGTACCACGGATCTGCGCGCCCGGAGTTGGATGGGGCCTACATTTATGCCGACTTCGGTACGCGCAAGATATGGGCCCTCCGTCTGAATGGCACTCAAGTGCAGTCCGACTCACTTCTTCTGGTGGCCGCTAACTCCATTACATCCTTTGGCGAAGACGAAGCGGGAGAATTGTATGTTGTCGCGCGCTCGTCCACCACACCGACACACATCTTCCGGTTCAACGACGCACCGCCGTTGCCCGTCCAGCTTGCTTCGTTCCGTGCGGGGCTGAGTCAACAGGGTGGTCATGTGTCGTTGAAATGGTCCACGGTATCCGAAATCAACAACTACGGGTTCACGGTGCAGCGGAAGGGAGAATATGATCCGGCCTTTGCGGATTTGAGCGATGCTTTTCTGGCCGGCAAGGGAACCACAATAGAACCGCAGTCTTACAGCTACGTGGATACGAGCATTACGAAGGCAGGAAGGTACAGCTACCGCTTGAAGCAGCAGGACCTGGACGGAGGGATCCACTTCACACACAGTGTGATCATTCATGTGACAGTAACGGATGTGGTGGAAGTTGCGCCGCGAGTGTTTCAGCTCAGCCAGAACTATCCAAACCCCTTCAACCCCTCGACGACCATCCGTTACGGACTCCCCGATCGTTCGCACGTGACCCTCAGGGTATTCAACACCCTCGGGCAGCAGGTCGCCCTTCTCGAGAATGGGGAGCAGGAAGCAGGCTATCACGAGGTCAAGTTCGGCGCATCGGGTCTCTCTTCCGGCGTGTACTTCTATCGGATTCAGGTCCGCCCTCTGGACTCCGTCATCGGGCGCGACTCCAAAAGCGGAGCAGGGTCGTTCATGGAGACGAAGAAGCTTCTCCTCACCCAATGAACAACGCCGTAGTAGGCCGAAAGGTGAAGAAAGGGCTCGGGATTTCTCCTGAGCCCTTCTCGTTCACACCCTGAGCGCCCGAAACAGGACCCCGCCCAAAGATGGCGGGGTTTCGTCCCGCTCCGCGGGACTCAACTTGAACTTAGCCCTGTTGTGGGAGCCATGGAAACAAAAACGCCACCTCAAGGACAGGTGGCATTTTTGTTTCCAGTGCCCGGAACAGGACTTGTCAGCTCTGCGAAGTGGTCCGAGTCCTCCCAACAACTACCCAGTTTCCAAACTATCTTTGAGCGATTTGCCTGGGCGATCAAGCATATGAATCTTGGGCAGCTCTATATGGCCCTGCTGTTGGTGCGTGTGACTGGACGGACCAAGGACGTCGGAATCGTTCAGGAAGGTCGCGGACCAGAGCCCTCAGGATATCATCAGCCATCTCATGAAAAAAGCGAAAGAATGGGCCGGCGGTCGCCCGCAGGCGGATGATGTGACTTTCGTGGCGATCAAGATGAAATGGTAATCAATACACTCCCGTTGACTTAGAACTTCGGGTTGCCTATGTTCTCCCATGAACTCCAGACCGCCGCTTTACCCCTGTGCCGTCCTTTTCCTGTTGATCGCTCCTTTAGGTTTTCCGCTTAGGACCATAGCTCAGACGTCATTTTCCGACAGCTCGCTGTTACGTCATCCGTCCTACGTCAGAGAGGCCATACAGGAAATCGATGACGTTCACCTATGGAATTCGATTGACCTTGACGGCGCAGGCCTCCAGGACCTCTCGGAATTTGTGAGGGCCGGAGATTTCGAGCGGGCGGCAATTGCGTGGGGTGCTTACTGGTCGGCAAAAAAACAACCCGCGTATATTACATCGATGGATCATCTTCTGCAGGATACCGACCTGCTGGAATCCCTGATGGACTTCCGGGATGCGACGCTTCAGTCCCCGGACGAGCGGGACACGATCATTGCTCGCGCAGACCTGATATTGCAGAACGCGATGAAGACGTGGGGAGATAGTGTCATCACGTTTGGAGTAAAGGTGGACTTCAACAGGGACATGGGGCAGTCGGGGAAATACGGGTTTCATTATTGGACCTGGTCCCGTCCGCTTATCATGGCCTCGGTACTCACAGGTGATGAGAAATACCTGGATAAGTTCGATCAACTTTTCAATACGTGGTACGAGCAGCGCAACTCCATCACCCGGGGTTTTCCTTCGCTGGACGTTGTCTATTATGAACTCGGGCTGGGGATGCGGAACCGGACATTCATCGAGTACTACCTTCTCCCGTGCCGGCAACGAAGCGCAAAGTCTCAGGTGCGGCTACTCAAGACATTCCTTGCCGCAGGACGGTGGCTTTATCAACTGGAGAAGTGGGAAGGGTACAGACCGGGCAATTGGCAAGTTCACGGCTCCTACATGCTTGTCCAGCTCGCGCTCGTGCTTCCGGAGTTTCGCGAATCGGCGCATTGGCGACAGATCGGACTGCAAAGGATGATGGAACACCTGGAACGAGACTTCTTTCCCGATGGCGGCCACTCGGAACGTTCCCCTCGAAACTACACGATGGCTACGTACCTGAACTACCGCAACCTGGCGTACCTCCTCGCAGCATACGGGGCGGACCAGGAATCCGCGACGCGCATCCGTGCGTCCATGGGACGCACGCTCGAATGGTGGAAAAGCATGCTTACTCCAACGGGCGAGGTTCCAGCCATCAATGATAGCCATCGAGGGCTCTTCCCGGAGAGAATCATGCGCGACGGATTGAGTCTTTTCGCAAGCGACAGCGGTGCCTCTCCGCAATACACCTCCCGCCATATGCCTGAGTCAGGCTTCACCGTCATGCGAAGCGACTGGTCCCGGGATGCATTGTATTTGACGGTCAATTACGGCCCGTCCGCAGGATTTCACACTCACCTGGACCTTCTTGACTTCGAGCTCTATGCTTACGGAACGCCGCTCGCCGTGGATGCAGGGGTCGGCTTAACCTACGACGACTCCCTCTATCTCACATGGTACAGGTCGTCGCGGGCACACAACATGGTTGTCGTCAATGACGGCAACATTGAACGGGATGGGTTGCGGGGAGAGAAGATTCAATGGGGATCCACCGCCACCGTGGACTTTTTCGCTGGAGAAGAAAACGGATACCGGCGATTCGGCGTCCACCATCGCAGACAAATCGCGTTCGTGAAGCCCTCGTACTGGTTCGTCGTGGATGACCTTCATTGCAGCCGCGGGAATGACACTCTCTCCTGGTACTTTCACTCTCCCACTGTTCTTCTCCGCTCCGGTCCTGGCTTCGAGAGCGGATCTCCTCCCGGGATCCGGATCGTTCCAGTTGGGGTGCAATGTACCAGTCGACGCGGGACAGCAATGGCGGCGAGCACCAGTGACCGGGTGCCGGGCAAGACGGAAGAGATTAATTGGGTGAGGTTTGATCAGGTGAGCATGGCAGACTCTTTCAGCCAGTTCCCTGTTCTCCTTTTCCCATTCCGTGATGCCAACGACATTCCCCGGGCGGCCAGGTTTTCCGCGCAACACTTCGTCGTCCAAAATGCTGGATCAACCGACAACTTGTATTTTGCATATGGGGCGTATATGGACGGCACAGTGCAAACGGACGCCTCGTTTGTTCTCATCAGGAAAAGAATCGACGGCCGGTTGTCGTATGTCGTGGTAAACGGGACATATCTGAGGTATCGCGCACAGACTCTCTGGAGCTCTGATTCTGTAAGCTCCGGCGAAGGGGAAGTGCCGTAGGCCGCCAGGAGGGGAGTGCCGGCGCGGGCGAATAGGATATATTCACATGAAAGTCTCTCTCCATGTATCGACGTGATTTTCTGAAAACGAGTACATCCGCACTGTGCGGGATGCTTGGTTCGGTATTGCCAGGTTCAATGTTCCAGGAAATGTTCTATTACGCATGGAGCTGGGACAAATGGCAGGCCATCACAGGGACAAAGCCGCAGAGATACCTGTCCAGTCAGATTGGACAGCATGAGCTTGTTGATCTGTTGAAGATGGGGGGCCGCAAGATTGTGAGACCCGAAGAATGGGTCACAAAGCGGGATGAAATCAAGCATCTCCTGTTGCAGGTCCTGGGGGATTTCCCCCATGCCACACCCCAACTCAATCCGAGAATCGTGGATGAGAAAGACTTTGACAAGTATGTGCGCCGAAAGGTCAGCTACACGGTGGAATCCGGCGAGGACGTTTCTGCTTATGTCTTTCTCCCAAAAGATGGTGTCAAGAAGCACCCGGCAGTGATGTGCGCGCACCAAACGAACCCGTACGGTAAACGCGAAGCAGCTGGCATCGATGGAAATCCCGAGATGGCATTTGCGCCCGAGCTGGCAGAGCGGGGCTACGTTACCATCGCGCCGGATGAAATCTGCTTCGGCGAGAGACACAGTCCGTTGCTTGGTCACTATGGAGATGCCATCGCGTTCTATGAAAGACACAACGAGTGGTCCGTTGCGGGGAAAATGATCTGGGATAAGTCGCGGGCGATTGACTATCTCTGGACTCTGGACGAAGTCGATCCGGAGCGGATTGGTGCGATCGGGCATTCGCATGGAGCGTATGGATCGCTGCTTGCTGCCGCGTTCGACAGCCGGATCAAAGCCGTGGTCTCAAGCTGCGCTTTCGTCCCCTTCCGCACTGACGGTAACACTTTTCGCTGGTCGCATGCCACAGCGTTGATGCCAAAGCTCGGTTTCTTCCTCGGCGGAAGAGTAATGACCCTGCAAACGTTCCAGGATGTCAAACTCAAAGAAGTGGATCAGACCCCCTTTGATTGGCATTATGTTCTCTCCCTCATCGCTCCGCGCGCGCTTTTTCTCTCCGTTTCGCTCGACGATGAAATCTTTCCCGGCGGCGAAAGCATCAGGAGCCAGGTGGTGCCTCGCATCGAGCCAATCTACGATCTGTACGAGCGTCGTGAACAATTCGCGGCGTATTTCTTCCGCGGTGGACACACGTTCCCTCAGGAGGCCCGGGCAAAGGCGTTTGCATTGCTCGACCGTTGGCTGAAGGAAGAGACGAAGTGACAGCACAGGGAGGACGCCCGACATTCCTATCACCGATGCTGGTGCATCTTTCTTCTTGGGCACAGAGTTGGGCAAAAATTGACACACTTTGTCAAAATGATCGGCTGGGTGCACTGGTTCTCTCAATCGCGTCATGATACGCTTGCAGATCCAGAAGTCCTCTTGTATATTGGCTCCGGTTCCCCGGGGGGAATGCAGTGCAGTGATCAGATGGCCTTCTCGTCCGGGGGGATTGGGAGGCATTTTCGTTTCGGCGTAGCCCGTCAGTATGGTACTCGTGGCATGTGCTTGGGACTGGTTCAGGGTTTGCCGCTTCGCACGCTATGTGCGCATCTAGAGGTGAAGAAGAATCCGAATGTATGCGTATGCTCGGAGGATCCCGTGACCGGAGAGTGCACGACCCCCCGTAGAGTCAGTCGTGCGTTGCTCGTCGTCAGCGCTATCGCCCTTCTCGTCTTCTTACCGTTGGCTGCATTAGTACTGTTCCGGGGAAACGCATTGGGTTTCGCTATCGCTCTCTTCGCTTCGGGGCTGTCCCAAGGTCTATTTCTCGCCGGCTACGCCTTTGCCTGCGCTGACCGCAAACAGTGGTGGCGGTGGCTCGTCCTGGCCACCGGTGGATTGGGAATTCTTATGTTCTCATTGGTTGATGCCGTCAGCCTCGACCTAGATGGCTTCTTCGAGCTCCTGATCCTGGGAACATTGGGCCCGGCCATCGGTCACACGATGGTGACCACCGTCATCGGACCGCTCATCTTTGGCCGGGTTCTGTGTGGATGGGGGTGTTGGCGTGCGATGGTGCTCGAGCGTCTTCCCGTCGGCAAGGGTTCGGGCCGGCGCAAGGGTATTTGGGTTTGGACACCGCTTGTCGGTGTGGCCGTCAGTTTTGCGGCCGCAGCGCTGTACGCGCCGGTGTTTGACTTCCAGCACGACGGAGCCCTCGGACACATGCGCGGCAACAGCGTGTGGCGCGTCGCTGCCGGAGTTGCCGTTTACTATGCGGCAGCTATTGCGCTGGCACTGGCTCTGCACGACCAACGCGCATTCTGCAAGTACCTTTGTCCAACCGGATTCATTCTGCGTTGGACGAGCCGCCCGGCGCTTCTCCATGTCTCCGCCCAGGCCAATGTGTGCACCGGATGCGAGGCGTGCACGAAAGTCTGTCCGATGGATATTCCCGTGGCTGCGCGTGTGAAAATGGGCACACACATTAGCAAAGGAGATTGCATCCTCTGTCAGCGATGCGTTGTGATCTGTCCGGCCGGAGCTCTGAAAACGAGTTTTAAAAAGTAATTGTCAGCCAACGGTGGAGGGACAAAGGCCGGCGGCCTTCTGGATAAACAAGTCATCAGGTGAAGTGACCCTCTCGATCAGGTTCCGTCAATGGCGTTGCTTGGTCAAGACTATCCCAACCCCTTCAACCCGAGCACGACCATCAAGTACGAGTTGCCCATGTCGTCAGAAGTCAAGTTGAGTGTGTTCGACGTGCTCGGTCGTGAGGTTTCGGTGCTCGTGAATGAGAGAAGAGATGCGGGGGTTCACGAGGTCACATTTGATGCGTCTGGAGGGTCGTCAGGCGTATACTTCTACCGAATGATTGCAGGATCCTTCACGGAGACGAAAAAGCTTTTGCTCGTGCGTTAGGCTTTGGTGAATGAGGTAAACAAAACGGTTCGGCACTCATCACCGGGTCCTTTCGTGTTTGACATTGGCCCTGCGGTTCTTTAGCATTGAGCATAGAAACACATCCTGGGCGGAAGGTGTGCTGGTAGAGAGATTGTGAATGAGAGCCTCTCTTATCCGGAAGGATGGAGAGGTTTTTTCATTGTCCTGAAAACCTACAGGTGCTACGATGGATGAACAGTTGTATGCTGTTGGCGCAAAGTACTACGATGGCGCCTACCAGAACAATCCGAACCTTTACGATGTACCCTTCTATCTGGACCTCGCCCAGCGTTACGGCGGCCCGGTGCTCGAAATCGCGTGCGGCACGGGACGTGTTCTCCTAGAGATCGCCCGGAAAGGAATTGAGATTGTTGGGATCGATTTCTCAAAAGAACAGCTGACCGTCCTTAACTCCAAACTTCTGAAAGAACTGGAGCGAACAAGGAATCTTGTGAGAGTGTTCCACGGTGACATGCGCACCTTTTCACTTGATAAGAAGTTTCGCCTTGCCATTATTCCTTTTCGGCCGATGCAACACATGTATACAATTGAGGATCAGATCAGCGCGTTGAACGCGGCAAAGGCTCATCTTTTGCCGGAAGGTATTCTTGCATTCGATGTATTCTATCCGGACTACTCAGCTTTGCTGCAACCGTTGGGTAAAGAAACGCTCGAACTCGAATGGAGCGCTCCGGAGGAGGCCGGGCATCTTGTGCGCAGGTACATCAGGAGGACCGGGGTGAATTTTCTCCAGCAGTATTTTGAGGGGGAGTTCGTTTTCCGCACGTTCGATGGAGACCGGCTCATCAGGGAAGAGCGATCACAATTCAAGTTGGGATATTACACCTATCCTCAACTTCTTCTCCTCTTCCGGCATTGTGGGCTTGAGGTACTTGAGCAATACGGAGGCTTCAAACGAGAGCCCATCGACATCTGCAAAGAGATGATATTCCTCCTGAGACCGGCGAGCTGAAGAGATCTCCTCCCGCAACTGAGACAGATATTCAGGAGCAGACGGGTGAGAAGATAGGATAGCCACCACTACACTTCCCTTCCAATCTGAAGAGTATTGGAACACTACGGGATGATGCTTCAACCGTTCTGTGATTCCAGTTCAGCGTGTGTCTGTGCCACTTCGAGGTGCTCTTGAAGGGGCTGGCCCTGACCAATCTGGACGGGCCCGCGATCAACATTAGTACGAAAGATAGCAAGGATGTGCTCAAATGTGGCGGCCAACTTTTGATCGGCGGTGGTGACATCACCCTTACAGTCGGGGGCAAAGGGTTCAAGGGGCTCAACGCGGCTGACGTCCAGCCCATCGGCGATGGCATAGACGGCAACGGCAACATGACCGTCAGCGGCGGCACGATCATCGTGCAGGGGCCTCCCGGCCTTGCCACCGGGAAACCTACAGGGCGGCTCTAGTTATGACCCGATGGCGGGTTCCGTCACGGACGCAATACTGACCGGTCTGAGGGCGGGAGCTATCTCAAAAGTAACATCCGTTTGGTGAGGAGGGAATTCTGCATTTCCAGAGAGCAAAAATACACGCCGCTGCCATATTCCGATGCATTCCACACCACTGAATGTGTTCCTGCATCCAATTCCTTGTCCACCAACTTGATGATTTCGTTGCCAAGTACATCATGAATTGTCAGCGCAGCGTGCGTTCGTTTTGACAAGCCGAAGGTGATCGTGGTCGTTGGATTGAACGGATTGGGATAGTTCTGTTTTAGGGAGGATTCTGCTGGTTGTGAACGCGCATTCAACATTCCCATGTCTGCGCCGGAGGGAGTGGCATCGACTGCTCGAATAATTGCTTGGATAATCTCCGGATATGCCTTCGCACCGGTGGACCTATTGAAAAGTCCCATAGCATTGTCACCAGTATAGCCATTGTCCCAGTAGAACGGTACAAGCCCATGCCTGCTGAGGGATCCGGTGATATACTGGATGTAGTACAGTCGGTATCCGGCGTGTTCGGCATTGAGCGCTGCACTCCCCAGATTCAAGCGGGCCTGGGCACCGTACTCGCCCAGCATCACCGCATACCCTTTGTCGATAAACTTGATCTTCATCTTTTGGAATTGTCCATCGGCATACGCTTCGTTTGCCCAGCTTTCGCTCTTTGGTGCGTTCTGCCCCCACTGATAAAGGGTGCTGCTGGAATTTATTGTGAAATTGTATGGATCGTAGTAGTGGACTTCGACAATCAGTCTATTTGGCACGACATCAGCGGGCACGGCAAAATAGTTCACAGTGTGATCGATGTTCGTATTGAATCCCTGTACCGCCAGGTGGCGATAGTAGTTCCGCCCGCCTGTTGATCGCACCGTGGCCACGAATGTCTGATTGTAACTATTCTGGACGGTATAGTATTCCTTCGTCGGTGTCCCATAGTTGCCGGTGACCATGACTTCATTGGTCCCTGCAAAAATCAGATGGTCGTCATAGCCGCGGAAGTGGAGTGCAATCTGGCGCCACATTGTCGCCAGTCTGTTGTTCACATACGACTGATGACCATACCTCGGTTGAATCCAGCCGTTGTCCCAATGTTCATTGATGATGGCATACATGCTGTCACTGAGAACGTAGTTGACCACCTCTTCCACGCGCGCCAGCCAGGCTGGGTCAATGGAGTATGTTGCTGTATCGGTGAAGCGGCTCCAGGCCACCGGTATGCGCACGGCACGAAATCCCGCCGACTTGATTGAATCGATGAGTCTCTGCGTGATGAGCGGATTCCCCCATGCTGTCTCACCGCCGATGGCCTCCAATGAGTTGCCGACGTTCCAGCCCGGAACCATCTCCCGGGCCAATTCGACAGATGTCAGGTTGCGCATTCCCGTGGGGTCAGGCGGAATACTATCTTCAAGTACTCTTGAATTCGTCTGGGCAATGCCCACAACTGGAACGAACAGCAGCACAATGAGAATGTTCTTCATGCTTCTTCCTCCGGTGAGAAACAAAGAAAGAACCGATGAAGCCGTGCCTCTCCAATGGGTCTCTGTATGAAACATAGCGAATCGGGATCGCAATCGCCAGTTGGTTGGAGCAAATCGAGGCAGGAATCGCTCTGATCATTTAAGATATCTGGTAGCATTATTTCAAGGGACATCTCTCTTCTGGCTCTCCGTCAGGAAATCAGATTGCTCAGGTAACTTGCAGGACAACGCAGTTGCGTAGGCAGCAGGGCTCAGCTTTCATCACCAGGCCTTTGCTGTTTCAGATCAACCGCTCGATCAGTCAGTCCAGGGCCACCCGATATCGATTCTATCGTGCAGAAGACGACAGAGGGAACAGATGGTAAAACCCAAGAGAAGATCTGTCGGGTTTTGAGGGAGTTCAACCAGTCCATCCTGGATAACGTTGGGCTGTGGATGTTGGGCTGTGGACCGAGTCGAGTTGACATTAGTACTGCCGTTCCTTAGCATTACCCCATAGAAACACTTTCTGGGCGGGCGGTGTGTTGGAGAAATGTGAACGAGAGCCTCTTTGTCCGGAAGGATGGGGAGGCTCGTTTGTTGTAGGCGGGGCGAGCGGGCCGCGTCCGTAAGGCGCTACTCATTGGGTTTAGGTACGGCATGGAATCGACATGAATCCGCCAGAGAATCGTGACGCTGTCCTAACCCGATATAGGGAAGGACCAACACTCCTCGAGCGTGCGATTGCAGGTCTACAGGATGTCGATCTGGATGCGCGCCCCTCCCAAGGGAGTTGGACCATAAGGCAGATCGTTCATCACATTGTGGACGGGGACGATATTTGGAAGACATGCATTAAGATGGCAATAGGCAACGAACAAGCCGAGTTTGCACTCGCTTGGTACTGGGCGCTACCGCAGGATATATGGGCTGACCGTTGGGCGTACAAAGAACGATCTCTCGATGTCTCGATGGCTCTTCTCAGGGCGAACAGGGGCCACATCCTGCAGCTCCTGGAACACGCACCAGATGGATGGAGTAAGTCAGTCAGCGTTCGCAAGCCCGACGGCGAGATTGAACGCGTGCCGGTGGGTTTTGTCGTAGAGATGCAGGCTGATCATGTTCTGCACCATGTCAATCGAATACGCTCCATTCGTCAAGAGAGGGGCACGCCCTAACCGGAGCCTGTACTTGACGCCGCGGACCATTGTCTTGTGATTTCACAAAAGGGGACATTGCTCGTGAAGAACGTATGTATCATTGGAGCATCCGGCAAACTCGGGCGGTACATGGTGCAGCATTCGCTGGATCGTGGATACACCGTTACCGGCGTCTGTCGTGAATCAAGCGTTGACAAACTCCGGACGCTCAAGGATCGTATCACCATCATTCCTGGCATGACAAACAACCGTGAAGTTGTCAAACGGGCGGTAGCGGAATGCGATGGAGTACTTACCGTATTAGTCCCTTGGGGGCGACAACATTACTCGACCGGCACGGCCCAGGCTGTTCTTGACTGTGCACGTCCCGGTGCACGCCTTATCTTCTCATGTGGATGGCACATCTCTCGCGATGGTCGGGACGTCTTTTCCCGCACTCTTCGCTGGCAAGAAAGAGCCGCCCGTTGGATTGGATGGATCACCCGTTTCATTGACATCGACGATCAAATCGAGGCGTGTCGGCGAATCTTTGCGAGCGATACACTCTGGACAGTGGTGCGCGGAAGTGACCTTGAGGAAGGCGAGAGTCAAGGCTTACCCGTGTGGAGCCGACACGTTGGCGACCCCATCCTCGCGAGCAATGTAACACGCCGCGTGGACTACGCACTGTTTATGGTCGCAGCGCTTGAGGATAGCATGCTGATTCATGAGGCGCCGGCAATTGTGGGGTGTCGGACTCCCTCAGCAATTGCGCACGCCGCCCAATCAGCGGCTGCACCTGACGCCGCGTCTGGGAGAACGTAGATAGAAGGCTCGGGAATTCATCGGACCTTTTGCTTCTTTGGTGCCACTCCAAGAAAGTAGTAGCAGTCTGCATCGTCATTTTCGTCCTTGATAATATCAGAGGCTTTCTGTTTGACTCGCACTTGCTTACTCATGTCCAAATGGTCGAGTTGTCGAGTAAGCTGCGAAATGACTCTATTGAAGTTGACAATGGGTTCATCTTGTAGGTCGAAACAAAACTGGGACAGACCATCCAGGCCATCATCGTTAAGGATTAGAGTCTGAGCTGGATATGGGGACATGGAATTGCGCTCGCTACATTCGGATTCTTTCTGGATGTGCCGCAGTGGTGGATATTCCGTCGGGACATTCAACGCGCCAACCTGTGGATCTTGTTTAGTATGACAGAAGGGATGCTGACTGGCGTGGATCAACTTCGCCGTCAACTCCGGGAGGATGCTTTCGCGTACAGTATTGTGACCGGACTTGGCCTTGTCTGACTTGTGTATTCTCAGCCACCCAAACCAAAAGCGCACGCATCATTCAATGAGACTGCACTGACCTCTTGACCCCAAAGGAATTGTTGAAGCAGTATGGGTCCCCTGCACATTTGCTGCTCCAGACCCATCAGCATAAGCAAAGAAGGGTTCAGATTTCTCAGACCCCTTCTCGCGTGGTGTGAGCGAGTCCCGCGACGCGGGCCGAGCCAAACCGGTGCCCGGAACAGGACATGTCGACTCTGCGAAGTGGTTCGAGTACTCCCCAGAACCATGGTGTGCAATGAAGGAGATGCCATTGGTTGGCCAGAGACCCCGCCGGAAGTAGGTTTCGGTCCCCGGGGAATGAATGGACGATGATGCGAACAATCGGGGCTTTCCAGGCTGGTGGATTCTGAAGGAACTGCCCCCCAAGAAGAATCCCCGGGGCCCGGGATCGGTGACCCCGTGCCAACAGACCCCGTTCCACCGAACCGAAACCTGTTGCGGATTAGTTTCTTCGGGCCTATATTTCCGGCACAGACAGTGGTGCCTGATGGCTTCCCAGGCCGGAGGGCCGCCGCCCTGGACCCTGTTCCAGTTCCGCCGCTTTAGAGCCCGCTCCGACGACCCCCTCCCCTGGCGTAAGCCATAAACGTTCATAGTATCCGTATCTGACATCGAGGCTACGGCGTGACTCAGCAGTTGACAGGCTGCTGAGCGCCTGCACTACCATATCGACAGTTCCTTTCTCTCCACTGTAGCTTCTACTCGAAGGGGGGGAATCATGCTAGAACAGACGATTTCTCACTATAGGATTGTTGAAAAGGTCGCTGAGGGGGGCATGGGGATTGTCTACAAAGCCGAGGATGTGAAGCTGAAGAGGACTGTCGCGCTCAAGGTCCTCCCGCCGTCCTACGCACAAGAAGAAGAGTCCAAACGGCGTTTCATCGCTGAGGCACAAAATGCATCGTCCCTTCAACACATCAACATTTGCACGATATACGAGATTGATGAAACGGCCGATGGAGAGCTGTTCATTTCCATGGAGTACTACGAAGGTGAGAACCTCAAGAAGAAAATGAGCCGGGGTCTCCTGAGTCTCCCTGAAATCACGGATATCACTCTCCAGATTGGAGAAGGACTCAAGAGGGCACACGACAATGGTATCGTCCACAGAGATATCAAACCTGCAAACATCTTCATCACAAAAGAGGGCACGGTAAAGATACTGGACTTTGGACTATCCAAGAGGCTCGACAGGACTCAGTTTACGAGAGTCGGTCAGAAATTCGGAACAACGGAATACATGTCCCCAGAACAGATAAAGGGAGAACCCGTTGACCGGAGAACAGACATCTGGTCATTCGGCGTGTTGCTCTATGAGCTGCTCACAGGACAACATCCATTCCGGGCAGACTATGACCAGACGATAGTTTACCTAATCTTGAATCAAGAGCCGGAGGATGTGAGCCGATACCGAAACGATGTACCCGAAAACCTTCTTCGCATTGTAAACACATCAATCGCGAAGGAACGAGAAGACAGGTATGATGACCTGGCACCTCTTCTGGAAGAGTTACGAAGGGCTCCCGGCGAACGCGACAGCTCGTGTGTCGCATTTGACGTTCCTGCTCCCCGACCATCCAAATCTATAGCAGTGTTGCCGTTCCTGAATGTGAGTACTGATCCGGAACAGGAATACTTCTGTGATGGGTTAACGGAAGAGTTGATCAACTG
>Ga0105107_10000541_pt1 | contig 24189 bp, 18 predicted proteins | sample PPLLaktember2015_6_FD_79335 | JGI IMG/M metagenome (GOLD analysis project Ga0105107, IMG submission 79335) | Freshwater sediment microbial communities from Prairie Pothole Lake near Jamestown, North Dakota, USA - PPLs Lake P8 Core (1) Depth... | ecosystem: Environmental > Aquatic > Freshwater >... | reverse complement strand
ACGACGATGCAGCCGGGGCCGCCGTGCACGCCGAGCGCGGTGCCGAGCGGGATCACCGGAAGTATCTCGGCGCGCGGCAGCCCCTCGGCAATCGCGTCGCGAACCTCTGCCGCTCCCTCGGGTACGTTCGCGTGGGAGATGCCGATGCGCCAGCGCCGCGCAGGATCGAGCCGGCGCCGCAGGAGCTTTCCGAAGCGCCGGTACGGATTCCTGCGGCCGTACAGCACGCCGCCGATCCCGAGCCTGCCGCCGCTTCGCACTGCCAGGATTGGGGTAAGGCGAAGCAGGTCCGCAATGATCTTGACCGATCGCGGCACGCGGCCGCCGCGCACCGAGAATTCGAGCGTGACAAGCAGGCCCCAGGTCCGTGTCCGGCTTCCAGCCTCGATCGCCGCCTGCTTCACGGCCTCGGCGTCACCGCCGGCGGCAGCAACTTCCGCCGCGCGCATCGCGATGAGTCCCTCGCCGATCGCCGCGGTGCCGGAATCGTGCGTCAGGATCTTTGCGCGCGTGCGCACGCGGGCGGCTGCGGTCTCGGCGCTCTGGAAGGTGCCGCTGACTTTCGCCATGAGCCCGACATAAACCACCGCCTCGTAGTGCGAGCCGAGAAACTCGAATGCGCGCCTGAAATCGCCGGGGGGCGGCTGCGAAGTTTTGGGATGCATCGGGTTGGTCGCGAGCTCGCGGAAGAACTCCTCCGATGAGAGCCCGACCTTGTCGAGGTAGCTATGCGTGCCGAAATGCACGCGCACCGGGACGACGTGGATGTCGAGCGCCTCGAGCACCGACTCAGGCAGGTCGGCCGCGGAGTCGGTGACGACGGCGACCTTGCGGCGTGACGGGTGATGCGCCATTTCCTGCTGGCGCTGCATGTCGTCCGCTTTTTCGCTGCCGACCGCACCGTAACGCGCGGCGAGCGCGAATAGCCGAGGCGGCTCGTTCGTGTGGATGTGCAGGCGCACCTTGATCGCGGTGCCTGCGACCACCAGGCTTGAGCCGAGCGCGGACGCCTCTTCGCGGAGTTTTCGCCGGTCGATGGCCGCGCCCGTAATTGTGCATTCCGTGCAGAAGCGGTGCTCGAGATCGACCTGCGACCCGGCCGTCGCATCGTCGTCGCGCAGCAGCGTAATGGCCGCGTCGTCCTCCGGCACGACCCCGGTCTCGAGATAATCCGTCATGCCGGCGATGAGTTCGACGAATCCAAGCGCGCCGGCATCGACCACGTTGGCGCGACGGAGCACCTCGAGCTGGCCGCGGGTTGCCTCGAGCGATTCGCGTGCCGTGGCGAGCGTCTTGCGGAAAAGCAGCCGAAAGTCGCGTGCGCCTTTTTGCACCTCGGCTTCGAGTGCCGCCGCGAAGTCGGTCAGCACCGTGAGGATCGTGCCTTCGCGCGGCTCGGCGAGGGATTCGCGCGCGTAGGCCGCGCCGGCCGCAGCCGCTGCCGCGAAGCCTTCGGTCGAGAGCTCGGCCGACTGGCTGGCGCGGTCGCCGACGCCCAGCAGGAACTGCGCGAGGATCGCGCCCGAGTTGCCGCGCGCGCCGTCGAGCGCGGCATCGGCGACGCGTGTCAATAGCTGCCCGGCATGCAACTCGGGATTCGCGCGAAGTGCCACGAGCACGGCCTGGAGAGTCAGGGCGAGATTGGTGCCGGTGTCGCCGTCGGGCACCGGGAACACGTTTATCTTGTTGATAAACTCCTCGTGCGATATGAGGCGGTGAATCCCGGTGCGCAGCGCCGCAGCGAGTTCCGTGCCGCGCAATGCGAGGGCTGGCAAAACCGCGGCATTCATGCGCGGGCGGCCGGATTACAGCCGGGGTAGCAGGAAGCGTCGGCCCCGATGGTTGAGCACCACGCCGTCGCGCGTGATCTCCTCGACGACAGGACCTTCGACGATCTGGGCGCCCTGCACGTAGCGACGGCCGTTGATGAACACGGCCCGTTTGGCCGGGTCATCGGCAAAGATATGGAGATCGACGCTGAGCTCGGGCAGCCCCGCCGTGCCCTCCGCGGGGAAATTCTCGATCGCCGAGGGCGGCGCCTCGGCATAAGTCACGCCGGGACTCGACACGGGCGTGTCCGGAATCAGCGTCGGATCCGGCGCCTCCGGCGGTTCGGTGGCGGACCAGCCATAGACCTGCGCAGGCTGGTTCGCCAACTCGTCGACGGGCGCCGCAGCGGTCGGTGCGGCGCCTGTCGGCGAGGGTGCTGGCGCTTCGGCGGCGGGCGTCGCATTCGGCATGGTTGTCGCAGCGGCTGGTGCCGGTGCGGGGGCGGTTTCGCGCGCATCGCGCAGCAGGAAGAAAAGCACGACCGCCACGTTTACCGCGAGCAGGAGACCGATCGCGAGCAAGGCGACGGGCAGCCGGCGATCCTCGCGTGCGACGGGAAACTCCGCCATGCTCGGGCCGCTCTGGCGCTGGCGCTCGATCTCGGACTTGCGGAGTGCGTCGAGGATGAAGCTCATGCGCCAGCCTGCGGTCCGGAATCGGCGAGCGTCGGCGTGCCGGGCGCGCCGAGCGCCGCATCGAGCACGAGTTGTGTCTGGAGGCCCGCGATGCCGTCCACGGCGAGGCGGCGGCTGCGCTGGAATTCCTCGACAAGGTGCTGAAGCTCCGCATCGAAGTAATCCTGCATGGCGGTTGACGCTGGCAACCCGCCGAGTTGCTCGAGTCCCTGGCGCAGCCAGCGCACGTCTTCGCCGCGCATTCCGGCCCGCAGGGGACGGAGCCCGTCGGTGCGTGGCCGCCATACGACGAGGAACTCGCCAAACCAGTAGTCGGCGAGTTCAGCAATCGGCACGTGGGTTTCACCGGAGCCTATCCGGAGCTTTGCGCCGTCTGCGTCGAGCCCAGCGAGCACGACCTGGTGCAGCGCGCCGCTCGAATCGATGAGTGACAGGATCGCGGGGCGGTTGATCAGCTTGAGCTGCGCGAGCGAACCGCGCTGCCAGACGCAGGAAAGACCCCATGCGTCCGCCTGCTCGCAGGCGAGACCGGAGCCTGCCCGGTACTCCGTGCCCCAGAGCGAAAACAGGGACGCAAATGCGGCATCCATCGTGGTCGATGCGGGATCCTTCGCGAGCACGGTGCCGAGCGGCTCGCGTGGCGGCGTCGCGGGCACGGCCGCGACGACAGGCGCCTTCGCGGCGGCGGACGCCTCCGTTGCGGGCCGCTCGAACGCGGGCAGGGCACGCCACAGTACGAAAGCGACGAGTGCGGCGCCGGCAGCCGCGCCCCCGATCGCGAGCGCGCGGAACCAGGGTGACAACACAGGCCGCCCGTAGACTTCCGAAGCCGCCCGCCGGACGAGCGCGCCTTCGACTTCATGCTGCTCCCGCGTGTAGGCGCCGAGGAGCCCGCGATCCGAGATCACATTGATGATGCGCGGCACGCCGCCGGACAGGCGATGAATCTCGCGCAGTGCGCCGGGCGTGAACAGGTCGCGGGTCGCGCCAGCGACCCGCGAACGGTGACGGATGTAGGCGAGCGTTTCGTTCCGGCGCAGCGCCTCGAGGTGATAGCGTCCCGTGACGCGCTGCGCAAGCTGGCGGAGTTCCGGCTTCGCGAGCACGGCGCGCAGTTCCGGCTGCCCGATCAGGATGATCTGCAGGAGCTTCTGCGTCGCCGTCTCGAGATTCGTGAGGAGGCGCACCTGCTCGAGCACGTCGGGATCGAGGTTCTGTGCCTCATCCACCATCAGCACGATGCGCCGGCCGCGACTGTGCGCGTCGAGGAGGTAATGCGTCAGCAGGTCCACGAGCGCCTTGACGCTGCCGGACGCGTTACCCGGGACCTGGACGTGCAGCTCGTCGCAGATCGCGAGCAGGAACTCCGCCGGCGTGACGCGCGGATTCAGGATCAGCGCGACATCGCAATGCGGCGGTAACTGCTGGAGGAGGCTCCGCAGCACCGTCGTCTTGCCCGTGCCGACTTCGCCAGTCAGCTGGATGAAGCCGCCGGCTTCGCTGATGCCGTAGGCGAGATGGGCGAGGGCCTCCGTGTGCCGCTCGCTGAGATACAGATACCGCGGGTCCGGCGTGATCGCGAACGGCTTTTCGTTCAGCCCGAAGAAGCTCGTGTACATGAGGCGGCCATGATGCCCTCCTCGGTATCAGGCTGCAAAGACACGCGAAAAGGGGACGTTCCCCTTTTCCCGAAGGACCGAAGGAAAAGGGGAATGCCCCCTTTAGTCACCTTAGCGGTCGGTACCGCGGTGGATGGCCTCGTCGCCGAAGCGCTCGTGGATCCGGTCGAGCGCGCTGTCGAGACGTTGCGATTCGTCGGACTCGCGGCTGGTGAAAAGGTCGAGCTGCTGCTCGGGTTCGAGGTCGCTCACGCCGACGCCGAGCAGCCGCACCGCCGCGCGCGGCTGCTCCTGGAGCCAGTGTTCGAGCAAATCGGCCGCGACCTGGGCGATGAGCCGCGTTTCCTGCGTCGGCGGATTGAAGCTCCGCTGCCGGGTGTAGGTCTCGAAGTCGCGCCGCCGCACCTTGATGCTGACCATCCCGGCCTTGAACTGGCGCGCGCGCAGCCGCGACGTCGTGCGATCCGCAAGCTGCGCAAGACGCTCCTGCAGCTCCTTGTGATCACGGATGTCGACGTCAAAGGTCTCCTCCGAGCTGATCTGCTTCTCGGGCGCGTCGGAGACGACCGGGCGCTCGTCGATTCCGGCGGCACGATCGCGGAAGGTCCGTGCCTCGCGGCGAAAGAGCGGCCACAGCGTCGACTCGGGCGCGCGACGCAACTGCCCGAGCGTGAAAAAGCCTTCCTTCTCGAGCCGCGACGCGGTCTTTGCGCCGATGCCGAACAGGCGCCCGACGGGCAGCGGATCGAGCGTCGCCGACACGTCCTCCGGCCGGATGACGGTGAGGCCGTCGGGCTTGTGCATCTCGGAGGCGAGTTTCGCGAGCAGCTTGTTGTGCGAAACGCCGACCGATGCGGTGAGACCCGTCCGTTCCCGGATGCGCTTCTTGATCTCGCGCGCCATCGCCTCGCCGCTCCCGAAGAGCCCGGTGCTCGCCGTGACGTCGAGGAATGCCTCGTCGAGCGACAGGCCTTCGACGAGATCAGTGAATTCGCGGAAGATCTCGAAGACCTGCCCGGAGATTTCGCGATAGCGCTTGAAGCGCGGGCTCACGACAATCGCCTGCGGGCAGCGACGGAGCGCCTCCCGCATCGGCATCGCCGAATGTACGCCGAACCGGCGCACTTCGTAGCTTGCCGCGGCGACGACACCGCGTCCGCCGGCGCCGCCGACTACCACGGGTTGGCCCGCGAGTTCGGGCCGGTCGTGCTGCTCCACGGCCGCGTAGAACGCGTCCATGTCGACGTGCAGGATCGTCCGGCGATGGTCGGTCACGACAGGGTCAGCATGGCGTAGACAAGTCCAGCGAGCATCGTGATGCCGAGCAGCAGGAAGTAGATCGTTCCGAGCGCCAGGAACTTGAGCATCGTCTTGAGGCGTCCCTCTCCGTACACGACGCGCATCGAGCGGAACACGTAGTAGGGCAGGTAGATAAACAGTGCGAAAATCACGAATCCGAGGATTCCGACGAATGGAATCTTCAGGTCGGCGATCGTGCTCAGGATCTCCGTCGCGCCGATCAGCAAGAAGGTAAAGGCGTGATTGTGCAACAGCAGCACGAGATGCTCGGTATAGAGCCGTCGCGGCCGCCAGTAGAAGAGGAGCGCCACGGCCGCGATGACCGGCAGGAACAGGAACATGAGTTTCGGCGCCGTCGCGGCGAAGCGTTCGGCGAGATGCGCTCCGCCATCGGCGCGCATCTTCTTGCAGGCCCGTTCGAGTGCCAGTTCCAAATCGTCGAATGCCTTTGAATCGGACAGCGGGAACTGGCAGGGGGTGCCGCCGCCGACCTCCGTCTGGATCTTGTCGGGATCGACGCCTCCCGCTTCCAGCTCCTTGCGGAGCTCCTCGGTGATCTTCTTCGCATCCTCCGGTGTCTTGATCGTCACCGGGGCGACGACGGCATTGCCATCGTTGTCCATGCCGAAAGGGTCCGAGTCCGGCAGGAGCGCGGACAAGGCGAAGAACAGGATGCTGATCGCGAGATAGAGGCGAAACGGCGGCAGGTACATCTGGTGCCGGCCGGCGATGAACTCCCGCGTCAGCTCGCCCGGTCGCAGCGTGAGGAGACGCAGCGTGCGCCAGGCGCGGCTGTCGAGATGAAGGAGGGAATGCGTGACGTCGCCGGCCACCTCTTTCATGGAAAGCACGTGCACGTCGGAAGACTGGCCGCATTCCGCGCAGTGGTTGCCGGAAACCGGCGTGCCGCAGTTCAGGCAGCGCGGTGGCTCTAGGGCCGATGGCGTCAGGTCATGCCGGGGCTTGAGGACCCGTCGTTCGCATTGGACCCGCCCACCGAAGCGCTGCGCGGTCTCGGTACGAAGCCGCGTTGCCTGGTTCTCGAGGTATTGGTCGAGCGCAGCGACGCTTTCGATCCGGTAGCGGATGTGGCGCCGCTGCCGCTCGCCGGGAGGCGTTTCGGGGTACTCGATCGTCGCGCCGAGGAATCCGGCGCAGGACAGTACGTCCCTGATGTGGCCGGGAAGCCAGGCGTCGTAATCCGCGACGATATCGGGGTCGAGTTGGCACTCGACTTCGTAGATGAGATTGCCTGGCACGCTTCGGCTCTACCGAGCGAGGGTGCGGCAGTTTAGCTCACCTGGATGTGCCGCAGCTTCCCGAAATCGCTGAGGCGGTAGAACCGGCGCAACTCCCTGAGCCACGAGCCGTCATCGCGCCGGCAGAACGAGCGCAGCCTCGGCTCGAGCCGGGCGCAGAAGCACGCCGCCTGCCGGCTCGCGCGGCGGTAGAGCGGTTCGTGGCCGGCGGCGAGGGCGGGGTCGATGCGCGTGCGACGGAAGAGCAGCGAGTGCAGTTCGGCGGGGAAGCGCCGCGGGTGGCGCTTGCGAAGCAGCGCGAAGCTCGCCACGTACTTGTCGATCTCGGCCTGCAGTTCGAGTGCGAGGCGCGACACCGGCCTGTCGTGGCCGGCGTTGTGCGCGACGCAGAGAAAATGGCTGATGCCTTCGAGGGCGGTCCAGCAGTCAGCGACATTGTCGCCGTTCAGACCTTCGCTCGGGTCGTTCGCCTCGAGCCGCTCGAGAAGCGCGGGATCGAGGTAGAGCGACATGCAGAGTTCGTCGTCGACCGCGCTCACGAAAAGCTGCTCGTCGGCAGGCAGCCCGCGGCACTCGCCCGGCAACGCCTGGCGGTCAGTGACGAGAAAGTCTTCGACGCGACATCCTATATCGAGGTCGTAGATGCCGATCAGCAGGGCTTCGAGCCGTTCCAGGGCCCCCGCGGCCATGGCGGCTCAATTCGCGGTCACGCCGGCGGGCACGGGCCGGATGCCGAGCTTCAGAAGCAGCCGGTGCGCGCGACGGCTGCCGGTCTTGTGCCAGAGCTCATAGAGGCGCAGCACGTCGCGCGGCGAGTTGCGGGCCGCGCCTTCACCAATCTCGTTCAAAGCATCGACGATCGGCTGGAATTTGTCCCCGAGCTCGGCGAAGACCTGCCCGAGCACGCGCTGCGCGCCGTGATAGGGTGCCTGCGCGAGCGCGCCATAGGCGCGCCCCCCCATGGCAATGTGGTAATCGACGTCGACGGACCGGCGCGAAAAGCCACCCGCGAGGAATCCTGCGACGAAAAGCGCGACGTCGCCGAGTCGCTGGAGCGTGCGGAAGCGCTGGCGATCATCCGGTGCATCTGCTGCCTCGGCAAGGAGCAGGGCGAGGGGCTTGAGCTGCGCGCGGTCCGTGCCCGGCTCGAAGAGCGCGTCGGTGTGCGAGAACATCGCGAGCAGGTTGACGATGTAATGCTCGGTGTGATCGCGGACCTGCAGGTGCTGGTGCTCGAGCGCCTGTTGCAGCGCATCACGGAAGAACTCGCGCACGTCGGCGATGGTCTGGAGCTCCATGGTGCCACTTCAAACGGTTCCGGAGCCAGATTCTGCAAACTGCGTCGCAGGCTCTGGTGCCGGGTCGCAGGTTTCGTAGTTTTGCTCGATGGATCGCAAAACTGCGAAACCTGCGACCCGGCGCCGTTTGGGACCCGAATGGCGGGCGGAGCCCGGAAAGTACGTAGTGTGGAAAGGGTGGAGAACGCACATGCTGAAAGCGATGCAGATTCTAGGGGAGCAATGCCAATGACCGGAGCAAGGCAGCATCAGGCGCCGAGGCCGGAGGTGCTCCAGGAACTCCTGGAGGATTTCGAGTTCGCCGACGGTGACCACGACGGTTACATCGACTTTGGCGAGTTTTCGGGCCTGCTTGATGATCTCGGGGCAGACATGTCCGGGGCGGAACTGCGCATCGGTTTCCAGGAAATAGACACCGATCGCAACGGTCGCATCGGCCTCGACGAGTTCGTCGCCTGGTGGACGCAGGACTAGGACCTGCCAGCCAGTCACCACACTGGAGCAAGTCAGATGCAGGTACGGATCGTGGTCGCAGATCAAGGCGAAGCGCGTTTCTACGATGCGAGAGGTCGCGACGCTCGTTTGCTGGAGGTTGGACGCGTCGAAAATCCCGAGGCGCGGATGCATGATCGCGACCTCAAGTCTGACCGGCCGGGGCGGGTTTTTGATCACGCGCCAACGGGGGCCGGTCGGCGTGGCGCCGTGGCGCATCACGCTGTGGGCGGCGAAGCCACGCCCAGGAAACACGAAGCGCGGATTTTCGCGAAGCAGATCGTGGAGGAGCTCGAGCGGGCACGGCGTGAGGAGGGCTTTGAGCGCATCGTGTTGATGGCGGGACCCGCATTTCTCGGCTTGCTGCGCCAGGCCCTTCCCAGCTCGCTGCACCCGATGGTCGTGGCCGAAGTTCCCAAGGACCTGGTGCACCAGGACGAAGAGGCGATACAGGCGCACCTGCCGCGCGAGGTGTTCGATACGCTGGCCTGAGTGGGCGCCGTGACATGAAGCTGACATTCCTCGGGGCCGCCGGCACGGTGACAGGCTCCAAGTACCTGATCGAGTCGGGTTCGCGCAGCATCCTGGTGGATTGCGGCCTGTTTCAGGGACGGAAGCACTTGCGACTGCGCAATTGGCGGCCGTTCTTACCGGATCCGGCGTCCGTCGATGCAGTGGTCCTTACGCATGCGCACCTCGATCACAGCGGCTACCTTCCGGTCATCGTGCGTTCCGGCTTTCGGGGGCCGGTGTACTGCACGGCCGCGACGTGCGACCTGCTCCGTATTCTCCTTCCGGACAGTGCGTGGCTGCAGGAAGAGGAGGCCGAATTCGCCAATCGGCACCGGTATTCGAAGCATTCTCCGGCGCTGCCGCTTTATACGCAGGCCGATGCCGCTCGCGCTCTGCAATTGCTGCGGCCGGCTGACTGGTCAGCCCGCATTTCTCCGTTCCCGGGCCTTGAAGTGAAATTCTCGCCTGCAGGACATTTGCTGGGGGCGGCTTCCGTGCTGGTCGAGTCCGCATCGTGCCGTGTCCTGTTCTCCGGCGACCTGGGCCGGCCCGACGATCCGATCATGCATCCGCCGGCGGCCCCGCCGGCTGCCGAATCGGTGGTCATTGAATCGACCTACGGAGACCGGCGTCATCCGGCGGTGGATGCCGAGAGCGAACTCGCAGCACTGATGAGTCCCGTACTGCAGCGTGGCGGCATCATTGTCGTGCCTTCCTTTGCCGTGGGTCGCGCCCAGATATTGCTGCACCTCATCTCCCGCCTGAAGGCGCGGCGCGCGATTGCCGATGTGCCCGTCTATCTCAACAGTCCCATGGCGACCGATGCCACGTCTGTCTATGACAATCATCGCGACGAGCATCGACTGACCGCTGCGGAGTGCGAGGCAATGCGAAGGGCCGTACGGTTCGTGAATTCGGTCGAAGAATCCAGGAATCTCAATCGACTGACCGGGCCCGCCATCATTGTTTCGTCAAGCGGCATGGCGACGGGCGGCCGCGTGCTCCATCACCTGAAGGCCTTTGCGCCCGACGAGCGTAACCTCATCCTGTTTGCCGGCTACCAGGTTGCGGGCACGCGCGGCGCGGCAATGCTGGCCGGCGCAGACACGATCAAGATCCATGGTGAGTGGATTCCGGTGCGCGCCGGAGTTGCGCAGTTGCAGGGCCTGTCGGCGCACGCCGACGGCGATCAACTCGTCGCCTGGCTCAGGACCGCGGCAGCCCCGCCCGCGCAGGTCTTCGTGACGCATGGAGAGCCCGCGGCGGCAGAGTCCTTGGCGCTCCAGGTCCGTCGCGAGCTTGGCCTGCCGGTAACCGTAGCTGCGGACGGCGCGACCGTCTTGCTGCAGTCGCGTCACGGATCATGACGGCACCGTTGACTAAGGAGGCACCGGGAACGTCAGCGCCGCCCGAAAGCCTGGACGAGGCAGATGCACATGCGCGGCTGGCGCGCGCGGGAATCCTTCGCGTGGCCGCGTAGCCCGGCATCGGAAAGTACGCATGGCGGATATTGCCGGATTGCGTGAAGCTTCCCGGCAACGTTCGAGGAAATATTCCCATGCATGGCAACGCGGAAAAATTGCTGCACGATCTGCACAAGCTGACCGTGGAACTCGAGAAGTCCGTCAAGGGCACGGCCGGCAACTGGGTCGGGGAAGCGGGGGATCGGATGCGCGCCCGGCTGGCACGCACACGCGAAAAGATTTCGGCGATCGAGGCGGAGGTTCGCGGCAGCCTGCAGGATGGGGTGGACGCTACCGACCATTATGTGCGCGCGAACCCATGGCAGTCGGTCGGAATTGCCGCCGCGGTTGCGTTCGTGGTCGGCGCACTGGTGTCCCGACGCGATTGAGTAGACGCGGCCGCTCGTCCTCAGCCGCCGACGATCATCTTCATCCGCACCAGCTGCGCCAGTGACGAGGCGCCCATCTTCTCCATCAGGTGGGCGCGATGAACTTCGACCGTGCGCTGGCTGATGCCGAGGTCGCCTGCCACTGCCTTGTTGGCTTTGCCTTGCGTCACGAGCTCGAGCACCTCCGCTTCACGGGAAGTCAGGGTCTTGAGCCGTGCGCAGAGCTGCTCCCTCTCGCCGAGCTGCACGCGGTTCTCCTGATCCCGCGCGACTGCCCGCTGGATGCAGTCGATGAAATCCTGCTCGCGGAAGGGTTTCTGCAGGAACTCGAACGCCCCGTGCCGCATGGCTTCGACGGCCATCGGCACGTCGCCGTGTCCGGTGATGAAAATCACCGGGATGATCGTGCCGCGCCGGTTGAGTTCGTGCTGCAGTTCCAGTCCGCTCATGCCCGGCATGCGGACGTCGAGCACGGCGCAGCCGGGATGATCCGGATCGTAGGCTGCGAGGAACTCCGCAGCCGACCCGTAGGCCACCGCAGCCAGTCCCAGGGATTTCAGCAACAGGCACAGCGAATTGCGGACTGCTTCGTCGTCGTCGACGATGAACACCGTCGATTTCGGTGCGTTGCTGTTCATTGCTCCGGAGTCCCGGCCAGCGCCTGTTCTTCGATGGTCGCCTGCCTGCGATTGCTCACGATCTCGCGCAGGCGGCGGATACTCGTGCCGGCGCGCAAGGCCTGGGCCGCGATCTGCTTGAGGGCTTCCCGCACCTCCGTGCAATTGGGCTCGGGCAGGCTCAACAGACGCTCACTGGCCTGCGCATAGTTGGTGATGGCGGCGAGTGGCTGGTTGATCTCATGGGCGATGTCGGCGGCCATGTCCGCCATGGCGGACAGGCGCGCAACCTCGGCAAGGCGCTGCGTGCTGCGTTTTTCCTGCTCCTCTGACCGGCGGCGCAGGGTGATGTCGTGGAGGAAGCCGGCAAAACGCGGTGGATCCGAGCCCTCGATACGCCCGACCGAGATCCAGGCGGGGAACAAGCTGCTGTCCTTACGGCGTGCATCGATTTCACGGCCGGTGCCGATGATGTGTGCAACGCCTGTTGTGAGGTACCTCTGCATGTATCGGTCGTGCTGCGAGGCGTAGGGTTCCGGCATCAGCCGGCTCACGTTTTCGCCGATGATCTCGCCGGCGGAATAGCCAAAGATCTTCTCGGCGGCGCGATTGAAGGTCTCGATCACGCCGCGGTGGTCGATGATGACAATCGCATCGACCGCGACGTCGAGCAGGGCCTGAAATTCCGGTGCTGGCTGCGATGGGGTCATACGACGGGAACGCTCATCGGAGTTCGGGCAGGACACCGAACCGCGGCGGAGTAAGTCCGCTCCTTTCAAGGGTCATTCGAGTATATCCCTGCATTGCTGGCAGCCCATGTACGTACTTTCCGCAGGTGCATCGTCAGCACGGCCCCGGATGCGTGACTTTCACGCAGGGCATCAGATTGCGGAGATCAGCATTCGCCCGGGTTCCTTGCGTTTCGGCACGGCGGTCCGGAAGCGCGCCGGCTTCACCACGAGCACGTCGCAAGGCAGGGGATCGAGGATGCGCTCGGCGGTGTTGCCGACGAAAATCCGTTCGAGTCCGCGCCTCGATACCGCCCCCATGACGACGACGTCCGAGCGCAAGCGCTTTGCCAGGCTGCAGATGACGCTTTCGGGCGGGCCGATCTCGACGTGCACCTGGCGCTCCGGCAAGCCAAGCGGCGCGGTGCTCCGGTCCACGGCCTTCTTCACGTCGCGTTCATGACGGCGCTCGACCCGCGGGTCCACGGGCACCACGATCGGCTCGGCAACGGCGGCGGCGACCATGGTCGTGAGCGGAAGATAGGCATGGACGACATCCAGCCGACCTGCATGCGCCGCCGCGACCGCCTGCGCGATTTCCAGGATTCTGTCGTCAAGGTGGGCAGACTTGCCGTGGGCATGCAGGGGATCGATGGCCGCAAGCACGCGCGCCTTTCCATATGCGGCGGGTTTCTTCACGAGCAGCAGTGGAGCGGGACAAAGCCGGATGAGCTGCCAGTCGTTGTTGCTCAGGAAGAAACGCGCACCGCGAGCATGCTGATGGGTTTCTGCAACGACCAGATCCGGATTCGAACGCAGGACCTCGCGCACGATGCCCTCGAACGGCGGGTAGTCCCACAGGGCCCGCACGGCAACCCTCAGGCCGCGCCGCCGCAGCGGCCGTGCCAGCCGCTCGAGCCCGGCGCGCTGCGCGGCAAGCAAATTCTCGACCTGATGCTCGAAGTCGAGGGCGTTGAAACGCGAAGGACGCGCGTTGGGGTCGAATGCGCAGTGAATGAGCATCAGCCGCGCACCGAGGCGCTCCGCCATTCGCGCGGCCCGCGCAAGGCCCGCCTGGCGGCGCTCCTGCGGAAACTCGATGGCGACCAGGATCGACTTGAAAATCCGGCGTGCCATGACGCTCACCCCTTCATGCTGACAGGGAGCCGAGTGTAGGCGAGGCAAAGGCGGAAGACATCCGCAGTTGCCGCGACCGACCTGCGGCAACCACTTATCCCTGGGTGAGCAGGCTCGAAATGGCGTCGTTCAATTCATTGACGTTCACGGGCTTACTCAGGATGCGGCATGCCTGGACCTGGGCGAGCTGGCGCGTTGCGGTCGATGTGTCGCCGCTCAGGAGCAGGGCGGGCATGACGTGGCCTGCGCGGGATCTCAGGCGATTGATGGCGTCGATACCCGTCTGGCCGCCACCCAGGTGATAGTCACTGATGATGAGGTCGGGCCTGCGGCTGGCGGACTGCAGCGCGCGTTCGGCCTCTTCGATGCTGGCGGCGCCGATTGCGACGTAGCCGAATGCCTTGAGGTAGAACTCCGTGGCGCCGCGCACCGCATCGTCGTCCTCCACCAGAAGGATCGTGGCGCCGGAGGCCGTCTGTACCCGGGGTACGGTTGCGGCACCCGCGGATGGAGTCGGCTCCAGCCTGGCGACCTGCGCAGCGGGCACTCCGACCCGGAACTCGCTGCCCTTGCCGGGTTCGGATTGCACATCGACCGAAAGCTCGAGCAGGGACGCGATGCGCCTGACGATCGCGAGCCCGAGGCCAGTGCCCCGGCCACGCGTCCGATCCACCTGATAGAAATCATCGAATATCGAGCCGATCTTGTCGGCGGCGATGCCGATGCCGGTGTCCGCCACCGTGATGACGAGGCCGTCCTTCCGGAACAGGCAATTCAGGTTGACGCCACCCGATTCCGTGAACTTGATTGCGTTGGCAATGAGGTTTTCCAGCAGTTGCCGGAACAGCGTACGGTCGGTCTTCACGTAGTGCGGGGTCGATGAGACGGTGAACGCAAGCCCGCGGAGGTTCGCGAGTGAATCGAACTCCTGGCGCAGGGCCTCGAAAAGCTCTGCGACGCTGACGTCCTCGACATCCGGCTTGATGCTGCCGGCTTCGAGCTTGCTGATGTCGAGCAGGACATTGAGCAGCCGCGACATGGCATCGAGCGCGTCGCCACTCCGCGCCAGCATTTCCCGCGCAAGCGGTTCGACGACCTGCTGCTGCAGCGCTGCATTCAGGAGTTGCAGGGTCTGCAGCGGCTGGCGCAGGTCGTGGCTGGCGGTGGCCAGGAAGCGGCTCTTGGCGGCATTGGCGTGATTGGCTTCCTGCTGTGCGGCACGCAACAACTGCTCCGCATGCCGGCGATCGGTGACGTCGCGTACCGCCGCGGCAAACAGGGGCTCACTACCGACGCCGAGGGGCGACAAGTGGATCTCGACCGGAAATTCCGAGCCGTCCTTGCGCATGCCGAGCAGCTCGGTCACGGTCGCACCCATCTCGAGCATATGGGGGGTTTCCGCGTACCTGGCCCGATGCCCGATGTGCCGCTGCCGCAGTCGCTCGGGTATCAGCCGCTCGATCGGCTGGCCCGGCAATTCGCCGTCACCAAAAGCAAAGAGAACTTCCGCCGTCCGGTTGGCGAGGACGATCGTGCCGGCCGCATTCACGACGAGCATTGCATCCGGCGCGAACTCGACGAGGTTCTCGAATAACGCGGCAGACGCCCGCGGCGGTTTCTCAGTCGCTTTCTTGATCAAGCGACCGGTATCTTAGCGAACATCAAAGGGGACGTTCACCTTTAAAGGTGAACGTCCCCTTTGATGTTCAGGCGACCTGCATGCTGCCGCCGTCGAGCTGGATCTCGTAGGAACTGCCCGCGACCAGTTCGCGCGAATCGAAGTCGTCGACGTTGATGATTTCCATGACCTTGCGGTCGTACTCGCGAAGCTGCGCCGCCTCGGCTTCGGTCACGATACCGGCCGCGAGCGCCTCGCGGATCTGTCCCGGCAGCTCGAGCGCCTTGACACGCCCGGTCTTGACGCCCTCGACGCGGATGCGCTTTTCGAGTGGTTCGGCGGCGATCGCGAGTTCCATGGCCTGTTGCACGAGTCCGAGGTGGTTCTTCGGCTCGAGCGTCCGATAGATGTAATGGCAGAGCCGCTCGCGCGCCTCGCCCGGATTCATGACGAGCTCGGCGATCTGCGGATTCAGGCGGTCCGATGGCGCGGAATAGGTGAGCCCGCGCGGGAATATCAGGACCCGCATCAGGACTGCGAGCCAGCGCACCGGGAAATTCCGGAGGAAACTGTGCAGCTGTTCCTGCGCCTGGTAGAGCAGCGAGCGGCAGCTGTACTCGACGAGCGGCAGGTCGGCTTCCGGGCGTCCCTGGTTCTCGTAGTGCTTCAGCACCATGGAGGCCAGGTACATCGCCGAGAGCACGTCGCCGAGCCGCGCGGAGAGGTTCTCCTTCTTCTTCAGATAACCGCCGAGCGAAAGCATCGCCACATCGGTCGCGAACGCAAAGGACGCGCTGAAGCGGTTGATGTGCTCGTAATAACGCTTGGTCGGCCCGCCCATTGGGGCGGTGATGATGCGCGACAGCGTGACCGCCCCGAAGAACGAGCGCACGGCGTTCGAGATCGTGAATCCGATGTGGCGGAAGAGTGCCGAGTCGAATTCGCGGAAGCCGCGCTCCCGGTCAGGATCCTGCGCGGCATTCATCTCCTTCAGCACCCAGGGATGGCAGCGCACCGCGCCCTGGCCGAAGATGATGAGGCTGCGCGTCAGGATGTTTGCGCCCTCCACCGTGATGCTGACCGGCACCATCTGGTAGGCGCGCCCGATGTAGTTCTTCGGGCCGAGCATGATGCCCTTGCCGCCCTGGACATCCATCGCGTCGTTCGCGATCTGCCGCCCGAACTCGGTGATGTGGTACTTGAGGATTCCCGCCGGGACCGACGGCCTTTCGCCGCCGTCGATCGCGCCGGTTGTCACCGAGCGTGCGGCATCCATGATGTAGGTGCGCGCCGCCATGCGCGCGATCACCGACTCGACGCCTTCGAATTTTCCAATCGGCAAGTTGAACTGGCGGCGGATGCGCGCGTAGGCGCCGGTCGAGTACACGCCTCCCTTGGCGCCGCCGGTCGCGATCGAGGGGAGCGAGATGCAGCGCCCGACGGAGAGTTGCTCGACCAGCATGCGCCAGCCCTGGCCTGCCATCTTCGGTCCGCCGATGATCGCATCGAGCGGGACGAACACGTCCCGTCCCTGTATGGGTCCGTTCTGGAACGGGCCGTTCAGCGGGAAATGCCGCCGGCCGATCGAGATGCCCGGCGTGTCGCGCGGCACGAGCGCGACCGTGATGCCGTAATCGGTCTTCTCGCCCCCTAGGAGCTTGTCGGGGTCGAACAGCCGGAAGGCGAGGCCGATCAGGGTCGCAATCGGCGCGAGCGTGATGTAGCGCTTCGAGAAATGCAGGCGGATGCCGATCGTCTCGCGGCCCTGGTAACTGCCGCGGCAGACGATGCCGGTGTCCGGGATCGCTCCCGCGTCCGAGCCGACGCGCGGCCCGGTGAGGCCGAAGCAGGGGATCTCGTCGCCGCGCGCGAGCCGCGGCAGCAGGTGCTTTTTCTGTTCCTCGGTGCCGTAGTGAAGCAAGAGCTCGGCGGGCCCCAGGGAATTCGGCACGACGACCGTCGAGGCAACCGTGCTCGAACGGCTCGCAATCTTCACGACAACGGAGGAATGCGCGTAGGCGGAGAACTCGAGCCCGCCGTACTTCTTGGGAATGATCATCGCCCAGAAGCCCTTCTTCTTGATGAAGTCGAAGAGTTCGGGCGGCAGGTCCGCGCGCCGGTGCGTGATGTCCCAGTCGTCGATCATCCGGCAGAGTTCTTCGCAGGGCCCGTCGATGAAGGCCTGCTCCTCGGCCGAGAGGACGGGCGGCTTCGCCGAGAGCAGCTTTTTCCAGTCGGGCCCGCCGGTGAAGAGCTCCCCGTCCCACCAGACCGTGCCCGCCTCGAGCGCTTCGCGCTCGGTCGTGGACATCGGCGGCAGCATGCGCTTGTAGATGCGGAGGAACCGGTTCGAGATCAGATAGCGGCGCAGCGGCCGGATGTTGAGCAGCAGGTGCGGCAGGTACAGGGCCCAGAGCGTGGCCTTCCACCAGGTCGCGCCTTCCCCGAAGAAGGTGTAGTAGACGAGCAGGACGCCCAGCAGGAGCGTCGCCTTGGCGAGGCTTGCACGCTGGTAGGCGAGCCACAAGACCAGGCTCGAGAACAACAGCAGCCAGAGCACTGTAAGCACCATGAGCTCCGTACTTATACCGCGTTCAGCATGGAATGCGGGATTAGGGCATGCACCCTAGGTGGCCGTTTGTTTGCACTGCAAAAAACGCGTTCGTGTGTATGCTTGCGGCCCCGGGGAGGGAGTCAACCATGAGCAAGCTCATCGAGCGCGCAAAGCGCATCCTGATGTCGCCGAAGACGGAGTGGCCGGTCATCGCCGCCGAGCCGGATACAACCGCCGGCCTGTACAAGAACTACATCGCGATCCTCGCCGCCATCGGGCCGATTGCGCTCTTCATCAAGATGACGCTGATCGGCACGCAGGTGCCGTTCCTCGGAACCTTCCGCCTCGACATGGGCACCGGACTCATTCAGCTCGTGCTCGGATACGTCCTTTCGCTCGCCGCGGTCTATGTCTTTGCGCTCATCGTGAACGCACTCGCGCCGACCTTCGGCGGGCAAAAGGACTCGATCCAGGCGCTCAAGGCGGCGGCCTATGCGATGACGGCCTCGTGGGTCGCGGGCATCGGCCAGGTCCTGCCGTGGCTCGGCGTGCTGATCGGGCTTGCGGGCGGCATTTACAGCATCTATCTGCTCTACCTTGGCCTGCCGGTCACCATGAAGTCCCCGCCCGACAAGGCCGCGGGCTACACGGCAGTCAGCGTCATCGCTGCGGTCATTCTCTTCTGGGTCTGCGCGGCGATCGTCAGCGGCATCATCGGCCGCAGCATGTGGGGCGGCTATGGAATGGGCGGTCCAGCTGTCACGCAGAGCGGCGGCTTCGACAAGGGCAGCGCAGGCGCCGCGATCGAGGAATGGGGCAAGCAGGTCGAACAGGCCGGCAAGCAGGTCGAACAGTCAGCAGCGGAACAGGGCGGCGTGCCGAGCGGCGCGGCCATCGGACAGTTGATGGGCGCGGTCGTCAGCGGCAACAAGGGCGTCGAAGCCCTGCCGACGGACCAGATCAAGGCCTTTCTGCCCGAGACGCTGGCCGGGCTGCCACGCACCAAGGTATCGGCCGAGCGCAATAGCGCGATGGGGATCCAGGTCTCCGAGGCTGACGGCAGCTATTCGGATGACAGCGGACGGAGCCTGCGACTCGAGATTACCGATACGGGCGGAGCGCAGGGATTCGTCGCGCTCGCGAGCTGGGCCGGCGTCGAGCAGGAGCGCGAGTGGCAGGGTGGCTACGAGCGCGACTATCGCGCGGACGGCCGAATGATCCACGAACGCTGGGATGCGACCAACGGGACGGGCGAGTACGGAATGATCGTCGGCCAGCGCTTCTCGGTGCAGGTCTCGGGCAAGGCCGCGAGCATGGACGAACTGAAGGCCGCGCTCGCGACTGGCGTCAACCTGTCCGGCCTCGAGGCCGTCGCCAGCCAGGCAAAACCCGCGAACTGAAAAAAAGAAGCCGGCGCGAGCGCCGGCTTCCGTGGTCGAGAACCGGTTTCCCGGTTCGCTGGCTTCAGCCGGCCGGACGCAAAGTCACCTCACGGACGTAATCCGTGCCCAGGTACGTGCGCATCTCGAGCCGCGGGCTCGCGAGTTGCGTCTGCTTGTCGTCGTCAGCCGTCGCCCAGTGCGCGGCGGAGATCGCATCGAACTTGTCGTCGTCGCCCTTGTTGTAGTCGAGTGCCTTGCCGAAGTTCGAATACAGCGTGCAGAACATCACGTCGTAGTCGTTCGCGTCGCGCGGCGGCTTGACGAAGGTCTTGAAGTCGACGATCAGGCCCTGTTTCTTTGCCTCGGCATTGATCGGCTCCGAGTGGGCGCGGATCCACGTCAGGTAGGTGTCGAACTGACCCGGATTCGTCCGGTACGCGCTGCATTCCCACACCGGGCCTTCGGTCCAGTGTTCCTGCGCCGCCGCCGGAACGGAGACGAACGCCATCGCTGCGGCCACAAGGCCGGCTGTCTTCAGTTTCATGAAAGCTCCCTCGAAGATTATTTTAGTCCCGCCATTTGGCAGGTGTGGCCGGCATCTTACGCCCATTCACGCGGGCATTTACGCCTAATCACCAGGCGATGCCGTAGTCCTCGCCGTGGTTGCTCGAGCCGCCCCACATCGTGCCCTGATCGTGGTCGAGCAGGATGGCGTTGATCGGGCCGGAAGTTCGCGAGCGGAATTCAAGGGAATAGCCGCGACTCTTCAGGTCGCGCCGCACCCAGTCCGGCATGGCGCTGTTGAGCTCGAGCCGGCCGGGGAAGATCTCGTGTGCGCCGAAGGAATCGTGCAGCTGGAAGGTATTGAAGTTCGGCGCCTCCGTTGCCTGCTGCGGCGTCATGCCGAACTCGGCGACATTCAGGAAAAACTGCAGCAGGTTCTGGTCCTGCGTGTCTCCGCCCTGCACGGCGAAGGCGAGCCAGGGTTTTCCATCCTTGAACGCGAGCGAGGGTGTCAGCGTTGCGCGCGGGCGCTTGCCGGGCTCGATCACGTTGAAAGGATTCTCCGCAGGGTCGAGCACGAACGACTGCGCGCGCTGGCTCATGCCGATGCCGGTCTTTCCCGCGATGGCCGCCGGAAGCCAGCCGCCGGAGGGCGTCATCGAGACGAGCCAGCCTTCCTTGTCGGCCGCGATGACGGTCGTCGTGCCGCGGCGAAACGAGCCGGTGTCCGGATCGCTTGCGGCGGCGAAGCGTGCCGCATCGAATGAAGGCGCGGCCGCCGTGCGCTTGTCCAGCAGGTGCTTGAAGGGGTTCGTGCCGCCCTGGAACGGGTACGGATCGCCCGGACCGATCTTCGGGTCGTTGCGCTCGCGATTGATGAGTGCGGCGCGCGCCTTCGCATAATCTTTCGAGAGCAGTCCCTCGATCGGCTCGACCGGCGGGAAGTACGGGTCGCCGTAATAGAAGTCGCGGTCGGCGAAAGAGAGGCTCATCGCCTGGTACACCGTGTGGATGTAGCTCGCGCTGTTGTAGCCCATCGCCGTCAGGTCGAAATTCTCGAGGATGTTGAGTGCCTGGAGCATCACCGGGCCCTGCACCCAGTGGTCGAGCTTGTAGATGTCGATGCCGCGGTAGTTCGTGTGCCGCGGCTCCTCGAGTTTCACGCTCCAGCGATCGAGATCATTCTTCGTGATCAAGCCGCCCTGTTCCTGCACGCCGCGCACGAACTCGTCGCCGATGTCGCCGCGATAGAAACGGTCGTAGGCGGCCATGAGCGCTTCCTTGCGCGTCTTGCCGGCCTTCAGCGCGGCGGCCTCGGTCTCGACGAGCTCTCTGAGCGTCACGGCAAGATCGGCCTGGCGGAATATCTCGCCTGCACGCGGCGCCTCGCGCGCCTCGCCGAGATGAGGGAGCATAACGGCCTTCGTGTACGGCCACTGCTTGATGTGTCCTTTCTCGGCTTCGATGCGATCCGCAGTCTCCGCGTCGATCGCATAGCCGTCTGCGAGCTCGATCGCGGGCGCGAGCACCTCCGCGAGCGAGAGCTTGCCGAACTCGGAAAGCATCGTGATGAGGGCACCGGGCGTTCCGGGCGTGACCGCGGCGAGCGGGCCGTACTCCGGCGGGTATTTCATGCCCTTGGCGCGGTAGAACTCCGGCGTCGCGCCGGTCGGCGCGACGCCGAGGCCGTTGATCGCGATGATTTTCTTCGTCGCCGGGTTATAGATGAGCGCCTGGGTTTCGCCGCCCCAGGAGAGAACGTCCCACATCGTTGAGGTTGCGGCGAGCATCGCACAGGCAGCGTCGACGGCATTGCCGCCGCGCTCGAACATGCGCGCGCCCGCGGTCGCGGCAAGCGGCTTGCCGGTGATCGCCATCCAGTGCGATCCGTGCAGCGGCGGCTTCTGGGTCTTTTCCTGCGCGATCGCGCCGCCGCAAAACAGCAGCGCAAGGATGCTTAGCGTAGCGACAGCATGGATTCGAATCGACATCGGCATCTCCTCAGATCAGGTCCCGCACGCCTTCGCGCTCCTCGAGCAGCTCGCGGTGCGTCGCGTCCATGCGCTCGCGGCTGAAGTCGTCGATCGCGAGCCCCTGCACGACGGTAAAGCGGCCGTCCTTGCAGGTGACCGGATACGAGTAGATGACGCCTTCGCCGATGCCGTAGCTGCCGTCGGCCGGCACTCCCATGCTGACCCAGTCGCCGTCCGGCGTGCCGCGCGCCCAGTCGCGCATGTGGTCGATCGCGGCCGATGCGGCTGATGCCGCGGACGAGGAGCCGCGGGCCTTGATCACGGCCGCGCCGCGCTGCTGTATCGTCGGGATGAACACGTCGCGATACCATGGCACATCGACGAGCGACTTCGCAGGCTTGCCGCCAACCGTGCAATGCGCGATGTCCGGGTACTGCGTCGCGCTGTGGTTGCCCCAGACGGTCATCCTCCGGATCGCGGTCGTGCGCTTGCCGGTCTTATCGGCGAGCTGCGCGAGCGCGCGGTTGTGATCGAGCCGCATCATCGCGGTGAAATTGCGACGCTCGATGTCGGGTGCGTTCGACGCGGCGATCAGCGCGTTAGTGTTCGCGGGATTGCCGACGACGAGCACCCGTACGTCGCGGCTCGCCGACTCGTTGATTGCGCGGCCCTGGGCCGAGAAGATCTGCGCATTCGCGAGCAGCAGGTCCTTGCGTTCCATGCCGGGCCCGCGCGGCCGCGCACCGACAAGCATCGCGTAGTCGCAGTCCCTGAACGCCGCCTTGGCGTCGTCGGTCGCGACGACCCGGTTGAGCGTCGGGAAGGCGCAGTCGGAGAGTTCCATGACGACGCCCGCGAGCGAAGGCAGCGCCGGCGTGATCTCGAGGAGTTGCAGGTTGACCGGCCGGTCGGCACCGAGCATCTCGCCCGAGGCGACGCGGAAGGCGAGCGCATAGCCGATATGGCCTGCGGCTCCGGTGATGGTGACGGTGACGGGTTTTTTCTCCAAGCGAAACTCCAGCGGGGCGCGTGTCGGCCCGGATCGGGGCGCAATTGTAGCAGCGCACACCGATGCGATTTCGCTAGCATGCTCGCTTCCGGTCCGGAGCCCCTCATGAGACTGCACCCATTTGTCCTGTGCCTGCTGGGCCTGGCGTCCCTGTCCGCAAGCGCCGATGACGGCAAGGCCGATCGAATCCTGACGGGTGGCCGTATCCTGACGGTCGATGCGGAAGACCGCGTGGTCGAAGCGCTCGCGATCAAGAACGGCCGCATCCTGGCCACGGGCACGACGGCCGAAGTCGAGAAGCTCGCGGGACCCGCAACCAAACGCATCGACTTGCAGGGGCGGACCGCGACGCCGGGCCTCATCGATGCGCACGTCCATTTTTCTTCGGGGGGTCTGCTGCGCCTGACGCACATCGACCTCAGCTTCCCGCAGGTAAAGAGCATCGCGGACATCGTGCGCCTCGCCGGCGAACGCGCGCGGACCGTGCCAACCGGTGACTGGATCCGCGGCCGCGGCTGGGACGAGGGCAAGCTCGCCGAGCGCCGCCTGGTCCGCGCGGCCGACCTCGATCCCGTGACGGCCGGCCACCCGGCCTGGCTGGTCCAGACCAGCGGGCACTACGGCGTCGCGAATTCCGAGGCGCTCAAGATCGCGGGCATCACGCGCGCGACCCCCGATCCACCGGGCGGGACCATCGACCGCGATGCGGACGGCAACCCGACGGGCATACTGAAGGAAGCAGCGATGGGACTCGTCGCGCGCCACGTGCCGAAGGCCGGGCCGGAGAAGATGCGCGAGGCGATCCGCGCAATGGCGGGCGAGTTCAACCGCGAGTGCATGACGGGCGTGAAGGATCCGGGTATCGGCGACGACCTTGGCTACGATCCGTCCGCGGCGATGCAGACCTGGACCTGGAACGCCTACCGCGAAGCGCTTGCCGCGGGCGAACTTTCCGTCCGCGTCTTCGTGCTCTGGACCAGCCCGCAGGACATCGAGGACGCGAGGAAGCTCGTCGCCCTGATCGAGCCCTTCGGCAAGCCCGCTGCTGGCGCCGGCGACGATCGCCTCGTGTCGGGCGGCATCAAGATCTTCGCCGACGGCAGCGGCGGCGCGCGCACGGCCTGGATGTGGCAGGACTGGAACCGCGACCGGACCGGTATCGACGCCGGCAACCGCGGCTATCCCGCCTTTGACCCCGCGGTGATCCGGGAACTCATCTTCCTCTACCACGATGCCGGCCTGCACGTCGGCACGCATGCGATCGGCGATCGCGCGATCGACTGGGTCGTCGATTCCTACGCCGAGGCGCTGAGGCGCAAGCCCGTGAGGGGACTGCGCCATTCTGTCATCCACGCGAACATCCCGAGCGATCGCGCGCTCGAGTCCATGGCCGCAATGCAGAGGGATTTCGATGCGGCTATTCCGGAGCCATCGCCGTCCTTCACCTGGTGGTTCGGCGACACCTACGCCGCAAATTTCGGCCCGGAGCGCAGCCTCCGGCTCAATTCCTTCGCGACTTTCGAGAAGCGCGGCATCCGCTGGGCGAGCGGCTCGGACTATTTCGTGACGCCGTTTCCCGCCCGCTACGGGATCTGGGCGGCCATTGCGCGCGAGCCGCTCTCCGGCCTGGCCGGCGGCGATCCCTTCGGCCGCGCGGAGGCGGTGGACGCACATGCGGCCTTGAGGTCCTTCACGATCTCGGCGGCGCACCAGGTCTTCATGGACGAGCGCATCGGCTCGCTCGAGCCCGGCAAGCGCGCCGACATCGCGGTCTGGGACACCGATTTCTATACGGCGCCCACCGCTTCGATCAAGGACGCGAAATGCCTGATGACCTTCCTCGACGGCGAGGTCGTCTTTGGTGCCGGGT
>Ga0105107_10000540_pt1 | contig 24195 bp, 20 predicted proteins | sample PPLLaktember2015_6_FD_79335 | JGI IMG/M metagenome (GOLD analysis project Ga0105107, IMG submission 79335) | Freshwater sediment microbial communities from Prairie Pothole Lake near Jamestown, North Dakota, USA - PPLs Lake P8 Core (1) Depth... | ecosystem: Environmental > Aquatic > Freshwater >... | reverse complement strand
GTTTACCATGAGCTGCGGTCTGCGCTTTACGGGCTGAATCAGCGGATACCGGCCATCAGCTTTATCGGCGGTTTGGCCGGGGCGGATATCACGATCGAACACTTCAGTCGGGTGATTGAAACAACCGCCAAGGCGGTCAAAGGAGAAGTGGCTGAAGGGCCGATCTGGCTGAATGAATCAACTGCTGTCGGCTGAAGCCGACGGCTTGAGGCACAAAGGCACAGAGGGACAAAGAGACAAAGCGGACGGGTTTTTCTGCTTTGTGCCTTTGCACCTTTGTCCCTTTGTACCTGCATCATGGTGCAAAAACCAAACGGAAGTCTTCGCCTAGAGGCGAGGGTTGCTTTCCTATACCCTGAGGAAGACAATCTGAAAGGATTCTTATGGATCACACCAAGTATCTTATCGTCGGTTCCAGTCATGCCGGGATATCGGCTCTGGATGCCATACGGCTGCAGGATAAGGAAGGCTCAATAACCCTTGTGACCCAAGAGTCATGCCTTCCCTACTCTCCGACCATTCTTCCTTATGTGCTCTCGGGCCAGGCCCGGCCGGAAAAGATTTTCCTGAGGGATCAGCAAAGCCTTGACGACCTTTCCGTTGTCTTTAAGCCGGGAACAAAGGTGATGGCGCTGGATGCAAGGGAACGGCAGGTAACCCTTCAATCAGGGGAAAAGATTGAATATGAGAAACTTCTTCTGGCTACGGGTGCAGCGCCCAAGAGGCCCCCTGTCCAGGGTCTGGAAGCGGTGCCTCACCATGTGCTGCGCACTCTTGAGGATGCCCTGACCCTGCGGTCCAAAATCCGAAAGGAGAGAACGGCTGTGGTGCTGGGAGCCGGACTCATCGGCCTGCACGCTGCAGAGAACCTTGCAAAGGGAGGCATGAAGGTCGTCGTTGTGGAAGCCCTGTCTCAGGTGCTGCCAGGCTACTTTGACGAAGAAGCTTCGCAGATGATCTTCCGGGCTTTTTCCGACAACGGCGTCAAGATCCTTCTGAACGAAAAGGCGTCAAGGGTCAAAGGAACGGACGAGGAGACCACTCTCAGTCTTGCGTCAGGAGGAAGTCTTTCCGCCGGTCTGCTCGTTGTCGCCACCGGAGTTCAGCCAAGAGTGGAGATCCTGAAAGGTTCCGGGGTGGAGGTGGACCAGGGAATACTCGTGGACGAGAGGATGAGAACCAACGTGAGCGGGATCTGGGCGGCCGGTGACGTGGCGCAGGCAAGGGGATTCTTTGAGTCATCAAAGATCCTGAATGCCACTCTGCCCAATGCGGTGGAGCAGGGACGGATCGCCGGCATGGATATGGTGGATGATCCGGCGCTGAAAGAGTACCCGGGTGCGGTCGGTATGAACACGTACAAGTTCTTCGGCCACAGGGCTTTCTCTGTCGGAATGATCAGAGCGGAAGCGGGTTGTGAGGTTGAAAAGGTGGTTGTGCCGGAGAGCTTCAGGTATCAAAGGCTCGTTTTCAAAGAGGATCAACTGGTAGGAGCCTCGGGAATCAACTCCGACCTGGACCCGGGTATTATGTATCAGCTCGTTCGGCGAAAGGCTTACATGGGAGACGTGAGAACAAGGTTCTGCGCCTCGCCTTTGGATGTGAGCCGCGTCATGATGACGAGCATATGGAGATGAGAACTTAAGAATGAAAGCACCAATTCCGAATTTCGTGCTTCGAATTTAGGATTTTTCGATCCTTTGGAGGGACATAGAGGTGGGCAACAGTTATAAAACCATTGCTTTTTACCAGGACAAGTGTGACGGGTGCGGGGATTGCGTGCCGGCATGTTCGATGCATCACACCGGCACAACGGATCCGGCTCACTCGCGCATCAAGGTGGCAAAAGACGCAGAAGAGAATTCCTTCGGGATTGCGCTGTGTCGTCAGTGCGGGCAGCCTCAGTGCGTGACAAACTGTCCTTCAGGAGCCCTGTCCAAGGACGTGAGCACCGGCGTTGTGAAATGGGACAAGGACAAGTGCGTGAACTGCCAGCTCTGCACGTTGGCCTGTCCCTATGGCGGCATAACCTGCAATGCGCTGACCGATCAGGTCATGAAGTGCAATTTCTGTGACGGCGACCCCGCCTGCGTCAAGGCTTGCCCAAGAGGAGCCCTTGAGGTGAAGCAGGTTGCATCAATCTTCAATGCCTGGGGTGACCTGGAAGATCTGGTCGTGCCCGGTCTGTCCGCCTGCCTGGGGTGCAACTCTGAAATGCTCCTGAGACACACCCTTCGCCGAATCGGACCCAACGTCGTCGTGGCCACGCCGCCGGGCTGCATTGCCGGGGTGGGTTCCGTAGGGTTCAATGCAAAAACAGGTCTCAAGACCCCTGTGTTCCACCCGCTTTTGACCAACACCGCTGCTATGCTGTCAGGGGCCAGGCGCTACTACAAGCGCATTGGCAGGGATGTGACCATGCTCGCTATGGCAGGGGATGGGGGCACCGCGGATGTGGGATTCCAGTCCCTCTCGGGAGCCGCCGAACGGGGCGAGCAGATGATCTACATCTGCGTGGACAACGAAGGGTACATGAACACTGGGGTGCAGCGCTCCAGCACCACCCCTTACGGCGCATGGACCTCCACCACCCCTGTAGGCTCTGTGCTGCGCGGCAAGACCCGGGACGCCAAGCCCTTGCCTCTTCTCATGGTAATGCACAACTGCGAGTATGTGGCAACCGCCTCCACAGCCTTCATGGAAGACTACTATGAGAAACTTGGAAAGGCTATCGAAGCCGCCAAGAAAGGCATGGCTTACATCCACGTATTTTCACCTTGCCCAACAGGCTGGCGATTCCCGACCGGCAAGCTCATCGAGGTGGCACGGAAAGCCGTGGAAACAAACATGATTCCTCTGTGGGAGTTCGAGTTGAAAGAAGGCCGGATTCGCTTCACGCATCCTGTGGACAACCCAATACCCGTCCAGGCTTATCTTTCCCTCATTGGCAAATACAAGCACCTTGACGAAAAGCAGATTGCTTTTATCCAGGAGCAGACCAAACGGAAGATTGGGGTGCTGAAGAACTTCGCTCGAGAGGATGAGAGAGAACAAGTGTCAAACGCTGGTTGATCTGCCAGCATCATAGGGTTCCTGCGCGTTGCATCTTGTTATTGGGTTGAGATGAGTCTATACTGCGCTGATGTGTGAATGGATTGCGATAATCATCCTCGGGATCATCGAGGGGATCACCGAGTTCTTGCCCATCTCCTCCACCGCCCACCTACTCATCTTTGAGAACTGGCTGCCGCGACAGACGGATTTGTTCAACATCGTCATCCAAAGCGGTGCGGTCCTTGCGGTGCTGCCGCTTTTCCCTGAGCGCTTGCGGCAGTTTGTCTTCCAGTGGCGCGAGAAGGCTACGCAGGACTATGGTCTTAAAATCATCTTGGCCGTCTTCATTACGGGCATCGGCGGCTTGCTCCTGGACAGAGCCGGGTTTGAACTACCCGAAAGGCTGTGGCCGGTGGCGTGGGCAATGCTCATAGGCGGGATCGGGTTTCTGCTGATCGAGCGATGGTTAAAGGGACGCGACCCGCGGGGCCCTGTGACCTGGTCTGTCGCAGTGGTTGTCGGAATCGGTCAGTTGATCGCCGCAGTGTTTCCCGGCACGTCGCGTTCGGGCGCGACCATTCTTCTCATGCTGACGCTCGGCCTGAGCAGACCGGCAGCCACCGAGTTTTCGTTCCTTGTCGGGATTCCTACGATGCTTGCGGCAGGAGGGCTCAAGATTTTTCAGGCCCTCCGTCACCCGACCGCCGGGGGTGCCCCTGAGCAGTGGGACATGGTGCTGCTTGGATTCATTTCCTCTGCAGTGGTTTCCTTCATTGCGGTGAGATGGCTGTTGCGCTACATCCAGACCCACACCTTCGTTGTCTTCGGATGGTACCGCATCGCGCTAGGGGGAGTGCTCTTTTTTCTTCTTTTCACCCATCGCTGATAATCACCAAGGAGATCCCGTCACCACAGGAGCCCATTCTTTTCTGACATACAATCAGTTCTATCGATAACGGTCGTTTTACTGAGACGGATCAGTGAATCCAAGTCGGGCAAGAGGCGGGCCTTCACCCTCCGTCCTTTTCTACCACAGCACGTGCGGTTCCGTATGTGGCGGTTCGGAGTAACCTTGAAGTTTGCTAGCCCGAAGTGGGCAAACGATTTCTAGTTTGTGGAAATGTTTTCCCCAGAACAGTGAAATTCTTTTCTCATTCTTCCTCGGCTGCTTTAAGCCTAGACGGTCACCTTCCTAATTGCCTGAAATTGCTTGGAAAGGATAACTGAATAAAGAAGGCTTTCCCGGCACAAATGTTGCTCTCTCCAGAACAACATAAGATTGGCGAAGTTTAACGAGATTTGCGTCCTGCACTATTCTTGGTCCTAAATTGGTGGGGCTTGAAGGGTTGAGAAAAAGGTTAAGAGGGCAGGGAGAATGGCTCTTAAGTCCATTAAACGAAAAGTGCGAATAAAAGAGAATCTGCGCCTTCCCTACGATAGACGCTCAGGCGTGGACAGAAGGTGCATCTCCTATGATCATCACATCCCAGAGAGACGGAGGGTTGCAAATCGTAGGGCCTGTGGTGAAAGACGAAAAGACTGGATCAGAGTTTGTCAATGGGCCAGTGCATGGAGAGAACTCCTTGAGCCGGAAGACTCCTTAGACGATTGAGAACCAAAGGGATGCCATCATTGAATTGAATCCTAAGGCCGAATCTGTTGGAAGGAGAATAGAAAATGGAGATCACATTTCCCTTAAGGTCGTTGGACTGTGTGCATTATTCTCAGTGTTTGATTCAGGCGGTGCGGCAGTGTTTGCCTGCAGAGGGGTTTTCCTGTGCGGGATGTAAGGGGTATGAACAGGAACAGATTGATGATGCGGAAAGAGTGCGTGAGGGAATAAGGGCACAGAAGCTGATCAAGGCCGTGTGGAAAGATGAGAAACGCACCGTACGACACCGCGCAGCTTTTTCGTTTCCATTGCTGTACTAGTTTCCAAGAAATGCTCCCCTTCGTCTAAAGATAGAACCAATGCTCTGCCTTTCTTGGTACTTGTGGCCTTCGCTTGCAGCGTAAGCCGTGGCCTCTATGGTCTGCCAAGAGGATATCTTTCGAGAGGCACAGGGTCAAATCTCAAAAAGGTAGCAAGCAGAGTTGGGGGAGGCAGACTGCCCGCCATCGCTGGTTACACTATTCCCCCTCGAAAGAGCCCTATCATCTTTGAAGCTTCCTTTACAAAAAAGGGTGAGGTTTGACGCTTTTTGCTCCTTTTCCTCGAGAAAGAGAACCAATTCTCCGGTTCGATCGTGAAGCTATCCTGTTAACATGCTGAAAACATGTCACAAAATAGCGATATCCTCAGTTGGCATCCATCTTGCTTATTCTAGAGAACATTATTGAGTTCTCGGATGCGCGTGCATCTTTTCGGACCGGGTTCTATTCCTAAAAATAAGAGAATCGCAGGGGAAAAAAACGGTATCAAGGGAACTCCAAAGCAAAGCAGAGGCATAAGCGCTCTGCTTTTCTTTTTGTGAAATTTGCCTTTGATCAATTCAGGGTACGGTTGAAAACTAATGCCGGCTTCCCCCGAGTCCCACGAGAGTTCCCAGGCCATTTTGAGTGGCTTTTTTGTAGATGTGATTGGCTGATGCGAGGTCCTCGACTGCAAGGCCAAGGGATTTGAAGAGCGTTATTTCCTCCTCTGATTTTCTCCCTTTCACTTTTCCCAGCAGGATTTCCCCGATCTCTCCCTGAATGTGACTGTCTGCGATGGCCCCTTCCTTTTTGGGAATCAGGAAGTCGCCCGCTTCATTCACAGTGGACTCGCGGCGATCCACGAAGAGACGCGATTTGACTATGGCCTCTGTATCCAGCTCGCGGGCAAAAGGGACGCTGGATCCGACGGCATTTACGTGTGCACCGGCAGAAATATATTTGCCGAAGAGTATCGGATCAGGGGAGGACGTGGTCGTGCAGATGATGTCCGCTCCCTGGACTGCAGCCTGGACCGTGGGCATGAGCTCCACGTTCATGTTGTGGCGCCGAGACTCGCGTCCGACAAACCGCAGTCCATTCTCGGGGTTGCGGCTCCAAATGCGTACTCGGCGGATCTTTCTGCAAAGAAGCATAGCTTCGAGGTGAGTTCTCGCCTGAGTACCTGAACCCAGTAAGGCAAGATCCCCTGCCGCTTCGCGGGCAAGCAGTCGGGTCGCCACTCCCGACACGGCGGCCGTGCGGATCGCCGTGATCTCAGTGGCATCCATGATAGCGAGAGGCTGACCATGTTTCGTTTCGAAGAGCATGACCGCTCCCATGTGAGAATCATACTCCGTCCCATGGTTGCGCGGGAAGACACTCACGATCTTCAATCCCATAATCTCTAGGTCTTCCATGTAGGCTGGCATCATGCCCAGGGCACCCACTTTCTCGGGAAGCCACATGACAGGGCGAAGGGGAAGGATGGCCTGTCCCCGGGCAAGGGTTTTGAGTGCTTCGGCCATGACCTCGATGCACTCGGCCATGGGAAGGAGTTGCCTCACTTCGGACTGGTTGACGATGAGAATCTGCATAGGAAAACCTCCTTTAAATCCCTCTGTCTCCCCCTTTACAAAAGGGGGAATACAATTAAAATTGCGCAATGAAGTTCTCTTTCCTTTAGAAAAGGGGAGGCGGAGAGGAATTTTATTTTCGAACCTCAGCGACGATCGCCTTCACATCAAAAGGCACCGGGTTCTGGCGGCTGATCGCTTCAGCCTCTGCCTCGGCGAGTTTGCTGTCCTTAAAGCCCGCTCCAGTCAGAACACAGACGACCCTTTCATGGGCCTTGATCCAACCCTGTTCCACCAGAGAGCGAAGGGCGGTCACAGAAACGACTGCAGCAGGCTCCACCCAAATTCCCTCTTCGACCGCCAGTCTCCGCTGCATCTCAAAGGCCTTTTCGTCAGGGACTCCTACAACCGTCCCTTCAGAGGCCCTTATAGCTTGCAAGGCATGTTCCCCGCTGAAGGCCACATTGATCCCGGAAATTTTTGAATTGGCATAGGGTAGTGTTTCAATGCGCTTCAGACCCTTGCGAAACGCCTCGACCAGAGGAGGAGCGCTCAGGGATTGGACCCCCACCATTCGGGGCAGTTGCGGGATCATGCCGGCACGCTCCAGTTCAAGATACCCGCGATACTGGCCTGTGAGAAGATCCCCTCCTCCCACAGGGGACACGACGACTTCCGGGAATGCAGATAGCTGGTTTACGACCTCGTAGGAAACGGTCTTCATGGACTCCAAGAGATAGGGGTTCACAGGCGCCCAGATAAAACCCGGATAATAATTGAGAGCTGAGGCAAGGTCGAGAAGCAATTCTCCGGAGGCTTTGGGTCCATGAGAGAAAACTCCTTCGACCGAAAGGACCTTTGCCCCGGTGGCGAGCGCCTGGCGAAGTTTTGCAGAAGGTGCCCCTGGTTCTAGGAGCAGCAAACAGGAAAGACCTGCGGCAGCACAGTAAGCCGCAATGGCTGCCCCCGCATTCCCGGATGAGGCAGTCACCACTCCCTTTGCACCGGCTTCCAAGGCGAGGGCTGCGACAAGAGAGGCTCCTCGATCCTTGAACGCGCCCGAGGGATTGCAGCCTTCGTGTTTAAAATGAAGATATTTGAGGCCGAGAGCCGGGCCGATGCGACGAGAGGGAATTAGAGGCGTGTTGCCCTCTCCCAAGAAGGGTATGGGGCTGGACACGGGCATGAGAGAACGGTACCGATCAATTCCTGCGCCGCTCCGGATGCCCTTAAGCCCGACCACGGACCGTTCGGAGTAAACGGTTTGGAGAATGCCTTCACAATCAGTACAACGGCCTAGGGTGCCGAAAGGGAACTCCTTGCCGCATTCAGAACAGATCAGTTTCATGGTGATAGATTCCATTAGGAGGTAGTCTTCCTGGCGTGACAGAAGTATAGTACAGGCAAAAAGAATCCCACAACATTTGTTTTGAAAACCCCGCCTCAGCCATGTTAGTTTTACAGGCCATCTTCTTCCCTCGTCAAGGAGTTAGGGAATGCAGTCAAGATTCGGACATACAGGTTTTCGCCTTAGGATTAACCTGACGGACCGCAAGGCCCTCATTGAGGAGATCCCTGAAGCCTATGCCCGCAAATGGATGGGCGGAAGAGGCTTCAACATGGAGGTCTTTTTCAGGGAAATCCCGGTTGATGCCGACCCCTGGGGTCCGGAAAACCTTCTTCTTTTCGGGGTAGGCCCCATTACGGGGACAAGCTTTCCCGGTTCTCGGATCAACATCTCTGGCAAATCCCCTCACACTGGCTATCTGGGCGATTCCAATGCAGGCGGCCATTTCAGCGCTGAAATGAAGTTCGCAGGATTTGACCAGATCGTCTTCGATGGAAAAGCCGATAAGCCCGTCTATGTCCGGATTGTGGATCACGACGTGGAGATTCGCGATGCGTCTCATCTCTGGAATTTGGATACTTGGGAGACCCAGGCGGCGATCCGACGGGAGTGTCACGACCACACGGTGCAGATCGCGTGCTGCGGAACAGCGTCGGTGAACGGGGTTTCCTTCGGCAATATCATGACGAACAATGCGCGCGCCATCGGTAGAACGGGCATGGGCGCGCTCATGGCTTCCAAGAATCTGAAAGCCGTGGGTGTCAGCGGAAGCGGAGCGGTCAGAGTAGCGGAGCCTCAGAAGTTTCAGGCGCTGGTCGATTATTTCTACAGGGCCATCTACCATCACTCCAACTTCCAGGAAAGAGGCATCACGGGCACGACCAATCTCATCCGCCTTTGTCATGAGGCAGGCATCCTTCCCACCCGGCACTACCAGACCGGGGTCTTCGACCAATGGCTCGATGTCTCAGGCGAGACGGTCGCTGCGAACTACAACGTGAAGCGCAAGGCCTGTTTCGGGTGCGTCAATCCTTGCAGTCGGTACTATGTCATCCCCGGAGGGTTCGACGGCGAGGAACTGCGAGCCGAAGGGCCGGAGTTTGAGACTCTGGCCGGGTTCAGTTCGAGGGTGGGAAACGCCGATCTGAAGATCGCTCTCAAGTGCGCTGAGCTGGTGAACCGGGCAGGAGTGGACTCCATCACGGCATCAGAGGTCATTTCCTGGGCTCAGGAGTTGTACCAGAAAGGCCTCCTCACTCAAAAGGACTGCGACGGTCTGGATCTATCCTGGGGTAATGGTCGGGCTGTTTACGACCTGCTTCTCAAGATCATCAGGAATGAAGGGTTTGGAGCGGTCCTCTCAAGGGGAGTGGTCCACGCTGCGAAGACCCTGGGCATCGGCCGGGATCTGTGCATGGAAGTGAAGAACCTGGAACTTTTCCAGGCGGATGTCAGGGGTCTCAAAGCCTATGGCCTTGGCAATGCCGTCGCATCCCGTGGCGGAGATCACCAGCGTGCCGATCCTTTTTTCGAGATGTCCGGCCGGACCGAAGAGGCAGAAGAAAAATTCGGATCCTCAACCTGTGCACTCATGCAGCCCTGGCAAGGCAAAGGCAAGATGGTGCCTTGGTTCGAGGAGATGTGCGCCCTGGCGGATTCCCTGAGCTTCTGCAAAATCATCGGTATCTCCATGGAGGTGGTTCAGGAACCGATGGCCCGGGATCTGTTCCGCTTTGCCACAGGATTCGATGTGGACATTGAAGAGCTGCTCAGGATAGGGGAGAGGATCAACAACCTGGAAAGAGCCATTCTTGTCCGATACGGCCTTGGCCGCAAGGACGACTATCTTCCCAAGAGGTTCACCGAAGAGCCTCTTCCGGCCGATTCCAATCTGGCTGCAGGAATGGTTTTCGAAAACGAGCCACTCTTAGCCGAGTACTATGCGTTCCGAGGCTGGGATCCTGAAACCGGGCGGCCCACGGCAAAGAAGCTGAAAAAACTGGACCTGGGTTTTGTTGTGGAGGACCTGATGAAAAGAGGGATTGCTCTGAAGCAGAGCACGCGGGCTGCAGGAAAAGACAGCAATGCCCAGAGTTCGGTTCGCTGGCCCTATCTTTCGGCGAAAATCGGTGAATCCTCGGCATACATGAGGCGCTTCCGAAAGAAAGGGAAAGCAGCGGCACAACGTGCGGGGGCTCGGAAAATGATGAACAGGCGACTGGTGGTCGATGCGGAGCTCTGCACGGGTTGCAGGGCGTGCGAGATGGGGTGTTCCTTTTCCCACCAAAGCCTTTATTCGCCTTCCCTTGCCCGGCTTCACGTCGTGAAGCTCGAAGATCTGGGTGTGGACAAGCCCGTCACCTGCCTCCGATGCGCAAAAGCGCCTTGTGTGTCCGTGTGCCCCGAGGACGCGATTCTTCAGGACCCGGGCACCAAGGTGGTTCGGGTGGATGCGGACAAGTGCGTGGGGTGCGGGTTGTGCGTGGAAGTCTGTGTTTCAGGAGTGATCCAGCTTCATCCAGAGAGTTCCATTCCGCTCCTCTGTGACCTGTGCGGCGGGGAGCCTGTTTGCGCCAAGAAATGCCCCACAGGTGCGCTCGTGGCGGTGGAAGGCCGGGATCATGCTGGCAAGCGGACGCGAGAGAAGGCGGGGATCAGAACGGAAAAGCAGTTGATGAAAACCTGGAACGCGGATCCCCTGCGGCCCGTGGATACGCCCATGGAGCCGCCTGACCCTGAGACGGGGGATCCGGTGTCTCCTCCTCCGGTTTACGGCGGAAACCCGCCGCCACCGTTCGATAAGAGGAAGAGGAGATCCAGATCCTAACCACGAAAGCACGAAATTTAGAAAACACGAAAGATACCCTCAGTTTTTCGTGCTTTCCCACTTTCGTGCCTTCGTGATGGAACTGGGTTTTGGATTTTGATTGAGTTGCTAAGTCGAAAGAAAAGATGGATCAAGATATAAGGCAATAGATCACGCTGGAGAGTCCGTGTTCTGGCAGCAGCTCGTCAACTGGATTAATCTGGGCGCCATGTACGCCCTTCTCGCCATCGGGTACACGATGGTGTACGGCATTGTCAAGCTGATCAACTTTGCCCACGGCGAGATTTTCATGGCCGGCGCCTTTTTCACCTGGTGGTTCATGACCACCTTCTCCATTCCTTTCCCTGTGGCGTCTTTGATGGGAATCATGCTCGCCACGCTTCTGGGAGTGGGGATTGAACGGATTGCCTATCGTCCTCTCAAGGATGCTCCGCGGTTTGCCGTGGTCATCAGTGTCCTGGGCATGTCCATTTTCCTGCAGAACATGGCCAGGATTGTCTGGGGAGCTGAATTTCAGGTGTTTGAAATCGACTTCGGCATCCCTCCCCTCCTGATCGGTTCCGTGATCATTCCTTTCAAGAAAATTTTTATCCTCGTCACCTCTCTGATTCTCATGGTTGCTCTGAGCCTTTTCGTGACAAAAACCTATCTGGGCAAGGCCATGCGGGCCACGGCTGCGGATCGAGAGGCGGCGGAGATGATGGGGATCAGCTCGAATGCGGTGATCGTTCTTACGTTTGTAGTCGGGTCCTCGCTCGGTGCTGTGGCAGGGATCCTCTATGCCATCAACTACAACAGCATTGACCCCTTCATGGGCTTCAACGCGGGGATGAAAGCCTTTGCTGCGGCAGTGCTCGGAGGGATCGGCAATATTTATGGCGCCATGCTGGGCGGCCTGCTTCTGGGCTTTTTCGAAGGAGCCGGGGCCGCCTATATCTCCTCCTTGTACCGTGATGCGGTTGCTTTCGCTATCCTTATTCTCGCGCTGATTTTCAGGCCCGAAGGCCTGCTGGGAGAGTTTAAGTCCGGTGAAAAACTCAAGGCTCGATGATTTAAAAGGCGGCTCTCAAGCCCCGACAAAGAATTCAGCAGAGGGCAAGGCCCCTCTTTTGACGATGGCTGAGAGGTTCGCTCTTTCGAGGTGGACCATCAAGGTCGCGATTCTTATCGCGTGCATGGCGGTCCCCTTGGTTGTCCAGAGCAACTATGCCATGCGGGTCATCATTTACATCTATCTCTACATCGTCCTAGCCCTTGGTTTGAACGTGGTGATGGGATTTACCGGGCTCCTCAACATAGGGCACGCGGCCTTTTACGCCATGGGAGCCTACACGACCGCCATTCTGATGACAGGCTACGGCCTCTCCTTCTGGTGGACAGTGCCTATCGGCATGGGCCTTGGCGTGCTCATGGGTCTGGCCATCGGATTTCCCACCCTCAGGCTCAGGGACGACTATTTGGCCATGGTGACCCTGGGGTTCGGCCAGATCGTCTACATCGTGGCCAACAACTGGATGTCGCTCACGCGAGGTCCGAGAGGCATCCCCGCGATACCCGCACCAACTTTCGAGTTGTTCGACTGGAGGTTCGTGATCGACAACTACACCCGGTATTACTATCTCATCCTTTTCTTTGTGGCGCTCACGATCTTTGCTTGCGTCCGGGTGAGAGATTCCAGGGTCGGCCTGGCCTGGATGGCCATCCGGGAAGATGAAGACGTGGCGGCGGTCATGGGAATTCATCTGGGTTTTTACAAGACCCTGGCCTTTGCTTTTTCAGCGGCTTTGGGCGCCCTGGCAGGGAGCTTCTTTTCCGTGTTCCAGTCCTTTGTGAGCCCCAACAGTTTTACGATTCTGGAATCCGTCGTGATCGTTACCATCCCCATTCTTGGAGGGCTGGGAAGCATACCCGGGACCATTGTCGGCGCCGTCCTCATGATCGGTCTTCCCGAGGTCTTCAGGTCGGCCAGTGAATACAGGATGGTGGCTGTGGGTGCGTTTATGGTTCTCATGATGATTCTCAAGCCTGAGGGGTTGTTCGGCAAGAAACTCTTTCAGACGACGTACAAAGTGTGATCGCATGTCACTGCTTTCGGTAAAATCCCTGACCAAGGTTTTCGGCGGCCTGACGGCGGTGGACAAGTTCGACCTGCAAGTGACTGCAGGTGAAATCGTAGGAATCATCGGGCCCAACGGCTCCGGAAAGACCACCTTCTTCAATGTCCTGACGGGCATGGTCGCGGCTAACGGAGGGGAGATCTATTTGGAGGGGGTGAAGGACAATCTTCTGACCAGGAAAACCCACGAGATCATCGCCTGCGGGATATCGAGAACTTTCCAGAATCAGAGACCCTTCAACAATCTCTCTGTCCTCGAAAACGTTATGGTGGGAGGCCACTGCAGAACCAAAGCTGGTATCCTCTCCGCACTGCTGGCCCTTCCCGGCGGACGCCGGGAGAAGAGGCAACTCATGGATCAGGCCCTTGAGGTCATGGGGCTTTTCGGAGACCGTCTGATCAGCATGAAAGACAGGCCTGCCTGGACGCTTTCCTATGCCAATCGGAGGCGGCTCGAGATCGCGCGGGCTCTTGTCTCAAGACCCAAACTTCTGCTTCTCGATGAGCCCACGGCGGGCATGAATCCGGCGGAGTCCATGCAGATGGTCGATAAAATTCTAGAGATCAACAAGAGGGGGGTCGCGGTGCTGGTCATTGAGCATGACATGAACTTCATCAAGAAGCTTTGCCACCGGGTGGTGGCCCTGGACTATGGCCAGAAGATCGTGGAGGGGAGCTTTTCAGAAGTGAGGAATCATCCGAAGGTTATTGAAGCCTATCTGGGAAAAGACTGATGCAAGCACGAAATCCCAAATTCGAAATCCGAAACAATGTCAAAATTGAGATTTGAAGCCTGCGGAAGAAATCATCAAAAGCGTCACCCCGGCGAAAGCCGGGGTCCAGAAGAGCATGTATTTCCTGGATTCCGGCTTCCGCCGGAATGACGGAAAAAGGGCTTTTGGAACATTTGAATTTTGTGCTTGTTTCGAATTTCGGATTTGCTTTGCCCAGTGATTGATAAAAAGACTCACTTACTCAATCAAGATACGGGAAATGCTTAAAATCACTCACGTGACAACTCATTACGGTCCCATCAAGGCGCTGGACGACGTCAGCATTGAGGTAGGGGAGAAGGAGATCGTTTGTCTCTTGGGCGGGAACGCTTCAGGGAAGTCGACAACCATGAAGACCATCCTGGGCATTGTTAAACCTACCTCAGGAACCGTGGAATTCATGGGTGAAAGAATCGGTGGGCTTTCGACTCACGTTGTGGTGAGGAAAGGGATTTCGCCGGTTCCGGAATCGCGCAGGATTTTCGGACGCCTCTCGGTGAGAGAGAACCTGGAAATGGGTGCCTTCATGCACCGAAGAAAGAGGGGTTATAACGTAGAAGCGAAAATGGAAGAGGTCTTTACGCTTTTCCCCCGCCTGAAGGAGAGAGTGGACCAGGACGGGATCACCCTGAGCGGGGGGGAGCAGCAAATGCTCGCCATAGGCCGGGCCCTGATGGCAAAACCGAAGATGATCATCATGGACGAACCCTCCATGGGCTTGTCTCCGAAACTGGTGAATGAAGTGTTTGAAATTATCTCCAGAGTGAGCCATATTGGGATCCCGATTTTCTTCGTGGAGCAGAACCTGAGAAAAGCGCTTTCCATTGCGGACAGGGGATACATCCTCAACGGCGGCCAGATTGTGCTGCAGGATTCCGCGAAGAGCCTGCTGAGCAACGAAAACGTCATAAAAGCTTACTTGGGCGAAGAATGAGGAAGTGACGAGTGACAAGCGGCGGTCTTCAGTGTTCTTAAACTATCCATAAAGGAGGATGGCATGAAAAAGAGAATTCTGGTCGTAGCGTTGGCAGCGTTGGTTGGGGCGGCTTTCTTCACTCCTGCGATGGCGCAGGACACCATCGGAATAGGGCTTTGCGCTCCCATGAGCGGCGGGGCAGCCTCCTGGGGCAAGAAGGCCGAGTCAGGAACGATCTTTGCCATTGAGCGGATCAACGCGGCAGGCGGCGTCAAGGCAAAAGGCGAAACAAAGGCCCGCATGTTGAAACTGATCGAGGTGGCGGATGACAAGAACGACCCAAGGGAAGGGGCGTCTATCGCGCAGCGCTTTGTGGACAATGCCCAGATCCTCGCCATGGTCGGCCCGGTGACCAGCACTGTGGCCCTGGCCGGGGCTCCCATCCTGAACAAGGCCGGGCTTGTCCAGATCGCTATCGGGGCCACGGCACCGGCTTATTCCCAGGCAGGACCCTATTCATTCAGAGTCGTTCCCACCGATTCCTTCCAGGGAAGGTTCATCGCCAAGTGGGCAACAGGCCAGAAGAAGTGGAACAAGTATGCCACCATCTACGTGAACGACGACTATGGCCGGGGGTTGAATGATGTGTTCAAGACGGCGATGAAGGAATTGGGTTTGCCGGAAGGGGCTATCGTGGCTTCCGAGGCTTATCAGCCGAACGACTCGGACTTCACGGTCCAGCTTTCAAAGATCAAAGGGTTGAAAGCCGATTCTCCTTTTATCGCCGGGCACTATAAGGAAGGCGCTTTGATCGCCCGCCAGGCACAGGAACTGGGGCTGAACGCTCAGATCCTTGGCACCGACGGGATTGGGCATCCGGAGTACATCAAGGTTGCAGGCAAGGCGGCTGAGGGGACGATCTACTCCGGCTATTTCTCTCTGGAAGACCAGAGGCCGTACATCCAGAAATGGGCGACGGAGTTCAAGGCCAAGTTCCAGACAGAACCCGGGCTCGTCGAAGGGCTGGCCAATGACTGTGTCGTGTTGATCGCAACGGCGGTGGAACTGAGCGGCGGCAACCGCGAGGCTATCTGCAAAGCGCTGACCGGTATCGGGACCGCTTCGCCCGCCGTGATGGGTGCCCTTGGCGAGAACAAGTTTGACGCCAACGGCGACATGGTGCGCGAGATGCTCATGTACCTCGTGAAAGACGGCAAAGCGGTCTTCCATAAGTAGATGAAAAGATTGAAGGGGTCCCGATTGATGGGTTGCTTGGCGAGATCTCTAGGTCTTTGAAACAGACAGAGTATTGGAGTGATGGACTATCGTAATTCTTGCCATCACTCCAATGATTTTTCAGTCGCCCCTTTCTATGACTCTTCCACCACCAGGTTTTTTGGAGCTTCTGGCACAGTGAAATCGAAATAGGCACGGATCTTCGTGATGTCAGACTCATTTCCTGACGGATTCACCGCGGCTATACCCAGTTCCAGATCTCCTGCGATGCGGGGAAAGGACGGTATATCATCCGGGAGAGTGACTTGGGTGACAGCGCCCACTTCCGCAAAATTGGAACTGTAATTCACCGTTCCATTTTCCGACCAATAAAGTTTATACTTCTTGGCCTCTTCACCGACCGCAGGTTCCCATCGAAGTTTCTTGTTCTTGATCTTCCCCATTTGATGCGCCTCCTTTTTCGTAATGTTGAGTTTTGTATCGTGATTCTCCTGACCGCGAACCAGCCGTTGCGCCAGCGCCCGGTCTGGGACCCTGAACCCCACTCCAATTCCCTCCGGGCCTACCCAGACCACATCCCCCACCACTTTGAGCCCATAATTCTGCTGCGGCAACTCCAGGGAGATCTCTTCCCCAACTGAAAAAGATCGAGAGGTCCGCAAATAGCCCCCTCCTGGGCTGATGTTACGGAGGGCGTCGCCAGAGTTGTTTCCTTCCATCGCATAGCTTATCCGAACGAAGCAGTTGGTCCTTTGGAACCGCCTCTTTTCAACGCCAGAATCATAGGAAGGTTTTCTAATCGACTCAAAGAGGGAGAAAGGGCGGGAGAGCATATCCATCTTAGGTTCAATCCATTCCATATGATATCAAGCCGAACGTTGGCAACGTAGCACAAAGAGAAAAGGAGTCAAGGGGAAATAGCGCGAAAAATCTCGGCAAAAAACCTTACACTCTTCTCAAGTATTTAGCTCGAAAGGAACCCCGGACCCGATCGAGGTTGCCCGGAGTGAGCCACTGGCCGGACTTGATGATCGCAACCGGCCATCCCTTCAAGGTTTTTCCCTGATGGAGGCAGTAGTCGGATCGGGAGGATGCGCTTTGAGGGGTCGCTTCTTTCCTGAGGCTTGGATCCACAATGACGAGATCCGCATCGCTCCCCGGCAAGAGCGTGCCTTTAGCTGGGTATAGGCCGAATATCTTTGCCGGTGACGCGCACATTTTCTCGACCAGCCTGGCCAGAGGAAAGCCGTTTGCTGCTGCGCGGTCCAAAAGGGACGGGAGATGAGTTCCCACAGCGGGATAGCCGGGGGGAACATCCCAGAGGTTGACGCTCGTCTTCTTTTGCGCCGAGGACATGGGCGAATGATCGGAGCCGATCGTGTCCAATGTGTCGTCGGCAAGCCCTTCCCACAAAGCCTTTTGATCTTTTCTGCTTCGGATGGGAGGCACCATCTTGTAGAGAAGATCGGGGTCCTGTTCAAGGTCCAGGGTCAAGTACGGGGAGGTGGTCTCGAAAAAAAGGTCCTTGCTTTTTTGTTTGAGATCCCTTGCTGATTCAATTCCTTTTTCGGATGAAACATGAACAAAGTAGATCCTCGCTCCTGTCTCTTTGGAGAGAAAAGCCGCTCGCCGGATGGCCTCGGCTTCGGCAAAAGCCGGATGGCTTCTCTCCCACTCTGTCAGGGACTCTGAAAGAGGATGCGCTTTTTTCATCCTTTCCGTCGCCCGCCGAACAATCCGGTAATTTTCGGCATGAATGTTCAGGATCGCGTCAGGGCCCAGGGAAGACACCTTTTCCATGAGGTCCAGAAGAAAATCATCTTCCACTTCAGAGATAAGGCCCGGGATGCCGCACATGTATGTCTTGAAGGATGTGATCCCGTAGCGGGAGTAGTAAACAGGCACTTCTTCCAGTTGGCTTCGGTTGAGGATCACGAGGTGGATGAAAATGTCACAGAGGGATTTTTTCTCGATTTTGGCAATAATGTCGTCAAGCTTGTCAAGATAGGATTCCTGGCCCCCAAGGTAGAGCCCCAGAGTGGACACCCCGTTGAGCACCGCTGATCGCGTCTCCGTGACGAGCTCAGCGTCAAAATCAGCGAAAATCCCCAGGTGGACGTGGGGATCGATGACTCCGGGAATGACAACCTTGCCCCGGACTTCCACGGTCAGGGCCTGAGGGTCGGAAAGATTCTCGCCAAGGGACTCAATCTTTGTGCCTTGAATCTTCACATCGACAGGAAAGATGCCCTGGTGCGGGATAACGCAGTGACCGCCTTTGAGGAGAAGAGCTTTGCCTCCGGACTGAGGGACAGAAGGCCGGGCAAAGCCTCGCGCCCCGGAGCCCCCCGCTGTTCCTGCTGATGCAGGTTTCACAGACTTGAGCCACTCAGGGACAAAGGTTGAAGAATCTTGAATGAAGAAGTCCGGAATGAAAGGCGTCTTCTTCTCTTCTCCCATGTCCAGAACCTTCAGATCGATTCGATCACGGTGACCGCCGACTCCATGGCAGACTTGATCTCGGATTCCGTGCCTGCGAGGAACAACCTTCCAAAGCGGCCGAAAGGGTTAAAGTGGATGAGCTGAATGTCCGCGGCCTTTTCGGCTTCGTTGGCGGCAAGGACGATGTAGGCTGCCGGTTCCACCTCGAAGACGAGCAGGGATTGCCCGGGCAGGAGGAGGTTGCCTTTTCGGGTCTTGTTGATTTGCTGGGCCTGGTAGGGATTGACCTTGTGAATGATCTTCGAAGAGACGACTTTCGGCTTGAGCCTCTGGGGCACGCTCAAGTCGGAGGCATTGAGGATCGTGGTCCCTGCGTCTTTGACGGAGTCCACGCTGAAAGAATGCACCTCGAGGACTCCGAACTCCCGTTCCACCATCTGAAGCCCGGGCTTGGCGTCGCAGGTTTTCAGGGCGGAGTCGAGGAGGTTATAAACCTCGCTTCCCGGGGCCAGCTCCATCCACAGCTCTGCCATGCCGGACAGGGGCACATCACCGTCCAGCTCGGAGCCGAGAAAAGCGGCGAACTGGGGCTGCATGCTGTCGATAAAGGCATAGGCCCTCAACTGGACCCGGTCTTCAGCCATGGGTTGCGCCCGATCTTTCTCTACGCTTTCGGCTTGGCCGACTTAATGAGCATGGGGAGCGCCTTGAGGGTCTCCTCGCTCGGCCTGGCGATCACGTGAACGGAAAAGACTTCGCCCACCTTCTTGACCGACGCCGCACCGGCGTCCACAGCCGCTTTCACCGCGCCCACATCGCCCTCGACAAAGACAGAGACAAGTCCCGCCCCGATTTCCTTCATGCCGAGGACTTCAATATTGGCCGATTTCACCATGGTGTCCATGGCTTCGATCGCGCCGATCAGTCCCTTGGTTTCAATCATGCCTAATGCTTTCATCTAATCCTCCTTGCTTTTGGTGTCGATGTCTTTCTTGTTGATCGTGACATTGTCACAGATCGCAATCACTGCAGCATCCACAGGCAGGTTCTTGTCCGCCAGGGCATTGAGCGCCGGTGCGCCTGTGGTGACGGCAACAACCTCTGAGAGCCCGGCCCCTACCGTGTCCACAGCCAGAAAGGATTCGCCTGTGGGATGACCGCTGTCATCAATGGGTTTCAAGATGAGAAGTTTGTAAGAGCTCAGCCCCTCACGCTTGATGGAGGCCGTTGCAAAACCGATGACCCTGCAGAGCTTCATAAGGACTCCTCACTTTGGGTTAATGAAACATTTAGCTTTTTGAAATAATAACAGAAAAAGGCCACGGGGGTCTCTCTCAAAACAGAAAACGAAGAGTAGTCTGGAAAGACTTCGCAGGTATGAAGCAGCGAAGGCGGGCGGCGAGGTTTCACCGGCACCTCCCTGCATAGCCTTTCGTGGTCATTCCCCGGTAGCCCTCCGCCGCCTCAACCATGGCCCAAAGCTGGAAACAGTGGTGTGGCTTCTTCGTTGTTCTGTTTTTAGAGAGACCCCCATGGCCTCAACCATCAATTTCAAAAAGTTAAAATGTTACTGTTTAAAATGCTTCAAAAAACAATCTAAAACGTAATCGATATCTTCCAGGGTAGTGAAAAAGTGGGGCGCAATCCTCACCACATCTCCCCGCGCTGATGCAATGATGTTGTCTTTTCTCAAGGCGAGCTCGAAGTCGTGGGAATCGCCTCGGACCCGGATCGCCGTGTTGGGAGCTTTCGTGCGGATATCGGTGGGGCTGACCATGTCCAGCCCCCGGTCAAGGGCTCCCTTCATGCAATGATCCGAGAGCACGCTGGTCCACTGGTGGATTTTTTCAACCCCTACGGTGTTGATGATCTTCATGCCGGCTCTCGCGATGTAGGCGGTGGGAACCGGCGGAGTTCCGTTGTCAAAGCGTCTTGCGTCCGGTGCGTAAACGAAGTTGTGAATATCGAAGGCAAAAGGCTTTTCCTGTCCGAACCATCCGGTGAAAGAGGGGTGGAGATACTCCACCAGGTTCCGCTTCACATACATGAACGCAATTCCCGGGACCCCGAGCAGGTACTTGAGATTTCCGGTGGCAAGAAAATCCACATCCAGGTCTTTCACGTCAATGGGGTGCGTGCCGACAGCCTGGTAGGCGTCCACAAACGCCAGGGACCCCTTGGCGTGGATTTTCGCGATCACCGTCTTCAGGTCCTGCCTGAATCCGTTGTAATAGTACGCATCGCACGCGGAGGTGATGATCGTGTCCTCATCCACGTACCGGTCGTAATCGTTGACGTCGATAATACCGTTCTTCAGCGGGAGGAACTGAACCTTGAACCCGTATTTCTGCTGAGCCTGCCAGATCAGGCCCACCGTGGGAAACTCGGCATCCGTGACAATGACTTTTTTCCTGCCTGCGTTCAGGGGAAGAGCGCTGGCCACAGCACTGGTCATCTCGGAAACCGAGGTGCCGATCGCGATGTCGTCGGCATCCGCGTTGATGATCCTGGCAAATTCCTCTTTGGCAAAGTGAATCTCTTCCATCCACCGGTCCCAGTCCATGCCCATGCGGTCCCAGTTGTCCAGGTACTCCATGGCCGCCTGCCGGGTAAAGGTGGACTGAGGCGCCTGAGAGCAGTTGGCTACGTGGATGTGAGTCTTGAGCAGAGGGAATTGCTTTCGCCAGTAGTCCATATCATAGGGAGGGACCGGCCGGGTTCCCTCGGCGACAAGCCCCTCTCTCTTTTGTGAAAGGTATGGGGGGATGAATGTTCCCGGTTTGCCTTCGGGAGGTCTAGGTTCGGCCGGATGGATCCCTTCATGGCTGACCAAACGGATCCCATGCTTCTCTGCTTTTTCCTTGGCAATGCTCGTGATGATGTCATCGGGCTGGACATGGATTTCTTTCTTGCCCGATTGATAAGCGAGATCAACGTCATCGCCGGTCAGAATCGTTCTCACAGAATAATCTCCATCAGGGTGCGTATTTTTTCTTTGAAGGGTGCGGTATTCAACATCCCTTGAGTCGCCCGGAGCAGGAAGACCACGCCGCATAACAGGGATATGCGAAACAAAAGAGAATCAAAACCGCATCGGGATGTCAAGAAATAATGAAAGTGGAAACCGCTTCCCCGGTGATTCGAGAAGAACAAATATCCTGGGAGCAGGGACCCCTCTCAAATCCATTCATTACCCCGCAGTGGCCTTCCGAGTTTCAAGCTGAGCTTGAATCAGGAAGATTTCAGCGTCGTGGCAAGCGCACAGACGCTGCCAGCGGGCGTCTGCCATGTCCGTCGTTCGCCACGCCGTCATCGTGACAATACAGTGTTCGCGGCTCCGGCCATAGTGCGGTCCGGGGATCACTCGGCTGGAGATCCGTGGCGATTGTTTTTCCGGACCGCCCACATGGTAGTCAATCAGAAGGCGTTTCGGGTCCGTCTCGATGCGGACCCACACCTCCTGCCCGTCAAAAAGCGAGGTTCCCTTGAAGAGTCCCTCCCTTGCAGTCGCGTGGGTGCTGAAGCAACCTAACGCCCATCGCCCTAGCATTTGCGGGTCGGAGAGATAGCTGTAGGCTTCTTCCGCCGGCACGGCTACCTCCAAACTGACGACATAAGACAAGGAATCGGCGACACTCATGGTTCCATCCTTTCTGCGCTGAAAGGGCCTCACCCTTTAGAGTAGTCCCAGCCAGCGAGGCAGAGTCATGGTGAACTGGGGGACAAAGGTAATCAGCGCCAGAGTGGCAAAGCAAGCAACAAGGAAGGGCAGGACCGCGACGATGACCTTGATCAAAGGGTCTCGCGAAATATCCGCTACTGCGAACAGACAGATGGCCAGGGGAGGGGTCAGGAGGCCGATATTGAGGTTAACGATCATCATGATGCCGAAATGAACCGGGTCAATCCCGATTTCCATGGCCAGGGGGGTCAGCATGGGAGCGAAGAGGATGATAGAGGCCGAGCAATCCAGCCACATCCCAAGGACGATCAGGAACAGGTTCATCATGATGAGCAGGGTGACCTTATCGTGGCTGATGGAGTAAAAGAGCACCTTGACTTTTTCCGGCACGTTTTCGATCCCGAACACCCAGGAGAGAATCGACCCGCATCCCACGATGATTAGGAGTTTTGCGGAAAAGAAAAGGGCGGTCCGAAGGATCGGGCCGTAGTCTCTCAGGCGCAGGGCACGGTAGAAGAACGTGGCGACGACGAAGGCATAGAGCACGGCCATCCCGGCCGCTTCGGTGGGGGTGAAGATGCCGAAAAGGATTCCAAAGAGAATGATGGCCGGCATCATCAGAGGCACAAGGGCATCTTTGGTGCCGAGCAGGAGCTTTTTGGGCGTCATGGGGATGTGGATTTTCGGATAGCGTCGCCGTCTGGCAAGGAAGGCAACGATCGCCATCTGAGAAAGCCCCATGAGAATGCCGGGTACAATGGCAGCAGCAAAGAGGGCACCGATAGAGACCGAGGTCACAGCTCCGTAGATGACGATGATCATGGAGGGAGGAATAATGGGGCCGATGATGGATGAAGCCGCGGTGACGGCTGCAGAAAAGGGGCTGTCATAACCCTGCTTTTTCATGGCCGGAATGAAGATCGAGCCCAGCGCGGCGATGTCACCCAGGGCCACCCCCGTGATCCCGGCGAACAGCATGGAGGCCAGCACATTGACGTGCGCCAGCCCGCCCCGCCACCGGCCCACGACGAGATTCGAGAAATCCACGATCCGGTCTGCGATCTTTCCCCGGGTCATAATCTCACCGGCAAGAATGAAATAGGGGATGCACATGAGAATGAAGGAGTCCATGCCGGCGAAGAGCTTCTGAGGGGCCATGTCGAGGAAAGAAACCTGAGGAGAGAACAGGAGGTACAGAGAGGCGGAAAAACCCATCACAAAGGCGACGGGCATCCCGGCGAGGAGCAGGAGGACAAAAATGAGAATCATGACGGAGAGAGACATCGACCTTCTCGTGCTTCAGGAGTCTAGGGTCAGCAGGGCCCTACCGGCCCGCAGAGGATTCATGTTGCGCCTCCCCTCCTACTCTGCGTTCTTTTCGGAGCCAGGGGCGGGTTGAAACCTCGCCATGGCGTTTCGCCTGTCTTCTTCCGCAAGTTTTTCGGCGGGCCAGAACAGCAAGCGCTGTCCGTCCCGAATCAGATCGCGAATCGTGTAAACACCCATCAGCAGAGCCCCTACAGGGATAGCCAGGCTGGCCCACAGCATGCTGATCCTCAAGCCGGAGCTTTCAAAGAGGCGATTGAAATACACCATTTCCACCCCCTTGATCGCGATGATGGCCAGAAAGACGAGGGTGCAGAGGCGGAAGATGGTCTCCATCGCCCGCCTTCCCCGGGGCCCTGCCAGCATAGGGAAGAAGTCAATTCGGACGTGCTCGTTCTTATCCTGGACCAGGGCCGAACCGATCATGACCATCCAGATCATAAGATAGCGGATCAGCTCTTCGGACCACACAAAGGAGAAACTGAAAACGTATCTCAGAACGACCTGGACGACCACCATCAGACACATGAAGGCGAGCAGGAACGAGCAAAGGGTCGTTTGCAGGGAGGCAAAATGTCGGGATACGCTCTTCATGGGCGCGTGAACCTACTTGACCGCTTCGGCCGCTTTCAGCATGCCCTCCACCCAATCGTTCCCGACTTCCTTGCGCAACCAGTCCAGCACAGGGGCCTGGGCCTTGGCCTTGAACTGCTGCCTTTCTGTGGCGTTCAAGACGGCAATCTCCATGCCGTTCTTCTTGAGGTTGTCTATGGCGGCATGGTCCGTATACCTGGAAACGCCCCGGTTGACGGCAAGAGAGACCTTCTGGGCATTGTCGATGACCTGCTGGAGGTCTTTGGGCAGGGATTGATAGAATTTTTCATTCACGAGCATGGCCGAGACGGCATAGACGTGATTGTCTACGGTGACATATTTCTGAACCTGGTAGTACTTGAAAAGGTCAATCAGGGAGAGGGCATTGTCCTG
>Ga0105107_10000539_pt1 | contig 24213 bp, 13 predicted proteins | sample PPLLaktember2015_6_FD_79335 | JGI IMG/M metagenome (GOLD analysis project Ga0105107, IMG submission 79335) | Freshwater sediment microbial communities from Prairie Pothole Lake near Jamestown, North Dakota, USA - PPLs Lake P8 Core (1) Depth... | ecosystem: Environmental > Aquatic > Freshwater >... | reverse complement strand
CTTCTCGCCGTCGGCGAACAGCAGCTCCTTCGCCGCGGCCGCCAGGGCCTGGTGCGCCTCCTCCGGCAACGGCGCCAGGACAGGTACCTCGGCTATCTCCCGCGCGAAGGCAGCGTGCCTGGCCGGCAGGTCCACGGGCACCTCCTCGCGCGAGTACTCGATCTGAATCGGCCAGGGAATCTCGATGTTGCGCCGCCGCAACTCGTAGTAGATCGCCGTGCGCACCGCGTCCATCGCCACGTCGTCCTGGCTGAAGTCGTCGATCCAGAACCGTGTGCGATAGATGATTGCCGACGCGCCGAAGTCGAGCAGCAAGACATCCGGTGCGGGCGTCTTCAGCGCGTACTTCGCCTGGGCGACCGCCGTGAGCAGGGCCTCGCGAACCAGATTGGGCGGCTGCTCGTAGCCGGCGCCGACGTCCACCTGGAGGCGCGACGGCGACGTCGGCTCCGAGTAATTGTTGATCGCTTCCCTCGCGATGGTGCTGTTCGGCACGACCACGAGGTTGCCTTCCTTGGTCTGAATCTTGGTGGCCCGCCACGTGACTTCGGTGACCATGCCGACGAAATCGCCGACCGTGATCCAGTGCCCCACGCGGAACGGCTTCTCGATCTGAATCGCGATGCCGGAGACCGCATTGCCGAGCGTGTCCTGCATCGCAAAGCCGACGACGGCCGCAGCGATGGCCGATCCTGTGAGGAACTCGGTGTTCTGGAAAATCAGCATCGCCGCGACGACGCCGAAGACCGCGGTCAGCGTGTCCTGAACGATGGCCGGCGCGCGTTCCCCGTCGTCACGCTTGAACCACGCATTGAAGACGAGCGCAGTGGACGCGTGGATCGCCGCCAGCGCCAGCACCATCCGCTCGATGTTCCAGCCGTGCGCTCCGAGGAAGGCCGACTGGGGCCGCAGCTCGATGGCCACGTGGAGCCCGACTGCCGCCAGCAGCATCATGACCGCCACCGCCAGCCGGCGCCGGATCGCCGGATTGCGTACGAGGACCATGATGGCCCCGAGGGCCACCACAGATCCGAGCGTCAGGAGGAAGTGCGTTGTCGGGTGATCCGTCTCCACGGAATCAGCCAGTGATGCCCTTCTTGAATTCGGCGATCTCTGCCGCGGTCACCGTGACGACCACGGCCGCCTTGTTCGGGCCGCCCTTGGCATCACGATCCGGGTTCACGCCGCGCGATCCGGCCGAAGCGACCGTGCTCGAGCTGGAACGCTCCCGTCCGAGTCCGGTGAGCCGGCTCATGCTGCCGCCCTTGCTCTCTTCGGGCTTCGCGGTCGCGGCGCCGGGCGTCGGCGGCGCGACCTGCGCCACCTGGGTCACGGGGACGGGCTTGTAGGTGATCGACACCGCGTAGCGCGGCGCGACGAGCGCCGTCGATGTCAGTTTCTGCGAAGAAATCACGCGGTTCATCGCGTCGAGGCGCGCGCGGGTCTCGGGATGCGAGGCGAACACGCCGCTCGGCTCGGTCAACCCCTTGTTCCGTTCCGCCAGCTTGTTGAGGAACGCGGCCAGTCCCTGCGGCGCGTAGCCCGCGCGGCTGGCCAGTGTGATCCCGGTCTTGTCCGAGTCGGTCTCGTCGCCCCGATCGAATTTGTTCTCGAGCACGGACTCGTAAGCGATGTTGGCGAACTGCTGGAGCTGTTCGCGTCTCGTTGCCTGCGCGCCAAGGCTCACGTACTTGCCCTTCTTGATCGCGTTGATGGTGTGCTTCGCTGTGACGTGCGCGATCTCGTGGCCGAGTACGTCGGCGAGTTCCGCTTCGTTCTGGATCAACGCCAGCGCTCCGCGAGTGATGTGGACGTAGCCACCAGGCGCGGCGAACGCGTTCACGCCGTCCGTATCGAGCACGACGAACGTCCAGCGGAGGTTCGGCCGCGTGCTCGACTGCGCGAGCGTCGTACCGACGAGCGTGACGTACTTGTGCACATTGCGGTCCTGCACGACGCCGTACTTCTCGCGGAGCTTGGCGCTGATGTCCGCGCCCATCTCCTGCTCCTCCGCGTCGGTGATGACCAGGTCCTGGACCGCATCGAGACCCTTCTTGCCCTTGTCGAGCGCACTGCCGATTCTGCCGAGCTGCGCCCACGCGGGCACGGCGACGGCAACGCTGAGCACGACGGTCATCACGACGAAAGATCTGCGCATCTGAAGCTCCTGCGGGTTCGGGTTCGTGCCGGGACGCTCGCCGCGACCTGCGGGCATTCCGGCCTTGCCTCGCTCAGGCTCCGGCCTGGGCGCGGCTTGTTACCACTTCGTATACCACGACCGACTGGGCGCGGCCCTTGACCTTCGCTTCACCGACCAGCCGGGTCTCGACCGGCAGGGTCAGCCGGTCCTTCGTGGCCTGGCTGATGAGGATCCGCGTGCCGTATTCCTTGTTCAGCGACTCGAGCCGCGACCCCAGATTCACGGCGTCGCCGATCACCGTATAGCTCATGATCGCCTCGGACCCGATATTCCCGGCAATCATTTCTCCGGTGTTGATGCCGACGCCGATGTCGACCTCCGGCCGCCCCTCGGCCCGCCACCGGGCATTCAGCGCATCCAGGGCGGTGATCATCTCGAGGGCCGCCGCCACAGCGTGATCGGCATGGTGCGGGTCGGCGACCGGCGCCCCGAACAGGCCCATCACCATGTCGCCCACGAACTTATCGAGCGTTCCCTGGTGCCGGAACAGGACCGCCACCATCTCGCTGAAATACTCGTTGAGCTGGGCGACGACCCCCTCCGGGGTCCCCTTTTCGGTGGCTGTCGTGAAGCCCCGGATGTCCGAGAAGAGGACCGTCATCTCCCGGCGCTCACCCCCAAGCCGCGCCATCGCCGGATCGGCCAGGAGCTGGTCGAAGATGTCGCGCGAGACGTAGCGCCCGAAGAGCCGCTTCACTTCCCGTTTCTCACGGCCTTCCACGAAATACTGCCAGGCGAAGCTGAAGAGCAGGGCGAGCGTTCCGGCGGTCACCGGGGCCGCCAGCGGCAGCCACAGCCCGGCCCCCACCGCCTGGGTGACGACCGCGACAAGGCCGATGCCACCCGCGGCAATCAACCCCAGCGCCCACCAGACGGGCAACGTGGTCGCCAGGACTCCGGCGGCAAGTCCCGCCGAGATGGTCAGCGCCAGGTTCATCGACCCCGCCGATCGACGCATGTACTCGTTGGACAACACGTTGTCGGCGAGCGTCGCGTGCAGATAGACGCCCGGGGTCACGCCGCCAAACGCCGTCCGGTGCACGTCGGCGAGGCCCGTGGCGCTCGTGCCCACGAACACGGTCTTGTCGGCAAAGAGCGCTGGCTCGACGAGCGGCTTCTCGCCCATGGCCATGTTGAAGTCGGAAACGAGCAGGTTGACCACCGGATACACCGGAAAGGTCGTCTCGTTCGTCTTCGGGTTCACGAATGGCCCGTGCAGCTTGAGGAGCAGTTGTCCACGCTCGTCGAGCGGCAGCCGGCGATCTCCAACGCGCAGGGTGCCGGGCTCGAGTTTCACCGCCTCGGACGGCACCAGCTCCGCGCTCAGCACAGCCGCGAGGCCGAGCGACGGCACCGCCGTTCCGCCGCATGCGATGAACGGATGCATCGCCCGCGACACGCCGCCGTCGCCCTTGTCGAGGAAGTTGTGGCCAACCGAGGCCGCGGCGCGCGCCAGCCCCGGGAACGGCAGCCGCACATCAGGGCGCTCCTGGAGTCCTGCCCCCGGCGCGTAGGTCGTGCCGGGCAACCCATCCGGTGCCCGACAGCCTCCGGCACCAGTCTCGTTCACGAATCCTTCGAACAGCGCGTCGGCCAGGAGCACCACGTTGCCGGCGCGTCGAACCGCGGCAATCAGCTGGTCATCGGACGCGGGTCCCTCGACGACTTCATCCTCCAACCGGTAGCGGCCGAGCGAGTCCGGCTCGGTGAACTGCACGTCGTAGACGATGGTGCGGGCGCCGGCGCGGGAGAGGAAGTTGATCACCCGGGCGTGCAGCGCGCGGGGCCAGGGCCAGCGACCGTAACCGGCGTCGGCGATGGCGCGCACAGACGACTCGTTGATCTCGACGATGGCGATGTCGCTTCGAGCGGGGGTGCGCTGGGATGCGAGTCGCCAGTCGTACGTCTGCGCTTCGAGTCCCTGTCCGAAGGGCTGACTGAATGCGGCGGCCGCGAGACCGCCCGCCAGAACACCAAAGCCGAGGCCCTTCAGCACGTGGCGCAGCATTGGTGTTGGCAAACGAAGGTCAAGATGGTTGACCCGGCCTTCGCGACGCAGTAGCTCGCGTAGCGACTGATGATCCGGTAGATCCCGGAGGACCGCAGAGAGCGGCCGCGCTTCAAGCCAGATCGTTCGGACGACGCGCGACCGGTTGTCATCGAAGGAGAGACTACCGCAAATGCCGGCGCGCGAAGGCAACGCCTGACCCGGACTTCAAATAGCGCTCAGGGCGGAAGGCGGAATGGAAAGTCGCCTTTCGGGCGCCTTTACTCGCCCTGCGGCCGCGTCACCCGGTCCGGCAGGATTCCAGTCGTGGCGTGTCATTCTGATTTTCCGGCCGAGGCGACCTGGCATCGTCGTTGCTTATTTCGTCGGGACCTCGGACATTTGAGTTCTGCGTTCCTGCATTTCAACGTCACGAGCTCCGGAGACTCAATGCGTCGTGCCACGAAGGCGATCGCTGCCCTCGCCGTGTTCCTGACCGTCGCCGCACCGGCGGCGGCGGCTTCAATTCGCGGCAATCTGTTGGCGTTCGTGGGGGGGCCGGACAACTCTCCGGCAAATGGCGGCGGCACGCTCGAAGACGTGTTTGGCGCCGCGGCGCGCTACTGGGAGCGGGCGCTCCTCGACGACGTCGATGTCGTAATCGATTACTTCTGGGATTTCAATAGCGGCCCCCTGGCTTTCTCCGGTGGCGATATCCATGGTGGCTTCATTGCCATCAACACCTCCGGCGTCGACTGGTTCGTCGACGCGACGCCAGAGACCGACGAAGAATTCACCGGACCATTGGTACGCGACTACGCCTTGCTTGGTGGCGTGACGGTGAACTACGGTGTCGGCGTCACCGGTGGAACCGGCGCGGCTGACGGCACGGATCTCCTGTCGGTGATGATCCATGAGATCGGTCATATCCTGCGCGGCAGCAGTCCTGATGCGATAGCCGACGCGGCAGACGGAGACGTTGACGTCACCGCACCGAGGCCATTGGCCGGCCTCGAGATTCCCGTCACCCCGGGAGGCTTTCACCTGGCGCGACCAGCCGGGTACACGGGTCTCGACCCAATACTGTTCCCTTTCATCGATGTCGGGCAGCGACGTTTCATCTCGGATGCGGACCTGTTGTACGTGGCGCAGGGAGGCAACTGGCAGGAGGTCGACCCTGCGCGTTTCGCCGCGGTGCCGGAGCCGTCCGCTCTGCTTCTCCTTGGTTCCGGGTTGGCTGCGGTTGGCGCCCGGCGACGCGCCCAGCGAAAACGGTAGGCCGCGGCGCCGACGAGCGCTTGGCGAAGGATGGTACCGGTACGGGGATTCGAACCCCGGTCCCGTGGCTGAGAACCACGTGTCCTGACCCCTAGACGATACCGGCAAGGTCCGCAGGAACTCCCGAAAGTAGCATCCTGGCGCGATCCTGGTCAAGTCGGCCATAATGTGCCGACGAGATTCGTCGTCATTACGCGGCCGGGTCCCGCCGGCGCATTTCATCGATTGATCTATCCCCATATCCCATGGCTTCCCTGATTCGCGTTCTCGTTCTTGTCTCGTTCGTCCTCTCTTCGGCCTGCGGCTCCTCGCCGGCCCCGGCTTCTCCTCCGGCGCCCGGCGGAAAGACGGTCGACCCGGCCACGGCCGGCTCGGTCACCGGCCGCGTCTCGTTCACGGGGACCGTGCCGCCGGCTGAGATCATCCGGATGAACACCGACCGGAACTGCGTGCAGAACGCCGGACCCAATCCGCAGAGCGACGCGCTGCTCGTGGCCAATGGCGCGCTGCAGAACGTGTTCGTGCACGTGAAGGACGGTCTCGACGCGAGCTACACGTTCGCCGTGCCGACCGAGCCGGTGGTGCTCGACCAGCGCGGGTGCGTGTACTCGCCTCGCGTGCTTGGCGTCCGCGTCGGCCAGCCGCTCACCGTCCGCAACAGCGATCCCACGTTCCACAACGTGCATGCGCTGCCGATGAACAACGTCGAGTTCAACAAGAGCACGCCGACCCAGGGCGCGAGCACGATGCAGACGTTCACGGTGCCCGAGGTGATGGTGCGCTTCAAGTGCGATGCGCACAGCTGGATGGCCGCCTGGGTGGGCGTCACGGCGCATCCGTATTTCGCGGTGACCGATGCGGCCGGCGCGTTCGAGATCCGCAATCTGCCGCCGGGGACGTACACGCTCGAGGCATGGCACGAGGTGCTCGGCACCCAGACGGCGCAGGTCACGATCGGCGAGAAGCAGGCGCAGACCGTCGCGTTCACCTTCGCCGCGAAGTAGCTCCACGATGCAATCGCAGGACATGGCGCTGCCGCGCGCCCACACACGGTTCGACGACGTCATCACGCTGACGAAGGTGCGTGTGAACACGCTCGTCGTGGCAACGACGGCCGGCGGCTACTTCATGGCGTCCTCATCGGCCATCGATCCTGTTCGACTGGCCGTCACCTGCCTCGGCACCGCACTGGTGGCCAGCGGCGCGGCGGCCATCAACCAGGTCCACGAGCGCGATACCGATCGCCTGATGGACCGCACGCGCCTGCGGCCCGTGGCCGACGGACGGATGGCGCCGGCTGAAGGCCGCACGATCGCGGCGTTGCTCTCCCTGGCCGGCCTGCTCATCCTCTGGTTCGGCGCGGGCGCCTCGGCGTCGATCGTCGCGCTGGTCACGTTGCTGAGCTATGCGGCCGTGTACACGCCGCTCAAGCGCCGTACGTCTTTCGCCACGGTGATTGGCGCGGTGCCCGGCGCTCTCCCGCCCCTCATTGGCTGGGCGGCGGCCGGCGGATCGCTCGCGATCCCGGCGCCGTGGGCGTTGTTCCTCATCATGTTCCTGTGGCAGTTGCCGCACTTCCTCGCGATCGCCTGGATGTACCGCGAGGACTACGCGCGCGCGGGCCTGCAGATGCTGCCGGTCGTCGACAAGCAGGGGGTGCTCACGGGCCACCAGGCGCTGCTCTGGGCCGTCACGATCATCCCGATGAGCGAGCTCCCGTACCTGCTCGGCATGACCGATGCCGTGTATGCGATCGCCGCGCTCGTGCTCGGCTCCGCCCAGCTCGTCATGGCCTTCCGCTTCGCGATGCGTCGCACCAACGCCACCGCCCGGGCGCTTTTCTACGCGTCGATCACGTACCTGCCGCTCCTCTGGCTCTTCATGGGATTTGGAAGACGCTAGAACAACTGATACAGCATCAGATACACAATCACTCCCGTCACCGACACGAACAGCCACACCGGAAGCGTCCAGCGTGCGATGCGCCGGTGCCGGACGTCGTCGCGCCTGAGGCCGCGCCGCAGCGTGACGATGACGAACGGCAGGACCGCCGCCGCGAGGATCACGTGCGGTATCAGGATGGCGAAATAAACAGTCCGCAGCCACCCCGTCCCCGGGAAGGGGCGGGAGCCCACCTGCGCGTGGTAGATGACGTACGAGATCAGGAAGAGCGACGACATGGTGAACGCGGCCAGCATGCAGAGCCGGTGCTGGGCGATGCGCCGCGACTTGATGAGGAGCCAGCCGGCGACAAGGAACAGGGCAGAGATCCCGTTCAACGCCGCGTTCAGATGTGGGAGGTCTTCGACGCCCATGAGGAAGAACCGTTGTCAGTTGTGCGCTGTGAGTTGTTGAGTTGTCAGTTGCCGTCGAGCGCCTGCTTCACCCACTCCCGTGCCATTGGCTGCAGGTCGGCGTAGGCGAGCCAGGCCGAGCGGGCCCAACGGTCGACGCCGTTGATGAGGAGCACGGGCTGATCGGCCGAACGGAGGCTCGCGATAGTGATCGAGCCGCGATTCCTGGGAATGCCGGGGGCCGGAGGGTATGGCTGGCCCTTCAGGAGATCGCGCTCGATGGACTTCTGCAGCGCGCGGTAGCCGCGCTCCGCGCCACCGTGCTCGAGGCCGAGGCACACGCCGCCGAGATGCATGATGAGACCGCGGTAGCGGCCGCAGAAATCCTCTTCGTGCTGGATGGAGTAGACATCGTGCATCAGGCGCCACGTCTTCATGCTGTCTGTCCAGGCGAGCTCACGGACCTTCAGAGCGATTTCGTCGAACAGTTCCTGACATGCCTTGCGCCCGCCCTCGAATCCACAGGCCGGACACTTGCCCGTTGCCGCCGACATCATGCTGAGGTTCTCTCACAACCAGGGCCACCACGTCCACAGGGCCCACGTGATCGTACAGGTTCTACAGGTTCTACAGGTTCTACAGGTTCCGGGGTTCCGGGGTGCCGGGGTTCCGAGGTTCTGGTTCTTCGGTTCCGGGGTGCCGGGGTTCCGAGGTTCTGGTTCTTCGGTTCTGGTTCTTCGGTTCTTGGTTCTGCGGTTCTTGGTTCTCAGGTTCTCAGGTTCTCTGGTTCTCTGGTGCGCGGTTCGAGGTGAGAAGCTCGGCGCGCGCGCGGGGCTGGCGTGACGCCCGCGGCCGTGGGCTGCGTGTTGAGGAACCAGAGAACCGGAGAACCAGAACCGAAGACCGGAACCGAAGAACCTGAAGCGTCAGTCCACGTCAGTAGAGGAGGTACTTCGCTCGCGTGAGCCTCCACCGCGCTTCGCCCGCGGCCCACGCGGCGGCGATCCCCGCCGGATCGTCGCCTGCGGCTATGCGCGCGATCCCGGCGGCCGATCCGTACAGGCGGATCGACGGATCGACCTGGAAGCGCCCCGGGAAGAGCTTCACGAGCGCCGATGCCAGCTCCACTCCCAGCCGCACCGGGCGCATCGCGTTGCGGTCGGTGACCACGACGAACACGCCCTGGCACTCCTCCTTCGCGAAACGGCTGGACGACGGCGTGAACCTCACGGGGTAGAACCGCACGCCAGGCAACTGCCGGGCGTTCAGGGCCTCGGCGAGCTTGGGGCCATCGATCCACGGCGCGCCGACGTGCTCGAAGGGTGTGTCGGTGCCGCGTCCAACCGAGATGTTGGAGTACTCGAACGTCGCCATGCCCGGATACAGCGCCGCCGCATGCAGGTTTCGCATGTTCGGCGACGGATTGATCCACGTGAGACCGGTCTCGTCGTACCACGCGTCGCGGCGCCAGTTCCGCATCGGTACCACGGTGAGATCGGCGCCGATCTTCTTCTCGCCGTTGAACAGCCGCGCCAGTTCTCCGAGCGTCATGCCGTGACGGATGGGCATCGGCGGGAAGTAGCCGACGAAGCTCGCGGCCGCCTCGTCGAGCACCGGCCCCTCGATCTGCACGCCCCCGATGGGATTCGGCCGGTCCAGCACGATCACCTTGATCTTCCGCGCGGCCGCCTCCTCCATCACATGCGCCATCGTCGACATGTAGGTGTAGAAGCGCGCGCCAACGTCCTGCAGATCGATCACGATGGCGTCGAGCCCCTCGAGCATCTCGACAGTCGGCCGCCGCGTGGCGCCGTAGAGCGAGTGAATCGGCACACCCGTCTTCTCGTCCCGCGACGACGGGACGGCCTCGTCGAGGATGCCGCGGATCCCGTGCTCCGGGCTGAAGAGAGCGACGAGCTTCGCACCGGGCGCCGCCGCGACCAGGTCGATCGTCGCGGCGCCGTCGCGGGCGAGACCCGTGTGATTGGTGACGAGCCCCACGCGCAGGCCGGCGAGCATCGGGAAGCCCTGCGCGCGCGCGACATCCACGCCCGCGAGGACCGGCTGATACGCCGGCGGGGGCACCGGGGGCACCTGGGCGGCAAACGCCTGCTGACTGAACGCCGTCTGCGTCGTGAAGACGTTCATGAGCGACGAGGCGACGATGGTCGCCACGCGGGCCCGAAGCGGCGTCACGTCTCCCTTGCCCTCGGGATGGAGACGGTTGGAGAGGAAGATCACGAACGTGCGGGTGGCCGGGTCCATCCAGAGCGACGTACCGGTGAAGCCCGTGTGTCCGAACGATCCCAGCGGAAAGAACTCGCCGCGATTCGCGGAGAACGACGAGTCGATGTCCCAGCCGAAGCCGCGGAGGTTGGCCTCGCCCGACGGTGTCGCCGGCGACGTCATTCTGCGGACGGTGAGCGGCGACAGGATGCGAGTCGATCCGATCGCGCCGCCTGCGAGCAGCATGCGGGCGAAGATCGTGAGATCGGCGGCCGTGCTGAACAACCCTGCGTGCCCCGCCACACCGCCCATACGCCGCGCGGTCGGATCGTGCACGACCCCTCGGAGCATCGTCATGTTCGGCCCCTGGCACGGCCAGCCGTAAGGCGTGCACGGCTCGGTGGGCGCGATGCGCGGGAGCAGCGAGGCCGTCGGCTTGAACATCGTGTCGCGCATCTTCAGTGGTCCGAAGAGGCGCTGCTGCACGAACTCCTCGAATGGCGTCTTGCTCACACGAGCGACGATCTCGGCGAGGAGGAAGTAGTTGATGTCGCTGTAGACGAAGCGGCGTCCGGGCGGCGCGCTCAGCACCTCCTCGTTCGCCAGTGTGATGGCCGCCTCGGCGCCCAGCCAGTCATCCGCCAGATCCACGTCCGGCCGGAGTCCCGACATGTGCGTGAGCAGATCGCGCACCGTGACGCGGTCCTTGCCGTACCGCGCGAACTCCGGAATGAACGACGCGACGGGATCCGTGAGCCGGATCCGACCCTCCTCGACGAGCATCATCACCGACGTTGTCGTCGCCACGACCTTCGTGAGGGAGGCGAGGTCGAACATCGTGTTGAGCGTCATCGGTTCGACCGAGGGTGAGAGCGCCCGGTTGCCGTAGGCGCGTCGAAACGCGATGGTGTCGCCCCGGCCGACGACGACCACGGCGCCCGGAAGCTGCTTCGCGGCGATGGCCTCGTTCACGACCGCGTCGATGCGGTTCAGTCGGGTCTGGTCGAAACCCGTGGGGCCCCGGGGGGCTGATCGGGCCACATCCGCCTGCTCGAGCGGGGGGCCCGCGGACTGCTGACCGTCGGCGACCACGGTGAGCGCAGACATCGCCGCGACCGTCAGGATCAGAGACTTGTACGTGCGCCCGCGCATATGGGCGCGATTATACGACCCGCGTCCCTCCCTCGCCGCCGGCCCCTGGCCGCGAGACCGGGGACGATAGAATCTGATCGATGGCCCGTCGCCCCGGAAAGTCAGCCGCTTCGTCGTCGTCCGCGAAACCCGGCACGGCTGCTCAACCGAAGTTCGGCGCGCGGCTGATCTGGCTGGCCGTGGGAATCGTGGCCGCCATCGCCGCCGCGGCCGGCGCGTGGTGGCTCTTGACGCCCGCGCGGCCGCACGCGTTCGTCCTGATCTCGATCGACACGATGCGGGCGGATCGGCTGCCCGTCTACGGCTACGCCAAGGGCAGCACGCCGGCGCTCACGGCACTTGCGCAGGAAGCGGTGACGTTCGAACGCGCCTACGCGCACGCGCCGCAGACGCTGCCGTCCCATGCCTCGATGTTGACCGGGCGGCTGCCGTTCGAACATCAGGTGCGCGACAACCTCGGATTCACGCTGGGCCCGGGTCCGACGACCCTGGCGGAGATGTTCAGGAGCGCCGGCTACCTCACGGCCGGGTTCGTGTCGGCGTATGTGCTGCGCCCGGAGACCGGCGTGGGACGGGGCTTCGGCGTCTATGATGCGGCGTTCACGGCGGCGGCCTCCGACTCGGCGCCGGCGGAGATCGTCCGCACGGGGCCGGCCACGCTGGAGGCCACGACGGCCTGGCTCGAGACGCTCGCCGACGACAAGTTCTTCCTCTTCTTTCACATCTACGAACCGCACACGCCCTACGCGCCGCCCGCCAGGTTCACGCAGCCCGATCGCTACGACGGCGAGATCGCGTTCTCAGACGAGATCGTCGGCCAGCTCATCGCCGTCCTCCGGCAGCGAGGCTGGTACGACGACGCGACGATTGTCGTGACTTCGGACCATGGCGAGGGCCTTGGGGAGCACGGCGAGCAGGAGCACGGGCTGTTCGTCTACGAGAGCACCATTCGCGTGCCGCTGCTCGTGAAACAGCCCGGCGGGAAACGTGGCGGCGCACGCGTGGCCGATCCGGTCCAGCACATCGACCTGGCGCCGACCTTCGCCGGACTGGCAGGGCTGACGCTGCCGGCGGACTTGCGCGGGCGATCGCTCGTGCCCGCACTCGAGCGAGGCTCCGGCCTCGCGCCGCAAGGGATCTACGCGGAGGCGCTCTATCCGCGCTACCACTTCGGCTGGAGCGAGCTCACGGCGCTCGTCGACGGCCGCTACAAGTACATCCGCGCGCCGCGCCCAGAGTTGTACGACCTCGAACGCGATCCGCAGGAGCAGCAGAACGTGATTGCCGATCGGGCGCAGGCGGCTTCCGCCCTCCGGTCCGGGCTCGAGGCGATGGTGGCCGGGCGGGTGCTCGACGCGCCGTCGGCGGTCTCGGCGTCGGACCGGGAACGGCTCGCCGCGCTCGGGTACGTCGGATCGTCGTCACCTGTGGCCACCGAGACTCCCGGTGATCGCCTGCCGGATCCGAAGGACAAGGTCGCCGTGCTCGAAACCTATCGACAGGCGATCGAGCTCATCAGCAACCGGCGCTACGAGGACGGCCTGGCTCGACTCCGCTCGGTGCTCGACGACAACCCGGACATGACGGACGTGTGGATGCAGTACGCGACCACGAACATCCGCCTGGGCCGACACGAGCAGGCCTATCAGGCGTATCGCGAGATCATCAGCCGCAAGCCCACGGAAGCCAACGCGCTGCTCGGCGCCTCCTCGGTGCTGCAGTCGCTCAACCGGATGGACGAAGCGCGGAAGTACGCCGAACTCGCGGTGAGCGTCTCCCCCGCGCAAGCCCACCATGTGCTCGCGAACATCGCGATGCGCCAGAACCGGAACGCGGACGCGATTCGCGAGGCGGAGCTGGCGGCCCAGGCCGATCCCACGCTTCCGGCCCCACAGCTCGTGCGTGGGGTGATGGCCTACCATCAGCAGCGATACGCCGAGGCGCTTCCCCTCCTGATGGCGGCGCGCGACGCGTACGCGCGGCGGACGATGCAGACGAACGATCTGCATTTCTACATCGGGGACGCGCTGGCGCGCCTGCAGCGGTACGAAGAAGCCGAGCCGTACTTCCAGCAGGAGATCCGCCTCTATCCCATGAACGCCCGGGCGCGAGCGGGCCTGGCGATGCTCTATCAGTCGATGGGCCGGCCGGCCGAGGCGGAACAGGCGATCGCCGAGATGCTGCGCGTGTCGCCCACACCTGTCGCGTTCGAGCACGCCGAGTACCTGTGGAACATGTTCGGCCGCCCTGATCGTGCGGCGGCCGCGCGAGCCGAGGCCAGGAAGCGCTATCCCGGCGTTCGTTGATGGCCCGCAAGCGCCAGAAGACGCCGCCAGCGGCGTCACCCGCACCCACGCCGTCGGCGACGCCCCGCCGCGGGCTCCAGAAGGGTGCATGGGCATTGCTCCTGCTCGTCGCGTCCTGGGCCGGAATCTGGTGGTGGATGCGCGCGGGCGCGTTCACGCTCACGGTCACTCCGGACCGGAACGTGCTTCTCGTCACGATCGACACACTGCGCGGCGATGCGCTGGGGTCGTACGGCGGGCGCGCGGCCACGCCCAACCTCGACGGCCTCGCCGCCGAGGGCGCGCGGTTCACCTTCGCGCACGCGACCACGGTGCTCACGCTGCCGTCTCACGCGTCGATCCTCACGGGCCGCCATCCGTACGAGCACGGCATTCGCGACAACAACGGCTTTCGCGTGCGCGCGGGAGAAGAGACGCTCGCGACCCGCCTGAAAGCGCTGGGCTTCGCCACGGGCGCGTTCATCAGCGCGTTCCCGCTCGACCAGCGCTACGGACTGAACGCAGGCTTCGACACCTACGACGACAAGGTGAGCGAGGTCGGACGCACGACGGAGATGGCGGTGCCGGAACGAAGGGCCGACGCCGCGGTCGCGTCCGCCACGGACTGGATCGGCCGGCAGCGCGGCAAGTGGTTCGGCTGGGTGCACGTGTTCGATCCCCACGCGCCCTACCAGGCCCCGCCCGACTGGCAGTCGCGCTATCCGGGTGACGCCTACGCGGCCGAGGTGGCCTGGACCGACTTCGCGCTCGGCCCGCTGTTCACCAGGCTGCGGAACGAGTCGCGCCCGACGCTGGTGATCGTCACGTCCGATCACGGCGAAGGACTGGGTGAGCACGGCGAGATGACGCATGGCGTGTTCGCCTACGAGTCCACGCTGCACGTCCCGCTCATCGTGGCCGAAGTCGGGCCGGGAGACTCGCAAGAACGCGGCCGCACGATCGACGCGCCGGCGCGTCATGTCGATCTCGTGCCGACGGTGCTCGACGCGGTGGGTGCGCCCGTGCCGCAGGGACTGCCGGGCGCGTCGCTCCTCGAGGAGATCAACGGGCGTCGCGGCCAAGACAGGCCCGCCTACTTCGAGGCGATGATGCCCGTGCTCGCGCGGGGCTGGGCGCCGCTCCGCGGCGTAATCGTCGGACGCGAGAAGTTCATCGATCTGCCCATCGCCGAGCTCTACGATCTCGCGGCCGACCCGAAGGAACTCCAGAACGTATCGGCGATGCGGCCCGAGCGCACGCCGGTGATGACGAACGTCCTGCGCGGGTTCAGCGTGGCGCCACCGAACCAGCCGATGGAGGAAAGCGCCGCCGCGCGCGAACGACTGCGCGCCCTCGGCTACACGGGCGGCAGCCCGGCGCCGGCGCGCGATCGCTACACCGAGCAGGACGACCCCAAGCGTCTCATCGAGCTCGACCGGATGCTGCACCGCGCGAGCGAGCTGTTCCTCGTGGGACGGCCGGCCGACGCCGTCGATCTCCACCAGCAGATCATCGCCAGACGGGCGGACATGGCCGACGCCTATCGCGCCATGTCGTTCGTGCTCTGGCAGTCGGGACGCCCTGGCGCGGCCATCGCCACGCTCGAGAAGGCGCTTGCGAACGGCGTGACCCAACGCGACATACAGGTGAAGCTCGGCACCTACCTCGCGGAAACCGGCGCGGCCTCACGAGCCGTCCCGCTGCTCGAGTCGCTGCCCCAGGACGACACGGAGGTCCTGAACGCCCTCGGCATCGCCTACGGCCACGCGGAGCGGTCCGCGGATGCGATGCGCGCGTTTCGCCGGGCCATCGATCTCGACGCCACCAACGGACTCGCGCACCAGAACATCGGCACGCTCCATCTGCACGCGGGCGACACCGCGGCTGCCGAGGCCTCCCTGCGACAGGCGCTCGCGATCGACCCGACCCTCGCCGGGGCCTTCACGACCCTGGGCGTCGTGCTCGCCAGAACCCAGCGCCGCGACGAAGCGATCGACGCCTGGAAACAGGCGGTCCAGCTCGAACCCACGGAGTTCGACGCGCTCTATAACCTGACCGTCGCTCTGTTCAATGCCGGCAGGGCCAGCGAGGCGTCCGATTTCGGACAACGCTACCTCGCCACTGCCCCAGCGGCCCTCTACGGTCCGGACCTCGCGCACGTCCGCCAACTCCTCGGCCGGCGTTAGAATCAAGGAGCAGGCTTTCACCAACCATATGCGTGCCCGACTCCTCCTCGCGGCTGTCTGCTCCCTGTTTCTGGGCGGGCCGGGCTCCGCGCAGGAACAGCAGGCGGAACGGCCCGTGTTCCGATCGGGCGTCAACCTCGTTCGTCTCGACGTACGTGTCGTGGACGACGCGGGCCGGCCGATTCCCGATCTCCGGCAGGACGAGATCGTCGTCACGGAGGGCAACGCGTCCAGGCCGATCGTGCTCTTCCAGCGCGTGGCGGGATCGGGCCGGTCGTACATCGAGTCGGCGCAGCGCACGATTGCGTCGGACATCTCGACGAATCAAGGCGCCCCACAAGGTCAGCTCTTCGTCCTGATCTTCGACCAGGATCACATCCGGTCGGGTGGCGAGCAGCCGGTGCGTGCGGCGGCAGATGCCTTCCTGCGCGAGCGTGTGCGGCCGCAGGATCGCGTGGCGGTGTACGGACTGCCGGGGCCCGGCCCAACACAGCCGTTCACCGCGAACGTCAACGTGGCGCGGCAGCAGTTGAGCCAGGTCCGCGGCGGCCTCGTTCGCAGCGTCAACGGCGCGGTCACCGAGATGACGGTGTCCGAGGCCTACGAGATCATGCGCGGCAACGACCTGGTTCTCGCGCGTTTCACGACGACCGAGTCCAGCACGACGGCCAACGGCGGCGGGTCGACGGCCCTCGAGATCGCGCGGCGCCAGACCGAGGACGCCACGGTGCTCCGCCGGCTGATTCGCGAGAACGCCCAGACGATCGTCGCGCGCGCCGACGAGGAGTCGCGCCGGTTCCTGCGAACCACTGCCGACGTGCTCCGCAGCTTCCGCGGGATCGACGGGCGCAAAACGGTCTTGCTCTTCTCGGAAGGGTTCTACGGCGACAACGTCTCGCGCGAGATCGAGGAAGTGGCTTCGGCCGCCGCGGAGACCTACTCGGTCATCTACGCCTTCGACCTCAACAGGCGGATCGACCTCTCGAGCCAGATCGCGCCCACGACCGATGACGCGCTGGAGATCTCCAGCCGTCTGGAACCGCTCGGAAGCCTGGCGGTGGAAACGAGCGGCGACCTGCTCAAGGACGCGTCTTCGCGGATCGAGTCGGCGCTCGGAACCTTCCTTCCCGACGACGGCAGCTACTACCTGCTCGGATTCGAGCCGGCGCTGATGCAGTCAGGCGCTCCGCAATACCGGCGCATCCGCGTGCGCTCCACGAGACCCGGCGTGCGCGTGCTGACGCGCACGGGGTACGCGCTCGGCGCGCAGCCGACGACGGCCGACCGGCGGCAGGCGATCGACGCGGCCCTCGGCGCGCCGTTCACGCAGCAGAGCCTGAAGCTCGAATACACGACCTACGTCGGGCCTTCGATGATGGCCGGACAGCAGCGCGTGGCGGTCAGCCTTCGCGCCGAGCTGCCCGTCACGGCGCCATCCAGCGCCACGACTCCCGCTGAGGCCGCCGACATCGTCTTCGTGGTCCGCGACAGTCGCACGGGGCGCGTGGCCGCGAGTGGCAGCGATCGGCTGACCCTGCCGGGGCGGGCGGACGCCGGCTTCTCGACGGGATTCTCGCCGTGGCGCGTCGCGTTCGATTTGCCGGCCGGCGACTACATCATGCGGTGCGTCGTTCGCGAACCTGGCGGCATCGTGGGGAGCGCCGACCGCCGGTTCACGGTTCGGGCACTGGGCGGCCCGGACATCGCCACCTCGGACCTCCTGCTGCTCTCGCCGGGAGATCCCCTGCCCGTCCGGGCTCGTGCCTTCACCGGCGGGACGCTGTCGGGCACCACGCGCCTCTTCGCGCGCCTGGCGGACACGCTTCAAGCGGCGACCGCGCGAATCATGATCACCCCCGTTGGCGTGGACGACGCCACACCGACGGGGCGCGCGAGCGAAGGCATGCTCGGCGAAGTGGTGGCCAGCGGCTCAGGCTCCAGCCGGGATGTGATGTTCTCCGTCCCGCTCGAGGGCCTGGCGCCCGGAGCCTACGTCGCGCACGCCGTGATTCGCGTCCAGGGCGAAGTGGTGGCGGATCTGCGGCGGCCGGTCGACATCGCCGCGGGCGAGCCGCCCCCGGCGCCGGAACGGCGCGATCGCCCGCGCGACGTGCTGGACGGCGACATGGCCAGGCGGTTGATCCAGCAAGCCGCGCGAGCGAACGCCAGCGCCGCCGCGCGACGGGCGGCGGCCGACGCCGGTCGCGGCGAGTGGGCGTCCGTGATGGCGACTCTCGATGCCGCGCCACTGACCGATCCGGACGCGTCCGCGCTGCGGGGCCTGGCGCTCATCGCGCGCGAGCAGTACCGCGAGGCCGCGACCGTGTTGGGCCTCACCTTCGACGCGCACCCGGACGATCCCGCGCTCGCGTTCGTGCTCGGCTGGGCACGCCTGGGCGCTTCGGACGCGACATCGGCCGTGACGGCGTTCCGCAACGCGGCGCTCCTCGAGCCCACGATGATTGCCGCGCACCTGGCACTCGCCGAAACCTACGTCGGACTCGGGCACCGGGCGCTCGCGGTTCAGGCGCTCGAGTCGGGCCTGCGGGCCGTGCCCGGCGCCGTGGAGCTGCAGCGCCGGCTCGACGACCTGAAGAAGAACGGAAGATAGGAGACGTCATGGTGTACCTACTCGTCGCGATTGCCCTCCTGGCGCAGGCCCCCGCGCAAGTCCGGGACATCACCGTCGCGCCAACCGTCGTCGCCGAGGTCGACCTGGGCCGGATGCAGGGCAAGCTGCTCCGCCAGCTCGCCTGGTCCCCTGAGAAGACCGAGCTGTACCTGATGACTTACGACGCGAATCGCGACGCGTCGATCAAAGAGACGTTCCACTACCTCATCCCGGCCACCGGCGGCGCGCCGCGCAAGGTCGACGCGCAACCAGCCTGGGCCACCGAGTACTGGCAATGGAAGTCCGCGCAGGTGGCGCCCGACGATCCGGAGTTCAAGATCGAGGTGGCGCAGGAGAAGCGGCGCCAGGATGCGGTGGCGATCCCGTTCGGCGGGGACCTGGCGCGAGGGGGCACGGTCGATCCGGCCACGAGTGGCATGTCGCAGGAGGCCGCGCTCGACGCCGCGCGCGCGATGCAGAACAACAACGTCTACACCCTGAAGCTCAAGGGCGAGACCATCGGCGAGTGGATCAACCATCCCATCGTGCCGGGTCAGACGTTCGGATGGGGCCCGAAGAACAGCGGCCTCATCGCGTTCTCCGAGCTCAAGTCCGGGCGGCTCGTGCTGATGGACAGGAATGGCGACAAGCAGAAGATTGAGAACACCAGGAACGTCGTCCTGCCCGCGTGGACGGACGATGGCGCTCGCCTGGCGTATCTCGAGGGTCGCGGGCGCAATCGCTATGCGGTGGTCGTGGCCACGATCCAGAAGTAGCGCCGCGCTCGTCGCGGCGCTCGCGTGCGCAGGACTGATCACGCTGGAGGCCGGCCCCGCCGCGCTGAAGGGTCAGGCCGGCCAGCCGGCACCCGCGCAGACGCCGCAGTTCCGGGCGGCCGTCGATCTCGTCGAGGTCGACGTCACCGTGATCGGGCGGGACGGCAAACCCGTCACCAATCTCTCGCCGGCGGACTTCGAGATTCGGGAACGCGGAGTCCGGCAGCGCATCGAGACGATCTACCTCGTCACGGCCGATCCGTCGATCGCGGGCCACGGTTCGCCGGTCACGGCCGCCGCGGCGCTCCCTCCGATCGTGCCGGGGGTCCCGGTCCGCGTTCTTCAGCCGCGCGTCTTCATCTTCGTCTTCGATCTCACGCACCTGTCGGCCGCAGGGTTCAGTCGCACGCGAACGGCCGTCCGCAGCTTCCTGGAAGACGGGCTGCGCCCGAACGACCTGGCGGGCATCGTCGCGAACGGCCAGATGCTGGGCAATCGCATCGTGTCCGACAAGCCGGCGCTGCTCGGTCTGCTCGACGGCATCGCCCAGCCGAACACCTCCCGCTACAACGACATGAGGCAGTGGCCGCGCCTGCTCAGCGAAGAGGAAGCGGCGTTCATCGCGGAGAACAACGAGAAGGTTCGGGCCATGGCGTTGCAGCGGGCGTGTGACGAGCGCCCTGACGACTGCAGAGGGCCGGCGGCGTTCGCGGTCGAGGCGGAGATCGATGCGAAGAGCCGGCTCATCGCGTCCGAATCGGCCCGCGACGGACAGACGGCGCTCGACGTGCTGCAGACGCTTGCCACGGGCCTCGGCCGGTTCCCGGGACCCAAGCAGGTGCTGCTCTTCTCGGAGGGCTACGACACGTTGCAGTTCACCGAGCGCGTCACCCAGATTGCCGGCGTGGCTTCGCGCAATCGCGTCCAGATTTCCACGCTCGACGCCCGCGGTCTCAGCAACGACCCGCGCTTCAGTGATTTCCTCAACGCCGCTCCGGTCGTGGGAACGGGGGACCTCGCGGTGCTCGGCCACGACACGAATGCCGACGTGCTCACCACGCTCGCGCTCGAGACCGGTGGAGATCGCGTGCGCAATCGAAACGTGCTTCGGCCGGCGCTCGATCAGATCGAACGGGCAAGCGGCACCTACTACGTGCTCGGCTACGCCCCGGAGCAGGCGTTCGACGGCTCGTATCGATCGATCGAAGTGAAGGTCGCGCGGCCCGACGTCACTGTGGTCGCGCGCCGGGGCTACCTGGCGGCACGGGCGAACGCGACGGCTCGTGACGAACCGGCAGATGCAGCGGGAGGCGCCGCGGCACCGCCGCCAACAGCTCCCGTTGCCGGGCCGCCGCCTGTCAGCGCGCCACCACCCGCGGGGACGACCGTTCCGCCGGTGACGGGCAAGCCCACGACAGCAGCGACGGGCGCAGGAGCCGCGACGCCGCCGGCGGTCCCACCGGGCGAGACACCGCCTGCCGGCGTCCCACTGCGCCTCCGTCCCGGCCGCTCGGACGAAGCGGCGTTGGGCGCCCGCATCACAGGCCGGGACCCCTCGACGCCGGACCTCGCCGCGCGAATCGCCCGCGAAGGGTGGGACCTGTATGCGGCAGGCAAGGTGGAAGAGGCGCGCGACAAGCTGGCGATCGCGTCGGCCAGCGGCGGTGGGCCGTGGGTGGACTACGCGCTCGGACTGGCCGAGTTCACGCTCGGCCACCTGGACGCCGCGATTGCCGCCTGGACCCGGGTCCGCGCCGTGGTCGCCGACTACGAGCCGTTGTACTTCGACCTCGCGGATGCCTATCTGCAGGCGGGCCGCTCGACCGATGCGCTCGCCACACTGCGGGAAGCTGCACGGCGCTGGCCGCAGGACGCCGAGGCGCACAACGCAGTCGGCGTGGTCCTCATGCGCCGGGGCGCGACGGACGATGCCATTGCCTCTTTCCAGCGAGCCGCCGCCGCGGCGCCCGACGACGGCCTCGGTTTCTTCAATCTCGGGCGCGCCTACCACGCTCGATACGCGAGGCGCCTGGCGAGCGCCGGCACCAGCACCGGCGGACGGGCGCTGAGCGATCGCGATAGACAGAACGCGATCGAGGCCTACGGGAAGGCGATCGCCCTGGGGGGCGCGTTCGCCGAGGAAGCCAGGGCTTATCTCTCGGCGCTCGAGTGGCGCTAGGCAGCGGCCGGTTCATCGGCGATCGGCGCTCAGCGATTGGCGAGCGCATCGGCAGACGGACCAGCGGCGGACGGCGAGCTCATCGGCCATCGGCGAACGGCGATCGACGCACGGCTGGGTCATCGGTGGCAGGGCGATTGACCCACCGGCTGTCAATCAGGAGCGCGGAGTCGTCGGAGCTCTTCTTGCGCGGTCGGCTGTGGTGTTTCCGCTCGTGCTCGCGGGCCCTGGCGGTGCTGACGGACTTCCCGAAGATCGCAACAAGTTGCCGGGCCTCTGTGAGCAGTGAGGCGGCGACCGACGCGCTCGACCTGCGAAGTTGCAGCGCCTGAGCGCGTGATTCGACTCGCAGCAGCAACGGCCGGCTGAAGTCCTCCACGGCCCTGGCCAACTCGGCAGTGCGGGTGCGCAACTCGATCGGTGTCATGCCCGGGTTCAGGGCACGTCCTGTTCCACTTCAGACGGCCGCATTCCGGCCATATCTCATGTGACGCTGAAGAATCTGCCACCGAGCACACAGGCGCCGGTTGCAGAATGCTCCACCGATCGCCTATGAGGTCCACCGTTCACCGATGACCGATGACCGATGACCGATAACCGATGGCCGATGGCCGATGGCCGATGCGATCATCGTTCATCGATCGCCGATCGCCGATGAGGGCGGTTCAGACAAGAAAAAGGGACGCCTCCCGAAGGAGGCGTCCCTGTGTGTGCGGTCGATTCGGTTCGCGAACTAGAAGGAGATTCGCGCGCCGAGACGGATGATGCGCGGGTTCATGATCTCGCGCACCGCGTTGAAGCCCGAGAGACGAAGGTCGAGCTGCTTGGCCAGGACCGTGGAAGCGTTGAACAGGTTGAAGAAGTCCAGGTCGAGGTTGATGTTCAGCCGATCGATCTTCACGAGCTTGTTGATGCGCGCGTCGAACGAGTGCACGCTCGGCAGGCGGTAGTCGGCCACGTCGCTGACGAGCAGCACGGCCTTGCCGCTGGCCGACAGGATGTCCGCCGATCCGGGCGTCTGGCTCCGGAAGAACGGCGTGGAGAAGCCCTCCCGGAACAGGTAGTTGATGCCCAGGTTGAAGTCCCACTTGGCCTGGTAGGCGCCCGTCAGGATGAACTGGTACTTCGGCAGCACCATGTAGATGTTGCCCTTGCCGCTGCCGGCAGTGGCGCGCAACACGTTCCCGCCGTCCTTGTTCGGAGCGGCGAGGAGCGACGTCGGGTCGCCGAGCGAGTCGGCGCCGTCGAAGTACTCGCGGTGGTCGTTGGTCGACCAGCCGACGCGCATCATCCAGCGGTCGGACATCCGCTTCGTGGCGGCCAGCTCGAGGCCCCAGTACTTCTGGTTGTAGCCGTCGCGGTGTTCGAAGATCCGCGCCCGGTCAGCGGGGACGGCCGCCGGGTTCACCGTGTACAGCGGCACGTCGTACGCCCCCACCGGCGCGGTGTTGCCCGAGAACGTGCCGGTCTGCGTGTAGTCGGCCGAGGTCAGGCCCTCTGTCTGCAGCCAGTTGAAGTTGTTGTACTTCCGCCAGGTGTAGTTCGCACTCAGGCCGAAGTTCCGCATCAACTCGTGCTCCATGCCGAAGAGCAGCTCATGGGTGGTCGGCACCTTGTAGTCGCCGATGCTGTCCGGGTTGCCGCCGAGCGGGTCGGTCGGGTCGAACCCGGTCGTGCCGAGGAAGCCGTCCGAATACAGCTCGTTGGGCTGCGTGACCTTGTCGCCGTTCAAGTCGTTGGCCAGCCAGTACACGTAGCCGGACCCGGTCGGCGTGCCGGGGATCTGCGACACGGTGAAGCCACGCGTGGATTCGAGCTGCGACGCGAACATCGCGTAGCTGGCCCGGGCAATCGTCTTGCGCGACTCGGTGAGCGCGTAGGTGAGACCAACGCGCGGCGTGATCGAGTTCCACGTGACGACCGCGTCCTGGCCCGCGCCGGTGATGGCGCCGAGCAGCGGCGTGAACGGATTGGCCGCAATGCTCGCCGGCTCGAGGCTCGACACCTGTCGATCCCATCGCACGCCGAGGTTGAGCGTCAGCCGGTTCATGCTGATCTGGTCGCCGAGGAACCCGCTCAGGTACTGCGTATTGCCCTTCTGGGCCCAGTCGCGCGTGAACTGCGCGATCACATTGGGATAGCCGTCGTGGATGTTGAAGATCCCGCCGGGGTATCCGCTCTGCGAGTTCACCGAGGACTTCCGGTACCCGAAGCCGAACTTGAACTCCTGGTCGCCGCGGAAGTGGTTGCCTTCGATCTGGAAGTTGTTCTGCGGACGATCGGTGATGTAGAAGAGATACGTCCCGCCGAAGATCCCGTCGTCATCCCAGTAGGGCTGCGTGTCGCGGCCGCCCACAGGCTCCAGCGCGAATCCGCCGCCCGTGTAGGCGTAGCGGCCCGTGAGGAACGTGCTGTCCGACATCGTGTAGTTCACTTCGCCCTTGTACAGGTTCGTGGGACCCGACTGGTTCCAGGTCGTCAGCGACGGACGCGTGGCCGACGCGCCGCGGCCGGACTTGATCTTGTCGCCGCGGAAGTACGTGAAGCTGCCGCGCAGGCGGTTGCTCACGTTCAGGTTGGTCTTGAACGAGTAGTTCTCGAGGGTCGTGCAGTCGCGCGCCGTCATCGCATACTTCTGCGCCTCGGCGGCGTACGGCTTCGCATCCCCCTTGCAGCCCGCATCGGTCCGGAACACGGTCCCAGCCGTCGCGCGGTAGGTGTAGATCTCCGTCGCCGGGTTCGTCTTGCCGTACGCGCCCCACACGAAGAGCCTGTCCTTCAGGATGGGCCCGCCGCCTTCCGCGCCGTAGTCCTTGTAGAACTCCACGCGGTTGTAGCTCTGCGGGTCGCCCGTCAGGGTCGACGGCAGATTGTCCGACTGCAGGTCGGTGTTCTCGAAGTAGTAGCGGCTCGACGCGCGCCACCGGTTCGTGCCGCTCCGCAGCACGAAGTTGAGCTGCACGCCAGGCGTTGGGTTGGCCGGATCGGCTCCCCCCGTCGTGACCTGCATCTCCTGGAACATGTCGAAGTCGTAGTAGG
>Ga0105107_10000538_pt1 | contig 24223 bp, 25 predicted proteins | sample PPLLaktember2015_6_FD_79335 | JGI IMG/M metagenome (GOLD analysis project Ga0105107, IMG submission 79335) | Freshwater sediment microbial communities from Prairie Pothole Lake near Jamestown, North Dakota, USA - PPLs Lake P8 Core (1) Depth... | ecosystem: Environmental > Aquatic > Freshwater >... | reverse complement strand
TGCGCAATCCCCGTATCCCGCTACTCGATCACCCTGGGGACGAGATACAGATCCGCCTCGACCTGAGGCGCGATCGACTGGAACAGCCGGTGCTGGTCACCCTCGGTAACGGCGTCCTCGCGCAGGCGCAGCATCACGTCCTGGGCGTGGGCCATGGGCTCGACACCCGCGGTGTCGGCCGCCTTGAGCTGCTCGACGAGCGCGAGAATGCCATTGAGCTCGTGCTGCACCGCCGCGATCTCGGCGTCCGTCACCGAAAGCCGGGCGAGTTGGGCGATGCGGCGGATGTGTGCGATGCTTAACGACATTCGTGATTTCCGACTTAGAACAAGCGCTTAGATTCGGGTATTATAGCCAAATTGCGTATCGCCCCGACCGGCGGGGCACGATCCAGGAGAACATTTTCTACATGCTCGGATTCTTGCGCGCCTATTTCTCCGATGACCTCGCGATCGATCTTGGCACCGCGAACACGCTGATCTACGTACGCGGCAAAGGCATCGTCCTCGACGAACCTTCGGTTGTCGCCATCCGCCAGGAAGGCGGGCCCAATGCGAAGCGCACCATCCAGGCGGTCGGCAAGGAAGCGAAACAGATGCTCGGCAAGGCGCCGGGCAACATCACCGTGATCCGCCCGATGAAAGACGGCGTCATCGCCGACTTCACCGTGACGGAGCAGATGCTCAAGCAGTTCATCAAGAAAGTGCACGTTTCGCGACTGCTGTCACCGTCGCCGCGCATCATCATCTGCGTCCCGTGCGGCTCGACCCAGGTCGAGCGCCGCGCGATTCGCGAGAGCGCGATCGGCGCGGGCGCCTCCCAGGTCTATCTGATCGAGGAGCCGATGGCCGCGGCGATCGGCGCGGACCTCCCGGTGGCGGAGGCGACCGGCTCGATGGTGGTCGACGTCGGCGGCGGCACGACCGAGGTCGGCGTGATCTCGCTCGGCGGGATGGTCTACTCGGGCAGCGTCCGCGTCGGCGGCGACAAGTTCGACGAAGCGATCATCAACTACATCCGGCGCAACTACGGAATGCTGATCGGCGAGGCGACCGCGGAGATGATCAAGAAGGAGATCGGCTCCGCGTTCCCCGGCTCCGAGGTGCGCGAGATCGAGGTGAAGGGCCGCAACCTCGCCGAAGGAATCCCGCGCAGCTTCACGATCTCGTCGAACGAGGTGCTGGAGGCGCTCACCGAGCCCCTCAACCAGATCGTCTCCGCCGTGAAATCCGCGCTCGAACAGACCCCGCCCGAGCTCGGCGCCGACATCGCCTCCAAGGGCATGGTGGTCACTGGCGGTGGCGCGCTGCTGCGCGACCTCGATCGGCTCCTCATGGAGGAGACCGGGCTGCCGGTGATCGTCGCCGAAGATCCGCTCACGTGCGTCGTCCGCGGCTCGGGGAAGGCGCTCGAGAAGATGGACAAGCTCGGGAGCATCTTCACCAACGAATAGGGAAACGGGAAGCGGGTAAAGGGCCAGCGCGATGTTCGCGACGCCGCGCTGACATTTCCCGCTCCGCGTTTTGCGACTCCCGCCCATGGAGCACACGCCGCCCCAGTTCTTCCACCGCGGCCCGGCTCCGATCGCGCGATTGACGTTCTTCGCGCTCCTCTCCGTGTTCCTGATGGTGCTCGATGCGCGGTTCCGCTACGCGGAGCCGCTGCGCCAGGTCCTCGCCATCGTGGCCTATCCGCTCCAGCAGATCGCGACTGCGCCGTTCACCGCGGTAGCACGCTCGCGCGAGTTCTTCTCCACGCAGTCGGCGCTGCGCGAGCAGAACGCCGCGCTACGGACGCAGAAGCTGCGCGACGCTGAGGACCTGCTCAAGCTGGAGTCGTTGCGCGCGGAGAACGACAGCCTGCGGCGGCTGCTCGCCGCGAAGGAGCAGGTGCCCGGGGAGGCCATTTTCGCGGAGATCGTCTATGCGGGGCGCGATCCGTTCAGCCGCAAGGTGATCATCGACCGGGGCGCGCAGCACGGCGTTCAGACGGGCCAGCCGGTCGTCGACGCCAACGGCGTGCTCGGGCAGGTGACGCGCGTTCAGCCGCTGCTCGCCGAAGTCACGTTGATCATCGACAAGGACCACGCGATCCCGGTGCAAGTGGTGCGTAACGGCTTGCGCGGCATTGCGTACGGTTCCGGCGACGGCTCGACCCTCGAGTTGCGCCACATGGCGTCGAACGCGGAAGTCGAGGCGGGCGACCTGCTCGTCACCTCCGGGCTCGACGGGCAGTACCCGCGTGGCCTGCCGGTCGCGAAGATCGCCAAGATCGAGCGCGACTCGGCGTACGCGTTCGCCAAGATCCTCGGTCAGCCCGTCGCCGGCACGACCCAGCATCAGCAGGTCCTGGTGCTCGCCGCGGAGGCGAGCGCGCCAACCTGGTCGGCCGAGCCCGATCGGACCAAGAAGGGCGCGCGCGCGAAGCGCAGCGCGCGCAAGGGCGACTAGCATGAAACCGATGCCACAGGCATCGCTTTCCCTGAAATCGGGGAGCACGAGGGGGTGCCGCGAAGCGGCCGGGTTGGGGCGGAGGGGCCCCGACCCCTCCTTCGGACCCCCTCGTAGCGTGCAAGACTGATGGCCGCGAACCCGCAGCACATCCTGTTGCCGGTCAGGGTCAGTTTCATGACCGCGAGCACCGTCGCGGCGCTCGCGTTCAACCTGCTGCCGTGGCAGGACGTGCGCGGCGTGCCGGATCTCCTCGCCCTCGTGCTCACGTTCTGGTGCGTGCAGCAGCCGCGCAAGATGGGCATCGGGATCGCGTGGCTGCTCGGACTGGTCATGGACACGGCGAATGGCGCGCTGTTCGGCCAGCACGCGCTCGCCTACGCTGCGCTCGCCTACGCCGCGCAGGGACTGCACCGGCGCATCCTGAGCTTCCCGCCGTGGCCGCAGGCGCTGCACGTGCTCGTGCTGCTGCTCGGAAGCCAGCTCATCATGCTCGCGGTGCGCATGCTGGCCGGCGGGACCTTCCCCGGCGGGTCGTTCTTCATCGGCAGCGTGATCTCGGCGGCGCTCTGGCCGCTTGCGACCTTCGTCCTCCTGGCGCCCCAGCGGCGGCCCCACGAAGTGGACGAGACGAGACCCATCTGATCGTGAGCTACGGCGAGTTCCGCGACCTCGACGGCGACCTGCGACGGTTCCAGGTCAGGCTCGGCGTCGCCGGCGCGGTCGTGCTCGGTGCGTTCTTGGTGCTGCTCGGCCGCTTCGCGTACCTGCAACTCCTGCAGCACGACTACTACAAGACCAAGGCCGAGGACAACCGCATCTCGATCGTCCCCGTCGTTCCCAATCGCGGCCTGATCCTGGACCGCAACGGGATCGTACTGGCGCGCAACGAGTCCCAGTACACGCTCGAGATCAACCCGCGGCAGGTGACCAACCTCGAGCAGACGATCAACGAGCTCGCCGCCGTGGTGGAGATCCTGCCGCGCGACCGCAATCGCTTCCGGAAGCTGCGCCAGGAAATCAAGGGCGCCGACAGCCTCCCGATCAGGACGCGCCTGAGCGACGAGGAGGTGGCGCGCTTCGCCGCGAACGCGTATCGATTTCCCGGCGTGGAGATCAAGGCGCGCCTGTTCCGATCCTATCCCTTCGGCGCGACCGCGTCGCACGCACTCGGCTACATCGGCCGCATCAGCGACCGCGACCTGGAGCGCCTCGAGGCGGACGGCCTGATCGCGAACTACAAAGGCTCCGATTTCATCGGCAAGAGCGGGGTGGAAGCGACCTACGAGCGCGAGCTGCACGGCACGACCGGCACCGCGCAAGTCGAGATCGACGCGGGCGGACGCGGCATCCGGACCCTGTCCTCGACCGCGCCCGTCGCCGGGAACAACCTCGTCCTCACCCTCGACATCAAGCTGCAGGAGGTGGCCGAGCAGGCGTTCGGCAAGTTCCGCGGCGCGCTCGTTGCGATCGACCCGACCACCGGCGGGGTGCTCGCGTTCGTGTCCAGACCCGGCTACGACCCGAACCTGTTTGTGGACGGCATCGACCCGCAGAGCTGGCAGGCCCTCAACGAAGACGAGAACAAGCCGCTCAACAACCGCGCGCTCAGCGGCGCCTATCCGCCCGGCTCCACCATCAAACCGTTCATGGCCCTGATGGCCCTCCAACTCGGCAAACGCACGCCCGAGTACACCATCAGCGACCCGGGGTTCTACATGCTCGCCGGCCTGGCGCGCCCGTTCCGCGACTGGAAGGTCGGCGGGCATGGCGCCGTCAACCTGCACAAGTCGATCGTCGTATCGTGCGACACGTACTACTACGGCCTCGCGGCCGACATGGACGTCGACCAGCAGCATGCGTTCCTGTCGCAGCTCGGGTTCGGCAGCCCGAGCGGCATCGACATCGACGGCGAGAAGGGCGGGCTGCTGCCCTCGCGCGAGTGGAAGAAGAAGCGCTTCAAGCGCCCGGACGAGCAGAAGTGGTACGTCGGCGACAGCGTGTCGGTCGGAATCGGGCAGGGCTACCTGCTGGCCACCCCGCTGCAGCTCGCGTTCGCGTCGGCGATCGTGGCCAACAACGGGATCGTGTACCGGCCGCACGTCGTGAGCCAAGTCGTCGACGCGCGCTCCGGTGAGGCGCGTCGGATCGAGCCGCAGCCGGCGCGCACGGTGGCGCTCAACCAGAAGTGGGTTGACCTCGTGAAGGCGGCGATGGTCGACGTTACGCGCCCCGGCGGCACCGCGGCGCGAGCGGGCGCAGGAGCCCTCTATAAATTCGCGGGCAAGACCGGCACCGCCCAGGTGATCGCGATGAAGCAGGGCGAGAAGTACGACGAGAAGAAGGTCGCGGAGCGGCATCGCGACCACGCGCTCTTCGTCGCGTTCGCCCCGGCCGAGAATCCGACGATCGCGCTCGGAATCCTGGTCGAGAATGGCGGCCACGGGAGCGGCACCGCCGCGCCGATCGCCCGCACGGTGCTCGATTACTACCTGCTCGGCAAAGTACCGGACAAGAAGCCCGAGCTGGACGCCGACGCGCCGGAGGGTTGATCGGATGATGCAGCTCGCCGCGCGGCTGTGGGACCGCCTGACCGAGAACATCGACGGCACGCTGATGCTGACCGCGGTGCTGATCCTCGCGCTCGGCCTTTTCACGCTCTACAGCGCGGCCTACGAGAACCCCGCGCGCCTCCAGGGACAGCTAGTGAACATCGGCGTGGCGTGCACGGCGATGTGGATCGCCGCCCGGGTGCCGCCGCAGACGCTGATGCGCTACGCCGTGCCGATCTACGTCCTCGGCCTCTTGCTGCTCGTCGCCGTGGCGCTCTTCGGCGAAACGGTCAACGGGGCGCGGCGCTGGCTGCACGTCGGCGTTGTGCGCTTCCAGCCATCCGAGATCATGAAGATCGCGATGCCGCTCATGCTGGCGTGGTACTTCCAGCGGCGCGAGGCGACGCTGCAGGTCCGCGACTACCTGGTCGCCGCGCTCATCCTCGCTGTCCCGGCACTCCTGATTGCGCGCCAGCCCGACCTCGGAACGGCGCTCCTCGTGCTGGCGGCGGGCTTCTACGTGATCTTCCTGGCCGGATTGTCGTGGCGCCTGATCGTCCCGGTGGCGGTCCTGGGCGCCATCGGTCTGGTGGCGATAATCGTCTTCGAGTCGCAGATCTGTCAGCCCGATGTCGTCTGGCCCGGTTTCAAAGCCTATCAGAAGGGGCGCGTCTGCACGCTGCTCGACCCGACCACCGACCCGCTCGGACGCGGCTTCCACATCATCCAGGCGACGATCGCGGTGGGCTCGGGGGGCTTGACCGGCAAGGGGTGGCTCGAAGGCACGCAGACCCATCTCGAGTTCATCCCCGAGCGCTCGACCGATTTCATCTTCGCGGTCTTCTCGGAGGAATTCGGCCTGCTCGGAAATGCCGTGCTGCTCGTGCTGTACCTGCTGCTGCTCGGACGCGGCTTCTACATCGCGGCGGGCGCACCGACATTCTTCGCCCGGCTGCTCGCCGGGGCGATCACGCTTATCTTCTTCACTTACGCGTTCGTGAACATGGGGATGGTGAGCGGCATCCTCCCGGTGGTCGGGGTGCCGCTGCCGCTCGTGTCGTACGGCGGCACGGCGCTGGTGACGCTGTTTCTCGGCCTGGGCATCCTGATGAGCATCCAGAAGCACCGGAAACTCGTGCAGTCGTGAGCGCCGGACACGGGGAAGCGGGGAACGGAAAGGGCGCAGTCGCGCTCTACGCGATCGCTGCGATCGTGGCCGGATGCGCGAGCGCGCCGACGACGCCGCGAGTCGAGCGCGAGGTGAAGGCGCCAGCGACGACCACACCCGCGCCGCCGCGTCGCGGCGGCGGCGGCTATTACCTGGACGACGGCCCCGGCGAAAGCCCCCCGCCCGACCTCGATCGCATCGCGGACGCGGAGCCGCGCGCCGAGCCCCTGCACCGCTTCGCGAACAGCCCCTATGTGGTGTTCGGGCGCCAGTACGTGCCCGAACGCGAGGTGCGACCGTTCAAGCAGCGCGGCGTCGGCAGCTGGTACGGGCGCAAGTTCCACGGCCAGAAGACCGCAAGCGGCGAGGTCTACGACATGTACGCGATGACCGCCGCTCATCCCACGCTCCCGATCCCGAGCTACGCGCGCGTCAGCAACGTCGCGAACGGCCGCGCGGTCGTCGTGCGCGTCAACGACCGCGGCCCGTTCCTGCACAACCGCGTGATCGACCTCTCGTACGCGGCGGCGTGGAAGCTCGGATACCTCGAGCAGGGCAGCGCGCTCGTCGAGGTCGAGACCCTGCTCCCGGATCGCACGCTCGTTGCCGCCGCCCCGTCGCAGTGGCCCGAGCGCGGGGCGCCCGGGCCGCGCGCGCCGGAGGCGCCGCCGCCCGACGCCACGCGTGTCCCGGTCGAGGCGGAGTCGGGCGGCATCTACCTGCAGCTCGGCGCGTTTGCGGATCGCGACAACGCCGAGAACTTCCGCGCCCGGCTCGCGCTCGAATTCTCGGCGCTCGACCGGCCAGCCGAGGTATACCGCAAGGACGGCATCTTCCGGCTGCACGTCGGACCCTATCGCACGCGCGCGGAGGCGCTGGCAGCCGCCGATCGCCTGAAGGACGCGCTCGACGTGAAACCGCACGTCGTCGTGCGCTGAAGGGCCTTCGCCCTGGGGGAAGCCGAGGGGCTGCTGCTATAATTTGCAGCCCCGCTTAGGCCGCTGCCACCTGCTCGTTCCCGCACAAACCTCGATGCTGCTCCGAGTCCTCGCGCTGCTTTTCCTCCTCGCTCCGCTCGCGCGCGCCGAAGCGCCCCCGCCGCCCCCGATCGCCGCGCGCGCCTGGCTCCTGGTCGACCTGACGGGCGGGCAGCCGATCGCCGCACAGAACGCCGACGAGCGCATCGAGCCCGCGTCGCTCACCAAGCTGATGACGGCCTACCTGGTCTTCGATGCCCTGAAGAAGAAGGCGATCGCGCCCGAGCAGACGGCGCCGGTTTCCCAGCGTGCCTGGAAGGCCGGCGGCTCGCGCATGTTCATCGAGCCGCGCAAGCCGGTCACCGTCGACGAGCTGCTGCGCGGGATGATCGTCCAGTCGGGCAACGATGCGACCATCGCGCTCGCCGAGCTCGTTGCGGGCTCGGAGGAAGTGTTTGCGCAGATGATGAACCGCGAGGCCCAGCGGCTCGGGATGAAGAACTCGAGTTTCGTCAATGCGAGCGGCTGGCCGGACCCCAAGCACTACTCGACGGCGCGTGACCTCGCCGTGCTCGCAGGCTCGCTCATCCGCGACTTTCCGGATTACTACACGCTCTACTCTACGAAGGAATACCGCTACAACAACATCACCCAGCCCAACCGCAACCGCCTGCTGTGGCTCGACCCGAACGTGGACGGCGTGAAGACCGGCTTCACGGAGTCCGCCGGCTATTGCCTGATCGCTTCGGCGAAGCGCGGGCCGCGCCGGCTCCTGTCGGTGGTGCTCGGCACGAACTCCGACGGCTTGCGCGCCCAGGAGAGCCAGAAGCTGCTCAACTACGGTTTCCAGTTCTACGAGGTGGTGCGGCTGTACGAGAAGGGGCAGGAAGTGAGCCGGCTGCGCGTCTGGAAGGGCGCGGCGAACGAGCTCCGGGCCGGCGCAGCGGGCGACCTCAACCTCGTCCTGCCGCGCGGCGATGCACAGAAGCTCAAGGCGGACCTGGTGAGCGAGCAGCCGCTGGTCGCGCCGGTGAGCGCCGGCCAGCAGGTCGGGACGATCAAGGTGTCGCTCGACGGCAAGCCGGTGGGCGAGTATCCGGTCGTCGCACTCGAGTCGGTAGGGGTCGCCGGCGTCCTCGGGCGCGCGTGGGACAGCATGCGGTTGTGGCTCAAGTGAGCCCGGAAGGGAGCGCCGTGGATCAGATCGTCTACCTGAACGGCGAGTACGTGCCGCTCGCCGAAGCGAAGATCCCGGTGCTCGACCGCGGCTTCATCTTCGGCGACGGCGTCTACGAGGTGATCCCCGCGTACGGCCGCACGCTCTTTCGCCTGCGGGAGCATCTTGCGCGGCTCGAGCACAGCCTGCGCGCGATCCGGATCGACAACCCGCACGACACAGCGGCGTGGAGCACGCTTCTCCAGAGCGTCGTAGCGCGCAACCCCTGGGACGACCAGAGCGTCTACCTCCAGGTCACGCGCGGCGTCGCGCCGCGCACGCAGGAGTTTCCGAAGGGCGACGTACGCCCCACGGTATTCGTCATGGCGAGCCCGCTAAAGATGCCGACGGCCGAGCAGCGGGCGAACGGCGTCGCGGTGGTGACGCGGGACGACTACCGCTGGCGGCGCTGCGACATCAAGTCGGTGTCGCTGCTCGCAAACTGCCTGCTGCGCCAGGAAGCCGAGGACGCCGGCGCGGTCGAGACGATCCTCATCCGCGACGGCAACGTCAAGGAAGCCTCGACCTGCAACGTCTTCCTGGTGAAGAACGGCGTAATCCTGATCCCCCCCAAGGACAACCTGATCCTGCACGGCATCACCTTCGACCTCGCACTCGAGCTGGCGCACGAGGCCGGGCTGCCGCTCGAGACGCGGGAGGTGAAGCGCGAGGAACTCTTCGATGCCGACGAGGTGTGGCTCTCGTCGTCGGCGCGCGAGGTGCTGCCGGTAACGACCGTCGACGAAAAACGCGTCGGGAACGGCAAGCCGGGGCCGGTTTACGCACGCATGTTCCTGCTGTTCCAGGACTACAAGGCGCGCGCACGCGCGCAGGCGCATGCCTGAGCGGGACGCCTCGACGCTGCTCGCCTTCCCGTGCGATTTCCCGATCAAAGTGATGGGGAAACGCCAGGCGGCCTTCGCGCAGACGATGGTGGACATCGTGAAGCGGCACGCGCCGGACTTCGACCCGGCGAGCCTCGAGATGCGCGCCAGCCGCGAAGCGACCTACCTTTCGCTCACGCTCACCATCCGCGCGACCTCGCGCGAGCAGCTCGACGAGCTCTATCGCGAGCTCTGCGACCATCCGATGGTCACGATGGTGCTTTGAGGCGAGGAGCGGGAAGCGTGAACGGCGAGCTCGCGGCGAGCGGCGGCAGCGACGCGCGAAGCGAGCCGGACGTTTCCGGTTTCGCCCTTCCGGAGTCGCCCGTGGTGCGCCGCATGGGCGTCATCGAGTACGCCGAGGCGTACGACGCGATGCGCGCGTTCACTGCACGACGCACCGGGGACACGCCTGACGAGCTCTGGCTTCTCGAGCACCCGCCCGTGTACACGCTGGGGCAAGCCGGCAAGCCGGAGCATCTGCTGCGCGACAACGGCATTCCGGTCGTGCGCGTCGATCGCGGGGGCCAGGTCACGTATCACGGGCCCGGGCAGGTGATCGCCTACGTCCTGCTCGATCTGCGGCGGCGCGGCCTCACCGTGAAGCGGGTCGTCTGGCTGCTCGAGCAGGCGACGCTCGATCTGCTCGCGGCGCATGGCGTGGCGGGCGCCCGGCGCGCCGGCGCGCCGGGCGTGTATGTCGAAGACGCGAAGGTCGCCGCGCTCGGCCTGCGCGTGCGCAGCGGCTGCACCTACCACGGCCTTGCGCTGAACGTGAACATGGACCTGGCGCCGTTCCGGGACATCAATCCCTGCGGCTACGAGGGGCTCGCGGTCACTCAACTCGTCGATCTCGGCGTCGCGCTCGCGCCAGACGCGGCTGCCACGGCGCTCGCAGATCGGCTGGCGGCGCGGCTCGAAGGCTGAGCCAGGGAGAACCGTAATGTCGGTGGTACTGGGGATCGGCTCGTCGCACGACGTCTCGGCGCCAATGCACTTCGGCCGCACCACGCGCCCCCAGCTCGTGCGCCGGGACCGCAATCCGCTCCGCTGGCGCGTGACCGACCGCTGCCGCCAGCTTTCCGGCATCCCGCTGGTGCTGAATACGAGCTTCAACGTGCACGAGGAGCCGATCGTGTGCCAGCCCAAGGAGGCGGCGCAGGCGCTGTTCGACAACCGCATCGATTGCCTCGCGATCGGTAGCTTCTGGGCCGACTACCAGCCGGGGAAAGCGTAAGCTACGAGTGCATGAGCAGCGCGGCTGACAGCAAGCAGAAGGGCGCGGCCAAGACGGCGCGCATCCCGATCAAGATCGTGCCGGCCGCACCGCTCCGGAAGCCGGAGTGGATCCGCGTAAGAGCGCCGGGCGCCGGCTCGCGCTTCCAGGACATCAAGCGCATCCTGCGCGACCATCGGCTGCACACGGTGTGCGAAGAGGCGTCGTGCCCGAACATCGGGGAGTGCTTCGGCAAGGGCACCGCGACCTTCATGATCATGGGCGACAAGTGCACCCGGCGCTGCCCGTTCTGCGACGTGGGTCACGGCCGGCCCGATCCTCTCGACCCCGAGGAGCCGGCCAACCTCGCGAAGACGATCGCCGCACTGCGGCTTTCCTACGTCGTGATCACCAGCGTCGACCGCGACGACCTACGCGACGGCGGCGCGCAGCACTTCGTGGACTGCATCCGCGTGGTCCGGGAACATTCGCCCGCGACCGCGATCGAAGTACTGGTGCCCGATTTCCGCGGACGGCTGGAGCGGGCGCTCGACGTGCTCGACGCCGCCCCCCCCGACGTGATGAACCACAACCTCGAAACGGTGCCGCGCCTGTACCGACAGGCCCGTCCCGGCTCGGACTACGCCCACTCGCTGCGGCTCCTCAAGGACTTCAAGGCGCGCCACCCGGCCGTCCCGACGAAGTCGGGGCTGATGGTCGGCCTGGGCGAGACGGATGAGGAGATCCTCGCGGTGATGCGCGACCTGCGCGCCCACGACGTGGACCTGCTCACGATCGGCCAGTATCTCGCGCCGTCGGCGCACCATCTGCCGGTCGCGCGGTATGCGCATCCGGACGTGTTCGCGATGTTCGAGCGCGAGGCGCAGGCAATGGGATTCAGCCACGCCGCGGTCGGTCCGATGGTCCGCTCGAGTTATCACGCAGACCAGCAGGCGCATCGGGCGGGCGTGATCTGAAGCCCGCGGCTGCGCGGCGGGTTCCGAAGGAGGCAGGCATGGCGGTGACTCACGGATTGCGGCGCGCGGTCGCGCTCGCCGCCGCGTTCTTCGGCTGCGCGTTCGGCGTCGCTGCGGCGGGGCCGGTCTCGGTCGATATGCCCGCCCCCGTACTCGATGTCCGGCTCATCAACGGCAAGGTCGTCAAGGCGCGGGACCTGCGCGGCAAGGTCGTCGTCACGATGATCTGGGCGACGTGGAGCCCGGCGGCGCGCATGCAGCTCGGCGAGCTCCAGCGGCTCCATTCGGGCAGCCGGGGCAAGGGGCTCGAGGTGCTCGCCCTCTCTATCGACGAGAGCATCGGCGAGGTGCGCGAGTTCTGGCGCGCGCGCGGGTACACGATGCCGGTGGCGATGCGCAGCGACGCGTTCTTCGACCACTACGGCCGCGTCTCCACCACACCGATGTACTACATCGTGGACCGCCAGGGCGTCCTGCGGCACCGCGTCGCGGGCACGCTCGGGTCGGAGGCGCTCGCGGCACTCCTCAAGCCCCTGCTCGCCGATGCGCCGCCGTCCGAGCGCGTCGCACGGCATTGATCGACACGGAAGGAACCAACCCATGCGGATCTCGATCGTCGCCCTCGGGCTCGTCGCCGGATTCGTCCTCGGCGCGCCGGCGAGCGCGCAGTCGCTCGCGAACCTGAGCAACCAGGACGCGGTCGCCGGCCTCAAGGACGCTTTGGTGCAGAGCTCGGCGAAGGCGGTCAGCCAGCTCGGGGGCGCCGACGGTTTCCTCGGCAACGCGAAGGTGAAGATCCCGCTGCCCGACTCGATCAAGCGCGTCGAGAGCGGGCTGAGGATGGTCGGCATGGGGAAGCAGGCGGACGAGCTCGTTGTCAGCATGAACCGCGCCGCGGAGATGGCGGTGAAGGAGGCGACGCCGGTCCTGACCGAGTCCATCAAGAAGATGAGCGTCCAGGACGCGAAGGGCATTCTCATGGGCGGCGACGACGCGGCGACCCAGTACTTCCGGCGCACGACCTCCGATCAGCTCACCCAGCGGTTCCTGCCGATCGTGAAGAAGATGACCGCGAAAGTGCAGCTCGCCGAGCAGTACAACAACCTTGCCGGACAGGCCGCGGGCTTCGGCCTGGTGAAGCAGGAAGACGCGAACATCGACAACTATGTGACGCGCAAGGCACTCGACGGCCTCTATCTCGTGATCGCGGAACAGGAGCGCGCGATCCGCAAGGACCCGGTCGGCGCGGCGACCGGCATGGCGAAGAAGGTCTTCGGGCTTCTCGGGAAGTAGCGCGCTCAGTGCGCCTCGTCCCAGTTCCGTCTCTCGCCGACGTCCACGACCAGCGGTACGCGCAGGCTCGCCACGCCTGACATCAGCTCGGGCAGCGCGCGCCGGTGCCGGCGAAGCTGGGATGCCGGCGTAGTCGGACTCCGAGGGGGCGATTGCCTGCATAATCCGCGCCGGGGATGTCCGAGATCGTCCTGGAGGAGGTGTCCAAGCACTACGGCGCGGTGCGCGCCGTGGACGGCGTCAGCCTTCACGCCGCGTCGGGGAAGTTCCTCGTGCTGCTCGGGCCTTCGGGCTGCGGTAAATCCACGGTGTTGCGCCTCATCGCGGGCCTGGAGGATGTGACCCGGGGCAGGATCCTCCTCGGCGGACGCGACGTCACGCGCCTCGACCCGGACAAGCGCCGCATCTCGATGGTGTTCCAGTCCTACGCGCTCTTCCCGCACCTCTCGGTGGCGGAGAACATCGTCTTCGGGCTGAAGGTGCGCCGCACGCCGCAGTCGGAGCGCGATGAGCGCCTGGCGCGCGTCGCCGGGCTGGTGGGCCTCACCGAGCAGCTCGCGCGCAAGCCCTCCCAGCTCTCGGGCGGCCAGCGCCAGCGCGTCGCGCTCGCCCGCGCCATCGTCGCCGAGAACCGGATCTGCCTGATGGACGAGCCGCTCTCCAATCTGGACGCGCAGCTGCGCCATGGCATGCGCGTCGAGATCCGCGCGCTGCAGCAGCGCCTCGGCATGACCGTCGTGTACGTCACCCACGACCAGGTCGAGGCGATGAGCATGGCGGACCGCGTGATCCTCATGCGCCAGGGGCGCATCGAGCAGGAAGGCTCGCCCGAGGACCTCTACGCGCGGCCCGCGACCGTGTTCGCTGCGCGCTTCATCGGCACGCCGCCGATGAACATCGTCGCCCTCGCCGACGGAGCGCAAGGGGCGGTGATCCGCGGCGCGCCCAGCGCGACGGTGCTCGCCGGCCGCGGCGCAGGGCGGATGCTCGGGGTGCGCCCCGAGCACATCAAGCTCGTGACGCAAGGCGGCGTGCCGGGCAGCGTGTCGAGTGCCGAGTACCACGGGGCGGATACCGTCCTCACGGTGCAGGTCGGCGAGGAGTCGCTGCTCGTGCGTACGCCGGGACGCCTCGAGCTCGGCGCGGGCGGCGCGGTGCGGCTGGGATGGCAGGCGGATGCGGTGCACGTGTTCGACGCCGCTGGCGGCGCGCGGGTTGATGCAGATCAAGCGCTGCCTCAGCCGGCGTAACTACGCTGCAATGCGAGTGGTTTAACGTGTTTTGCTCCAAGGGAGGAAGACCATGAGATCGCTGTTCGCTCTGCTGCTGGCAGCACTGCTCGCGGCCGCCGTTCCGGCGCACGCTGCGACCGAGATCACGTTCTACTACCCGATCGCGGTGGGCGGCCCGCTCACAAAGGTGATCGACGGCCTCGCCCGGGACTTCGAGAAGGAGCACCCGGGCATCAAGGTCAATCCGATCTACGCCGGCAATTACGACGACGCGCGCATCAAGGCGCTCGCGGCGCTGAAGGCGGGGCAGCCGGCGCAGATCTCGGTGCTGTACTCCATCGATCTGTACGAGCTGCTCGAGCAGGACGTGATCCTGCCCTGGGACGACATCGCCGCCACGGCCGACGACAGGGCGTGGCTCAAGGCTTTCTATCCCTCCCTGATGATGAACGGCATCTACAAGGGCAAGGTCTACGGCATCCCGTTCCAGCGCTCGACCATCGTCATGTACTGGAACAAGGACGCATTCAAGGAGGCCGGGCTCGACCCGGAGAAGGCGCCTGCCAACTGGAACGAGATGGCGCAGATGGCCGCCAAGCTCGTGAAGAAGGACGCGAGCGGCAACGTCCAGCGCTGGGGCGTGATGGTGCCCTCCACCGGTTATCCCTACTGGATGTTCCAGGCGTTCGCGCGCCAGAACGGCCATGACCTCATGAACCCGGAAGGCAATCGCACCAACTATGCGCACCCGGACGTGATCGCCGCGCTGCAGTACTGGCGCGACCTCGGCGCGAAGCACAAGGTGATGCCCGAGGGCACGGTCGAGTGGGGCACGCTGCGCCAGGCATTCACCGAAGGCAAGACCGCGATGATGTGGCACACCACGGGCAACCTCACCGCGGTGAAGGACACCGCCAAGTTCCCGTTCGGCGTGGCCATGCTGCCCGCCTCCAAGCAGCGCGGCTCGCCCACCGGCGGCGGCAACTTCTACATCTTCAAGAAGACCACACCCGAGGAGCGCAAGGCCTCGCTCGCGTTCGTGAAATGGATGACTACGCCCGAGCGCGCCGCCGACTGGAGCATCGCCACCGGCTACGTCGCCGTCCGGCCCGAGGCCTACGAGACGCCGAAGCTGAAGCAGTACGCGGCCGGCTTCCCGCAGGCGGTGGTCGCGCGCGACCAGTTCAAGTTCGCCACCGCCGAGCTCTCGACCTTCCAGACCGGCCGCGTGCGCAAGCTCCTCGACGACGCGATCCAGGCCTCCCTCACCGGCCAGAAAACGCCGGACGCGGCGCTGAAGGCGGCGCAGGCGGAAGCCGAGAGACTGCTGAAGCCCTACCGCTAGGGAATGTCTGGACAAAGGGGGATACCTCCCCCTTTGACCCCTGTGTCAGACGAAGCGCTGCTTCATTCTGCGAATGAATCAGAGCTTCCCCAGTGCAATGAAGCACGTCTACGGCTGGCTGCTGCTCACGCCGGCCGCGATCCTGCTCGTCGGGTTCACGCACTACCCGGCGGCGGCGACGCTGTTCGACAGCCTGTTCTCGACCGGGACGGTGGTGCGGCCGTCCCGGTTCGTCGGCCTGGACAATTACGCGGCGCTCACCGACGACCCGATATTCTGGCAGGTGCTCGGCAACAACTTCTGGTTCGCGCTTGGCACCATCCCCACCTCGATCGCGCTCGCCCTGCTGATGGCGCTGTGGGTGAACGATCGGCTGCCCGCGCGCGCGCTGGTGCGCATGGCGTACTTCACGCCGACGGTGCTGCCGATGATCGCGGTGGCGAACATCTGGCTGTTCTTCTACACGCCGCAGATCGGGCTGCTCGACCAGATCGGGGCCTTCTTCACCGTGCCCAGCCGCAACTGGCTCGGCGATCCGGACACCGCGCTCGCCTGCACGATGGCGATGGTGATCTGGAAGGAGGCCGGCTTCTTCATGATCTTCTACCTCGCCGCGCTGCAGTCGCTGCCCCCCGAGCTCGAGGAGGCGGCGAAGCTCGAGGGCGCCTCGCGCTGGTACTTCTTCCGGCGCGTGACCTTCCCGCTGCTCATGCCGACGACGCTGTTCGTCATGGTGAACGCGACCATCAACTCGTTCAAGCTGGTGGACCATCTCTTCATCCTAACCAAAGGCGGGCCGGACAACGCCTCGAGCCTGTTGCTGTACTACATCTACCAGGTGGCGTTCAGCTTCTTCGACACGGCCTATGCCTCCACGCTGACGGTGGTGCTGCTCGTGCTCCTCGCGGGGCTCGCGGTGGCGCAGTTCCAGCTGGTCGAAAAGCGGGTGCATTACCGGTGAGCGCCGCCGGCCGACGCGCCCCGCTCCTCGAGACCGCCGCGGCCTGGCTGCTCGCTCTGCTGTGGCTCTCGCCGCTGCTTTACGCCTTCTGGGCCGCGTTCCATCCGGCGGAGTACGCCACGCGTTTCGACCTGCTGGCGCCGCTCAGCGTGGGGAACTTCGCCAAAGCCTGGACCTACGCGCCGTTCGCGCGCCATTTCGTCAACACCGTGATGCTCGTGACGATGATCCTCTCGGCCCAGCTCGTGCTGTGCACGCTGGCGGGGTACGCGTTCGCGCGCTTCGACTTCGCGGGGCGCGACATCGCCTTCGGCTTCGTGCTGGTGCAGCTGCTCATCATGCCGGAGGTGCTGATCGTCGAGAACTATCGCATCATGAGCCGCCTGGGCCTGGTGGACACCATCCTCGGCATCGGGCTGCCATACATGGCGAGCGCCTTCGGCATCTTCCTCTTGCGCCAGACCTTCAAGACCGTGCCGCGCGAGCTGGAGGACGCGGCGCGTGTCGAGGGTTGCTCGTTCCTCGGCGTGCTGTGGCGCGTGTACGTGCCGCTCGCGCGGCCGACCTACCTCGCCTACGGGCTGGTGTCGGTGAGCTACCACTGGAACAACTTCCTCTGGCCGCTCATCATCACCAACACGGTGGAGACGAGGCCCCTCACCGTCGGTCTCGCGATCTTCGGCGCGCCCGAGTCGGGCGTGGACTGGGGGGTGATCAGCGCGGGCACGATCATGGCGGTCGCGCCCCTGCTGGTGGCGTTCCTGCTGTTCCAGCGGCAGTTCATGCAATCGTTCATGCAGGCGGGGATCAAGTGACGGCGATTCTCAGCTGGAACATCCAGTGCGGCCTGGGCTGCGACGGCGTCCACGATCTCGCGCGCATCGCGCGCGTGGCGCGGACGATAGGCGAAGCCGACGTGCTGTGCTTCCAGGAGGTGACGCGCAATGACGCGGCGCTCGCCGGGGGCGCCGACCAGGCCGCCGCGCTCGAGGCGCTTTTTCCAGGCTACCAGGCATTTTTCGGCGCCGGCCTGGACCGCAGCGGCGGGACCAACGGCGCTCGGCGCCAGTTCGGCAACCTGATCCTTTCGCGCCTGCCGGTGCTGCAGGTCTTCCGGCACCTGCTGCCGCACCCGGCCGAGGGCGGGATCAAGCACATGCAGCGCCAGGCGATCGAGGTGGTGGTCGAGACGCGCGGTGGGCCGCTACGCGTCGTGACCACGCATCTCGAGTACTTTTCCGCCGGGCATCGCAACGCCCAGATCGAGCACCTGCGCGCGCTGCAGGCCGAGGCCGCCGAAAACGAGGCGCGGCCTTCCAGGCCCGACTCGAGCCCCTACGACCCAATCCCGCGTCCAGGGTCGCTCGTCCTGTGCGGCGACCTCAATCTGCTGCCCGGCGACGCGCAGTACCACCAGCTCTTCCGGCCCCCGCTCATCGATGCCTGGCGCCACGTGCGCGGGGGCGAGCCCCATCCGCCTACCACCGGCCTGTTCGACCGCAGGCAATGGCCGATGGGCGGGCACTGCAGGGATTACTTCGCGGTGACGGCGGACGTGGCGCGGCGCGCCGCAGCGATCGAGGCCGATCTCGCCACCGATGCCTCGGACCACCAGCCCGTAAGGCTCGAGCTGCGCGAGCAGGCGTAGCTAGGATCCGGTCGACGCGGCAACCGGGATGGCGCAGAAGGCGTTCGGGCTGCTGGCGAAGTAGCGCCCTCAGTGCGCCTCGTCCCAATTCCGTCCCACGCCGACGTCGACAACGAGCGGCACGCGCAGGCTCGCCACGCCTGACATCAGGTCCGGCAACTCGCGCTTCACGCTCTTCAGCTCGGGTTCCGGCACTTCGAGCACGAGCTCGTCGTGCACCTGCATGACGAGCTTCGTGCCCAGGCCTTCGTCATCGATCCACTTCTGCACCGCGATCATCGCGAGCTTGATGAGGTCCGCAGCGGTACCCTGCATCGGCGCATTGATCGCGGCGCGCTCCGCGCCGGCGCGGCGGCCCTGATTGCCCGCGCGGATCTCGGGCAGCCACAGACGGCGGCCGAACACCGTTTCGACGTAGCCCTGCTCGCGTGCGGCCTGGCGCGTGGCCTCCATGTAGCGCGCCACGCCCGGATAGCGCGCGAAATAGCTGTCGATGTAGGCCTGTGCGGTCGCGCGCTCGAGCCCCAGCTGCTGCGCGAGACCGAAGGCGCTCATGCCGTAGATCAGCCCGAAGTTGATCGTCTTCGCGTAGCGGCGCTCCTCGGCGCTCACCTCGCGCGGCTCGCGTCCGAAGACCTCGGCGGCCGTAGCACGATGGATGTCGTCGCCGCGCGCGAATGCGGCGAGCAGGCCCTCGTCGCCGGAGATGTGCGCCATGATCCGCAGCTCGACCTGCGAGTAATCGGCCGACACGATGGCGTGCCCGGTCGGCGCGACGAACGCCTCGCGGATGCGCCGGCCCTCCGCGGTCCGGACCGGGATGTTCTGCAGGTTCGGGTCGTTGGACGCCAGCCTGCCGGTGACCGCCGTCGCCTGCCCGTAGTTCGTGTGCACGCGGCCGGTCCTCGAGTTGACCATGCGCGGCAGCTTGTCGGTGTAGGTCGACTTGAGCTTCGAGACCGTGCGGTACTCGAGCAGCGTCTTCGGCAGCGGGTAGTCGAGCGCGAGCTTCTCGAGCACTTCCTCGTCGGTGGAGGGCGCGCCGGTAGCAGTTTTCTTTACCACCGGGAGCTGCAGCCGCTCGAAGAAGATCTCCCCGATCTGCTTCGGCGAGTTGAGGTTGAACGGCTGGCCGGCCTCCGCATAGGCCTTCTGCTCGAGTTCGAGCATCTTCTGGCCGAGCTCGTGGCCCTGGCGCTCGAGGAGCGCCGCGTCGACCAGCACGCCGTTGCGCTCCATCCGGAACAGCACCTCGCGCACCGGCATCTCAATCGACTCGTACACGAACCTGAGCTTCGCGTCGCCCGCCAAGCGCGGATAGAGGGTCCGATGCAGGCGCAGCGTGATGTCGGCGTCCTCCGCCGAATACTCGGTCGCGCGCTCGACGCTCACCTCCTCGAAGCCGATGCGCTGCGCGCCCTTGCCGGTCACCTCGTCGTAGGTGATCGTCTTGACGCCCAGATGGCGCTCGGCCAAAGTGTCCATGTCGTGGCGTGCGTTGCTCTCGAGCACATAGGACTGAAGCAGCGTGTCGTGCGCGACGCCCGCCAGCTTCACACCGTGATTCGCAAGCACGTGCTGGTCGTACTTCAGGTTCTGCCCGATCTTGGGCTTCGCCGGGTCCTCGAGCCACGGCCGCAGCAGCTCGATCGCCCGCGCCGCGCCGATCTGCTCCGGCGCCCCGGGATAGCGATGCGCGATGGCGAGGTACGCGGCGTGCCCCGGCTCGACGGAGAAGGAGACCCCGACGAGCTCCGCGGCGAGCGGATCGAGCGACGTGGTCTCGGTGTCGACGCACGCCTCCGGCGCCCCGGCGATGCGCTCGAGCCAGCGCGCGAGGTCCGCCTCGGTCAGCAGCATCTCGTAGTGACGCGGCGCATCCGCCGCCGGTGCCTGCGGCGCGGGCGCGATCGCGGGAGGATCGGCGCGGTCGGCGCCTTCCAATTCCCGCAGCCAGGTCTTGAACCCGAAGCGGGCGAACAGTGCCTTCAGCCGCTCCGGGTCGCGCGCACGCGGCGCAAGGTCGCCCGCTCTGAAGGCAAGCGGCACGTCGCACTTCACCGTCGCCAGCGCACGCCCCTTCGGCAGCCAGTCGCGGCTCTTGCGCAGGTTCTCCCCGGCGACACCCTTGATTGCCTCCGCGTTCGCCAGCACGCCGTCGAGCGAGCCGTACTCGCCGATCCACTTCGCCGCGGTCTTGGGCCCGACCTTGTCGACGCCCGGAATGTTGTCCACCGCATCGCCGACGAGCGCGAGATAGTCGACGATCTTCTCGGGCGGCACGCCGAACTTCGCGCTCACGCCGGCGACGTCGAGCTTCTCGTTCGACATGGTGTTGATGAGCGTCACGTGCGCGTCGACGAGCTGGGCCAGGTCCTTGTCGCCGGTCGACACCACCGTGCGGAGGCCCGCGCCCGAGGCCTCGCGCGCGAGGGTGCCGATCACATCGTCGGCCTCCACGCCCTCGACGACGAGTAGCGGCCAGCCCATGGCGCGGATCGCCTCCATGAGCGGCTCGATCTGCGCCGCGAGATCGTCGGGCATCGGCGGGCGGTGCGCCTTGTACTCCGGATACACTTCGTCGCGGAAGGTCTTGCCCTTCGCGTCGAACACGCAGCCGAGGAAATCTGCCTTGTAGTCGGCAACGAGCCGCTTTAGCATGTTCAACACGCCGTAAATCGCCCCGGTCGGCTCGCCCGCGGGACTCCTGAGGTCCGGCAGCGCGTGGAACGCGCGGTAGAGATAGGACGAGCCGTCAACCAGAACCAGCAGCTTCGAATTGCTACCCTCTGATTCGGGGGATATACAAGGGGGTCCGAGGAAGGGTTGGGACCCTTCCGTTCCCCACCTGGCCCCCTTGTTCAACGAAGACTCTTCAGCCATGGATGACAGTGTGAAGAAGGATCGGCCCGACAAGCTGCCGAAGCTCGTGGCCGCGGGGCACGACACGCGCGCGTACAGCGCGCGGGAGGCGTGGCAGCTGCTGGCGATTATGTCAGAGTTCGTCGAGGCCACCGAGCGGCTGAACCAGGTGCGCCCTGCGGTGTCGATCTTCGGCAGCGCGCGCACGCCCCAGGATCACCCCTACTTCACGCTGGCCGAGCGCACGTCGCGCCTGCTGTCGGACGCCGGCTTCACGGTGATCTCGGGCGGCGGACCGGGCATCATGGAGGCGGCGAACCGCGGCGCATTCTTCGGCAGCTCGCCCGCCGTCGGCCTCAACATCGAGCTGCCGCGCGAGCAGTTCGGCAATACCTACCAGGACATCAGCCTCTCGTTCCGCCACTTCTTCGCGCGCAAGGTGACGTTCGTGCGGTTCGCGACCGCCTACGTGGTGATGCCGGGCGGTTTCGGCACGCTCGACGAGCTCACCGAGGCGCTCACGCTCGTGCAGACCGGCAAGACGCGCAAGATGCCCATCATCCTCGTCCACGAGCCGTTCTGGCGCGGGCTGCTCGGCTGGTTCCGCGAGCGGCTAGTGAGCGAAGGTATGATCGACGCCGACGACATGGATCTCGTGCAGGTCCACAACGAGCCAGAGCAGGTCGTCGAGACCATCTTCCGCCATTACGAAAATCGCGCCTTCATCCCCTCGCCCGCCGAACGCGAGACGTTCCTCAACCTCTAGGCCGGCGACCGCCGGATCGGATCTGCTAGACTTGAATCGGATTCGCGGATATTCCTTCATGCGCCGCCTGCTTGCCGCCGCCGTTCTCGCCGTCGCCCTTCCGGCCGCTGCCCAGCAGGTCGCCCCGCCCCCGCAGCTGGAGCCGCTTCCCGAGGCACCGGCCGAGGTGAGCCTCGATCCGGCGGAGCAGGCGGCGGAGATGGGCATCACCATCCAGCCGGGCGAAAAGGTCGAGCGCCACACGATCGACGGCCAGCAGTATCTGATCGTGACCACGCAGTGGGGCACGCAATATCACCTCATCGAGGCGCGGCCCGGCGAATTCCCGTTCGCCGGCTGGCAGCCGGGCGACTCCGGCATGCGCGTCCCGATGTGGAGGTTGCTCGAGTGGTGAACAGGGCCGCGCTTGGCCCGCACGGTCGCGCGCAGGCTCGTGGCGCATGTCGGTCTACACCAAGGTCACGCCGAGTCAGCTCGCCGACTGGCTGAAGCGCTACTCGGTCGGCACTCTCACCGAGCTGAGGGGCATCGACGCCGGGATCGAGAACACCAACTACTTTGTCACGACCACTCACGGCCGTTACGTCCTCACGCTGTTCGAGCGGCTGCCCGAACGGAGCCTGCCCTTCTACCTCGGGCTGATGGCGCACCTCGCCCGCCAGGGCATCCCCTGCCCGGCGCCGATTCTCGATCACTCGAGCGGTCTCTACTCGATCCTCAACGGGAAGCCGGCGGCGCTGGTCACGCGCCTGGCCGGCGCGCCGGTGCTGTCGCCTGAACCCGCGCACTGTGCGGCGGTGGGCGCGGTCCTGGCCGACATGCACGTCGCCGGGCAGTCGTTCCCCGCCACCCTCGAGAACCCACGCGGGCCGAAGTGGTGGCGCGAGACCGCGCCCCTGGTCGGCCCGTTTCTCGACACAACGCGGCGTCAGCTGCTCGACGCGGAGCTCGCGTTTCAGTCGCGCTATCGGTTCCAGGACCTGCCGCGCGGCCCGATCCACGCCGACCTCTTCCGCGACAACGTGCTCTGGGACGACGAGCGCATCGGCGGCCTGGTCGATTTCTACTTCGCGGGGGTAGACGCGTGGCTCTTCGACGTGGCGGTGACGCTGAACGACTGGTGCACGCATCCCGACGGCGAGATCGACGGCAGACGCGCCATCGCGCTGCTCGGGGCATACCACGCGGCGCGTCCGTTCACTGCGATCGAGCGCGGCGCCTGGCCGGCCATGCTGCGCGCGGCGAGTTTGCGCTTCTGGCTCTCGCGGCTGCACGACTTTCACCTGCCCCGCCCCGGCGAGCTCGTCCACGCGCACGATCCCGAGCACTTCCGCCGCATTCTCGAGCTGCGCATCCGCGATGCGCACGTCCTGCCCTGGATCGCGTGAGGCGCGCGGCACGATGCTCGTCGTCCCCGCTTCCAACGGCTGGCTCTGGCTGAAGCGCGGTTTCGGCTTCTTCGGCCGCGCGCCGCTCACCTGGGTCCTCGTCGCCGTGTCCTATTGGGTGCTCGTCAGCGTGGTAGGGGTGCTGCCGTACGTCGGACTTGTCGCGGTGATGGTGGCGACGCCCGCTTTTGCGGTGAGCTTCATGGCGATGTGCCGCGAGCTCGAACGCGGGCGGCCGCTCGAGCTGCCGTTGCTGTTCGCGGGCTTCCGACGCAACCTGAAATCGCTCGCGGCGCTGGGCGGCATCTATTTCCTCGCGATCCTCGGAATTCTCGTCGCGAGCCAGCTGTTCGACGACGGACTGCTGCTGCGCTGGATGCTGCTCGGCAAGTCGGTGCCGCGGGACGAGGAGAGCGGCGACCTGCTCGTGGTCTCGGCGATCGCCGCGTTCGCCCTGTTCGTGCCGGTGATCATGGCGTTCTGGTTCGCGCCGGTGCTCGTGGCATGGCACGGCATGTCCGCCGCGAAGGCGCTGTTCTTCAGCTTTTTCGCCAGCCTGCAGAACTGGCGAGCCTTCATCGTGTACGGCATTGCGGTCTCGATCGTCGCCGGTCTCGTGCCCGGCATCGCCTTCTCGGTGCTCGCGGTCGCGATGCGCGGCGCGCAGGGCGCAGCGGGCATCCTGTCGACGCTCGCGCTCGTGGTGGTGGTCATCCTGCTGCCGACGCTCTACGCGAGCTTCTACGCGAGCTATCGCGACGTCTTCGCCGACCAGACGGCCGAGTAAGTGGCGGGGCGCCTGCGGCGCCCGCCATGTTGCAGTGCGAGCGTAAAATCCAACGCATGCTCATGCAGGCGACGGCGCCCGCGGTCGAGACGGATCCAGGTCCCGCGCGGTTGCGCGAGATCCCGTACAACTACACGTCCTTCTCCGATCGCGAGATCGTCATCCGGCTGCTCGGAGAGGAGGCGTGGACGGCGCTGCTCGGCCTACGCGGCGAGCGGCGCACCGGACGCTCCGCACGGATGCTCTATGAAGTCCTCGGCGACATCTGGGTCGTCCAGCGCAACCCGTATCTCCAGGACGACCTGATCGACAACCCGCGTCGGCGCGCCGCCCTGATCGAGGCGCTCCATCACCGCCTGCGCGAAATCGAGAAGCGGCGGACGGGCTACGCCGGAGGTTCTGGCCAGGAGCCGGACGCCTCCGCGCGCGCACAGTTCGAGGCGCGCGATGCGAAAGTTGCCTTCCTGCTCGCGCGGGCAGGCGCGGCGGTCGCAGACTTCG
>Ga0105107_10000537_pt1 | contig 24224 bp, 22 predicted proteins | sample PPLLaktember2015_6_FD_79335 | JGI IMG/M metagenome (GOLD analysis project Ga0105107, IMG submission 79335) | Freshwater sediment microbial communities from Prairie Pothole Lake near Jamestown, North Dakota, USA - PPLs Lake P8 Core (1) Depth... | ecosystem: Environmental > Aquatic > Freshwater >... | reverse complement strand
GTCGACATTCACCGGGCGAAATCCCAGATGCTCGATCGCATGCCCGGCGCTTGGTACCGCTTCGCCTTTCTGCACGAGAACCCACACGCCGCCGTAGTTGATCCCGTCGAACCGGTCCTTCAGCTTCCCGAGGGTTCCGCCGAAGCTGGCTGCGTACCATGCCAGCGCAGCGCCGGGGTCTGGCGCACGGAGATGAATGTGATGCAGCCCGAGCTTGGCCGCATCCTGCACGACTTCGATGCGCACGCCCCACGGGTCTTCGACGAACGCCAGCTTGAAGAGGCCGGCAACCTCTCGGGCCGGCAGCGTCACCTTGGCGCCGTCGGCCTCGAGCGCCTTCATGGTGGCGTCGAGATCGGCGACCGAGAAGCCCAGGTGATCGATGGCGCTGCCGGCGCTCGGCTTCGCGCCTTCGTTTCGCTGAAAGAGGATCCGGGTTTCGCCGAACATCAATCGCTCGGCTCCCTCAGCCATCGGCTGCCCGCCGAAGTGTTTCTTGTACCACTCCACCGCGCTGGCTTGATTGGGAACGGCCAGGTGGACGTGATCGACCATCTCGCTGAATTCGGTCTGGGCGACGGCGTGCGACGCCGACACCAACACCACGACTGCGCAGAACGTCATCGCGCGCTGTATGATTCGCATGGCACCTCCTGAGCGAAACATTGTGACATCCCGTCTTCGCCTTTTCGTCGTTCTCGGCATCCTGACGCTCGCCACTTCGCCGGTCGCGGCCGATGAAGGCTGGATCGTCGAGCGCATGCGGGTGGACATCGAGGTCCGGCCTGACGGCTCACTTCAGTTCAACGAACAGGTCGACGTCGATTTCCGGCAACTCGAGCGCCACGGCATCTTTCGCGACCTTCGCTATCGGCTCGCATACGACGCGTCGAACGTCCGGCAGTATGGCATCGAGCTGGGACGCGTCACGAACGGCGGCGCCCCGACATCCGTCGAGACCACGCGCGAGGGGTCCCTCGTTCGCTACAGAATTGGCGACCCCGACCGAACCATCAGCGGCCGCACATCGTACCAGATCGGCTATGCGGTCGCGAATGCGTTCAACGGCTTTTCGGATCATGACGAGCTCTATTGGAACGTCACGGGCACCTGGCCCGTGCCGATTGCGGCAACCTCGGTCGTCGTGCGGCTTCCGGAAGACGGCGTGCAGCGGGCGGCCTGTTTCCAGGGCCCGGCCGGCTCGACCGAACCCTGCAGCGCGCGGTTTACGCCGCGAGAGGCGGTATTCGGGGCGACCCGGCCGCTCCACGAAGGCGAGCAGATGACGATTGTCGTCGGCATGCGGCGCGGCATTGTGCCCGAGCCGCGTCCAGACCTGCTGCCGAATCCGCTTTTTGGCAGCACGCTGTTCGATCGAACGCCGGGCCTGCTGGCGTCCTCCACGTTGATGCTTGTCGGCCTGCTCGGCGGATTAGGCACGTTGTGGTGGCGGGAAGGCCGCGACCGCCGGTATGTGTCGCAGTACTACCTGACGCAATCGACCGAGGAAGAAACGTTGCCGGTGTTCGCATCCGAGACGGCGGGCGTCGAGTTCGAGCCACCCGAGAAGCTTCGTCCTGCTCAAATGGGCGTGTTGCTGGACGAGCGCGCCGACATTCGGGACCTGACCGCCACCATCGTCGACCTGGCGGTGCGAGGGTATCTCCGGATCACGGAGCTCCCAAAGGAGGGCTGGTTCGGATCTCAGGACTGGCGCCTCGACCAACTGAAAGAAGCCGACGACACGCTGCTCGCGTACGAGAGGAAGGTGCTCGAAGGTCTATTCGCCGGCGCTTCTGCGACAGAGCACTCTGTCATCGCATCGCGCAACCTGTCGTCGCTGAAGAAGAAGTTCTACACGCACCTCGAAGGCATAAGAAAGGCGCTCTATGCCGATGCCGTCAAGCACCGATGGTTCGTCCGCAACCCCGATTCGGTCCGCAAGGCGTACTTCATCGCGGGAGCGGCGACGGCCGGGATCAGCGTCTGGCTGACGATGGTGCTCGGACGGGCCTGGGGCGCGGGCCTCATCGGACTGCCAATCGGGCTGGCGGGGATCCTCCTGATGGTGTTTTCCGGAGCGATGCCGCGGCGGACGGCGGCGGGGCGGGACATGATGCGCCGAAGCCTCGGCTTCGCGAAGTACATCAAGACCGCCGAAACGCGACAGCACGAATTCGCGGAACGCGCCAACATCTTCGCCGAATACCTCCCCTTCGCGATCGTGTTCAAGTGCGTCGATCGATGGGCGCGCACGTTCCGCGACATCACGATTCCGCCGTCGGCCAGTGGGTGGTACGTGGGACAGGGGCAGGGGCAGTTCAACGCCTCGACGTTTTCTTCAAACCTCAACTCGTTTTCATCCACGGTCTCGAGTGCGATCACGAGCACGCCCGGCGGTTCGGGCCGCAGTGGTTTCAGCGGCGGGTCGTCAGGTGGTGGAGGCGGCGGTGGAGGAGGAGGGAGCTGGTGACCTACTTCATCGTCGTTGCCGTGGCGATGGCCGTCCTGGCCATCATCATCTACAACGGGCTCGTGAGGGCGCGCCTCAGGGTGCGGGAGGGGTGGAGCGCCGTCGACGTGCAGCTCCAGCGACGGACATCCTTGATCCCCAATCTCGTCGAGACCGTAAAGGGCTATGCGGCCTACGAGCGCGACACCATTACGCGAGTCGTTCAGTCACGGGCGGCCTTGACGTCAGCCGAGGGCCCGCGTGAGGCCGCCGCGGCGAATGCCGAGCTGACCGCCGCACTCGGCACGTTGTTCGCGCTGTCGGAAGCGTACCCGGACCTGAAGGCGAACCAAAGCTATCTACTGCTCCAGCACGATCTGCGCGACACCGAGAACAAGATTGCGTTCGCCCGCAATTACTACAACGGGGCGGTCGAGGAGTACAACACCAGGGTTCAGAGCGTGCCAGGCGTGCTCGTCGCGCGGCCGTTCCGATTCGACGCGGCCGAGTTCTTCACGGCCGACGAAGCCGCCAGGGCCGTTGTCGAGGTTGATGTCAGGACCACTTCGGAGCCTCCGTCACGAAACCCCGCTCGATGAGCGACGGCACGTGACATCGAAAGCTCCATAAGGGGCGGAACAACTGGAGGCATGATGAACATCAGACTCGTGGCTGCCTTCCTCGTCCTCGGCACGCTTTCCGTTCAAGCGCAGGACACGTACCAACGCGGCGACCTCGTGCGGCTGCGGACGGATGACGGCAGCATTGTGACGCCGACAGTCATCGCGGTGGCAGGAGATCGGCTGCGTCTCGACGACAGCGGTCTGTTCGTCAACGATGTGCGGGTGGCGGTGCCGCCGGAGTTTTTAGAGACGGTGAAAGCTGGTTGGCAGCAGACCGTGCCCGCCGCGCACTATTTTGTGATGCAGGACGCGAAGGCGCCCCGGTCGGTGACGCGCTTCTGGGGGCTGGTTCCTGCGGAACGCATTCTGGGGCGAGCCGTTCCGGTAGAGTTGCATCCTCGCGAACACAGGCCGTCTCTACTAGAGGCCCTCGTCCAGCGCGACATGCGCATCGCGGCAAGGCGATCAGCTCTCGACGACCGGCTTCGGCGGGAGAGGTAGCGCCGCGATCTCGGCGATGGCCGGCGCGGGAGTGGCTGCTTTCAGACTTTCGAGTTGCTCCTGCAGTTGCGCGATGCGGCGAGCGTGCACCTCGAGCTCCGCTCGACTGCGCTGTAGCTGCAGCTCGACGCTGCCAAGCCGCACCACCAGCTCCGCGTACTCGCGCCGGGAGACGCCTGTGCGGGGTGAAGCGCCGTCCAGCCGCGTTGAACGGCGTCTGGACGCTGGACGATTGATTTTTCTGGCCACGGGTTGACCTGCCTGGCTCGGAGATGTCGTGCGTCAATGCACGAATGGCACAATCCGGCGTACCCTTCCGGAGCACCAAGCAAGATTGATGCTGGCACGAATTGTCGCATGTGGAACGCCGCGCGGGCGTCAAGTGCGAGGGATGCGCAGCTGCACCAGACGCTCGAGCACGCTGTCTGCCAGCAGCATGGCCACTTGAAGAGACTTGTCTGCGAGGACATCGCCAGATCGTGTCGTCATGATGGCGACCGAGTAGTCCTCACGATGTGCAAGCACAAGGGTGTCGAGCGAGTTCGGGCGGATGGCGAATGCCTGATCAGCGAAATCGTCGAGATAGATACCGCTATCGCTTTTCCTCGATTGGAACGTGACGCTGCTGATCAACCCTACGCTGACGATGATGCCCTCGGCGCCCACATACATGCAGGACATTCCGTCCATGATTGATCCTGCGTTGCGCGGAGGCTCATTGAGAGGCCCGATTGCGGACTCGACGATCCGAATCTCGAGCAAATCGCACGGCGAGATGGCCGGAGTACTCCAGGAGGGAGTCCCTTGCACGACTGGGCGAGGAACGCCGGCCGTGGAATGCAACTCCGCCGGTGGGCCGGTGTGGCACGCCGAGATAGCGAACCCACAGAACAGCAGCGGAAGGCCCCGTCGACGCCCGGTCATGATGCTTTGCGCGTCAGCACCAGGAGATCGAGCCGCAGGGCGTCCCTGGTTTCCATCACGACAATCCGATCGTCGCCCCACCAGCTCGGGTACATGTTGAAGTTGATCTCGCGGGGGCCAAAGGACGTCGTCAACCACGGTCGGTTCGCCGGCCAATCCCTCCAACTCGGCATGGCCTCGGTCGCATAGAACACGATTCGATCAGCCTCGGCCGGATCGTCGGTCACGTTCGCGAATGTGCCATGGGACGTCAACTGAAGACGCACGCGCGACGACAGAAAATACACGGTGTGGGAATGGCTTCTGATGTACGCCGCGGCCTCGTCGATAAACCGATCCGTTCGACGCTGCGCAATCGTTTCCGCTGAATACACGAGCCAGGTGCCGTTGAGGGCCAGGCCGGACACGACAAGGAGCGCGAAAGCCGCGCGCGCCGGTGCTCGCTCGGCCCGTGCCCAGATCACGGCCGCCCCGCGTGCCGCCGCCACTCCAAAAAATGGGATCACAACGAGCAGGTTCCTGGCAATCATCACCTTCTGCATCGAGAAATACAGGAGATACACGACCGGAAAGCTGAGGAAGAGAGCGGCGGCGCGGGTGGATTCGCGGATCATCGCCCAGCATCCAATCACGGCCAGGACAAAAACGCCGATTGCGACGGCCGGATACGGCGAAAATACAACCGCGCTCAGGTAGATGAAGATTCGCCGCGCATGCGGGAGCCCCGGCGATATTGTGTAGCCGCCATGGCCGGTGGCGTAGTGATTCAACTCGAACATTACACCCGACAGAAAGTCAGAGGTGTCCGCCAGCACTGCTGGAGTGCTAATCAGGAACGCAGTCGCAAAGACAACGCTAGCCTTGATCATCAGAAACAAACGGTCGGCTGACGAGCGGCGCCTGTACGGAATCAACAGCGCTCCGAGAAGCACAGGTACGATCAGCAGCCCGCCGGGGAATTTGGCGCCCATCCCGAGACCGGCGCTGATGGCAGAGAGCAGGAGCCACGGCGATGGACGTTGCGTAATCTGGGCGGTCATGCAGAACAATGCCGTCAGGGCTCCGAACTGCATCAATGTGCCGTCGGTAGCGACCCATCTGGCGTGATACGCAACTTCCCATGAAGACGCGACAAAAGAGCTCGCCAGGAACGCTTCGCCGTGCGAGCGCCTCCATTTCCAGATCAGCCCATAGACCCAGATGATGCTCAACGAAGTCAAGATCAGATAGATGCTCCGCAGTCGGAGCAAATATGAGTGACGATCGATTGTCTCGAGAAGCGTCTTGCTGACCGGCCGCGGCGTACGGATTGTTGCGTCGACCGCCTCAGGCAGCAAGGCCAGGGCATTGACCCAGTAGTTGAAGGACGGGTAACCGTAGTGCTCCGGCAGGGGGACGCCGTTCTGAACCATGGTCCTGACCGGTCGGATCTGGAAATACCGCTCGTCCCAGTGAGTGCCGAAATCGAGTCCCCACAGGCCGGTCGCGACGAAAAGCAGGACCGGCAACATCAGGGACACGTGACGCAGTCCAGCGCCGACTCGGGAGGCGGACAAAGTGCCGGAAAACATTGCGCCGCGAAATGCTAGCAGGCAACGTCGGAGTGGACCGTACGCTACACAACAGATCAGCCTGATGTGCGAGCATCAGGATCAAACATCGATTCTCAGCCGCGAATAATCTGCAGGACCTCGTCGCGCTTCGCTTCCATCTGCGCCGGCGTCGTCCCTTCGAGGTTCAGCCTGAGCAACGGTTCGGTATTCGACGCGCGCACGTTGAAATGCCAGTCGGGATACTCGACGGAGATGCCGTCGAGCTTCGAGATCCTGGCGTCCTTGTATCGCGCCTCGATCGCGGCCATCTTCGCGGCCATGGCATCCATGGTCGCAATCTTCGTGTTGATCTCGCCGGAGATGAAGTACTTGGCGCGCAGCGGCGCGAGCATCTGCTTGAGCGACTGGTTCTTCTTCGACATCAGCTCGAGCATCAGCAGCGCGGGAATGAATCCGTTGTCGCAGTAGAAGTTCTCGCGGAAGTAGTAGTGGCCGGTCACCTCGCCTCCGAACACGGCGTTGAGCTCGCGCATGCGGCCCTTGAAAAATGCGTGACCGACGCGGTTCATCACTGCCTTGCCGCCATACTTCGCCGCGATGTCCCGTACGGCGTAGCTTGCGCGAAGATCATAGACGACGGTCGCACCGGGCTCCTTCAGCATGAACGCTTCCGCGAGCAGCGCCGTCACGAAGTCGCCGGACACGAACTCGCCGTCCTCGTCGATGAAGAAGCAGCGGTCGGCGTCGCCATCCCACGCGATGCCAATCTCCGCGCGGTCGGCTTTGACGCGGGCGACGATGTCGCGCCGGTTCTCCTCGATGAGCGGATTGGCTTCGTGAGTGGGGAAGGTGCCGTCCACATCGAAGCAGAGCGCGTCCACTTTGCACGGCAGGGCCTTGAAGATCGGTGGCGCGACCAGACCCGCCATGCCGCACCCGGCGTCGAGCACGACCTGGTACGGTTTGATGATGGCCGGATCGATGAAGCCGAGCACGTGCGTCACATAGCCGTCGAGCGCCGATCGCGGCGTGTATGCGCCGGGCGTCGGGGCAGGCGCGGGAATCCGGCCGGCCGCGAGCATGTCGCGGATGTCCGAGATGCCGGCGTCGCCGCTGAGGGGCACATTGCCGCGGCCGACCATTTTGCAGCCGTTGTACTGCTTCGGATTGTGCGATGCGGTGATCTGCGCGCCGCCATCGAGGTTGTCGGTCCCGACGGCGTAATAGATCATGTCGGTGGCGATCATCCCGTAATCGATCACGTCGGCGCCCTGCTCGCGCGCACCGGCAATGAAGGCGGCGGCCAGGCTCGGCGACGACACGCGCATGTCGCGCCCGACCCCGATGCGTTTCGCCTTCAGATAGGCGACGAAGGCGCGCCCAATCTGATGGAAGGTCGGCTCGTCGAGCTCGGTCGGATAAATCCCTCGAACGTCATACGCTTTGAAAATGGCTGGGTTCATAGACGGCTGTATTCCGCAATGTGAGTGTTGTCGCCGAAAACGCCGCCTCTGAGACAGGCATTCCGTCCTATGTCTCCAGATCGGCCGACGATGGTATCGACCAGGTGCGCCTCGCGGCCAATTCGCGACTCGGGCCAGACAATCGCGCCCGCGACGTTGGCGTCTTCTTCGACCTGGCAGCTTCTGCCGAGAACGGTGTACGGGCCGAGCCGTGCGCCCGCCTTGACGACGCATCTTTCGTCCACGAAGAGGGGACCTTCAAGGCGCGCGCTGGCATCCACGCGCGCGTCGGGCGATATCCAGACGAGGCCCTGCGCGCCGTTGAACGGCGGCATCGAGTAGCGTCCGTCCATGATGTCGCGATGGACCTGCATGTATTTCTCGGGCGTGCCGATGTCGATCCAGTAGTCGCGATAGATCGACGCCAGAAACGTCTCGCCGCGTTCGATGAACGAGGGAAAGAAGCTGCGCTCGATGGACCAGGCCACGTGTTCCGGAATCCGATCGAACGTGGCGGGCTCGAGCACGTAGATGCCCGCGTTGATGGTGTTGCAGGTGATCTCGTCGAGCGCCGGCTTTTCGAGAAACCGGAGGATGTTGCTGTCGGTATCGGTCTCCACCAGGCCGTAGGCGGTCGGGTTGTCGACCGGCGTCAGCACGATCGTCGCGCGCGCGCGCCGGCTGCGGTGGAAGTCGATGAGGCTGCGCAGATCGACCTGCGTCAGCACGTCGCCGTTGAACACGACGATCGTGTCGTCCACGCCGCGCGCCGCATAGCGCACCGCGCCCGCCGTACCGAGCGGCGTCGGCTCGACGACATACCGGAGTCTGATGCCCGCCTCCCGTCCGTCGCCGAACACCTCTTCGATGCGGCGGGGTTGATAATTGAGGCTGAGGATGACCTCGTCTATCTCCGGCACCTGCTTGATGAGATCGAGTTGATAGTGCAGAAAAGGGCGGTTGAAGATCGGAACGATCGATTTGGGAGCGTGGATGGTGAGAGGGCGGAGCCGCGTGCCCTGGCCCCCAACCAGAAGAAGCGCCTTCATGTCGAAGCGTGATGATACTGCATTACAATTGGGGCCAGACGTGCGCCACACCATCAACCTGCCGAATGCCCTGACTGCAACGCGCATTTTTCTGGTGCCGCTGCTGGTGGTGGTGCTGCTGACGAATTTCGAAGGACGCCTCATCCTCGGCGTGCGGAAAGAGCTCATCGGCGCCGCGATCTTCGGTCTGGCGTCAGTCACCGATTGGCTCGACGGGTACCTGGCGAGGCGGCGCAAACAGGTGACCGCCTTCGGCCAGATGATCGATCCGATTGCCGACAAGCTGCTCACCTCGGCCGCCTTCATTTCCCTGATTCAGATGGGCCTCGCGCCAGCCTGGATGGTGGCCGTCATCATCGGGCGGGAGCTCGCGGTCACGACGCTGCGGAGCATCGCGTACGCGCGCGGTGTGGTGATTCCGGCATCGCCCCTGGGCAAGGTGAAGATGGTGGCGCAGGTGGTCGCGATTCTCGCGCTCATCCTCGGCGAGGAAGAGCGCCTGCGGCCGCTTGGCATGGTCGGATACGCGGCGCTCTGGGTCGTCGTCGCGACGGCGTTGGTGTCGGCAGTGGACTACTATCGCCGGTTCAGCAGGATTCCATCCAGGGTCGAATCGTTCCCCTCGGTCGAGCAGCGCAGGTCGAAAGCCAGCTGAGGCTCACCAGAACGAACGACAGAGCGGTGACAACCATTCCATGGTGCGCGTCACCGCAGCGCTGCGATCAGATCGCCGGCCGTGACCGCGGTCTTCGCCACGGTGACCCGAACGGTCGCATCGTTCGGGCGGACGGCGACGACCATCACCTCGCCGATCTCCACCAGCGGCGCCTGTTTCACCGCGGCCGCGAACGTTGCAGAGCGGCCGGTCGTCTCGACCATCTGGTCGCGCTTGTCTCTGAACACCAGAAACCGCTCACCAACGGCGACGCCGTCGCTCGTGCCGCGATCGATCGTCATGTAGTTGCCCGGGCCGGCCGTGTGCAGCCCTTCGATGCCGGTCATGATGTGCCCCATGTTGTCGTACTGCGGCACGCTGCCCGCCATCGGACGCGCCGGCACCATCGGCTCGGTGAACGGCTCGAGATAGTCGTCCACGAGGATACCCTCGCACGAGTGGACGATGGTCGCAGTGGAGACCATCGTATCGACGCCCAGAATCTGCACCCAGCCTGCCGTCAGGATCGTCTTTGGCCAGCCCGTGTCGTTATCTGTGTCCTTCAGGCGCCTGACAAAATAGCGCTGGCCTGTCTGGATACCAGCGTTGGAGCCGCCGCTGATGACGAGCACGTCGGGTGGGGCCAGTAATTGGCGGTGAATGATGTCCTGCACGCCCACGACCCGCAGCTTTGGACTATCCGGCGATGCCGGCTCTTCAGTCCGCAGGGCAGGGGCGCACCCCAGGTCGTTATAGGCCCATGAAGGGGCGGGCACGAGCCCCCCGGCACCTTCGTCGGCCGGTGTCTGGGCAACCGCCGGAGCGGCCAGAAACAGCACATACAAGGCACACGCTGCGCTACAGTAACGCATGTCGCAAATCCTTAGGGGAGCGTAGGTTATCGCCCTGCCGGGTCGGAGAGCTTCAGTTCCTGCTTCAGGCGCTCGACTCGCCGCCGTGCCTCTTCGAGGTGCTCGCTTTTTTCGTACTCATCGAGGAGACGCTCGTAAAGGGGCAGAGCTTCGGCCTTCTTATCGACCCTTTCGAGGGTTTCCGCTAGGCGGAAGTACAGGGAATCGCGGCGGGTGTATTCGGGGTCATTCTTGAGGACGTCTCTGAATCGACCTTCGGCGCCCCCGTAATTCCGAATGCTCAGATAGAAGGTACCGACCTGCAGGTCCCAATCCGAGAGGCGATCCTTCGCCTCGCGCAGGTACTTGCGCACCTCGTTGATGTGCGTGCTGTTCGGATACCGCTCGACGAACGTCTGGAACTCGCGAATCGCTTCCTTGGTTTCCGTCTGATCGCGCTGAGGATTGAGCATCTGGTTGAAATGCACCATGCCCAGCTGCATCTGCGCGTAGTCGGCGCGCGGGTTGGTCGGGTAGAACGCCAGGAACTCGCGATATTCGTTCTGCGCGTACACGTAGGAGGCGCTGTTGTTCTCGCCGAGATACGAATCGCCGACGCCGAGCTTGGCCTCGGCCCGGAGCGGGCTCTGCGGATACGATTCGAGCAGCTCGGAGTAATACTGGCGCGCTCGTGTCCACTGCCGTTCTTGCAGGGCGGCGTTCCCGCGGTCCAGGAGAATCTGGTCCGCTTCTCCGGGTGCAGCCGTGACCGGTGGATTCGACCCGCAGGCGCTCAGTGCAATGGCGGCCATCAGGATAAGAGAGTAGAAAGCCGGGAGCGTGGTGCGCGGATTGTTCATTTCGTGAGCCACCGATACTGCTGGTCCAGACCGTTCTCGAGATTGACCTTCGGCGCGAAACCGAGGTCGCGGCGGGCAGCCGAGGTATCGGCGTAGGTGTGGCGCATGTCGCCTTTTTGATCCGGTTCGCGTTGAATGGCGACCTCCTTGCCGGTCACCTTTCCAATCAGCTCGAGCACGTGGTTCAGCGTGACCCGGGAGCCACCACCAACATTGTACACGCTGCCCGGACGGCCCCGGGCGGCGGCGGCAAGGTTGGCCGCGACGATATCGGCGACGAACGTGAAGTCGCGCGTCTGCTCGCCATCGCCGTACACAGTGATGGGTCTGCCATCCCTCACGGCGGTCAAAAAACGGTGGAATCCCATGTCCGGCCGCTGACGGGGACCGTACACAGTGAAGAACCGAAGGGATACCGACGGTACGCCGTAATTCGCCCAATAAAGCTGGCTCAGGTGCTCTCCAGCGAGCTTCGACACCCCGTAAGGGGACAGGGGCTGCAGGTAGGTGTCCTCGCGCATGGGCAGCGGCACGTTGTCGCCGTAGACCGACGAGCTCGACGCATATACGTATCGTTGAATGGGCATTCCCACCAGCGCCTCAAGGAGGCGCTGAGTCGCCTCGATGTTATTCCTTGTATAGACGTCGAAATCGCGTCCCCAGCTTTTCCGCACCCCAGCCTGCGCCGCCAGGTGGAACACATGGGTCACGTCGGCGAGCAACGGTTTGAGGTCGATCACCTGCAACGCGGCCTCGACGAATGTGAAACCGGACCGGTCGCGGACGGTGGCCAGATTGGCCTCCTTGAGAGACCGGGCATAGTAATCGGTGAAACAGTCGATTCCAGTGACGGTGGCGCCCGCGTCGAGCAAGGCGGCGGACAAATGCGATCCGATGAATCCGGCGGCGCCGGTCACCAATGCCTTCATTCGAGAAGCTCCCGAATATAGTCGGGCAGCCGACAGGGGCGCCCGCTCGTGTCAATCGCCGCGTGAACGGTGCGGCCTGTCGCGTTGAGTGTGCCGTCGGCCGGCCGCGTGATTTCGTACGCGAACTCGACCCGCGCCGGAGAAAGCAGCCTGCCCGTGGTCTTCACCTGCAGCTCGTCGTCATATCGGGCAGGCGATTTGTAATCGCAGTGAGCTTCGATGACCGGAAGCCCGATGCCCTCCGCCTCCATCTCGCGGTAGCTCCGCCCGATGGCCCGCAACAGCTCGCAGCGCCCGATTTCGAACCACATGAAGTAGTTGGCGTGGTAGACCACGCCCATCTTGTCCGTTTCGGCGTAGCGCACTCTGATGTCGATGGTTTGGGGCGTCTTCGCGGCCATTACGAAGCGACCGCTGCGGCCGCGTCTTTCAGTGCCTTCGTCGCCGCGGTCGGGTCGGGTGCGTTGAAGATGGCGGAACCGGCGACGACGATCTCGACGCCCGCATCCACGACGCGTGCGATGTTCGACAGATCGACGCCACCGTCGATTTCGATAGGCGCTTTGTTGGCGGCCCTGTCGAGCATGCGCCGAATCGCCATCACCTTCTGCAGGCTCGACGGAATGAACTTCTGCCCGCCGAATCCGGGATTCACCGACATCACCAGCACGAAATCGACCTCGCCGGCGATTTCCTCGATCGCCACCGGCGAGGTGGAAGGGTTCAGCACGACGCCGGCCTTTACGCCGAGGCTCTTGATGAAGCCGATCGTGCGATTCAGGTGCGGCAGCACCTCGACGTGCACCGACAGCATGTCGGCACCGGCGGCGATGAACGCTTCGGCGTACTTGTCGGGGTCGACAATCATCAGGTGCACGTCGAGCGGCACGCTCGCCACGCGCTTCACCGACCTGACCACCGCCGGGCCGATGGTGATGTTGGGCACGAAATGGCCGTCCATCACGTCGACGTGAATGAGATCGGCGCCGCCCTTTTCGACGGCGGCAATGGCGTTGCCGAGCGCCGCGAAGTCGGCGGAGAGAATCGAGGGCGCGATGCGCACGTGTTTACCGATCACTGCTGACCTCGAGCGAAATCGGATCGCCTGCGGCGATCTGAAACCCCGCCGATGGGAACTGACGGAGAACGGTGCCGGCCGGCACTCCCGGATACGGGAGCTCGCCGACAACGGTGACGCGGAAGCCGCGCGTGCGCAGAAGATCGACGGCCCGCGCGCCGGACACGCCGATCAGATCCGGCATGACATAGTACCGGCTCTGCTCGCCGCGATTGACGAGCAGCGCCACCTCGGTCCCGCGCGCGCTCCCGGGCGGTTCCTGTGCGATAACGGTGCCGCTCGGAAAATCGCCCGAGCGCACCTCCACCAATGAAGCGACCGACAGGCCGTCCTGCTGCAGGCGCAGTTGGGCGGCCCGCTCAGATTCACCGGTGAGCGCCGGAATGACGGTGATTCTGGGCCCCTGGCTCACCCACACGCGAATCGTTCGCTGCCGGCGCGTGATGGCGCCCGGTTCCGGATCCTGCTCCGCAATGCGGCCGGCGGGTATCTTCGGATCGAGGCGCCCGCTCTCGTCGACGGTCAACGCCAGGCCTTCTTCCTGGAGCATGGCGGTGGCCTCTGCAACAGTGTGATTGCGCAGATCGGGCGCCGGCATCTCGCGAACCTTCAGCGCGACGCGCATCGCAGTGACGGCAAAAATGAGATAGGTGGCGACGAGACAGGCGGCGATGGCAAACAGCCGGCCGGCGCTCCAGACGCGATTCTTGAACTGCATACATACCAAAAAAGGGGTCAGACCCCTTTTTGTGTATGTCTATTTTACACGGCGCAGGACGGCGCCGTAGAAGGCCTCGAGGCCGTGCTTGTGGGGCAGCGTCCGCAGGACGCCGGTGTCATCCAGCACCGGCTGCAGTGCATCGAACGGTGCGGGTTTGTCGGCATTCAGGTTGACGGCCGTGAACCTGTCGCTGGCCTTCAGGAAATCCGATACCACCGCGTCGTTCTCCTCCGGCTCGCTCGAACAGGTCGAGTAAATCAGCCGTCCGCCCGGGCGAAGGGCTTCGGCCGCGTTGCGAAGCATGGTCGACTGCGCCCGTGCCAGGGGCGCAAGGTCCGCCTCGTTCCTGCGCCACCGGATGTCGGGTTCGCGGCGCACCGTTCCGAGGCCGGAGCACGGCGCATCCACGAACACGATGTCGAACTCAGACGTGAAGGGCAGGCCCGCTTCGAGATCGGCCTGCTGAACATGGATATTGCGTGCGCCGCTGGCCTTGACCGTCTCGCGCAAGAGCTCGACGCGCGCAGTGCGGACATCGGTCGCAACAATCTGTGCCCGATCGCCCGCCATCGATGCCATCGCCGTCGTCTTCCCGCCTGGAGAGGCGCACGTATCCAGGACCCGCATCCCTGGCTCCGGTGCGCCCAGCAGCGCCACGAGCTGCGACGCTTCGTCCTGGAGGAAGAACAGGCCAGTGCCCGCAAGGGATGTTCGAAGCGGGTTGCCCGATTTGACGACGAGGCCGTCGGGCGCATAGCGTGCCGGCTCGACCTCAACACCGTGCTCGCTGAGGGCCTTGATGAGCGGGTCGCGATCGGTCTTCAGCCGGTTCACGCGAAGTGTCAGTGGAGCAGGGGCGTTGTTGAACTGTTCCCAGGCTTCCGCCGCGTCGAATCCGTAGCGATCGAGCCATCGGCTCGCCAGCCACCTGGGATGCGACAGCGACACCTCCAGATAGTCCAGGGCGTCGCCATCCGGTGGGCGTGCCGGAAGAGGCAGGCGATGCGAATTCCGCGAGATGCCGCGCAGCACCGCGTTCACCAGCCCGGCGGCGCTCGTTTTTCGCGCCCGCCGCGTCATGGCAACGGCGTCGTTGACGGCCGCGGCTGCCGGTACCCGATCGAGGTGAAGCAGTTGATAAACGCCGAGGCGCAGAATCTGCAGCACTTCGAAGTCGAGCTTCGTGAGCGGCCGCTTCGCGAAGTGGACGATGAGATGGTCGATCTGGCGTTGCCACCGCAGCGTCCCGGTTACGAGATCCGTCGCGAGCGCGCGATCCCGCTCGTCGGTCAAGCCCGGCCGTATCTCGGCAAGGGCAGCCGGAAGATCACGCCTCCCCGCGTTGACGTCGCAGAGCGCGGTGAATGCCGCCGTGCGGGCAGGGGCGATCATGGGGCGTCCGGGCGGACGAAACGCGCGCCAGGATGAACACGCCGGCCGGCCAGGAACTCTCGGACAGAGACAGGACGCCGGCCTTCCCGTTGTACTGTCAGCAGCCGCAACACTCCGCGGCCCGTGCATACGAGAAGCTGGTCACCACGTGCTTCGAGAACGGTTCCGGGAACCGTTTCGCCGCCGCCCCTTTCGTCCGCGACCTCGGATTTCAGCAGAATCGTGCGTTCGCCCTCCAGCTCCGTGTAGGCATGCGGCCACGGATGGAGCCCCCGGATCTGGTTGTGAATCTCTCGCGCCGATCGCGCCCAGTCGACAATGCCGTCGGATTTTTCGATCTTCGGCGCGTAAGTCGCCTGCGAATCGTCCTGTGGGGTTTCCACGGCGCGGCCTTCAGCGAGCGCGTCAACCGCGCTGACGAGCGCCCGGGCGCCAAGCTTCGCGATATCGCGCTCCACTTCGGCGCTGGTTTCGTCCTCGCCAATCGGCCGCGTCACCTTCGAGATCATCGGTCCCGCGTCGAGCGCTTTAATGACGCGCATGATGGTGACCCCGGTCTCGGAGTCGCCCGACAGGACGGCCCGGTGAATCGGTGCGGCACCACGATATTTCGGCAGGAGCGACGCATGCACATTGATGAGTCCCAGCCTCGGGGCCTGCAGCACCTGGTCGGTAAGGATCTTTCCGTATGCCGCGACAACGCCGAGGTCTGCCTGCAAGCGGCGCAGCGTCTCGAGAAACGCCTCATCGCGAAGACGCTCGGGTTGAAGCACCGGCACGCCGTATTTCTCGGCCATCAGCTTGACGGAGCCTGGCTGTGATTTGTGCCCGCGGCCCCGCGCTCGATCCGGTTGCGTGACGACGCCCACCACCGGATGCCGCGATTGATGAAGCGCCTGGAGCGTCGGAACAGCGAAATCTGGGGTGCCGAAGAAAACGATTCGAAGCGGGGCGGCGACCGTCACCATTTCCCGGCGCGCGACAGCTTGCGGATTTTCTTGACGATCAGATCGCGCTTGATGCCGCGGACGCGATCGAGAAACAGTTTGCCGTCGAGGTGGTCCATCTCGTGCTGCAGCGCGCGGGCGAGCAGGTCCTTGCCTTCGACCGTTACCGGCTCGCCGTTTCGATCGAGGCCGCTGACGATAGCACGCATTGGCCGGGCGACGGTGGCGTTGAAGCCCGGAACGCTCAGGCAGCCTTCTTCTTCGAGCTGCATTCCCTCGAGCTCGAGAAACTGCGGGTTGATGAACACCATCAGGTCGTTCGCGTTCCGGCCGACGGACAGATCGATGACGAAGATTCGGAGGGAGACGCCAACCTGCGGAGCGGCCAGCCCGATGCCGGGCGCGGCATACATCGTCTCGATCATGTCGTCGATGAGCTTTTGAATGTCGGGGGTCAGCTCGCCGACTTCTGCCGCCCGCTCGTGCAGCGGCCCCTCGCCGAACTTCAGGATCGGGCGAATCACCCGCCGTCGCGCTCCCGACGGTCCTCGCGCTTCGGCGCGGCAGGCTCCGCTTCGCCCCTCCGGCGCTCCGTCCTTCGACCTTGCTCAGGACGCCCCGAGCGAGAGTCGAGGGGCGGCGCGGCAAGCCGTGGCGTGCTGAACCTGGCCTGCAGCCGATCGGCGGCGTTGGCGTAGTTGCGCTCGATCTCGCCGAGCGAGTCGCCGCTGAACTTCTCGAGGAAGGCGTCTGCGAGCACCAGGCTGACCACGGCTTCGCCGACGACAGCGGCGGCGGAAATGGCGCAGACATCACTCCGCTCGATGACGGCAGGGGCCTCGCTCATCGCGGACAGATCGACCGACCGCAGTGGCTTCATGAGCGTGGCGATCGGCTTCATGAATCCGGAAACCCGGAGGTCTTCGCCATTGGTCACGCCCCCTTCCAGCCCTCCGGCGTTGTTGGTGGGGCGCGCCACACCAATTGGCGGTTTCGTCCGCGTCGGCGCCGGCACGATTTCATCGTGCATCTGCGACCCGGGAACGGACGCGGCTCTGGGTCCGATCCCGACGCCGACGCCCTTGATCGCAGGAATCGACATCATCGCCTGGGCGAGGCGCCCGTCCAGCTTGCGATCCCATTGCACATAGCTTCCCAGACCAACCGGAAGACCGCGGACGATGACCTCGAACGCCCCGCCTGCCGTATCGCCCGCATCGCGGCAGCGATCGATCTCGGCGATCATCGTCATCTCGGCCTCGAGATCCGCGCAGTGCAGCGCCGAATCGGCGCCGATGTCGCGCGCCGCTTCGAATGTGACGCGAAGAGGCGAGTCGAGGCCGATGCCATTGACCTGATAGACGTGGCTGACGATGTCGATGTCGAATCTCTTCAACAGTTGACGCGCAATCGCTCCGGCGGCCACGCGGGCGGCCGTTTCGCGCGCGCTGGCGCGCTCGAGCACGTCGCGAATGTCGGTGCGGTCGTACTTGATGGCGCCGGCGAGGTCGGCGTGCCCGGGGCGCGGGCGCGTCACGGCAGGCCTGATGGCCCCCGTCGCGCCAGCCGGCGCCTCGACTTCGGCATGCATGGTCTGCTGCCAGTTCTCCCAATCCTTGTTGCGAATGAGCAGCGCAATCGGAGAGCCGAGCGTTTCGCCGGCACGCACGCCTGAAAGAATTTCTGCCTTGTCAGACTCGATGGCCATGCGACGCCCGCGGCCGTAGCCTCCCTGGCGACGCTTCAGCTGCTCGGTGATTGCGTCGAAATCGAGAGGGAGGCCGGCCGGCATGCCTTCGAGAATGGCGACGAGCCCCTTGCCATGCGACTCGCCGGCAGTGAGAAAACGCAGCATTTCACCGTCATTCTATACGAAGTTTCTGCACTGTCCGGCCAACGGCGCGCGCGATTGGGCCTGTTTTCGCAGGCGAGGCGCTTGCACGTGGAGACAGGTCGCATGGCCACACTCATCGCCGATCGATTCCTCTTCCACGGAACCGCAACCGCCGCAGAGGACTTCAACCTGATGGCCATCGATCTTGCATCGGGCCATCGCGTCCGTCTGCAGATTGCGTCGGCAGGCACACGGAGCGAGCAACAGACCTGGGTCGATGGATGCGCCCGCGCGTACGCCGATGGCCGGCTGGTCGATTTCGGCTTCATCGGCACGGCCCATCGCTTCGAAGCGTATGCCCGCCCCGGAGCCCGCGAGGGCCAGCCCACGCCCGCAGCGGCAAGCCTGCTCGAATGGCTCGAGCGCGCACATCCTGCGTCTCCGCGCGTGCTCTACGTCGCGCAACGGCCAGACGTGCGCGATCTTCGCCTGCGGGGATTCGTCCCGTGCGATGTCGCGCTTCTCCAGGACGTCGCCTTATCGAGCGACATTCGGGCCATGCTCACGAAGCGATCGGTCGTGCTGCTGGACTCGCGCGGCGTGCCGTCGCACATCGCGCTCGCCGTGCTGCGGCTTCGTCAGTCGAATGTTCGAGACGTGTGCGCCGTCGTGCAGCGAGAGCCAGCGACGCCGGCGCGGATTGCGAGTGCCGCCGAGAGCCGGGCGGCCTACGACGGGCCTGCCTCGCCGCCCCTCGACTCTCGCCCGGAGCGTCCTGAGCAAGATCGAAGGACGAAGCGCCAAGGGCGCGAAGGCGGGCGGCTGCCGATGCCGGATGCACGTGTGGCGCAGCTAATGGCGGAAGCCGAGCGCATGCTCCAGCGCGGGCGTCATTCTGCGGCCCAGCGCGCGCTTCGCGCCGCACTGGGCGCATCCGGCCGCAGAGGCGACTGGGTTCGCGCGGGCGATATCGGGCTGACGCTCGGCCGGCTCCTGCTCGGACGCGGCCGCGCGGCCGAAGCCAAAACGGTCTTCGAGGAGGCTCACAGCTGCTTTCAACAGGGACTCGCGCCGGGACCAGCGATCGATGCCACGATTCTTCTCGGCGTGGCACAGACGGACCTGGCGGATTTGCGCGGGGCAGAGCAGACGTGCCGCGCGGCGTATGCGGCAGCGGTTGCGCTCCAGCGCCCCGAATTCGTGCTGTCCGCGGGAATCGCCCTCGCGAGGACGCTGCTGTGGCAGGAGAGGCGGGCAGACGCCTGGTCTCTTCTTGAAGGGATCACGCCTGCGGGCGACGCAGACACCTGCACGAGGTACTGGTGTCTCGTCGCAAGGCTTCGCATCGACAGCGGTGCCTTGTCCGATGCATGGGAGCCCGTCGAGCGTGCGCGGCGCGCCGCGAATGGCGGTTCGCCGGGCCTCGAATCGCTCATCCGGTTGTGCGAGGCCAGGGTTCAGGCTCGTCTCGGCGACGTCGAAGCCCTTCGCCTTCACGTCGCCGCCGGGTTGGCCGCCGCACGGTGCGCGCATCTGCCGCTGCAGGCGATCAGGTTGAGGCTTGTACACGTGGACGGCCTCGTCAGGGCCCAACGTCCGGGCTCCGCGCGCAGTTCGGTGAAACACCTGGGCGCAATTCGCCAGGGCGCGGTTCCACCGCTCTTGAAATCGCGGATCGACTCCGTGCTCAAGACGCTCGATTCGCCTCCGACTGCGCGCGAGTCGGTTGCACGCTTTCAGGTCGAGGGCTCGGGATGCGACGTGGCAGAGCTCGATGGCGTGCGCAATCTCCTGGCGCTGTCGCACCAACTCGAGGACGAAGCGGAAGCGCTCGTGCGGGTGGCGACCGCCGTGCGACGCCATACCCATGCTGCCGGGGTCGGCATCTTCGGGTCGCACAGCGCCGTCACGCGTCTGGTTGGCGCCTCAGGCTCGTCCAGCGAACAGCTCGCGCAGCGGGCGATCAACGTCGGTCAGCCCGTGGTTCCCGGACCCGCGGGAGGGTGGATGGAAGGAGCCATCCCGATCCAGTACCTGGGGCGGTTCATTGGCGCCATGGCCTTTCGATGGAATATCGAGGGCCCCCGGAACCTCGAACGCGCGCTCGCGTTCGGAGCGGCAGCCGCGGCAGTGTGCGCGCCGCTGGTGTATGTGCTGCTGGAGCGGCAGAACACGCCCGCGAGCGAGGAGGCACCGTTCGATCTCACGGGCGCGAGCGCTGCCATCGGCGAGGTACGGAAGGCGATCGCTCGCGCGGCAAACGCGCCCTTCACGGTGCTCATCGAAGGGGAGAGCGGATCGGGCAAAGAGCTCGTCGCCCGGGCAATTCATCGCGCGGGAGGCCGGCGCGATCGGCGCTTCGCCGCGCTCAACTGCGCCGCCATGCCAGAGGACCTGATCGACGCAGAGCTGTTCGGCCACGCCAAGGGCGCCTTCACCGGTGCAGCGGGGGAGCGGCTCGGCCTGTTCGAAAGCGCCGACGGCGGTACTGTCTTCCTCGACGAGGTTGGCGAGCTGTCGGCGCGGGCGCAGGCCAAGGTGCTGCGCGTGCTGCAGGAGGGAGAGATTCGCCGCGTCGGCGAGAACTTCACGCGGCCGTTCGACGCGCGGCTGGTCGCCGCGACCAACCGGTCGCTGCGCGCCGAAGTCGAGGCCGGGCGGTTCCGTCAGGATCTGCTTTACCGTCTCGACGTCATCCGCATCAGCGTGCCCCCGCTGCGCGATCGCGTCGACGACATCCCGCTGCTCGCCGCGCGTTTCTGGAAACACGCGGCCGAGCGTATCGGCAGCAAGGCGGTGCTCGGGCAGAGCGTTCTTTCGGCGCTGGCACGGTATGATTGGCCGGGTAACGTTCGCGAGCTTCAGAACGTGCTCACCGCGCTCGTCGTCGCGGTGCCTGCGCGCGGGGTGGTGGGCGCCTCACAGATCCCCTTGGCGATTGCCCGGGCCGCCGAGGCGAGCTCGCAGGAATCGCTCGAAAGCGCGCGGCTCAAGTTCGAACAGCGATTCGTCCGCGCGGCCCTCGCGCGAACGGCCGGGCATCGCGGGCGCACGGCCGCCGCGCTGGGTCTCAGCCGTCAGGGCCTCGCAAAACTGATGCAGCGTCTCCATCTCGATGCTTAGGTATCTCATCCGCCGGCTCGTGCTGACCATTCCGGTCCTCATCGGCGTTGCGACGCTCGTCTTCGCCCTCATTCACTTCATTCCTGGAGATCCAGCAGCCGCCATGCTGGGTGAAGGCGCCACACCCGAAGAAGTCAACCAGTTGCGCGAGCGGCTGGGCCTCAACCGGCCCCTGCTGGTTCAGTACGTTTCGTATTTCCAGGGTTTGCTGCGGGGCGATCTCGGCATGTCGTTGCGCAACGACCAGCCCGTCACGCAGCAGATTCTCGAGCGTATGCCGGCGACGGCGGAGCTGGCCTTTGCCTCGATGGCCGTGGCGGTCGTGTTCGCGGTGCCCCTCGGAATCGTCGCGGCGGTCTGGCGCGGCACCGCGATCGATTTCGGCGCGATGACGCTGTCGCTCGTCGGCATTTCCGTGCCGAATTTCTGGCTCGGCCCCCTGCTGGCGATCGTCTTCGCGGTCGAGCTGGGATGGCTGCCGGTCGGCGGCCGAGGCACGCTCTCTCATCTCGTCTTGCCCGCCGTCACGCTCGGCGCCGCGCTTGCCGCGATCCTCGCGCGCATGACGCGGGCCAGCCTGCTCGAGGAGCTGCGCGAACCGTACGTGCTGGCGGCGCGCGCGAAGGGCGTGTCGAGGACGCGCGCCGTTCTTCATCACGCGTTTCGAAACAGCCTCATCCCGATCGTCACGATTCTGGGGCTGCAGTTCGGCGTCGTGCTGACCGGGGCGGTCATCACCGAGACGATCTTTGCGTGGCCCGGCATCGGACGGTTGCTGATTCAGTCCATCAGCTTCCGCGATTACCCGCTCGTGCAGGGCTGCGTGCTGCTCATCGCCGTCACCTACGTCGGCGTGAACCTCATCACAGACCTGACATACAGCTTCCTCGATCCCCGCATCCGGGTGGATCGATCGTGATCCGGATCGGCGCGGCCATCGTCCTGCTGACGGTCGTCGCCGCGCTCGTGGCGCCCTGGGCGGCGCCCTACGATCCGGCGGGCCAGGAACTGGCCCTCCGCCTCGAGCGGCCGAGCCTCGCCCATCCATTCGGGCTCGACGAGCTGGGGCGCGATATCTTCTCGCGCGTGCTCGCGGGCGCGCGCATCTCGCTCTTCGTCGGGCTCACCGTCGTGGGCATCTCGTCGGTCGTCGGCATCCTGCTGGGCTCGATTGCCGGCTACTTCGGGGGGTGGCTCGACGATGTCATCAGCCGCACGATCGACGTGCTGCTCGCGTTCCCCGGCATTCTTCTGGCCATCGCGCTCGTGGCGGTGCTGGGGCCGAGCCTGGGGAACGTCGTGATGGCGCTCGCGGTGATCGGCTGGGTCGGATACGCGCGTCTGGTGCGCGGGCAAGTGCTGAAGGCACGCGAGCTCGAGTTCGTGCAGGCGGCTCGCGCCCTCGGCGCCGGCACGCCGCGCATCCTTTTCCGGCACGTCGTGCCCACCACGATGCCGGCCGTCATGGTTCAGGCAACGCTCGGCATGGCGGGCTCGATTCTGGCCGAGGCGTCGCTGAGCTTTCTTGGCCTCGGCGTACAGCCCCCGACGCCGAGCTGGGGCACGATGTTGAACGGGGGACGGCTGCATCTGCTCGACGCGCCGCACCTCACGATCTTTCCGGGCGCCGCGATCGCGGCGCTCGTGCTCGGGTTCAATTTTCTCGGTGATGGCTTGCGCGACCTGCTCGACCCGAAGCGCTACCGCGCCTGAAGCCGCCGCGCCAGCGCGCGTGCCGCCGCGTCGGCTGGATCCTTTTCGAGTGCGCGCTCCACGGTGGCACGCGCCTCGTCCAACTTGCCCGCCTTGGCCTGCGCGTCGGCCAGCCGCACGACGACCGACGCATCGGTGGTTCCGAGCGCTTCCGATTTTTCATACCACGCCGCGGCCGACACGGCGTCGTTCAACTTCATCGACAGGTCCGCAATCCACACCGCGTGGGACGCCTTTTCTCGATCTTCGTCCACGAGGACGGCGTATCTAACGAGAGCCTGGCGCGCCTCGTCGAGATGTCCGAGACGCTGGGCGACGGTGGCCAGATGCGGCAGTACGTCGGGGTCGGTCGGGAAACGCTGCGACGCCTGCCGGAGCACAATCTCGGCGCGCGCGTGCTCGCCGGCGAGCATCAGCGCGCGTCCGAAGTGCCCCATGGTCTCGCTCGTCGCGGTTGTCTGCGTGGCGATGGGCTCGAGCGCTTCGAGCGCTTTTCGCAGGTCGCTCGCATCGCCGCTGTCTTCGGCGGCTTCCAGCCAGACCTGTCCGAGCGCGGCATACACCCCAGGCGTTTCAGGAAACAATTCCGCGGCCCGGCCCAGCGTCACCACGGCAAGCTCGCGATTGGCTGCGCGCAGGTGCGCGAGGCCAACGGCAATCAACCTCTCCGGCTTGGCAGGATCGAGCGCAAACAGCGCATTGAGCTGTTCGAGCTCGTCGCGGGTACGGTTCTGCAGGCGATACAGCTCCGCCAGCTCCTCGCGCGCCGGAATGAAAGCGGGCGACAGCGCGATGGCGCGATCGAAGGCGGCGCGCGCTTCGGCAAGCTGCTCCCGATCTTTCAGGCACAATCCGAGCAGGTAGTGCGCTTCGTGGAAGTTGGGGTTGATGGTGACTGCCTGCTGCAGGGCCGAGATGGCGCGCGTGAGGCGTCCGTCGCCTCGAGACGCGAGCCCGAGCTTGTAGAAGATCTCGGCGGAGTGGTCGTCGAGGCGGATATAGGCCTCGTAGTTTTCGGCGGCGTTTGCAAAGCGCCGCAGCTGGACGTTGACGTCTCCCAGTTTTTCGAGCGTCCGGGTGGAGCCCGGGTCGAGCGCGGCGGCCGTCCGCAGATCGCGCAGCGCCGCGGCGAGCATTTCCGGCGTATCGCCACGGCGCTGATGCGCCTCGCCGCGCTTCAGGTAGGCCAGCATCGAGCCGCGTTTGAGCGCAATCGCGCCGCTGTACGCCTCGATGGCGACGAACGTCTGGCCGCGACTGAGAGCGTCGTCGCCATGGTCGATCAGGCGGTGGTAATCCCGTTCGCGCTCGACCGCCTGGTCGGCCAGGATGCCGGCCGCCGCGAGACCCGCCAGCACGACGAGGGCGGCGATGATCTTCTTCACGACGGGCCGATAGTAGCAGGGAGGCGGGCGACAACGGTAGTCGACCGTCGCAAGTCGACAGTCGGCAGTCGCAAGTCGACAGTCGGAGTCTGACTGCGGCTTGCGACTGAAGACTGCAACGAGCGACTAACGACTTTCGACTAGCGACTTTCGACTACTAAGGCCCAATCC
>Ga0105107_10000536_pt1 | contig 24226 bp, 19 predicted proteins | sample PPLLaktember2015_6_FD_79335 | JGI IMG/M metagenome (GOLD analysis project Ga0105107, IMG submission 79335) | Freshwater sediment microbial communities from Prairie Pothole Lake near Jamestown, North Dakota, USA - PPLs Lake P8 Core (1) Depth... | ecosystem: Environmental > Aquatic > Freshwater >... | reverse complement strand
GCTGTTTGCCGTCGACCATGCTGACCTGGATGGCGGTGTCGGCCAGCGCGGCGGAGGAGGCGAACAGGGCGGCCATCATCAGGCTTTTGAGCAGTTTGGTCGTCATGGTCTGGGTCCTCCGTGATGCGTTTCGTGTTGTGACCAATGTACGGCAGGAGGGTCCTGCGGCTCATCGAATCAGTGCCGGGCGGTGTATGAGAAATTCACATCGCGATCAGCCGGCGCCCGGGTGAGTGCCCGGTAGACTGCAAGGACGCGAGCCGAAGGCGTACGCGCCCGATCGAGCCGCCTCGTGAGAAAAGGGGCAGAATGCGCGGCGAGGCATGACGGATCCCGCCTGCCCATCGGTCGACACGCTGTTGGCCTACGCCAAGGGGGTATCAACCTGCCATGGTGGACACTGACGTCCTCGTCGTGGGAGCCGGTCCTACCGGGCTGATGCTCGCGAACCAGCTGGCGCGGCGAGGCGTGCGTCCCCTCATCATAGACCGCCATGCTGGCCCATCCGTTCAGACCAGGGCATTGGGTGTGCAGGCGCGCACGCTCGAGATCTACTCGAAGCTCGGAATCGTCGAGCAGGCCCTCGAGCTGGGCAAGCGCGCCACCGGCGCTAACCTTTGGGCACAGGGACGACGGGCGGCACGCATCCCGTTGGGTGACATCGGCCGCGATCTGAGCCCGTATCCGTTTCTCCTGATCCTGGGTCAGGATGACAACGAACGGATCCTGGGCGATGCTCTGCGCAACCAAGGCATCACCATTCAGTGGAACACCGAGCTGGTCGACCTCGAGCAGAGAACCGACCAGGTCACGGCAGCGCTCAAGCAGGCGGCAGGCACGATCCGCGAGGTCGCGGCCGCATGGGTCGCAGGATGCGACGGTGCGCACAGCGCGGTGCGCGACCTGAACCGGATCGCGTTTCGGGGCGCGCCTTACGAGCACGTGTTCTTCGTCGCCGATACGCGAGCCAGCGGGCCCATGGTGCCCGGCGAGCTCAACGTTTATCTGTGGCGCAAGGGATTTCACCTGTTCTTCCCTATGCGCGGCACCGATCATTGGAGAGTCGTCGGGATCGTGCCGCCGGCCTTGCGCGGGAGAGAGGAGCTGACCTTCGATGCAGTGGCTCCCGCGGTGCGTGACGAGGCGGGAGCCGAGCTGTCCTTTCAGGGATGCAGCTGGTTCTCGACTTATCGCATCCATCACCGTCGCGCCGAGCGCTTTCGCGACCGCCGGTGCTTTCTGCTTGGCGATGCCGCGCACATCCACAGCCCGGTCGGCGCGCAAGGCATGAACACCGGCCTGCAGGATGCGTACAACCTGGCATGGAAGCTGGCCCTGGTCGTCTCGGGACGCGCAGGCGCAGCTCTGCTCGACTCCTACGCGGACGAGCGCATCCCGGTCGCGCGCCGGCTGTTGAGCACGACCGATCGGGCCTTCTCGCTGATCGTCTCGGACAGCTGGCTGGCGGGTCTGTTCCGCACGCGCGTCTTGACCAGGATCCTGTCGGCCGCCATGAGCCGCGACAGGATACGCAAGCTCGCGTTTCGCACGATTTCCCAGACCGGTATTCGCTACAGCAACAGCCCCCTATCCGAACAGCTGGCGGGGCTGCCCGCTGGCGCGCCGCACGCCGGCGATCGTTTCCCCTGGCTGCGGCTCAAGCTCACGGCGGACGGTCCCATCGAGGATCTGTTCGAAGCCCTCGACGACACACGATTCAATCTAATGGTGATCGGGCAACCGCCGCCTCCGGCCGACGTATCTGGTCTCGGCGACATGTTGCGCGTTCACGCGGTTCCCAGCGATCCTGTTAACCACCGCACGCTCTCTCACGCGCAGATTCCCCAGCCCTCTTTCTACCTTCTGCGACCCGACGGGCATGTCGGGCTTGCCGGGGGTCGCTTGGAGGCCGAAGCAGTGCGCCGTTATGTCTTGGAGCGGTTGCAGGTTGGGACCGATCGAGCACGCCACCAGGCTGAAGCTGGTCATGAACTTGAGGACCGCCGAGGCGCTCCCTCTGAGCGTTCCGCAGTCGATCGTCATGCGGACGAATGAGGTCATGTGGTGAGCTCGCTGATGATGGTTCTGCGCCGCCTCACTTTCGGGGTCTGTATCGGAGCCACGCAGCTTTCTGGGACAAGCAGCGCCGAGGAGCCTCTCGGAGCGCCCCGAGTTGGGGGGCTCAGTTTCGAGCTGGTGGACAACCCAGCCGGAGAAGGCTTGCGTGACGGCCTGCGCGATCTTGGCTACATCGAAGGCAAGAACATCGTTCTCGACTGGCGAGCGACCGAAGAAGCAGACGACGCGCTGCGCGCAGCCGCTCTCGACCTCTCGCGGGCCAAAGCGGACTTGATTGTTGCGGGCAGCACCCCCGCGGTCCGCGCTGCACTGACGGCAACCAAGGCGCCTATCGTGTTCTTTGCGGGCGACCCGATCGCGGCCGGTTTCGCAGCCAGCTTTGCGAAGCCGGGTGGACGAGCAACCGGTGTATCGCTGATCACCACGGAGCTGGCTGGAAAGCGGCTCGAGTTGCTTCGGACGATGGCGCCCAAGGGCGGACGCATCCTGTTCATGATGAACTCGGCTAATCCCGCCAGCAAGTGGCAACTCGAACAAGCGCTGGAAGCATCCCACACGCTCGGCGTGCGGCTCGTGTCGCTGGACATACGAGCCGCCGACGGCGTCGACGCAGCCATGAGCCAGCTTTCGCGGTACGGAGCGAGCGGCGTGCTGGTTGCCGCGGAGGCCCTCTTCCTCGCGAACAGAGCCAAGATCGCGCGGCCCTGAATGACTGACTACTCGAACAAGGCCGCCGCGGCCGACAAGCCTGGATCTCACGCCCAACCGTCGCGATGCAAGCGCGGCGCTCCTTCTCTGGCAGCTCTGCTGACCATCGGCGCCGCCATGCTGATTGCTGCGTGCCACACCCCGCCGAAACAGGCGGGCAAGGACATGACACTCGGTGAGGCCCAAGCCGTTTCGCTCTCGTTCCAGCGGACGCAGTTCACCCCTCCCCCGCGTACGACTGAGGATATTCCAGCGCTTCTGCGGCGATTCGCGGTGCCGGGACCGTCCGGGCCGATGCGGCTGCCGAACGAGATTAGGCGGGGGCTGAAAGCGTCCGAGAACTACATGGCCTCGGGCGGTACAGCGGCCTACAACGGACAGTATCCCGAGCACGTCGAGTACTTTCGGCGGGCGGCGATTGCGGCCGAAGGCACGGAAATGGAGTATTTCCGCCTGGTTGACTACTCGTACGCGCAGATGTTCACGCAGGGTTTGCCGCAAGCGCTCGAAACCCGTCAGCGCGCCCTCAAGGTAGCGCAGCGCTACCGGTATGACGCGATGATGGGCGCGGCTCACCTCATCCTGTCTTTCGGCTACGCGTACGTCGGCGATACGCCTACGGCGCGCCAGCACGTCCAGCGAGCTTTACCGCTGTACCGGCGGGCACGACTGCAGGACCCATACGGCGCGCGCTGGTGGAGCGATGCCTGGGAGGCCGACGTGGCGTTCTATCAAGGAGTGCTGCTCGAGGCGGAGGGCCGCGTCCCCGAGGCCCTGACTTTGTTCGAGGCGGCGGTTTCCGCCCAGGAGCGCAACATTCAAGTCAACAAGGAGCGCCTCCGCAGCAAGCTGCCGGCACACCCTCAGGACCATGTGGAGATCTGGCTGGCCATGATGCAGACGTACTACGCCGAGGCGTTGGCCAAGGACGGGCAGTTTGCGGCGGCAGAGCAGGAGATGCGCAAAGCGCTCATTCGTGCCCTTCGAATCGGCAATGACCGTTCTCCGCTGACTGCTACGTTACTCACCCGCTTCGCGGCCATCGTCCACGACCAAGGAAGGTATAAGGATGCGCTGGAGTTGTCGCAGGCGGCGATGGATAGGTTTAGCCGAGGGCGGGCGGAAGAGGCCTCCACGCCTTACCTTGATGCGCGCAGAGCCTATGCCTCTGCCCTCGCGGCAAGCGGCAGCTGGCAGGAAGCCATGGCGGCGTTCGATCGGATGGAGGAGGGGTTCGCCTCGGACCTGCAATTGAGCGAGCGGTTGTGGCTCGGCGACATCTACTGGGGCCTAGCGCTCCTGCAAACCGGGCAGGCGGGCAAGGCGGCCAATATGTTGCAGATGCATGTCAACCGCAGTGCGGAGCGGCTTGGTCCCAAGCACTATCGGACTGCGGAGGCGCAAGCAGTCTTGGGGGCTGCATTCGCGGGCGCAGGGTCCACGCAGCAAGCCCTGGAGAACTTCACTGCGGCGATTCCAGTCCTCGTGTCGGAGGCGTCGCAACGCAATCTGCTTCCTGCGGAGCAGGCAAGGCTCCGCCAGATTGTCGAGGCGTATATCGACCTGCTATACGACCTCCGTGACAGCGAGCTCCTGCGCCGCGCGAGCCTGGACGCGAGAGAGGAGTCCTTCCAGGTTGCCGAGCTGGCCAGAATCGGTTCTCTTCAGCGATCCGTGATGGCGTCGGTGGCCCGTGCCAGCGCGTCGGATGGAGGGCTGGCGGAACTGGTGCGCCAGGAGCAGGACAGCGCTCAGCTCACTCAGGCCCTTGAGAAAGCCCTGATGGCTCAACTCGCTGCCCCGGCCAGCTATCAAAGCGGCCCGCAGATCGACGCGCTTCGGCAGCAACTGGAGCAAGCGCGCACTGCGCAGGCGCGGCTGCGGGCGGAACTGACTGATAGGCACCCACGGTATGCGCAGATGCTCAAGCCCAAACCTCCTTCTTCCGCCGCCGTGGCCAGGGTCATGGCAGAAGGAGAGGCGCTAGTAGCTGTCTTCGTCGGGACCAGGACAACATACGTCTGGAGCGTGAACCGGCAGGGGTCGCTTCATTTCGCCCGGGCCGGCCTCGGCTCGGAGGCGCTGCGCGGCAGCGTGAAGACCTTGCGCCTCTCGTTGGATCCCAATGTCGCTTCGCTGCAGTCGATTCCGGAGTTCGACGTCAATGCCGCGCACCGCCTGTACGAAGCGCTGCTGGTTCCCGTGCGGGAAGGCTGGGAAGGGAAGCGCAGTCTGATCATCGTGCCGCACGAGGACTTGTCGCAGCTTCCTTTCAGCCTCCTCTCGAGCGCTCCGTACCGCGCGCCCGCCACTCCGGAAAAGCCCCTGTTCGAGCGGTATCGCAATGTGGGGTGGCTGGTTCGGCAATACGCCGTCACGCACTTCCCGTCCACGAGTGCCCTCGTTGCGCAACGCGATCTCAAGTCCGAGATTCGGACTGTCCGAACCTTCGGCGGTATCGGAAACCCGGTGTTTTCCGCGGGCCAGGCCGAATTCGCATCGAGCCGCGCGGAAGGAGAGGTGGCCGACGACGAGGGCGCCCCAGTTGGCTTGCTGCGGAACTTGCGGGTGGAACGTGTGGCTGCGACAGATCCGCTGTCCGGCGAAAGATCTCAGGTGCGAAACTCGAGCAGGCTGGCTCAGGTACCTCCGCTCCCTGAAACCGCCGACGAAGTAAAGGAAATCGCCGCGGTACTGGGAGCGAGCGAGTCCGAAGATGTCTTTCTCGGGCTGCGCGCCAGCGAGTCAACGGTAAAGTCGGGAACGCTTGCGGGCCGGCGCTTTCTCGTTTTCGCAACCCATGGGTTGGTGGCCGGTGAGTTAGATGGTCTGGACCAGCCGGCCCTGGCCCTCTCCTCCCCCGAGGCAACCGGTGAGCGAGGTGAAGACGGCTTGCTCAGGATGAGCGAGATCCTGGGCCTGAAGCTCGACGCCCAGCTGGTCGTGCTGTCGGCGTGCAACACCGCGGCGGGCGACGGGGCAGGCGCGGAGGCGGTATCGGGTTTGGGCAGGTCGTTCTTCTATGCCGGCGCCCGATCGCTGCTGGTGACGCACTGGCCGGTGGAGACCACCTCGGCGAAGGCCTTAACCACTGAAGTCTTCAAGCGACTCCAGCAGGCTGAAACTTCCACCGGCGAGGCGCTGCGTCAAGCGATGAACGTCCTCATCGACGAAAAAGGATACGCGGACGCTGGCAAAAAGGGTTACCTGTTTTCGTATGCACATCCCATCTTCTGGGCGCCCTTTGCTTTGATGGGGGAGGGCAGTGAAGCGTGGAAGGACTAACCGGCAACCAGAGCACCGCGAAGGAGCTCGGGATTGCAATCCCGAATTCCGTCCTGCTGCCGGCGGATGAGGTGATCCGGTGAGGTCGCGTTCTCATCTGACAGCCCTCGCATGGAGCTTCGTTCTTCTGGTGCTGGCCGTATCGGGGCCCCGGTATTCCTACAGCGCGGAGTCGGGCCAGAAGATCGTGCGACTGGGGTTTGTCGATCCGCACTCGCGCTCCACCGGTCTGCGCGGCGTCAACGAGTTCTGGCAACGCCTCCGGGAACTGGGCTGGGCGGAGGGCAAGGATTTCGTCGTCGAGCGGCGCTGGGCGGATAACCGGATCGACCAGCTGCCAGCGGTGATGGCCGAAGTGGTCGAACGCAAAGTCGATGTGCTGGTCACCTACAGCACACCGGCGGCACTCGCTGCCAAGAAAGCGACCCGCACCATTCCGATCGTTTCCGCAGTCATGGGTGATCCGGTCGGCACAGGAGAGGTGCAGAGCCTGGCCCGGCCGGGCGGCAACCTGACCGGATTGTCGCTGGGATGGGCCCAGGGGATCGGGGGAAAGTGGCTGGAGCTGCTGCACGAGATGGTTCCGCGGCTTTCCACCGTCGCCGTCATCTCCAACCCCGACAATCCGGTGTCGGTGAGTCTGGCAAAGGAGCTCGAGATCATGGCCCCGACGCGGGGGCTGACGGTTCGCGTGCTCGACGTGCACGGGCCGGCCGCGCTCGATGCCGCCATCAAGCGGGCGCGCAGAGAGGCTCAGGCCATGATCGTGCTCCCCGACCCGGTCAGCGTGGGACATCGCCAGGAGGTCGCCGCGTTTGCCGCCAGATACCGGCTTCCCGCGATGTACTGGGCATCGGAGTACGTGTACTCGGGTGGGCTGATCGCGTACGGAGTCGACCATGGCAGGTTGTTTCGTCGCGCCGCCGATTATGTCGACAAGATACTCAAAGGAGTCAACCCTGCCGAGCTTCCGATAGAGCAGCCGACCCAATATGTGCTGGTCGTGAATATGAAGGCCGCACGAGCGCTTGGGCTGGCGATCCCCGAGTCGATCCTGCTGAGAGCGGACGAGGTGATCCGATGAGCGTCACAGCGGCTCTCGCGCGCGGGCTGATCGGGGCCATCGTGACCGGCGTTACCGGGTTCCCGCCACCAGCGATCGCCGACCCGCCCCCGCATGTCGCCAGGATCGGGATTCTCAACCCGCAGACGGCCAGCGCCTCCATGGAAGAGGCGCTTCGTCGGGGCCTCGCTCAGCTCGGCTACGTGGAAGGCAAGAATCTCGTCCTGGAATGGCGGCGGTCCGCGGGAGCGCAGGATGAGATCCGGGCGCTCGCCACCGACCTGGTGAGGGCGAAAATCGATCTGATCATCGCGATGGGTTCGCCCGCGACCCGTGCGGCGCTGGACGCCACGACAAAACCGGTGGTCTTTCTGGTCGGAGATCCCGTTGCCAGCGGGTTTGCGGCAAGTCTAGGCAGGCCCGGCGGGAGGGCGACAGGCGTGTCGGTGGTCTACACGGAGTTGATCACCAAGCATCTCGAGCTCCTTCACGAGCTGGTTCCCCGGGCGCGGCGGATCATCGTTCTGACCAATCTTTCCAACCCGGGGACACCCCCCGCCCACGAACACCTCCAGCAGGCTGCCAGGGCGCTCGGAATGCAGCTCATCACGCTGAGCGCCGCGAACGCTGCGGAGATGGATGCTGCGATCCAGGCCATCCCGAAGAGCTCAGGCGATGCGGTCCTGGTCAGCGGCGATCTTCTCGCCCTGGCGAACCGAGACAAGATCGCTCGTGCAGTCCGCAAGGCTCACCTGCCCGCGATGTTTCCATTCAAGCAGTATCACGAAGCCGGCGTATTGATGTCCTACGGGCCGAACTATGACGCCGCGATGGGACAGATGGCGAGCTACGTCGACCGCATTCTCAAGGGTGCAAGGCCCGCCGAGTTGCCGATCGAGCAGGTCTCCAAGTATGAGCTGGTCTTAGATCTTCGCATTGCGCGCGAGCTGGGCATCGAAGTGCCGCAGTCGATTCTGGTGCGCGCGGATGAGCTGATTCAATGATCTCGGAGAGGCATGAGGTCAGCGAGGCTGTTGGTGGGAGGTTCCTGCGTGGGGTTCAGAGTTGTTGCGTTGGCAATCTGCCGCTATAATCGTGGCAAATTGCCGCGCTGAAATGAGGTTTCTCCATGTCCACTGTGCTGGCCGCCGTCGCCGCCACCAAGCCTTACCTGAGGCGTCTGACCGATCTTCTCGCGCTGGCGAAGCCGCTGGGCTCCGAGCGCGAGCTCGTGTCGCTCATCCAAGCTGGCGTAAGCCCCGAGGTGGTCGATCGGCTCGTCAGAGAGGGGCTGAGCGCACGGGATGTCGCGTTCGTCGCGCCTCCTCGGACGCTGTCCCATCGCAAAGCGCGGGGTGAGAAGCTTACGCTCGAGGAAACGGATCGCGCGGTGCGGGCCGCGCGAATCGTGGCGCTCGCGGATGCGGTGTTCGGGAACCACGACAAGGCTCTCGCCTGGCTGTCCTCCCCAAGAAGAGCGTTCGACGGCGGGAGGGCCTTGGACGCGCTCGCCACAGAGGTCGGCGGGCGTCTGGTCGAGGAGGAATTGACCAGGATCGACGAAGGTTACTTCGCATGATGCCGTAGCGCGGTTCGATGCGGATCTGGCGCATCAGCAATCATGCCGACCTGAACGGGGCCGGCGGGTTGCGCGCATCGGCCCGGTGGCACTCGCGCGGACGGCCGATCGTGTATTGCACGGAGCACCCGGCCGCAGCACTCCTGGAGGCGGTCGTACGTCTGGACATTGCTGCCCCCACCGGTTTGCCAGATACCTTCCAACTCCTGGAAATCGACGTGCCACGGGGCGTGCGGCGGCAAAGGCTCGAGGTGGGACTTCTGAGCGAGCGCTGGTGGGAGTCGGAGGAAAAGACCCGGGCCATCGGCGATGCGTGGCTGGCGTCGGCTCGGTCAGCCTTGCTCGCGGTGCCGAGCGCGGTCGTTCCCAGGACAACGAACTTCCTTCTCAACCCTGCTCACCCGCATGCGACGCGGCTGGCGCTCGCTTCCGTTGCGCGCTATCCGTTCGATCCACGCCTGCTCGACGGTCGCTCGGCCCGAGGGCGGCGGGCTGGTGCGTCGAAATAGCGCCTCGACCATGAAAGGCCTCAGGTCTTCTATCGCGCCGGCGCTACCGCACCGGTTACCCGATTGCGCTGAAAGGCGGCCAGGCTCGTCCTGGCCGACCCGCAAAGGCCGCGCGAGCCTTGTCCCTCGCGGATACTGTGAAAGCGTAAGCCGCCGTATCATCGGTCTCACGCTTGCGGTTGTGCTCTGCGCTGCTGCTTGGGTCGAAGCGGCCCAGGACACGGGCAAGATCCGAGTCGTGGGGGTCATGCGGGCATCGTCCTTCGAGCGGGATGATTCGTCCATCCGGGTCATGCGTGAGGCGCTGCAGGCCCTCGGCTACACCGAAGGCAGGGACTTCAGGATCGAGCAGCTCTCCGCGCGCAATCAGGCAGAACGCCTCCCGGTAGTAGCACAGGAACTGGTCCGGCGCAAAGTCGATGTCATCGTGGCCACGACGACGGCCGCGGCACGAGCCGCCAAGGAGGCAACGTCGACCATCCCGATCGTCATGATCGCGTACGACCGCGATCCGGTGGCTGCGGGACTGGTGCAGAGTCTGGCGCGGCCGGGCGGGAATGTCACCGGCGTGTCCTCCCTGCAGCAGGATCTCATCGGCAAGCGCCTCGAGCTGCTCAAGGAGATGCTGCCGGGGCTTTCCACGGTCGCGGTCTTGCACGACGCCTCGACTCAGCGGCTTCCAGAGGGAATGGACGCTGCCGCTCGTGCGGCCGGCGTGCAGCTGCGACGAATCGACGTGCGCTGGCCGGAGGATCTCGAGGGCGCCTTCCGGTCAGCCAGCAAGAGCGCCGACGCAGTCATGGTGTTGTTCTCTTCCATGTTCCATACTCATCGGGCCCGGATCGCAGCCGCTGCGTTGAAGGCGGGGATGCCGACAGCTTCGGCCGGCCCGGCGGCAATGTCACCGGCCTGTACGGGCTGTGGTCGGAGCTGGAGATCAAGCGCATCGAAATGGTCAGGGAGGTCCTACCCGGCACCTCGCTGGTCGCGGTCTGCTGGGAGACGGAGTTCAGCCGCAGCGCGGTCGCCGACCTGCAGCGCAGTGCCCAGACCTTGGGCGTGCGCGTCGAACCCATCGAGGTCCGCGGCCCGGGCGACCTCGCAGCCGCCTTCACGACGGCGAAACGAAAACGGGCAGGCGCGCTTATCCTCATGAGTTCCCCGCTCTTCTACATACACCGCCGACAGATCGGTGCGCTCAGCCTGCAGGCCAGGCTCCCGGTGATCTCAGCCTTCAACCCGGTTGCCGAAGCCGGTGCGTTGATGTCTTACGGACCGGATGTCCCCGCGGCGTGGAGGCGCGCCGCCTACTACGTCGATCGGTTGCTCAAGGGTGCCGCACCTGGTGAGCTGCCGGTAGAGCAGGCCTGGAAGTTGAAGCTGGCCGTGAATCTCAAGACCGCCAAAGCCCTGGGCATCACCATCCCGGAGTCGATCCTGCTGCGGGCGGATGAGGTGATTCGGTGAGACGGTGTGCATTCCCCCTCGCCCTGACCTCACCCCCAAGGCGGGGGAAGGAACAGGAGAAACGTCTGGCAGAGCAGGTGACGCGGTGAATCGACGAAGCGTTCTCGTACTGTTCGCCTCGGCACCGCTATGGCCCGCTCGCGTGGTCGCCCAGCAGTCTGGCCGTGTGCCCATCGTGGGGTTGCTCATTACGCACCCGCCTGCCAATGATCCTGTATCCGACTCCCTGCGCAGAGGCTTGAAGCAGTACGGCTACGAGGATGGTCGGAACATCCGGGTGGAGGTCCGCACGCCCCTCGGTCGGCTCGATCGGGTTCCCGACCTTGCTCAGGAACTGGTGCGGCTCCCAGCCGACGTGATAGTGGTCGTCAACGAAGTGGCATTACGCGCCGTACAGCAGGCGACGAGCGCCATCCCGATCGTGATGATCGGCTGGACCGGCGACCCGGTGGCGCTGGGTGTGATCGAGAGCTACAGGCGCCCGGGCGGCAACGTCACCGGCTTCTTCTCCATGCCTTCGGAGCTGGTAGGAAAGCGGCTCGAGATCCTCAAGGAGGCGCTGCCGCGCGTCGCGCGCGTAGCTGTCTTCTGGGATACGTTCGGCCAGCCTCAGCTCGATGCGCTCGACCGTGCCGCCAAGGCTCTGAACCTCCGGCTCGAACCCATCGAGTTCCGCCGGGCGGACGATCTCCCCGGCCTCTTCGTGACGGCCCGACGCAAGAAGGCGGGAGCGGTGCTGATGACCTGGTCGCCCATTTTCTACGTTCATCGAGAGAAGGTCGCGCAATGGGCGCTCGATGCGGGCCTTCCGACCGTCACCGACTCCGACATAATCGTGGAAGCGGGGTGCCTGCTTTCCTACGGCTTCAGCGTTCTGGACAACTTCGAGCGTGCTGGGTACTTCGTCGACCGCATCCTCAGGGGCGCCAAGCCGGCCGAGCTGCCGGTCGAGCAGATCTCGCAGCTGAAGCTTGCTGTGAACCTGAAAACCGCCAAGGTCTTGGGCATTACCCTCCCCGAGTCGATCCTGTTGCGGGCCGATGAGGTGATCCAGTGAGGCGGCGCCGGTACACCCCCAGGTTAGTTTTCCCCCGCATGCGGGGGAGCGGATTGGCTGCTGGGCGATGGGGTGATCCAGTGGACCGACGAGCTGTTCTGGCCACGCTTGCCTCGTTGCTGCTTTGGCCGCTGGGCGCCGTTGCGCAGCAGGCTCGCGTGCCGGTGATCGGTGTGCTGGTGACGCATCCGCCGCTCACCGACCGGGTATTCGACTACATGCGTGCGGGGCTGCGGCAGTTCGGGTACGAAGAGGGAAAAGACATCAAGATCGAGGCGCGCACCGCGCTCGGTCACCTAGAGCGCGTTCCGGATCTTGCAAAGGAGCTGGTCCGGCTCAAGCCCGCTGCAATATTGGTGGTGAACGAGATCGCAATTCGCGCATTACAGAAAGCCACCAGCACGATCCCGATTGTCATGGTGGGCTACACGGTGAAGGACCCCGTCGCAATGGGATTGATCGAAGCCTATGCCCGTCCGGGAGGCAATGTCACTGGGCTCTTCACCGTGGATTCGGTGCTCATCGCGAAGCGGCTCGAGGTGTTGAAGGAGGCTTTGCCGGAGGTCTCGCGGGTGGCGGTGTTCTGGGACTCCAGCTTTGGCCGCCACCAGCTCGATGAGCTGCAGCGAGTATCGCAGCCTCTCGGCTTGGAGCTCCAGCCCAGCGACGTCCGCAGCCCCCAGGATCTCGAACCAGCCTTCAAGACCGCGAAGCGTAACAGCGCCGGTGCGCTCATCCTGACGTTCTCTCCTTGGTTCTGGGTGCATCAAGCCCGCATTGCCGAGCTTGCTCTCGAAGCGAAGCTGCCAACCGTCAGCGAGTATTTCCAGCTTGTGGAAGCGGGCGGTCTGCTCTCCTACGGCTCTTTCGGTCCGGACAACTGGGTGCGTGCGGCGTACTACGTCGATCGTCTCCTGAAGGGCGCCAGGGTGGCCGACCTGCCTGTCGAGCAGGTTTCGACGTTCAGGCTTGTGGTGAACCTGAAGACCGCGAAAGCTCTCGGGATCACCATTCCCCAGTCGATCCTGCTGCGGGCCGATGAGGTGATTCGATGAACCGCCGCGAGCTGCTCGTTGCGATGGCTGGCGGGTTGATCCTTGCACCTCCCGAGGGCTTCGCTCAGCAGCCGGGACGGATACCGGTCGTCGGCATGCTCATCACCCACCCGCCTGTCACCGATCCGGTCGTCGAGGCGGTGCGCACCGGGCTGCGGCAATATGGCTACGAGGACGGGCGAAACATCAAGCTCGAGGTGCGCACTGCACTGGGGCACCTCGATCGCGTTTCTGCGCTAGCGCAAGAGCTAGTCCGGCTCGGGGTTGACGTGATTGTGGTTGCCAACGAGCCGGCCCTGCGCGCGGCGACGCAGGCAACCAGCACGATCCCGATTGTGATGGCCGGTTATACCGACGATCCTGCAGCTATCGGGTGGATCGAGAGCTATCGGCGCCCAGGCGGGAATGTAACGGGCGCGTTCACGGTCAACTCGGCTCTCATCTCCAAACGCCTGGAGCTTCTCAAGGAGACGCTGCCGAATGTCTCGCGCGTCGCAATCCTCTGGGATCGGACCTTCGGCCAGCGTCAGCTCGAGGAGGCGCAGCGCGTGGCCCCTCCGCTCCGCTTGCGGCTCCAACCGATAGAGGTTCGCGGCCTGCAGGATCTCGCGCCGGCCTTTGAGGCCGCCAAGCGCGCAAGCGCGGGCGCGCTGCTGCTGGTCTGGAGCCCCTTGTTCTATGTAAACGCCGCCCGCGTCGCAGCCCTCGGGCTAGAGACGAACCTCCCGATCTTCAGCGACTCGAATATTGTAGTGGAAGCGGGAGGTCTGCTCTCCTACGGCTCGCTCGGGACAGCCAGCTTTGTGCGCGCTGGTTACTATGTCGCTCGTCTGCTCAAGGGTGACAAGGCGGCGGATCTGCCAGTGGAGCAGATGTCCAACATCAAGCTGGTGGTGAACGTCAAGACTGCCAAGGCTCTGGGGGTTGCGGTTCCCGAGTCGATCCTGCTGCGGGCGGACGAGGTGATCCGATAGCGTGCCTGGCGGTCCGCCGGCCGGCCCGGACCGGTCCAAGGCAAGCACGCCACGGACTGCGTGGCGTCTGCGAGAGGAGTGTCACGTGTGTAAACTGCATGCGAGTAGTCTGCCCCGGGGCCGAAGCGAACGCGATGCTCCGGTCGAACTGTCTGCTGTCCGGTCGGTATGATGCGATCCGAATGGCATCCTAAATAGCGATCTAGCCGGTTATGCGCCGAGGCGGCCTCTTCCTCAAGTACGCTGTCCCCCTCGTGCTGCTGGTGAGCGGCGCGCTGGTGGTCAGCGCTCTGGTGGAGATCTACTTCTCCTACCGGGAGAACAAGACGGCGCTGTCGCAGATCCAGCGTGAGAAGGCGTTGGCGGCGGCGGCGCGCATCGAGCAGTTCGTACGCGAGCTGGAGCACCAGCTCGCCTGGATCGCGCAGACGCCCTGGGGCGCGCGCGGAGTCTCGCTGGACCAGCGCCGGCTGGATTCGTTGCGACTGCTGCGGCACGCGCCTGCGGTTACGGAGGTGAGCCACTACGACCCGACCGGGCACGAACAGTTGCGCGTGTCGCGGCTCGCAATGGACGTCGTCGGCAGCAACACGGACTTCTCCGAGGACCCGAAGTTCAAACAGGCGATCGCCCGCAAGACCTACTTCAGCGCGGTGTACTTCCGCAAGGAGTCCGAGCCGTACATGACCATCTCGCTCGCGGGCACCGGAGAGGATGCGGGTGTGGTCGCGGCCGAGGCCAACCTGAAGTTCATCTGGGATGTGGTATCGGCGCTCAAGGTCGGAGAAGGCGGGCGTGCCTACGTCGTCGATGCGCAGAGCCGCCTGATCGCACACCCGGACATCAGCCTGGTGCTGCAGAAGACCGATGTGTCCGGTCTGCCGCAGGTGCACGACGCACGTGCCAACTTGGCGAACGCGCAGGGCGTGCCCGCCGAGGCGACCTTTGGCCGCAGTCTTCAGGGCAAGGAGGTGCTGTCGGCTTCGGCGACGATCGAGCCCCTCGGCTGGCTGGTATTCGTCGATTTGCCCATCGACGAGGCCTTCGGTCCGATCTATGCCTCGGTCCAGCGCACCGTGGTGCTGCTGCTGGTCGGCCTCGCGATCTCAGCGGTCGCCAGCCTGTTCCTGGTCCGGCGGATGGTCAGCCCGATTCAGACGTTGCAGGCCGGGGCGGCACGGATCGGGGCGGGTGCGCTCGATCACCGCATCGAGGTCAAGGGTAGCGACGAGCTGGGGGCGCTGGCCGGCGAGTTCAATCGCATGGCCGAGCAGCTGCAGGAGTACTACGCGGGACTGGAGCATAAGGTCGAGGAGCGGACGCGCGAGCTGAGCGAAGCGCTGGAGCGGCAGACGGCGACGAGCGAGATCTTGCGCGTGATCAGCCAGTCACAGCGCGACGTGGAGCCTGTCTTCAAGACGATCGGTGATAGTGCGCTGAAGCTGTGCCGGGCGACCAGTGGCGCGGTGTACACCTTCGACGGTGAGTTCATACACCTTGCGACTGCACACGGTTTGAGCGAAGAGGCACTCGAAGCGGTTCAACGGACGTACCCCATGCGGCCGGGCAAGGGCGGCGCGACTGCTCGCGCGGTTCTCACCAGAGCCGTAGCGTACGTACCCGACGCTCGTGAGGATCCGGAGTTTCAGGTGCACAGCATAGTTCAAGCAGCAGAACATCGCAGCATCGTATCCGTTCCTATGCTTCGCGACGGCAGCCCGATTGGAGCCATAACCGTCGGCGGTGCCGAACCACGGATGTTCTCGGAAAGTCAGATTGCGCTGCTCAAGACATTCGCCGACCAGGCCGTGATAGCCATCGAGAACGTGCGGCTGTTCAATGAACTGCAGTCGAGAACCCATGAGCTGGCGCGCTCTGTGGAGCAGATGCGCTCCCTTGCGGAGGTGAGCCAGGCGGTCAACTCGACGCTGGACCTCCAGGAGGTGCTGTCCACGATCGTGAAGCACGCCGTGCAGCTCTCGGCGACCGACGGCGGCGCCATCTACGAGGCCGACGAGGAGATCGGCGGGTTCCGCCTTCGGGCCACCTATGGATTGCCCCAGGACCTGGTCGAGGTGATGCGTGCCACGCCGCTGCGGGCCGGCGAGGGTGCTACCGGACGGGCCGCGGCGTTGCGCACGCCTGTGCAGATTCCCGACTTGCGCGCCGATCAATCCTTTCCCGGCTCCCTTCAACGCATCAGCGAGCGGGCGGGATTCCGTTCCTTGCTCTCGGTGCCGTTGCTGCGAGAGGGGCGCGTTCTCGGCAGCCTGGCCGTCTCGCGTACCGCAGCAGGAGAGTTCCCGCCCGAGGTGGTCGATCTGCTGCAAACCTTCGCCGCCCAATCGACGTTGGCAATCCAGAACGCGCGCCTGTTCCGCGAGATTGCACAAAAGAGCCACGAGCTGGAGGTGGCGAGCCAGCACAAGTCGCAGTTCCTGGCCAACATGAGCCATGAGTTGCGCACGCCGCTCAATGCCATCCTGGGCTACACGGAGCTGATCGTCGACGGCATCTACGGCGAGGTACCGGCGAAGCTGAGCGAGGTGCTGGAGCGGGTGCAAGGCAGCGGCCGCCATCTGCTTGGGCTCATCAACGACGTGCTGGACCTGTCCAAGATCGAGGCCGGGCAGCTCACCCTGGCGGCGAACGACTACTCCTTCCACGACGTGGTGCAGACCGTCATCTCGGGCGTCGAGTCGCTGGCGGCCGAGAAGCAGCTGAAGCTCGTCACGGACCTCCCGGCTGATCTGCCGGTCGGACGTGGCGACGAGCGCCGGATCACGCAGGTGCTGATGAATCTCGTGGGGAACGCGATCAAGTTCACCGATGCCGGCGAAGTCGCGGTGCGCGTGACCGCGCCCGATGGGATGTTCGTCGCCTCGGTTGTCGACACCGGGCCAGGCATCCCGGAGGATCAGCAGCAGCGGATCTTCGAGGAGTTCCAGCAGGTGGACAGCTCCTCCACGCGCAAGAAAGGCGGTACCGGGCTGGGGCTGGCGATCGCCAAGCGGATTGTGGAGCTGCATGGCGGGAATATCTGGGTAGAATCGATGGTAGGCAAGGGCTCGACGTTCTCGTTCAGCCTGCCGGTTCGCGTCGAGCAGAAGGAGGGCACCGCATGAGCAAGCGCATCCTGGTAGTGGAAGATCAAGAGGACAACCGCAGGATCATCCGCGACCTCCTGACCGCGAGCGGCTATGCGTTCATCGAGGCGGTGACTGGAGAGGAGGGCGTCGCGGCCGCGGAGCGGGAGAAGCCCGATCTCATCCTGATGGACATTCAGCTTCCGGGTTTGGACGGGTACGAGGCCACGCGTCGTATCAAGGCGAACCCCGCACTCAAGCAGACACCGATCATCGCCGTGACCTCGTACGCGCTGAGCGGCGACGACCAGAAGGCATTCGCTGCCGGTTGCGACGGGTACGTCACCAAGCCGTTCAGCCCCAAGATGCTGCTGGCGAAGATCAGGGAGTATTTGCCGTAGTGCGGAGTCGGCGCGTGCCTCGACAGCACTCCCGCTGAGAGGGGAGGAAGAGTTGCACCTGCCCCACCTTCAGGGAGAAGGTCGGGATGGTGGCGAACATCGAGACCGAAGCTGCGCTAGAGTCGTGGTAGTGAACTGCTAGTCCGAACCAGACATCGCCACCGCAGGCGCCCTCGGCCAGCGTCCCATGCGCACTCCCGCCCGCATCCTCATCGTCGACGACAACGCCGCAAACGTTGACATACTGCGCGCACGGCTGGCGGCGCATGGCTACGATCTCATTACGGCTGCCGACGGCGAGGAAGCGCTGGCCGCGGCGCGCGAGCACCTGCCCGACCTTATCCTCCTCGATGTGATGATGCCGAAGCTCGACGGCATCGAGGTGTGCCGCAGGCTGCGCGCCGACTCTTCGATGCCGTTCATTCCGATTATCCTGGTCACGGCCAAGACCGACCCGAAGGACGTGGTCGCGGCGCTGGAGGCGGGCGGTGACGAGTACCTCACCAAACCGGTGGATCACGCCTCGCTGGTGGCGCGAGTGAAGTCCATGCTCCGCATCAAGGCGCTGCACGACCAGGTGCAGGAGCAGGCCGCACAACTGCAGCACTGGAACCGTACGCTCGAGCAGCGCGTGGCCGAGCAACTCGCGCAGATGGAAAGCCTGGGGCGGCTCAAGCGCTTCTTCTCTCCCCAGCTCGCCGAGCTGATCCTCTCCGGCGGCGCCGACGATCCCCTCAAGAGCCATCGGCGCGAGGTCACGGTGGTGTTCCTCGACCTGCGCGGGTTCACCGCGTTCGCGGAAACGGCGGAGCCCGAGGAGATCATGGCCGTGCTGCGCGAGTACCACGCCGAGATGGGGCAGGTGATCCTGGCTCATGAGGGCACGCTCGAGCGCTTCACCGGCGACGGCATGATGGTGTTCTTCAATGATCCGGTACCGGTCCCCGACCCGGCTGCGCGTGCGGTGCGCATGGTGCTGGCCATGCGCGACCGGCTTCTGGAGCTCACCGCGAAGTGGAAGAAGCGCGGGTTCGACCTCCAGTTCGGCGCCGGGATCGCGCAGGGCTATGCCACTATCGGCGCCATCGGCTTCGAAGGCCGCTGGGACTATGGAGCGATCGGCACCGTGACCAATCTCGCGGCACGGCTGTGCGGCGAGGCCAAGCCCGGCCAGATTCTGGTGTCGCAGCGAGTCCTGGCCTCGGTCGAGGATCTGGCCGATGGCGAGCCAGTGGGCGACCTGCAGCTCAAAGGCTTCCTCAAACCCGTTCCAGCGTTCAACCTCACGGGTCTGAAGCACTAGTGCTGCGACACACTAATTCCACCTCTCACCACGAAGGCACGAAGACACGAAGAAAACCGGAACGAGGGGCTATTAAGGGCTTCCAGCGCTCGCCACCTCGACCATACGATGTTTCGCTACTAAACTAACGTGTCTCTTTACTAGGGGACTGTAACAGCCGATTGGGTACTACCCCAACCCTCTCCCGCGAGGGGAGAGGCAGGGTGCTGCGCATTTCATTGTTACAGTCCACCCGCCCGGGCTTGCGAGACTGAGGCAGGCAGACCCAAAGCCCTGGCTCGGCGGGCCAACCGTCACTGCTGCATCCAACCGCAACCACCGCACGTAAGTTCTGCTGCCGGTCTCCGACCGACTGGCGGAGGTTCACTATGCACAGCCGCTTGGTAGCAATGTTCAACCGTCTGGCTTCGCTGCTCAAGCACAGCCGCGGGCCGACTTCGCCCGGGGTCATCGAGGCTGCCCCGCTGGACCCCGTGGAGCGGCTGCAGCGCAGCGGCAGCACGTTCCGGGTGGTGATGGAGTTCTCTCGCCTGGGCTGGTAGCGGGCTTATGGCGGGGCCCCGGGGCGTGCGCTGACACGCGGGCCGCGCCAGGCTGTTTGACCCGGGCTTCCCTGACCGGATCCCGCCGGCTTGCGCGTCTCGCGCCCACGCTTTCCCAAGGCAGCCTGCTCGCGAGGCTGCCACCTCGAGCCTCGCGTGCCAGCTAGCCCGGATATTTCACCAGGCCACCCCCGTATTGCTTGCAGATGCACACCAGCAAACGCTTTCGAGATGATTGCTGCGCAGGACACTTTGGCTTCGGGGTTACGCGGTTTCCGGCTGGTTCTGGACGGCCATCTCGGGCATGCCCGTCTGGCCAATAGAATGATCTATTGGCTGCGACGGTCGAGCCCGACCTGGCTCGCCCGGAACGACCCAGAAATCCGCGTCCTGATGAAATATCCGGGCTAGAAGGTGAATATTCACATTCCGGCTGTGAGATTGCGCACTTCGAGCCGACCGCTTGGGAAGCTACAGTTCGACTCATCGTCCCTCACGACTCTCCGGCGATGCAACGCAATCACGCTACGGGTGGCATGCGCTGTCAGATAGGCGAGAAAATTCGTCCCGACGCGGGACAGGGAGGGCTAACCATGGAGCCGAGCCAAATGGACCGAGCAGATCCCGGCGTACTGATGAACCCCGCGGCCTCGACAGCTATCACGGCCGCGGCCTTCGGCGACCCCGCCACGTCCTTCCTGATCTACCTTCCGACCCTGCTGGAGCAGTGGGTCCTGGAATTGGAGGGCGTAGAGCCCAGGCTGGAGGAGGGTGCGCTCGGCGCGGCTGTTGGCTACGGTTGCGGTGCGGCGGCGGTCGCCCTGGCCAAGGCTTATCCGGCCTCACACTTCTTCGGCTTCGACCCGGACCCAACTGTCGTGCGTCGCGCGCAACGGCGGGCCCACGACGAGCGGCTCTCCGAGCGCACGACCTTCGAGCAGGCTACGCCGGAGGCAATCCCCAATCACCGCTACGCGCTGATCGTTCTGCTGTCGGGGCTGGCCGAGTCGCGCGACCCCATGAGCGTCGCCTGGCGTGCACTGACGACGCTGGATGCGGCGGGCAGCCTCGTGATCGTAGAGCCCAGGGTAGGCCCGGCGGGCGCCGGCTGCGTGTCGAGCCCGGGCAGCGGGCTGGCACAGGCGGGGTTCCGGCGCGTGCGGCTGATCGATCAGACGGCTTTCGCGCGGGTGTTCGAGGCGCGGCGGTAGTGTAGAGAAGGCGTGAGGAGTAAGGAGTGACAAGTGACAAGTGACAAGTGACAAGTGACGAGGAACCCCTTGCCGTTCATTCGGCGCATCCGGCTGCTTTGCCATATCGGCGGGCGGGAGGCAGGGTCAGGTGCGAGGGCGAGGTCGTAGGCTAGTGGCCCCTCACTTGTCACTTGTCACTCGTACTCGTCACTACTCCCGCCTCACGCTTCTCTACCTACCAATTCAGCGGCAACTTCTTCTTGATGATGATGCGCTTGTCCTGCTCCTCGATGTAGCCGCCGGCTTTCAGCTCCTTGAATACGCGGCTCACCATCTCGCGCGAGGAGGCGATGCGGTTGGCGATGTCCTGCTGGGTCATGGGCTGCTCGATTACCAGCACGCCGTCGCGCTCGACCGCCATGCTCTCGAGGATCGTGCGGATGCGCCCGTAGACGTCGCGGCCCATCATGTTCACCGTCTCGGTGAGCCTGCGCACCTGCCGGGCCAGCGCCTGGACCAGGTGATAGCCCACCTCGGGGGACTCTTCGAGGCATTCCTTGAACGCGGCCTTGGATAGCACCAGCAAACGACTGGGTTCCAGCGTCATAACCGACGCGGAGCGAGGCGCGTCATCCACCAGGGCAAGCTCTCCGAAATGCTGCCCCGGCCCCTGGGTGTTAAGGATGGTCTCCTTCCCGTCGGCCTCGGTGTGGTACACCTTGACGCTGCCGGACAGGATGATGAACATCGAGGTCGCATCGTCCCCCTCGCTGATCACCACCGCGTTGCGCGGGTAGTTTCGCGGGACCGCACGGCTTTCGATCTTCGCGAGGGTCTCCGCTGACAGCCCATCGAAAAGGGGAACGATTTCCAGCATCCCGATCCTCCTTCAAGCACTCATTCTGTTTTCGGCCGGGGTAACCCCTGGTTGAGGGCTGGTCGTGCATCGGTCCCGGCACGGCGGCTGCACAATCATAAGCCATTCGCGCGGCGAGCCTGCATAAGGCCGCTGCTGTGGCACTGTACGGTCGGTTGGCGGGGCGGTTCGTCGAAGTGATACCGGCCTGGGCGTGCGGAATTCCCCCCTTCGACCCAGCGCTACCGCCGGCCGGCCCGGCCTGGAGAGGGGGAGAGATCGAGGGTTGTCCGGTCCGCGGTGTGCGCGGACTCTCAGCGGGCGCGGCCGACCTCGCGCCGCAGATCGCGCAGGTGCGCCCAAGTCTCCGGATCCGTAACCTTGGGCATGGCGGCGTCGATCTTTTCGCCGATGTCGGCGAGTGCCCAACTCACCGCGCCGCGCATGTCGCTGGGCTTGCCCACCGCGGCCCGGAACTGCATACCCGTATCGGCCAGCGATGAGCTGGCGTAAACGGCCTGCCGTGCCTGACGGGCGCGCTCCAGCGCGGCCTCGCCGTCCCATCCCGGCTGCTCGGCCTCGTCGGACAGGTTGCGGGTGATCCCCCGCCCCTGAGACTCGGGGTCCGAAACGTCGCCGTTCGAGACCAGCATCGCCGTGACGTAGTTGCGTTGCAGCTGGCGCCGGTATGAGTCGACGACGGGCTTGTCCTTCGTCAATTCGGCGAACAGGCCCTTGTTCAGGTCTTCGAGCATGTCGAGCCCGTAGTAGCCCTGCTTGCCGCGCTTGCCGGCGGAGGCTTCCCCCATGCGGCTGAACACCCCCGGGGTAAGCAGCTGCTGCAGGAGCCGCACGTTGATGCCTTGCAGCGCATCGTCGGCGCTCGCTGGCTCGATGCGGGCGACCACGTCCCGGTCGAGCAGCGCCTTGGGCGTGACGAATGCTTTGTCGAGCAGGAACTGCACTGCCTGGCGTTGCTTTTCCGGCGCTACCGGCTGAAAGGGTAGCCCGCCGCGGCCACCGTGATAGCGGGTCTCCTCCACGCCGCCCACCAGCCTGGCCACCGCCGTCAGGATCCGGTAGCGGTGGTTCACCAGCGCGTAGTACATCTCCGCGAGGCGTGTGTAGTCCTTGCCCAGGGGTGTGGTGGCCGAGACCAGGAACGGTATCACCCGGTCGACGTTCTTGAGTCCCAGCTCTCCAGCGGCGATCAGGTCCGATCCGAGTACGTTGCTCGTGATGCTGGGGTCCAGGCGCGCGACCGCGTCCTCGCCGCCGAAGCGCAGCATGGGCTCATCGATCTGTCGTGCGGCCATCGCATCCAGCAACGGCCATTCCTCGTCCGAGGTGATGTTCTTGCCAAGTGGCTTGTAGCCCCACTCGATCGCGAAGTAATCGTAGGGCCCGAAGCGCGGAATCAGCGCCGCGCCGTCGCCGGGCTGCGCCACGTAGTTGAAGCGCGCATAGGACATGAGGGAGGCGGAAGTTCCCCAGCGCCGCGTCCAGTCGGGGCTGCGCAGCTGCTCGACCCCAACCACCGAGGTGGCCTTGAAGTTGTGGCGCAGTCCCAGCGCGTGGCCGACTTCGTGCGTCACGACATAGCTCAGCACCTCGCCCATGAGATCGTCGGGAAGGGGCAGCTTCTGGGCGCGCGGGTCGAGCGGACTGACCTGGGTGAAGTACCAGGTCTCCCCCAGGCGCAACACGTCGTTCCAGAACAGGGCGTGTGAAGAGATCACCTCGCCGCTGCGCGGATCCGTTACCGCCGGGCCCATGGCGTTCTCACGCGGGCTGGGCGTCCAGCGGATGACCGAGTAGCGCACGTCCTCGGGGTCCCAGTCCGGGTCTTCCTCCTTGGTGGGCGCGTCGCGCGTCAGGATCGCGTTCTTGAAGCCGGCCGCCTCGAAGGGGTCCTGCCAGGCCTCGATGCCTTTCTTGATCCAGGGACGCCACCTGTCGGGCACCTCTTGGCTGATGTAGAACACGATCGGGTTGACGGGCTCGGACACTGCCTGCTCGGGATGCTTCTTCTCGAGCCGATAGCGGGTGATGAAGCCGCGCTTGACTGCCCGATGCTCGGGGGTGCCGTAGTCATCGAAGCTCACGTCGAAGTAGCCCACGCGCGGGTCGGAGTAGCGACCGACCATGGGCTTCTCCGGGAGCAGCAGCATGCTGGTGTGGAACACGAAGCCGAGGCTGGCGGGGATGGGCGAGCGACCCGGCTCGTAGGACCTGGCGAGTGCTTTGGGGTCTGCCATCCACGTCTGGAAGTAGCGCATCTCCACGTTGCGCGGGAAGACCTTGACTGTCTCGATGTACGAGCGCTTGGGGTCGATGGCGGACATCTGGAAATAGGTCTTGAACTCCTGGGCGAAGCCCTCGGGGACGTCGGTCACGTAAAGCCCAGTGACATCGATGACGGGCGCGCCATTCTCGCCCTCGGCGATCGCCTCGAAGGCTTTGATCACCGGGCGCAGCGAGGCGGCCTCGACGCCGCGTTGAAGGCGGGACATGTTCTCGGCGCGCATCTCGTACTGCACGGCCTCCAGGTAGACCTTGTTGCCGCGCCGGGTCCAGCGCACCAGCCGGTTCTCCACTACCGCCCCGGGCGCCAGCTTCTCGGTGCCGGCCGACAAGGCTGCGAACTCGGTGTTGAGCAGCATGTCCCGGTCGAGCATGTCGAGCGGGATCTCGTAGAGCACGTGATCGCACACCACGTGTACCGTGAACAGGCCCTTGAGCGTGTGCAGCTGCTGCGGCATGCCGGGCCGGCAGGGCGCCACGTCGCTGGCGTTGATGGCCCGTGCTGGCAGCGACTGCGCGGCGAGCAGCAGCGCGGCCGTGAGGGCGAAGATCGCGGCTTTCATCCTAGATCCACACGCTCATTCACCACAGAGGCACAGAGACACAGAGAAAACCATAAGTTCCAGACCAGTTCAGGATCACGCTACTTGTGACCCGGCGACCTGCACTATCCTCCCGCCTTTCACCTCTGCGCCTCTGTGTCTCTGTGGTTCACGATTGCCTTGCAGGTCTTAGTCCTGTGGCGTGAGCGCGGTGCGGTAGCGC
>Ga0105107_10000535_pt1 | contig 24260 bp, 18 predicted proteins | sample PPLLaktember2015_6_FD_79335 | JGI IMG/M metagenome (GOLD analysis project Ga0105107, IMG submission 79335) | Freshwater sediment microbial communities from Prairie Pothole Lake near Jamestown, North Dakota, USA - PPLs Lake P8 Core (1) Depth... | ecosystem: Environmental > Aquatic > Freshwater >... | reverse complement strand
GTTGGCCAGGCCGAGCCCGAAGCCGGAGGGCTTGGTCGTGAAGAAGGGTTCGAAGATGTTCGGGCGGTCCTTCTCCGGGATGCCCGGTCCGTTGTCGGTGATGCGGACCCGGACCATCGTCCGCCCCCCCTCCGCGACCGCATCGCAGGAGACGCCGATCTTCCCCCCGGGCCCCAGGGCTTCGTGGGCGTTGCGGAGGACGTTGAGGAAGACCTGGCGCAGCTTGTCGGCATCGGCCAGGACGGCGGGCAGGCCGTCGGTGCAGGCCTTTTCGACGACGATCTTCTTCTGGGCCAGGACGTCCCGGACCACCTTGAGCGATTCGTCCACGATCTGGTCGATCGGCCACTTCTCCAGGCTGAGCTCCTGGACGCGGGTGAAGTTGAGCAGCTCCTTGATGAAACGCTCGATCTGGTCGATGCCCTCGAGCGACAGGTCAAGGTGGGGCTTGACCGTCTCCGCGAAGCCCTCCTCCTCGGCGATCTTCTGGATGTTCAGCTTGACCGAGGTCAGGGGATTGCGGATCTCGTGGGCGATCGTGGCGGCCATGCGCCCGATGGAGGCCAGCTTCTCGTGCTGGACGAGCTTGCGGTTGGCCTCCTCCGTCTGCTCCCGGGCGCGGAGGAGCTGGGCCGTCATCCCGTTGAAGCTCCGGGCCAGCTCGCCGACCTCGTCCTGGCCCGAGGGCAGGGCGATCGTGTGGCTGAAGTCCCCTTTGGCGATGCGGACCGTGGCTTCGACGAGGCGGTGAAGAGGCCGGGTGATGCGTCGGGCCAGGATCGCCGCGCCGAGAATACTCAGGACGAACCCGGCGGTGCCGATGAGCAGAAGGACCTTCTGGATCTCCCGCAAGCGGTCGTACATGGGCTCGAGAGAGAGCCCGATCTTGACCGAGCCCCAGCGGCTGGCCCCCTGGGCGAAGGCGGGCACCTCGATCTCGAGGATCCGGACGGGCGCCTCACGGAGCTGGAGCCTCTTCTCCTCGGAAGCGCTCTCGTCCTCCGCCGCGTCCTCCGCAAGAAGGGTCGTCGACAGGACGTCGCCGTGCGCGCGGACGGCCTCGTTCGCCGCCCGAGGTTCGCCGGAGCGATCATAGACGACGATGTAGACCAGGTCCCCGGCGATGTGGGCGTCGACGTATCCCTGGACCGCGTCCCAGTCCTGCCGGACGAGGGACTGCAAGTTGGCGTCGGCGACGTAGCGGGCCTGGAGCAGCGCCCGCGCCCCGGTCGCGTCCCGGAGGATCCCGGCCTCGCGCATCTGGATGACGAAAAGAACGGCCCCGAAGAGCAGGAGAACGAGAAAGGTGATCCAGAAGACGAGGCGCGTGTAGATCGTGATCTTGAGCTTCACCGTGTCCTTCTCAGTCCTCCAGCCAGATGGACTTGACGTCGAGAGAGATGAAACCCATGGCCGGGACCTTCACGCCCCGGACCTCGGGCCGGAGAGCGATGCGCACGCGTTCCGAGAACAGGGGGATGGCCGGCGTCTCCTGGAACAGGAGTTGCTCGGCTTTCCGGAAGAGGTCGGCCCTCTTCTCCCAGCTCGGCTCGATCTCGCACAGCTCGAGGAGGCCGTCGAGCCGGGCGTTGGCGTAGCGGGAGTTGAGCCCGTTGACGGCTGACCGGGAGTGGAACAGGGGGACGACGATGTTCTCGGGATCGGGGAAATCCATGTTGTAGTCGAGGAAGCTCAGGTAGGGCGTGCGGATCCCGAGGACGTCCTCGGGTTTCCGCAGGTACTTGATGCCGAGGCCGATCCCCAGCGCTGCGAGCTGGCGTTCGAGCTCGCGGGCGAAGCGCGCCGTGGCATCGGTCCGCGGCGTCGCGAAGACGAGATCGAGGGCCAGACCCTCGGGGCCGCTCCCGGCGAGGAGCCGGTCGAGGAGGAGCTTGGCCGCCGCGGGATCGGCGGCCGGTCCGCCGGCCCGGGGGAAAAATCCGGGCAGGAGGGGCGGAATGAAGTTCTCCAGGGGGAGATGGACGTTCGAGGGGGTATCGTAGGCCCCGGCCAGGTTGGCCTTGTCGAGCCCGAGGGCAAGAGCCTTGCGGACCTCAGGCCTGTCGAGGGGAGGGATATCGCAGCTCAGGGCCAGGAAATAGGTCCTGAGCGTGTCGCTCTCCAGGACGGGATATCGCCGGCGCAGCAGGCGCTCCGAGGTCACGGTGACCAGGTGCACGCTGCCCTCTTCGAACTGGTCGTCGGTGAAGTGGGGGCTGTACTCGATGGCCGAAACGTAGGGCTTGCGGTCTCCGTAGTAAGCGGCGTTCCGCTCGAGCCGGACGCCCAGGATCTCCAGGCGCGGGCTGCGGATCCACTCGTCGAACTTGAACGGCCCCGTCCCCACGGGCTTGTGGAAGAAGCTCCGGCCCTGGCTTTCGAGAAGGTCCTTGGGCAGGATCTTGCAGTAGTGCATCCCCAGAAGGTAGAGGCCGACCGAGCCGAAGGGCCGGGTCCAGAGGATCTCGAACGTCCCCGGATCGACGACGCGGAACCCCGTGACCTCGTCGGCCTGGCCCTGCCAGTACGCTTCGGCCCCGGCGACCTTGCGGGTGAAATTCTGGTAGAAGGTGTTGTCCGGCCGGTTCTTGACCAGCCTTTCGAGGGAATACTTGACGTCCTCGGCCGTGAGCTCGCGGCCGTTGTGGAAGCGGACGCCCTTGCGGAGCTTGAAGGTGATACGCGAGCCGCCGTCCGAGATCTTCCAGTACTCGGCCAGGGCGGGCATGGGATTGTAATGGGCGTCGAACCGGACCAGGCCGTCGAAGAGCTGCTCGGTGATGAAGTAGTGGGAAGGCCGGGCGGGATCGAAGACCTGGTTGAAGGGCAGCCAGTTGCCCTTGATGCGGAAGGTCCCGTTGTAACGCGGGACGGCCGCGCTCTGACCGGGAGGCAGGGCCGGCGAGGCGGTATCTCCTAAGCCGGCGAGCAGGACGAGGAGCGGGAGGAGTAGGCGGCGCTCGCGGCGGGAGGTGGTCATCGATTTTCTCTCATCATAACGGAAAAGGGCCTAAAATGCACATCCGCATCCGTACCAGGCATGGAGCAAGGTTCATGCCACACGGGACGAGGTCTAACTTCAACCGATAAAACGAATTACAGACGGGAAGCGGCGGGCCGCGTAAATTTGCTTTACACTATTTCCCGGCCACCGCCATGGCTTTCTCGAAAACGCGGAAGAAGTTGCCGCCCCAGATCTTCTCGATCTCCCGGTCGGTGTAGCCGCGGCGGATGAGCTCCTCGGTGACGTGGATCATGCCGCTGACGTCGTCGCAGCCGAGGACCCCGCCGCCGCCGTCGAAATCGGTGCCGATGCCGACATAGTCGATGCCGACGACCTTCCGGACGTGGTCGATGTGGTCGACGAGGTCCTGGACGGTCGCCCGGGCCTGTGGGTACTTCTGGTTGATCGCGTCCCGCTCGGCCATGGCCTTCTCCCGGAGCGACTCGTCGCGGAGGTCGCGCAGGCTGCCATATCTGGCTTCCATCTCCTTGATGGCCTGCTCCCGCTCGGGGATGACGGCCGGCTTCCTGACGTAGGCGCCGAGGAAGCAGATCTGGATGACGCCGCCCTTCGCGGCCAGGGCCCGGAGCTGATCGTCGGTGAGGTTGCGCGGATTGTCGCAAACGGCCCGCGAGCTCGAATGGGAGGCGAAGACGGGGGCCCGGCTCGCGGCCAGGACGTCGAAGAACGACTTGTCCGAAGCGTGGGAGACGTCGACGAGCATGCCCAGGCGGTTGCATTCGGCCACGACCTCGCGCCCGAAATCGCTCAGCCCCTCGTCCTCGGGATTGCGCCGGTCGGTCGAGGAGTCGCAGATATCGTTGTCGGCGGAATGGCAGAGAGTGATGTAACGGACGCCCATGTCGTAGAAGGTCCCGACGAGCGATAGGTCCCGGCCGACGGGGTAGCCGTTCTCCAGGCCGATGAAAGCCGTCAGCCGGCCCTCTTTCTTGAGACGCCGGGCGCCGGCCGGGTCGACGGCCAGTCCGATCATCGTGGCGTACGTTTCCGTCATTTGCCGGACGGCCGCGACGGCCTTGAGCGCTCCGTCCTTGGCTTTGGCGTAGCCCTCGGGGGTCCGGGGTCCCTGGCCGACGAACGCGGCGAAGAACTCGGCGTCGAGGCCGCCTTCCTTCATCCGGGGCAGGTCGATCTTTCCGGAGGCGCGCAGCGCCGGGTCGTGGCGCTCGCCGATCTCCCAGTCCTTCCGGAGCAGGCTGAAGGCCGTGTCGCAGTGGGTGTCGACGGTCAGGATCTTCCTGTGGAGCTCCCGGGCCTTCGCTGCGACGGTCGGCGGCGTTTGGGCCGCGGTGCAGGAAGCGAGGCCGAGGGCGAGCATGGCTGGAACGGCGATCCCGATCATCGGTTTCTTCATGTTCTCTCCGTAGTGAATGCGCTGGCGACCTTCACAAGTGGTCCATTATACCAAATCACACGGCTCGCGTTTCAGCGGGGGGTCCGAGAGAGAACGTAGTGGTTGGCGGGCGCGCCCGGACCGGCCTTGAGGAAATCGACGACCCGGTAGCCCCGGCCAAAGAGGGCCCGGAGAACCTCCCGCGTGGCCAGCCGCCAGTCGACGGGGATGCGCCGGACCTCCGCCGTTTCCACATCCGTTTCCTGGAGCATCCGGTAGAAATCGAGCGGGATGCGGACGAGCAAGACCTCCCCCGCGGCCCCCGGATCGATCCCTTCCACGACCTCGAGCTCGAGCTCTCCGCCCTTCCCGGCGATGCGCCGTGTCCCGGCCCTGACGGTCTGCGGTGCGCTCCGAAAGGCCTCGGGGTCCCGGGCCGGCCGGCCGCCCGTCCTCCGGAGGTCCCAGGACATCAGGAAGCGGTCCGTGGGCACGTCGGCCCGGTTGAGCAGGCCGCCGTACTCGCCGTACTTGTCCACGCGGTATTCCAGGACTTCCATGCCGAAATGACGGACGTTGCGGTTGGCGTTGACCCCGGTCAGGGGATCGTAGGTGCAGATGATGGTCGAGACGCCCATGAGACCGAGGACCGTCTCCCGCTGGAACTCCTTGATGAGTATGCCCAGTCCGTAGCTCTGGAAAGGCTGGCGTACCCCGGCAAATTGGGAGTAGAAGCGGAGGTTGGCGACGTCGCGGAAGCCGATCTCCTTGTCGGCGACGCCGACGAAACCGTAGCAGAACCCGACCAGGCCCGATGCGTCGACCGCGAAACCGCCCCCGGGCGATTCGGCGAAGGCGCCGATGAAGAGGCTGGCGCCCTCGTGCCAGACGTTCTCGCACATCATGTTGCGGGCGCTCGACATGTGGTCTTCGGCGAAACGCCAGATCTCCTCGCGCAGGTCTTCATACTTCCGGTAATCCCCGGGCTCCTCCGAGGTCTCGACGCGCAGGAGGAAGTGCCGGTCCCGGACGGTCACGGTCCGCTCGAGAGGTTCCATGGCGTTCACCCGGGTCATTCTATCCGAACGGACAGGCGCGTTCAATGACGGCGGCCCGGTTTTGACAGCCCGTCCCTCCCCTTATACAATAAGAGGGCCCGTGCGGCGCAGGGACCAAAACAGACATGGCGAAAATGATCAAGGACCTCAGGACCGCCACCCTGATCAATCCCCGGGCGGCCAATTCCAGGTGGACGCGACGGAAGCTCCTCCGGGCCTACCTCCAGAAAAAGCTCCCGGGGGACATCTACGACGGCCTCGGCGACATGAAAACGACCCTGGAAAAGGTGGCCGTCGCCTGCAGGGATTCGGATGTCATCGTGGCCATGGGCGGCGACGGGACGGTCGCCGACACGCTCCAGGGCATCTTCGACGCCGGCAGACAGAACGACGTCCTTTTCGGGGTCATCCCCTTCGGCAGCGGCAACGCTTTCCGAAAATCGTTCGACATCCCCAAGAACCCCCTCCGGGCCATCGATTGCCTGGCCGAGGGAGTGGCCCGGCCGATCGACCTGATGGAAGTCGAGGGACGCGTGGCCGCGTTCGCCAGCATCGGCGCCACGGCCCGGGTGACCGGCGAAAAGCTCCGGGGCAAGATTCAAGGCCTCTGGGGCCACATCCTGGCCGGGCGCCGGCTCTTCGACACGCCCATGGGCGAGATGACGGTCGAGCTCACCGACGGCATCGACCGGTCGGGCCCTTTCGAGAGGAAGACGGTCACGTCGCATTTCTTCGACTGCATCGTCGCCAAGACGAACCACTTCGGCTACAGCTGGAACATCGCCCCCCAGGCGGTCGTCGACGACGGCTACATCGACGTCACCCTGTTCGAGATCGGGCCCCTCAAATACGCCTTCTTCTTTCCGCTGATCTACCTGGGCCTCTACCAGCGCCGTTTCCGGCACTTCAAGGCCAAAAAGGTCGTCATCAGCGGCCACGACATGCCCATCCAGTTCAACGGCGAGTTCCTCGGCGACCGGGACCGCATCGAGTTCCGGGTCCTGCCGCTGGCCATCCGGATGGTCATTCCACCGACTCGCCGGGCCGCACGGCGCTTCCAGAAACGATGAATATCCGGGGGACACGTGCCGGTGGTACATGTCCCCGATATCGAGGAGGTCCCATGAAAAGAGCCGTCGCTCTGCTGCCCGTCCTTTTCGCCGTCCTGGCGGCCTGTTCGCCGCAGATCCGCATCGACCTGCTCGGCGAAGACAAGCTCCAGGAAGTGGTCCTCGTCGAAAGCCCGGCCCGGGAGAAGATCCTGGTGATCGACATCGACGGGACGATCTCCTCGGCCCTCGAGACGGGCTTCTTCGCCCGCGAAAAGAGCGTTGTCGCGCGGGTCTTCGAGCGGCTCGAACGGGCCTCCCGCGATCCCCTGGTCAAGGCGGTCGTCCTGCGCCTCGACACGCCGGGGGGAGAGGTCACGGCGAGCGACATCGTCTACCACGAGGTTCTCCGTTTCAAGGAGCGGACGGGCCTGCCGGTCGTCGGGCTGATGATGAGCGTCGCCGCCTCGGGCGGCTACTACATCGCGGCGGCCTGCGACGCCATCGTCGCCCACCCGTCGACGCTGACCGGCAGCATCGGCGTCATCTCCGTCTTCCCCAGCGTCGAGGGATTGATGTCCAAGGTCGGGGTCAAGGTCACCGTGGTCAAGTCCGGACCGTCCAAGGACTCGGGCTCGCCCTTCCGCGACATGACGGAGGAGGACCGGAAGGTCTTCCAGGGCATCATCGACGAGTTCTACGAGGGGTTCCTGGCCGTCGTCGCCCGCGGCCGGGGAGACCGGATCCCGGCCGGCAAGCTCCGGGAGATCGCCGACGGCCGCGTCTATACGGCCCCCCAGGCCCTCAAGCTCGGTCTCATCGACGCCGTCGGCTACTCCGACGACGCCTTCGGCAAAGCCCGGACCCTGGCCAAGGTCCGGGACGCGAAGGTCGTCTCCTACACCTACTTCCCCAAAACGAAAAGTAACATCTACTCCGGGCTGCCCGGCGAGATTCCGCTCACGGACGCGAAAGCCCTCGAATCCGTGCTGGGGGCCCTGAAGACCGGCTTCTACTATCTCTGGCTGCCGCAGACGAAGTGACCGGGACGCTCCCCGCCCGCTAGGGCCGGACAACGACCTCGAACTGCGGGGCTCTCAGGATATGGGCCTTGACCGTACAGTGGTCGACGGCCTTGGACAGCGCGAAACGGTACTTGTCCGGAAATCCCGCCGGCGGATCGACGAAGATCGAGATCTTGTCGATCATCTTGGACACCTCTCCCCGCTCGGTCGTCATGGTCACGGCCAGGCCTTCGGTCGGGATCTTGCGCTCCCTGCAGAAAGCCAGCGCGTAGTAGCCGGCGCAGGCCGCGAGCGATACGAGAAAAAGGTCGAACGGCGAAGGGGCCGTGCCGTCGCCGCCGTCCCGGACCGGCTGGTCCGTCTTGACGGTGAAGCCCTTGTACGCGACGTCGATCCTGTAGTTGTCTCCGTAAACGATCTTCAGTTCCTGGGGGTTCATGGTTTCTCCTTGTGCGTCTTTTCGCCCGCCGTCCGCCGGGGCCGGGGCTCCCGGGGGCCTTCGAGGGCCTTGCGGAACATGGCCAGGATGACGTCCCGGTCCTTGGCCGTCAGGGCCATGCGGAAGAAGATGTCCTGCATCTTTTCGGTGATGAAGGCCCGGTTGGTGTCGTGCATGAAGCCGAAGCTGTCGAGCATGTCGCGGAAGCGGCGCCCGGCCTCGGCCTGTTCACCGTGGGAGAGCAGCAGCTCCCGGCGCGCGGCCGGGAGCCCGCCGGCCCCGAAGACGAGGGCGTGGAGCGTCAGGGTCACCGCGACGCCGAGATTGTAGGACGGCTGGCGGGCCGCCTGGGGGATGTGGAAGCGGACGTTGGTCCGGCCGAGCTCCGCCTGGGTCAAGCCCGTCCTCTCGTTGCCGAAGACGAGCCCGACCCGGGTCCCGGCCGGATACTCGCCGACGCGTCCGACCGCTTCGGAGAGGGAGACCAGAGGGAAGTCGTGGCGCACCCGGGCCGTCGAGCCCAGGACCAGGTGGAGGTCCGCGACCGCTTCTTCCAGAGATTCGAAGAACCGGGCCCCTTCGAGGATCGCCTCCGCGTGGATGGCCGTCCGCCAGGCCGGCGGCTCGAGCCTGCCGATGCCGACGAACCGGAGTTCGGCGACGCCCGCGTTGGCCATGCCCCGGGCGGCCAAGCCGATGTTCTCGGGGCTGTCCGGGCGGACCAGGACGACAGCGAAACGGGATGCACCGGTTCTCTCGCTCATGCGCCCGATTATAGCGGAGGACGTCCCGCGGCGGAAGACCGGACCCGTTTGTCCCCCGGCGCTCCCCGCGTTATAATGACCGCATTCATCCCTTTCCTAGGAGACGACCATGTGGTGGGACGGAAAGATCCAGAGGGCTTTTCGCTGCCGGCTGGAGCAGAAACCCGGCAGTCTCGGCCGGCTGCTCTCGGCCATCGGCGAGGCGGGCGGGCTCATCGGCGAGATCCGGACCGTCCACATGGGCGGCTCGGCGGTCGACCGCGACATCACGGTCTACGCCGACGACCTCCGGCATCTCGACCGGCTCATCGCCACCGTCGAGGCGACGGAGGGGGCCCGGCTCATCGAGGTCCGGGACGAGGTCCTGGAGATGCACCAGGGCGGCAAGATCGCCATCCGCAGCCGTTACGACATCTCCTCGCTGAGCACGCTCCGGCTCGTCTACACCCCGGGCGTCGCCGAGGTCAGCCTCAAGATCCGGGACGATCCGTCCTTGGCCCGACGCTACACCTCCATCCGCCACCTCGTCGCCATCGTCACGGACGGCACCGCCGTCCTCGGCCTCGGCGACATCGGGCCCAAGGCGGCCATGCCCGTCATGGAAGGCAAGGCCAGCCTGCTCGAGACCCTGACCGGCCTGTCGGGCATGCCCATCCTCCTCGACACCAAGGACCCCGACGAGATCGTCGAAACGGTCGTCCACATCGCCCCGACCTTCGCCGCCATCCAGCTCGAGGACATCTCGGCCCCCCGCTGTTTCGCCATCGAAGAGCGCATCCAGGCCCGGCTCGACATCCCGGTCATGCACGACGACCAGCACGGCACGGCCGTCGTCGTCACGGCCACGCTCCTCAACGCCGCCAAGGCGACCGGCATCGACCTCACCGGGAGCTCCATCGGCGTCATCGGCCTCGGCGCGGCCGGGTTCGCCCTGGCCAAGATGTTGATGTTCCGCTTCAAGCGCCCGGTCTTCGGCGCCGACATCGCGCCGGACGCCCTGATCCGGCTGAAGGACGCCGGCGGCCGGCCCTCCGACCTCGCGAGGATCATGGCCGAATGCGACGTCGTCATCGCCACGACCGGCGTCCCCGGCCTGATCAAGAAAGAGACGGTCCGCCGCGGTCAGATCGTGCTGGCCCTGTCCAACCCCAACCCCGAGATCGACCCGGAGCTGGCCCTCGCGGCGGGGGCGGCCTTCGCCGCCGACGGGCGGACGGTCAACAACGTCCTCGGCTTCCCGGGCATCTTCCGCGGCGCGGTCGACGCCGACGTGCCGCGCATCACCCGGGAGATGCTGATGGCCGCGGCCGACGCCATCGCCGCCGCCGCCCCGCCCGGCGAGATCGTACCCAACCCCCTCGACAAGGCTCTCCACAAGTCGGTCGCCCGGGCGGTGGCCCGGGTCGCCCTCGAGCAGGGGCTCAACCGGGACGACCTGACCGGGTATTTCGATTGACAACGGGCCGCGGCTCGGCTATATAGGGACCACGCCGGCAGGGGAAACCGGCCGACACAAGATCCGAAGGAGAAACGCCCATGATCACCGTTAAGGACATCCTCGACGAGAAGGGCCACACGGCCTGGACGATCGGGCCGGAGGCCAAGGTGTTGGAAGCCCTCGAGCTCATGGCCAAGAAGGGGCTCGGGGCCCTGGTCGTCCTCGAGAACGACGAGATCGTCGGCATCATGTCCGAGCGCGACTACGCCCGGAAGATCATGCTCATGGGCCGCCAGTCCCAGGACACCCCGGTCAAGGACATCATGACCCGCGAGGTCTACGGGGTCCACGACGACACGACGGCCGAGGAGTGCATGGCCCTGATGACGGACAAGCACATCCGCCACCTGCCCGTGTGCAAGGAGGGCAAGCTCGCGGGGATCATCTCCATCGGCGACGTCGTCAAGGCCGTCATCACCGATCAGAAGGTCAAGATCGAGAACCTCGAGAACTACATCATGGGGAAGTATCAATAAAGCCCTCGTGAGGGCGCCTCGGAAACTGCCTCTTGCTCCCCGGCCCCCCGGGGAACGGGAGCGGACTCCGGGGAGCGACCGGGCAGAAGCACGGCGTAGCGACTCGGAGCCGGGCTTCTGCGAGATATCTTAAAAAAGCACTACGGGGATCTTCGAGGCAGTTTCCTCACCGCCTATCTCACTCGGGCAGGGGGAGGGTCTTAGAACTCCATGAGGTGCATGGCGCGGAGGGCGAGATAGGCCGCGCCGAGGACTCCGGCCGAATCCCCTAAGACGGCTTTCAGGATGGGGATCTCCCGGTCGGGGACGCCGAAGAGCGCCCTGTTCATGACCGGCGGGACCTCGCCGTACCACAGCGGGATGTTCGAGACGCCGCCGCCGAGGACGATGGCCTCGAGGTCGAGGGCGTTGACGCAGTTGGCGAAGAGCTCGCCCATGATGCGGACGGAGTCCCCGAAGACGCGCCGGGCGTGAGGGTCGCCCGCTTCGAAGCGCTCGAAGATCTTTTCGGGAGGAAGGGGGGCGCCGGCCAGCTCGGCGTAACGGCGGCCGAGGCTCGGCCCGGAGAGGTAGGCCTCGCCGCAGCCTCTGCGGCCGCATTCGCAAAGACGCCCGTCGATGGCGATCGAGGTGTGCCCGATCTCGCCGGCGTTCCCGTGGGGACCGCGGTGGAGCCGGTTCCCGAGAATGAGCCCCGAGCCCATGCCCGTGCCCAGGATGACGGCCATGACCGTCGCGTAGCGCCCGTGGCACTGGGCGAAGAACTCCGCGAGCGCGAGGCAGTTGGCGTCGTTCTCGACGACGAGCGGAACGGCGAGCCGGGACCGGAGCAGGCTGACGAGTCCCGGCTTTTCGTAAAGCGGCGTGTGGGGGGCGCCGTACATGATGTCGGTCGCGGCGCTGTAGGTGCCGGGCGTGCCCAGTCCGACGGCCTCGTACGGGGAACCGCCGGCGGTCTCCGCGACGAGATCCAGGATGTTGGAGACGACGCGCTCCCGGCCGAGGCCGGGCTCGGAAGGCCGGCGTTTGCGGACAAGTATCCGGCGTGTCTCGTCGACGAGGCAGGCTTCGACCTTCGTCCCGCCCAGGTCGATCCCCACGGCATAGCGGCTCATGTCGGTGGCTCAGCGGCTATTTTATGCCCATCGGCCGGCGAGAGCAACGGGGATTGGAGTTGCCCGCACCATCTGGTATCATGGGGACCGCCGGGCCGCCGCCCGGCGCACAGAGATGCCTGAGAACAAGGTACCCTTCGGATACAGGACGGTCGGCGCCGCAGAGAAGAAGCGGCTCGTCCACGACCAGTTCACGCCGATCGCCGGGACCTACGACCGGGCGGACGCCGTGCTCAGCCTCGGTCTGCACTTCCTCTGGAAGCGAACGACCGTCCGGCGTCTGCGGCTCGGGCCCGGCGACAGGCTCCTCGACGTCTGCGGCGGGACGGCCGACCTGGCCCTCCTGGCCGGGAAACGCATCGGGCCGGCCGGGCTGGCGGCAGTCTGCGACTTCAACCAGCCCATGATGGAAGCCGGACGGTCCAAAGCCGTTCGGACCCGCCGGGGCGATCCCGTCTGTTTCGTCCGGGGGGATGCCGAGCTCCTGCCGTTTTCCGGAGCCTCGTTCGACGCGGCGACGGTCGGCTTCGGCCTGCGCAACCTCGTCGATCCCGACCGCGGGCTCGGCGAGATCCGCCGCGTTCTCAAGCCCGGAGGACGGCTGTCCATACTCGAGTTCTCCCTGCCGCGGCGCCGCTCCCTGCGGTCCCTCTACGCGTTCTATTCTGACCGCATCATGGTCCCGGGCGCGAGGCTCATCACCGGCACGGACGGACCGTTCCGCTATCTCGCCGAATCCATCCGGGTCTTCGAAACGCCCGAAGACGTCGCCCGCCGTCTCGGCCGGGCCGGATTCGTCGACGTCGCCTTCCGGCGCCTCTCCCTCGGTATCGCCGTCGTCTATTCCGGGCGCAAGCCCCAGGAGGTCGTCCATGCCGCAGATCGACGCTGACGTCCTGGCCACGGCGGCCCAATGCCGGCACTACGCCATGTGCAAGATCGACTATCTCGGGAACGGGCTCTGCGCGTCGGGCCCCGAGCGCGGTTTCGTCACTTTTTACCCTCAGGGCCGCATGGACCTCTATCGGGGCCTCGCCGAGGGACGGATCCCGGTCACGGAAGCGCTTCTGGAGAGCGCCGACACGTGCACGCTCTGCGGCATCTGCGACCCCCAGTGCCATTTCGTCACGGGCATGAGGCCGACGGCCGTCATGCGGGCGCTCAAGGACTACGTCGCGGAATACCGGCGCGATGGCGGCGAGGTGCTCCGGCCCGTCGCGGACGAGGCCCTGCGGAAGCTCCGGGAGATCGTCGGTCCGGAATGGGCGTCGAACGATCCGGCCGTCCTCTGGACCTATGCGGACGACCCCTTCCCGCTGGCCGGCCCGCAAATGCCGCGCTCTGTCGTCCTCCCGGGATCGCGCGACGAGGTCGCAGCGGTCGTCCGCCTGGCCAACGCTCTCGGCTTGCCCTTTTCGATCCGGGGCAACGGCGGCAGCGTCTTCGGCTTCGTCTTCACGGACGGCATCGTCCTCGACATGAGCCGGATGCGGCAGATCGATCTCGATGCCGACAATTGGACGGCCGCCGTCGAAGCGGGCGTGACGTCGTTCGAACTCCAGCAGGAGGCGCGGCGGCGCGGCTTCCGCGTCAACGCCGCCGAACCGGCAGCCACGGTCTGCGGCAACCTCGTCTGCACGGGCACGTTCTCGACCTGGTCCAACGTCTACGGCACGGCCGCGGATAATTTCGTCGACATGGAATTCGTCGGCCGGGACGGCCGGGTCTTCCGGCTCAACGACAAACGGGGACCGAACCATTTCGCCTTCGAACACGGGGTCCTGCCCTCCCCCGGCATCGGCACCCGGGCCTTCGTCAAGCTCCACCCTGCGACGGACGACGAGGAGGGGCTTCTCGTGCCGTTCGAAGGCCTCGACGAGGCCGTCCGCTTCGCCCGCGAGCTGGGACAGAGGAGGATCGGTCTGGCCGTGGCCGTCCTCGGCGCCCATTACATCGCCGGGTTCCTGTCGCCGGACGAGGGCCTGGCCGGCAGGCTCAAGACCGCCCTCCCGGACGCGCTCGGCGTGAACTACATGGTCTTCGCGGTCGCCGACCGGTACGCCCGGGACGCCATCCGGACGATGGCCCCGGCCGTCATCGATTCTTCGCTGCTGCGGCTCCTGATGCTCGGCTTGCCGCGGCTTCTCGAACCGCGCTGGCTCGACCTCGTCCGGGAATACGCGGGGAACGAGCGGCCCTACGAGCTGCTCTGCCGGCCGGACATGCGCCCCCTCGTCGAAGCGGTCCTCCAGCCCTCGCCCGAGACCGTCAGCGAATCCGTCCCGGAGGGCCTCCGCCCCTTCTACCGGGAGCTCTATGCCCGCCCGGAGATGACGGACATGGTCTGGCTCAACATGCACCGGATCGTCAGCGCGCGCATGTCGCGGCGCAAGCACATGTTCGCATTCCTGGTCTACGTCCCGCCGGACCGGCTCGACGTCCTCCACGAGATCCTGGACGGTTTCGCCCGGGTCGCCGGCGCCCACGGCATCGACCACGACTTCGGTTTCCTGACGCCCATGGACTTCGGGAAGCGGGCCATACTCGAGTACGATTACTACATCGACCATACGGATCCGGCCGAGCGGGCGAAGATCGGCGCGGCCATGCCCGAGCTCGATCCCTGGCTGGACGCCCTCGCCGCCCGTGTCCCGGGCGTCCTGTCCCTGAAATACGTCTTTTCCCAGGGATGTTCCCGGAAGGAGAACTTCCTCTATCGCGTCTGATGGCGGAAGGGAGGCCATGAGGATAGAAACCGGCCGGCTCCGGGAAAAGAGGGCGGAGCGGACGAGCCGCATCCTGGTCACGGGAGCGACGGGTTTCCTCGGCAGTCACATCGCCTTCGCCCTGCTGAAGGCGGGCTATCGCGTCACGGTCCTGGCCCGTTCCTCGAAAAAGCTCCCGGCCCGCGAGCGCATCAGCCGCTTGGCCGACTGGTTCGGCCTGGAGGACGCGGCGCGCCGCCGTCTCACCGTCGCCGAAGGCGATATCCTCGATCCCGGCTGGTCCGCCGCGGCGGCCGGAGTCCTCGAGAGTCTCGGGGGGATCGACGAGATCGTCCACTGCGCTTCGAGTACGGCTTTTGCCGAGCGCAAGCGCGCCGAGGTCGAAGCGGCGAACATCGGAGGCCTCCGGAACGTCCTCGACTGCGCCGTCCGCGGCGGCTGCGTGTTCTTCCACCATGTCAGCACGGCCTACGCCGCGGGACGGAGATCGGGTCGATGCCCGGAGGACTGGGTCGAGGCGGGTCCGTTCACGAACGTCTACGAGGAAACCAAGGCCCGCGGGGAAGTCCTGGCCAGGGACGTCTGCCGGCGCGAGGGCATCCGGCTCAACGTCGTCAGGCCGTCCATCGTCTACGGCGATTCCCGGACGGGCCGGACACTGCGCTTCAACGCCCTCTACTTCCCGGTCAAAGCGCTCGTCTTCCTTCGCGACATCTATCTTCTCGACATCCGGGAGCGGGGCGGACGGAAGGCTGCCGAGCTGGGCATCCGCCTCGAAGGGGACGGAACCGTTTTCATGCCTCTGCGCATCGAGGCCGGCCGGGAGGGCGGCATCAACCTGGTCCCGATCGACCACTGCATGGACGTCTTCATGGCCATCCTGGAGGACGGACTCGACGGCGGCATCTATCATATCGTCAACCCCAAGGCGACCGGGATCGGGGATCTCGTCGCTTACACCGAGCGATTTTTCCGGATCGAAGGGCTTGAAACGCGCGTTCCCGGGCCATTCGCGGAACGGCCCCGGAACGCCCTGGAGACCCTCTACGAATCCTATCTCGAGGCCTACCGGCCTTACATGCAGGACACGCGCTCGTTCGACACCGCGAACGCGGCGCCCATACTCGACAAGCGAGGGCTCGTCTGCCCGGTGTTCGATTATGAGGTCTTCTCGCGGTGCATGGACTACGCGGTCGAGGCAGATTGGGGATCGAAGCTCTTTGATCGATGAGGCCCCGGTCCCCTGCGATGGGGTGAGACGAGGGCGGGAACGGAGGGAATCCATGAAGAGACGGGACGTGCTAAAGATGGCGCCCCTGGCCGCGGCGAGCGCGGTCGCCGGGGAAAGCGCGAGGGACCTGCTCAGGTTGGCGGGGAGGCCGGCTCAAGGACAGCCGCGGTCCGGGGTCGCCTCGGCCGGTGTCAGGAACCACAACGGCAGCCCGGCCCTCTTTCTCGACGGAAAGCCCGTCTTCCCCGCGATCAACTGGGTCCCGGGGCCGACGCCGGACGAGTGGGCCTTCGAGGAACAAGCCCGGAAGAGCGCCGCGACCGGCATTCACATCTACGCCTTTGACGTCGGCAAGGGGACCGAGTGGGTCGGTCCGGGACCGGGGCGCGCGGGCGACTTCGATCTTTCGACCGTCGAGGCCCGCTTCGCGCGCGTCGTCGAGGCCGATCCGGCGGCGCTGTTCCATCTCCGGATCTACCTCGAACCCGGCCACGGCGACTGGTGGGAGAAGGCCCACCCCGGCGAATGCGAGATCCTGTCGGACGGACGGCGGAACGGCATGTCGTTCGCCTCGCGGGTCTGGCGCGACGGGGCCAAGGAGTTCCTCCGGGCCTACATCGCCCATTTCCGGAAGATCGGGCTCTTCGACCGGATTATCGCCTATCAGGTCGGGGCCGGCCACACGGGGGAATGGGTCAAGGGCGAGTCCTCCATGTACGCGCCCTGCGGCGACTACAGCGAACCGATGCGCCGGTATTTCCGGGACTGGCTGGCCGGGCGCTACCGGGGCGACGTGGCCGCGCTGCGGGCGGCCTGGCGGCACGCCCCATCCGTGACGTTCGAGATGGCCGCCGTGCCCGCGGCCGAGCGCCAGCTCGAGGCTCGGATGTACACGTTCCGCGATCCGGCCGCGGAACAGGATGTCATCGACTACTTCGCGGCCCTGGCCGAGCTTTGCGCCGACGCGGTCATCGATCTCTGCCGGACCGTCAAGGAGGCAACCGGCGGGAAGCGCCTGGCCGGCGCTTTCTACGGGTATCTCCTCGACCTCGCCTGGAACGGCGGCTTCTTCAAGGAGCGGCCGGACTCCGACTTCTCGACCTACCAGCGATCGGGTCATCTCGGACTGAGCAAGGTCCTGGCCTCCCCTCATGTCGATTTCCTGGTCAGCCCTTATTCCTACGGCTTCCGGGGAATGGGCGGCGATTCGCCGAGCATGCTCCCGGCCGAGTCGGTCCGGCTCCACGGCAAGCTGCTCCTCATCGAGGACGACACCAGGACCCACTCGGACAGCACGGATCCGAACTACGGCCAGGTGAAGACGTTCGATGACAGCCGGGCGATCCTCCGGCGGAACCTGGCCCATTTCCTGACCCACGGCGAAGGCGCCTGGTGGGCGCTCTGGAAGGTCGATCCCGTCAAGGAGCCGCGCTTCGAAGGCCTCCTCCGCGAGCTGCGTCAATGGGGAGACACGTCGATGAACTGCGACCGGTCCTCGGCCTCGGAGATCGCCGTCCTCCTCGACGACGAGAGCTTCTTTTACGAGACCTGCCGCTACAACCTCGATATCCCGCTCATCTTCCAACAGCGGCTGTGGGGGTTGCCGCGGCTGGGCGCGCCGTTCGACGTCTTCCTCCTCGACGACTTCCTGGCCGGCAAGCTCCCGGCGTACAAGCTCTATGTCTTCCTGAACCCTTTCCGGCTCGACGGCGCGCGGCGGAGGGCCCTGTCGAAAGAGCTCAAGAGGGACGGCCGGACGGCCCTTTGGATCTACGCGCCGGGATTTATCAAGGACCTGCCGGGGCTCGAGAACATGGAAGAACTCACCGGGATCCGCTTCGGGCTCGGCGAACAGCCCTGGGGGCCGCTCGTCCACATCACGGATTTCGGCCATCCGATCACCCGGGGCCTCGGCCGGGACACCGTCTGGGGGACCAACAGCAAGCTGGCCCCTCTTTTCCACGTCGACGACCCCGACGCGCGGGTCCTCGGCGAGGTCGTCTATTCCCAGGGCAATTGCCGACCCGGCTTCGCCGCGAAGGAGCTGCCGGCCTGGAGATCGGTCTACAGCGCGGCGCCGAACCTCCCGGCCGACGTCCTCCGCGCGATCGCGCGCTGGGCGGGCGTGCACATCTACAGCGACGACGGGGACGTCTTCTACGCGAACAGGAGCTTTCTCGGCGTCCATACGCTCGCCGGCGGCGAGAGGACGATCCGGCTGCCGAGGCGCGTGCCGGGTGTCGCCGACCTCCTCGCAGGCAAGGTCATCGCCCGCGACACGGCTGAGATCCGCGTCGTTCTCGAGCCGCGATCGACGGCCCTGTATCGCATCGCGTTCCTTCCCGGCGAGGAGGCGTCATGACGGTCGCGCCCCTCTCGAGCGCGGGGGGCGGGGCGGGGCAGATTCGGGTACAATAGGCCGCATGGACATCGTCCTCGCTTCGGCTTCGCCGCGGCGCCGGGAGCTCATGGCCCGGGTCGCGCCGGAGTTCCGCGTCTTCCCGACCGGCGTCGACGAGGCCGCGATCGCCGAAAAAGACCCCCTGAAGTTCGCGATCGCCGCCGCCGTCCTGAAGGCCAGGCGCGGAGCCGAGGTCTTTCCCGATGCGGCCGTCATCGGCGCGGACACCGTCGTCGCCCTGGGCCTGCGCATCCTCGGCAAGCCGGCCGGCCGGGAGGACGCGCGGGACATGCTCCGGTCGCTCTCGGGGCACCGGCACCGCGTCATCACGGGGCTCGCCTTGTACCGCAAGGCCGGCGACCGCCTCCTCACCGGATACGACCTGACCTACGTGACCTTCCGTACGCTGACGGACGAGATGATCGAGGGTTACCTCGACCGGGACAGCTTCCTCGACAAGGCGGGCGCCTACGCCGTCCAGGAGATCGGCGACTCGTTCGTCGCCCGGCTCAAGGGCTCCTACGACAACGTCGTCGGCTTCCCCGTTGACAAGGTCCGCCGGCTGCTCGACCGCTTCCTCGCGCCGGATCTCGCCGTGGAGATCGAAGGCGTCGACTTTCCCGGGAGCGCCGGAACGGCGACGGCGGAGGGGCACAGAGTCCTCGTCCCCGGCGCCGTCCCCGGCGAGACCGTCCGGGTCCAGGTCGTCGGCGAGCGAGGCGCCGCCCGCGTCGCCGAGATCATCCGCGTCGAGCGGCCGTCCCCGCGGCGGGCCGAACCGCGCTGCCGCCACTTCGGGGCATGCGGCGGCTGCCTCTTCCAGCACTTCGATTACCCGACCCAGCTCGAGCTCAAGGAGCGGCACCTCAGACGGATCTTCGAAGAAGGAGGGCTCGGCGACGCGGCCTCTGCGCTCGGGCCCGTTACGCCGTCGCCCGACCTCTACGGCTACCGGAACAAGATGGAATTCGCCTTCGGAGAAAAGCACGGCGCCCTCGCTCTGGGCCTTCGGGAAAAGGCCACGGGCCGAAAAAGGCAGACCTACCGCCGGACGCTGCCGCTCGAGGAGTGTCCGATCTTCTCCCCCGTCGTCGGGCGCGTCTTCCCCGTCCTGCTCGAGTTCGCCCGGGCGCACGGCCTCGAGGGCTTCGAGCCGGCGACCCGCAGGGGCCAGCTCCGCCACCTCGTCCTCCGGGAGGGCAAGCGGACGGGCGAGCTCATGGTCCTCCTCGTGACGACGCCTCTCCCGGAGATCGATCTCGCCCCGCTCGCCGGGCGTCTCCGGGAAGCCACGCCGGAGATGAGGAGCTTCGTCCACGTCGTCAACAGCCGCGGCGCCGATACCATCGAGCACGAGACCGTCCGGACCGTCGCCGGGGCCCCGTTCATCGAGGAGCGCCTCTCCGGATTGACGTACCGGATCTACCCGCAGACGTTCTTCCAGACCAACACGGCCGCCGCGGAGCTCCTCTATCGCGGGATCCGCGAAGCGGCCCCGCTCGGCCCGGCGAGCCGCGTCCTGGGGCTCTACTGCGGCAGCGGCGCGATCGAGCTTTCGCTCGCCCGGGCGGCCGGCCGGGTGACGGGGGTCGATTCCTCGCCCGCCAACATCGCCGCGGCCGTCGAGAACGCCCTCGTCAACCGGATCGAGAACGCCGAGTTCGTGCCCGGGACGGTCGAGGCCCTCGCCGGCGGGCCGCTCCGCGAACCGGCGGACGTCGTCATCGTCGACCCGCCCCGGGTCGGGCTGACCGGCAAGGCGCTCAAACAAACCGTCAGCGCCGGCGCGCCCGTTCTCGTCTACGTCTCCTGCAATCCGGACTCGCTCGTCCGCGATCTCCGGTCGCTCCTCGACGCGGGCTACCGGATCTCCTCCCTCGCCCCGTTCGACCTCTTCCCCCACACGCCGCACCTCGAAACGCTGGCCGTGCTCGAAAGATAAGGAACCGACCCTCTCGGGCGAACGGGCCCTTTACTTTCGCCGCGGTCCATAGTAAAACCCCGCCCGAGGAGGGAAAAACCATGCCCGATCCCAAACTCGCCCCGTCGTTCGGAACACCTCCCCGCTGCTGCCCCTGCGGGCACGGACAAGGCCCGCTCGAGTCCTCCCTTTCGAGGCGGGATTTTCTAAAGGGGGCCGGCCTGACGGCGCTCGGGAGCGTCGCCGCGGGCGGCCTCGCCTGGCCGCTTCTCGCGGGCCACGCCACGCCCGTCGATGAGGTCTGGAGGCCGGCGCCGCTCAAAGTCAAGCCCATCCTGGTCCACGAGATCCCCCAGCGCCGTCCCCAGACGAGCTGGCGTTCGTGGGGCGGGATAGCGACGGAAGCGGATGCCCGTGCCGAAGCCTCGCGCATCCAGGGCGAGCTCGCGGCCCTGTCGCAAAGGGCGGAGTTCCCGGTCGAATTCCTGCCGGTCTCCCCGATCCGTCAGGCCGCGGATGTCGCCGGGCTCCGGGACATCGCCGAGGCCCAGGTCCTCCTCGTCTACGCCGCCGGGGGCTGGATGGACGTCTTCGACGCCCTGGACAAGACCGGGAAGGACCGGATCTTCTTCTGCCGCCACAAGTCCGGGCCGGTCTACCTGTGGTACGAGATCATCAGCCCCCGCTACCTCCGGCAGCACACCGACGCGCTGGCCGTCAAGGGGGTCGACGAGGATGACGTCGTCATCGACAGCCAGGACGAGATCCTTTGGCGCCTCCGGGCCCTGGCCGGCCTCCACAACACCCTGGGCACGAAGATCTTGGCGATCGGCGGGCCGGACGCCTGGGCCCAACCGGCCGGCGTCGTGCCGAAGCTCGTCGTCGACAAGTGGAAGTTCGATATCGTCACCGTGTCCTACGACGACCTCGGACGTCTCATCCGCCAGGCCCGCGCCGACGCCGCGACCGTGCGGCGGGCGAAGACGAGGGCCGACGCCTACCTCCGCCAGGCCGGGACGAGCCTCGAGACGGAGAGGTCCTTCGTCGAGAACGGGCTCGTCCTCGACGAGGTCTTCCGGGCCCTCCTGAAAGAGACCGGCTGCCGCGCCCTGACCATCAACGGCTGCATGGGCACGATCATGCCCCTGGCCGAAACGTCGGCCTGCCTGACCCTGAGCACGCTCAACGACGCCGGCTACCTGGCCTTCTGCGAGTCTGACTTCGTGGTCATCCCGTCCGGCATCCTGCTCGCCCACATCGCGGGACGGCCGGTCTTCCTCAACGATCCGACCTATCCGCACGACGGCATCATCACCCTGGCCCACTGCACGGCGCCGCGGAAGATGGACGGCCGGAGGCTCGAGCCGGCCCGCATCCTGACCCACTTCGAATCGGACTACGGCGCCGCGCCCAAAGTCGAGATGGCCAAGGGACAGCTCCTGACCAACATCGCCCCGGACTTCGCCTCCAAGCGCTGGCTGGGCCTTCTCGGCGAGATCGTCGAGGCCCCCTTCCTCCCGATCTGCCGCTCCCAGATCGATATCCGCTTCAAGTGCGACGACCGGACGCTGGCCAAGCGCATGCCGGGCTTCCACTGGATGAGCGCCTACGGGGATTTCAGGAAGGAGCTGCCGTACGCCCTGAGGCGCGTCGGCATCGAGTGGGACTTTTTAGGTTGATACCCCTTCTTGCGTGCGGGTGGCGATGACGTCGACGCCCGTGCCGAGGACGTCGGCGATGAGGACCTGGCCGCGGCGGACGGGCGCTTCCGGCCTGAGCTTGCCGATCTCGGCCAGAATGGGGAAGATCATCTCTCTCGGCACGGGGCCGCTCAGACGGACCGAGACCATCCGGTCCGCCGTGCCCCGGACGGGAACGGAGGTGGCCAGGTTCCGTTTCGGGCGGAGGACCTCCTCGACGGCGAAGGGAACGCCCTTTTCGCACTGATACCCCCGGACATCCAATCCGCCGGCGGCGTCTTTCGCGACTTCGAGCTCGCAGCCGACCGGGCAGAGGACGCAGGTCAGCCGGTCGACGGCGGGGAGATCACTCATCGACGCCCACCTCGAGGTCCTCGGCGACGGCCGCCCGGACCTCGATCTTTTGCAGCTCGGACGGAAGGATGCGGCCGTATTTCTTCCGGGCGTAGACCCTCCCCGACGACCGGCCCTTGACCGCGATCCGGACGTCGCGCAGGGGCCGCGTGACGCGGAAGCTCCACTCGACGCCTGAGGCCCCTAGCGAGACGGTCTGCGGCAGGGCGTACCGGACGTCCGGGCCCGCCGAAACGCGGGCCGACCTCCCCTCTCCCGTCCTCCCCGCCGCGAAGCGGGCCGCGTTCTCGCCGGCCGCGAAGCCTTCGAAGGAAGCCCAATCGGCGACGTCGTGGATGTGGAGGACGTTGCCGCAGGAGAAGACGCCCGGGACGGAAGTCATCAGCGTCTCGTCGACGACCGCTCCGCCCGTGAGGGGCGAAAGCTCCACCCCGGCTCGCTTCGAAAGCTCGTTCTCGGGGATGAGTCCGACCGAGAGGAGCAGCGTGTCGCAGGGGATGACGCGCTCGGTCCCGGGGATGGGGGCGAGGCTGTCGTCGACCCCGGCCACGACCACGCTCTCGACCCGGTCGCGGCCGCGGATGTCCACGACGGTCGAGCGCAGGACGAGCGGGATGCCGAAGTCCGTCAGGCACTGCCGGACATTCCGCTCGAGCCCGCTGGCCCAGGGCAGGATCTCGAAGACGCCCTTGACCTTGACGCCCTCGAAGACGAGCCGGCGGGCCATGATCAGCCCGACGTCCCCCGAACCCAGGATGACGGCCTCGTTGCCGACGCGCAGGTTCTGGAGGTTGACCAGGTGTTGGGCCGAGCCGGCCGTGAGGACGCCCGCCGGCCGCGTTCCGGGGATCCCGATCATGTCCCGGGTCCGCTCGCGGCAGCCCATGGCCAGGACGACCGCTCCGGCCTTGACGAGCCTATAGCCCGCCCGGGAGTTGACCCGCAGGACGCGATCCGGAGCGAGATCGAGGACCATGGTCCCCGTTTCGACCTCGATCCGCTCGCGGTCGACGTCCCCGGCCAAACGCTCGGCGTACTCGGGCCCGCTGATCGTCTCCTTGTAGAGAAACAGCCCGAAGCCGTCGTGAATGCACTGGTTGAGGATCCCGCCGAGCCGGGGCTCGCGGTCGATGACGAGGACGCTCCCCGCTCCGGCCCGCCGGGCGCCGAGGGCCGCGGCCAGGCCGGCCGGCCCGCCGCCGATGACGACGACGTCGCGAGTTTCGGGCGATCCGACCATGGCTCAGTCCTTCAGCCTTCCGTAAAATAGCCGCGATCCGCCGCCCCGCTTGGTGATCCCGTCGACGGGGACCCCCTCGTCCCGTAGGATCTCGGCGAGGCGCGGGCCGCAGAAGCCGCCTTGGCAGCGGCCCATGCCGCAGCGCGTCCGTCGCTTGACGGCGTCGAGCGTCCGGGCCCCGAAGGGGTTCCTCAGGGCGGCGACGACCTCGGCGCGGGGGACGTGCTCGCAGCGGCAGACCATCTCGCCCCAGTCGGCGTCGGCCGAGACCCGGGCTTCGCGGTCGGCGTCGTCCAGGACCGCGAATCGCCGTTCGACGGGCCGGCCCGGCTCGAAGTCCGGTTTCGGCCGGAGGTCCAGGCCCGCCCCGATCATCCCGGCCACCATCACAGCGATGGCCGGGGCCGCGGTCAGGCCCGGCGATTCGATGCCGACGAGGTCGATCCAGCCGGGCCGGCCGACGCTCTCTGCGACGACGAAATCCCCGAATCCGCCCGCCCCGTCCGGATCGACGAGCTTGGGCCGGATCCCCGTGTAGCTGTGGATGAAGGGGACCCGGGCGAGCCCGGGCAAGAGCCGGACCGCTTCGGCCTTGAGCCGGGCGGCGACCTCGCGGGTCGAAGCCAGGTCGCACTTGTCCCTGACCGGTTCGGCGCTCGGCCCGAGGATGATATGCCCTTCGAGGGTCGGCGTGATGTGGATGCCGAGGCCCGGGTCGTCGCGAGGCGGAACGGGATAGACCGGCATGGCGAGACCGAGGCCGCAGTCCTTGTCGGTGATCAGGTATTCGCCCCGATACGGAAGGATCCGGTAGTCGCCGCTTCCGGCCAGGCGGGCGACCTCGTCGGAGAAGAGCCCGGCGCTGTTGACGACCCGCCGGGCGGCGAAGGTCCCCTTGGGCGTCG
>Ga0105107_10000534_pt1 | contig 24272 bp, 19 predicted proteins | sample PPLLaktember2015_6_FD_79335 | JGI IMG/M metagenome (GOLD analysis project Ga0105107, IMG submission 79335) | Freshwater sediment microbial communities from Prairie Pothole Lake near Jamestown, North Dakota, USA - PPLs Lake P8 Core (1) Depth... | ecosystem: Environmental > Aquatic > Freshwater >... | reverse complement strand
GCGTGCCATCCCGCGTACGGCGCGAGGAGCGCCTCCAAGGCCGGCGCGTGCTCGCGCTCCCCGAGATCGGCGCAGAGCCTCGCGAGCTCGACCGCGCTCGCGAGCCAGTCGTCGCGGCGCGGCAGGGCCGCGAAGCCTTCGCGCGCGAGCGAGCGGAAGCCCGCTCGCGCCTCCTCCGCCCGGCCGAGCTCCGCGAAGAGCGATGCAAAGCCGGCCCGCGCGTAGCTGCCCACCCACTGCACGCCGGCCAGCTGGCGCGCGACCGTGGTGGCGAGCTCCTGGATGCGTCCGTTCTCCCGCGCGAGCAGATGGGCGTGGCCCAGGAAGAGCGCGGTGGCGTTCGGGTTCGCGGTACGCTGGCCCACGGAGAGGGCCTCGCGGGCGTGCCGCTCGGCGTCGCCGAGCCGCCCTTCGAGGAGCGCCAGGCTCGCGGAGGTCCCCTCGCAGAGCCAGGAGAAGGCCGGATGGCGCAGCGCCTCCGCCTCCTCGTGCGCCAAGGCGAGCTCGCGCCGACACGCTTCGATGTCGCCCCGCATCAAGAGATCGGCGGCCCGGTTCTCGCGCAGGGCCCAGCGCCGCTCGGGCCCACAGTCGAGGGCCAGCAACTCGCGGGCGAGCGCCTCGCGGGTGTCCAGGTGATCCGGGCCCTGGAGGACGAAGTGATGGGCGTGGAGCGCCTCGGCCAGGCACTCCGGATCGCCGAGGCGCCGCGCGATCCGGATGGCCTCTTCGGCGAGCGGCTCCACGCGAGCCAGCACGTCGCGATCGGGACGCTCCGCAATGAGCCGTGCGATCACCTGCGCGCGCACCGCCGTCGGCGCAGGTCCCACCACCTCGAGCGCCTCCTCGAGGAGCGCGCGGCGATCCGCGGCAGGCGGCACGCCCCAGAGCGCGAGCCCGCCGTAGCCGAGCGCGCCCTGCACGAGCGCCGCGCCGTCGTCCAGCGCCCGCGCCGAGCTCGCCGCACGCAGCGCTGCGTCGCGCGTCGCGGCGACGGAGCCGGTCAGGAGTCGCGCCTGGGTGAGCCGGAGGAGCAGCTCGAGGCGGCGCTCGCGCGGGGCGGCCAGCGCTTCGAGCGCGCGCAGCGCGCGCTCGAGCTGGAGCGCCTCGTCCTCGAAGGCGAGCAGCGCGCGCGCCTGGTCCGCCGCGAGGAGCGCGTAGCGCAGGGCGCGCGCCTCCTCGCCGGCCGGAATCGCCTGATAGAAATGGTGGGCCAGCTCCGCGACGGGCGGCTCGACGTCCGGGCCGTGTAGCTCCTCGAGCGCATGCCCGATGCGCTGATGGAGGCGCGCCCGCTCCCCGGGAGAGAGCCCGTGGGCGACGACCTCGCGGATCAGCTCGTGCCCGAAGGCGAAGCGGCCGAGCGGATCGGCCGGCGGCTGGACGAGGCCCGAGGCGACCGCCTCGTCGAGCCCCTCGAGCAGTTCCGCGCGCGGGATGCCGGCCACCCGCGCCAGCAGGGGCAGCTCGAACTCGGGCCCGACGAGGGCCGCGATCGCGAGCGTGCCACGCGCGCCGGGCGTGAGCTGCGCGAGGCGACCCGCGAGGACGTCGCGCACCGCCGGCGGGATCTCGATCTCGAAGCTCGCGCCGAGGACGGCGGCGTCCCAGAGCGCGCGCTGCTCGAGCCACAGGGCCGCCTGGTGCAGGAAGAAGGGGTTGCCGCGCGTCCGCTCCCGGAGGCGCGAGGCGAGCCGCCGCGGCACCTCCCTGCCGCGCGCCGCGAGGAAGCGCTCGACCTCGTCCTCCGAGAAGCCTTCCAGCCGGTGCTGAGTGCACAGATCCGTGCGCGCGAGCTCCGCGAGGGTCGCGACGAGCTCGGGCGTCGTCTCGCGGTCTTCGCTGCGCAGCGTCGCCACGACGAGCACGCGCGCACCCCGAAGCGACGCCGCGAGGTGCCGGAGCAGGACGAGCGAAGGCGGATCGGCCCAGTGCAGGTCGTCGAGCCAGAGCAGGATCGGGCGCTCCTGCGCGAGCTGCGTCACCAGCGAGGCGATGCCCTGGCAGAGCAGGAAGCGCTCCTGCTCGGCGCCGGGCTGGCCTTCGCCGCGCTCGGCGCCCTGGAGGGGAGCCAGCGCGGGGACCAGCGAGGCGATCTCCGCGGCGCCGGGGCCGAGGCGTGCGCGCAGCGCCTCGATGTGTTCGGCAGGCACGAGCTCGCGCAGCACCTGCACCCACGGCCAGAAGGCAGGCGCTCCGCGGGCCGCGGGAGAGCGCCCGACCGCGACGGTCGCTCCGGCGGCGGCCGCGTGCGCCGCCAGCTCCTCCGCGGCGCGGGTCTTGCCGATCCCCGGCTCGCCGAGCAGCAGGGCGATTCCGCCGTGCCCCGCGACCGCCTCCGCCCACGCGCGCGCGAGGTCGCCGAGCAGCGCCTCGCGACCCACGAAGACGTCGCCAGCGGGCGGCGGCGCGGGCGCGGGCGCGGCGATCGGGACGGGGCGACGCACCGTGCGCGGTGCCTCGGCCGACGCGGCCACGCCTTCTTCGATCGTGCCCTCGAAGCGGTAGCCGACGCGGGGGAGCGTCCGCACCAGCGCCGAGCCCCCGTCGCGGTCGCCGATCGCGAGGCGCGCGAGGCTCGCGACGCGCGTCAGCGAGTTCTCGGTCACCGCGACGCCGGGCCAGAGTGCGCTCAGCAGCTCCCGCTTCGAGACGGCGCGCTCGCGGCTCCGCACGAGGTAGAGCAGGAACTCGAGGGGCTTCGGTTGCACCTCGACCCGCACGCCCGCGCGGCGCAGCTCGAGGCGCTGTGCGTCGAGCTCGCAATCGCCGAAGCGGTACACCGCGCCGCGGTCGGCGCTCGCCTGCGGCGCGGGGCCGCTCTGGGCTCGTTCTTCCCGGAGCGCGAGCGCCGGCCTCACGGAATCCCGCAGTCGGATCGGAGCGGTCTTTGCATCGGGCGCCCTCCCTGGTCCGCCGGTCCGAGCGGGAGTTTCGACCGGCGCAGGCGCGGGCGCAGTGAAGCCGTTCACAGACAGCGAGGCCCGGCGCGGAGCTCCGCGCCGGGCCTCGGTTCCGGTCGCCGCGATCCGACTAGGGCACCAGCCGCGCCTCCTTGCCGGAGAGGACCGCGGTCGTCGCGTCCTTCGTGGGAGCCGGCTCGCTGGCCTCCCGCGTCGGCGTCACGGTCGGGCTGGTCCGGGTGGCGGTCGCCGCCCCGGTGGCGATCGTCCCGAGGGTGCCGACCGTTCCGGTGCCGAGACCGCCCGTGCTGCTGGCCCCCGCATCGAACGTGGTCGTGGTCCCGACCGTACCGTCGAGGACACCGCCGAGCCCACCGGTCAGCGGACCCGAGCCGCCCACGTCGGTCGTCGCGCCCGCCAGGCACTCGGAGTTCAGCGCCGACTGCGGCAGCGTCGAGCTCGGCGCCGTCTCGCCCGGGAGCAGCAGGTCGTACTGAGCGACCAGCGTGCCGTCGTCGAGCCGCTTCAGGCACTGCGCGTCCATGCCGAAGCCGGCCGCGGAGTCGGCGAAGGAGGGCAGCTCGATCGGGCCGAGGGCCGTGTCGAGACCCTTCGTGAGCTCGTCCTCCAGCGCGCAGCCGATGAAGTCGGTCGGCACCTGCGGGAAGCAGAGAATCCGCGACGCGACCTGCGCCGGATCCGCCTGGATCGGGTTCTCGGTGATCGCGAACGAGCGCACCTCGAAGCCCCGCGCGAAGGCGCTGAGCTCGCCGGTGCCGCTCCCGCCGAGGCCGATGTCCACGCCCACCCGCACGTCCGCGCGGATGCCGAGGGTGACGTCGCCGCTCTCGTCGAGGATCCGGATCGCGAGCTGGCCGACGTGCAGATCGACCATCTCGTTCTTCGGCCCGCGACGACCGGTGACGACCGGGGCGAACGTCGGAGGCGTGATGTGGACCGAGAGCTTCTCGAACTCGGGATAGGCCGAGTAGGCGTCGATCGCCAGGGCCAGCAGGCCCGCGGAGAGCTCCAGCGGCACCGGACCGCCGAGGGGATTGGCGATCTGCGTGATCACCTTCGCCTGGCCGGCGAGCACGCCGGCGCGCGTCACCGCGTCGAGCAGCTCGTTCAGCCCGTTCGGCGTCACGGCGGCCCCGACGTCGTACGCGCTCCCGCTCGGCAGCGTGTTCGGGAGCGCGGGCGCCGCGAACCCGGGCAGCTGGTAGGCGCCCGAGGGGCCGCCGAGGCCCGGCACCGGCTCCGCGGCCTCGATGCCCGCGCGCAGCCAGATCGAGATCCCGTTCGCGTCCTGCACCACGGACTCGAAGCGGGCGTCGTAGGCGAAGGAGAGCGGATCCTCGTCGAAGATCGTCCCGAGGCCGCCCGGACCGAAGGCCATCGCCTGCTCGAAGACGGGCAGATCGGTCTCCTCGGTGTAGGTCCCGCTCAGGGCGAGGCTCGCGAAGATCTCCTCGACGGCCGCGCCGAACGGGCTCTTCTGGTACGGCTGATGGGTGATCCCGTTCGCGTCGTCCGGATCGTTCAGGAAGCTTGCGAGCTGCTCCTTCACCTGGGCCTTGACGCGATCCTCGCCGCAGCCGCCGTAGGAGACGTTCGCGTTCACGACCGGCTCCTGCTTCTCGACCACCTCGATGCGGCCGAGGTAGCCCACCTCCAGGCCGTAGAGCAGGGAGATCTCGATGTTCGTGGCCGACACGTGGCCGCCGCACGACCACTCGGCGGGCGTGGGGCCGGTCCCGTGCACGGTGAGATCGAGATCGAGCGAGGGGATCGTGGCGAAGACCGCCACGCCGTCCGGCTGGAGATCGACGGAGACGTCGGGCGCGCCGATCGAGACGTTCGAGATCGTGTGCCCGGTCGTGCAGACCGGCAGGATGATCGGGCCGGCCGTCTCGCACTCGAGGTCCGGGGTGTAGCCCTCGATCTCCTCGGGCATCTGGGCGACGAGCCCCGGCACGAGCTCCTCGCGTGCGAACTGCTCGAGCCGCTCGAGGCCGGCGCCCGTGAGGCGCGCCCCGAGCGCGAGGTGCGCGCGGTGGCCCGGCGCGGCGCGCTCGCCCACGATCACCGCGCGCCGCTCGCTGCTGGTGCGCGTGCCGCGCGTCGCCTCGACCACGACGCCGTGGAACACCTTCGGCGCGCCGGAGCCGTCGGTCGCCGGCAGATCGACGAAGGCCGCGAAGTAGTTGCTCGGCCCGCTGACGGCGACCGACTGGCCGCCGACGCGCACCTGGACGCCGCCTGCCGGCACGTTCGGCACGAAGCCGGCGACCCACGCCTTGGAGGAGCCCACCGGCAGGATGGTCCCGTCCTCGGGCGTGAAGAGCGCGATCGCGGGGGGCTGGTTCGCGGCGGCGCGGCCCGGGGGCTGCCCGAGGGCGGCCTGCATGATCGCCACGTCGGCCAGATGCACCCTGCCGTCGCCGTCGAAGTCCGAGGCGGCGCACTCGGGGCGCGCGCTCACGAGCGCGCCGAAGCAGGGAATGAAGAGATTGGCGTCCGTGTCGTCCACGATGCCGTCGCCATTCAGGTCGGCGTCGCAGGCGTTGCCGATCTGGTCGCCGTCGGCGTCGAGCTGCGCCGGGTTCGCGACGTCGATGCAGTCGTCCGCGTCGTCGCGGATGCCGTCGCCGTCCGTGTCCGGCGACTGGGGCGCGCTCGGCACGCTCGGGAAGCCCGGGACGTCGGTGGCGAGGGAGACCCAGACGTCGCCCGCGCGGTGGCTGCCGATGGCGCCGCGCATCACCTCGATCAGGTCCGGCATTCCGTCGCCGTTCACGTCGCCGATCAGGCAGGTCCCGAGGCCCTCGCAGTAGGTGCTCGTGAGCTCGACGGAGGCGGCTGCCCCGCTGCCCGTCATGATGTCGACCTTCAGATGGCCGGCGGGCGAAACCGTCAGGAGATCCTGGATGCCGTCGTGGTTCACGTCGGCCGTGAGTGCCGGCCCGGCGCTCTCCGCACTCACCGGGCCGGTGTAGACGCCGCCGTCCTGAAGGAAGGTTCCCTGCGAGAGCGCGATCCTCTTCTGCGAGCCGAGCGCCGCCCCGAGATCGCGGCGGCCGTCGCCGTTGAAGTCCTGGATCCAGTAGGGGTCCGCGCCGAAGGCGAACTCCTTCGCCCACATTCCGAAGTCCTCGGCGCGGACGTCCGGGGGAACGTCCCAGCGGATGCGGTGGTTCGAGCAATCCGCCGAGTTGCTGCACAGGTAGACCGAGCACGCCTGCGCCTCGTCGGCGTCGACGAAGCCGCAGGACCTGCAGACGATCGCGGCGGGACCACCGGCGCTGCAGAGGTAGCCGTCCTCCTCGAGGTCGGCGACCGTGTACATCGGCGCGCCGCCGCCTCCTCCTCCCGGCGGCACCGGATCGACGACGACGTCGCCGAGGTCGCCCGTCAGGATGCCGCCGGTCTGGTGGCCGAAGCCGCCGAGGTTGATGCGGGCCTGCGCGCCGCTCGCTGCGAGCAGCAGGGCCAGAGCGAAGAGCGGGAGGCCTCGAAGTCGAACGCGCATGTTGCATGCTCCTTTGGGCTGCCGCGGCGCGGTGAGCCCGATTTGCGCGTGAATCTATGAGCGAACCGCGCCGGAGTCGTGATCGCGTTGTGATCTGATTCGGATGCCGCGCTCGAGCCGCTCTCGCGGAGGCCCCGGGGCCGTGGCGCCGCCCCGCGGCGCACGGGCGTCGCCGCGCCGTCCCGACCTTGTCATCCGCAGCGGGCGGGGGCTATGAACGAGTTCACACCCCAGACCCGCCAGGCTTGACACGGCCGCGTCTCCTGAACAAATATTAGGTCTCCCGAGTCCCGGTCGGCCGCCGAGGGCGCGCCCACGGAGGCGAGATGTCGTACGAGAGCACCGCGGAGCCGATCCGGATCGGCTACCTGATGGACTTCCGGCTGCCGGCGTTCTACCCGCAAGAGATGCGGGACGACCTGACCCAATCGCTCCAGCTCGTCTTCCGCCAGGGCCTCGAGCAGAGAGTCATCGACCGTCCGGTCGAGATCGTCTTCCGGGAGGTCGAGGGTCTCCCGAAGGGCACGGTCAAGGCGGTGATCGACGCCTACGGCCAGCTCGTCGACGAAGGCTGTCTCCTCGTCTTCGGACCCCACATCACCGACAACGCCGTGCCGACGCGCGAGGCGATCGAGGAGCGCTTCCGGGTTCCGGCGATCAGCGTGACCGGCACCGACGACTGGCTGGGCGAGTGGACGTTCGCGTTTCCGCAAGGGTCGATGACGGACGAGCCCATCTTCTGGGCGGACCTGCTCGCGAAGGGCGGGCACCGCGACGTCGGCGTCCTGGTCGAGCAATCGCTGGTGGGAAAGAGCTATCTCGAGAACTTCCGGAACGCCTGCCGGCGCAAGGGCATCCGGATCGTGGCCGAGGCGTCGATCGCGCAGACGGGCCAGAACATCGACGAGGCGGCGCGCAGCCTGTACGAGGCCAAGGCCAGCGCCCTCGTCCACTGCGGCTTCGGCTTCGGGATCGTCCTGATCAAGCCGGCCCTCACGGCGCTCGGCTGGGACCCGCCGCGGTTCACGGGCACCGCGTTCCAGAACGCCTGGATCAACCCCGTCATGTGGAACGCGCTGCTGGGATGGACCGGCCTCGATCAGTACGACGAGAACAACCTCGTCGGCCAGCGCTTTCTCGACGAGTACGAGGCGGCGTACGGCCGGCGCCCCGAGTACTGCGTGACGGTCGTGAACCGCGACATCGCCACGGCGATCCTCTACGCCCTGGCCGAGGCTCGCCCGCTCTCCCCCCGCGGCGTAAAGGAGGCGCTCGAACGCGTGAAGATGCTGCCCGCCGCGTCCGGCGCTCCGGGGACCCGGATCTCGCTCGGGAAGTGGACCCGCCGAGCCTGGATGGGCGCCGGCTACCTCGTGGCCCGAAGGCTCGACCCGGACGGCAAGACCACCCATCTCGTCGATCGCTTCGGTGAGGAGTAGCGCAGGACCATGGCAGACAGGCCCAACGTACGCTTCGAGTCGCGGATGCTGATCGACGGCCAGCTCGTCCAGGGCGAGGCCGGCACCTTCGCGAACGTCAACCCGGCCACCGAGGAGGTGCTGGGGGAGGTCTCCGACGCGTCCAAGGCCGACATGCATCGCGCCATCGACGCCGCGCGGCGGGCCTTCGACGAGACCGGCTGGTCGACGGACCGCGCCCTCCGCAAGCGCTGCCTCGAGCAGCTCCGCGAGGCGCTGGAGGCGGAAAAGGAGGAGCTCCGCGAGGAGCTCATCCTCGAGGCCGGCTGCCCGCGCATGATCACGCACGGTCCGCAGCTCGATGCTCCGCTGGCCGACGCGCTGACGTATCCCGCGAAGCTCATCGACGAGTATGCGTGGGAGACCGACCTCGGCGATGCGTTCGTGTCCCTCACCGGCAAGCTGACCGGCCGCAAGATGTTGCGCGAGCCGGTCGGTGTCGTCGGCGCGATCGTGCCGTGGAACTTTCCGTTCGAGGTCGCCATCCACAAGCTCGCCCAGGCGCTGGCCACCGGGAACACGGTGGTGCTGAAGCCGGCCCCGGACACCCCTTTCAACGCGACCCGCCTCGGGCGGCTGATCGCCGAGTCTACGGACGTCCCGGCCGGCGTCGTCAACGTCGTCGCTGCGTTCGACCATCTGATCGGGGAAGAGCTCACGCTCTCGCCGAAGGTCGACCTGATCTCGTTCACCGGCTCGACGGCCGTCGGGAAGCGGATCATGGAGAAGGGCGCGGCGACCCTGAAGCGCCTGTTCCTCGAGCTCGGCGGGAAGTCGGCCACGATCGTGCTGGACGACGCCGAGCTGGCGCCGGCCTGTCTGATCGGGATCGGGCCCTGCATGCACGCCGGTCAGGGGTGCGCCATGCCGACGCGGCTGCTGCTGCCGCGGGCGCGCTACGACGAGGGCGTGGCGATCCTCGAGGCGATGTACCGGAACATCGTCCCCGGCGATCCCCAGAGCCCCGGCACGCTCTGCGGTCCGGTGATCTCCGACAAGCAGCGCCGGCGCGTCCTCGGCTACATCCAGAAGGGCATAGACGAGGGCGCGAAGCTCGTCGTAGGCGGCACCGAGGCGCCCGCCGGGATGGAGCGGGGCTTCTGGGTCAAGCCGACCCTCTTCGCCGACGTCGACAACTCGATGACGATCGCGCAGGAAGAGATCTTCGGTCCGGTCCTGGTGGTCATCCCCTACGACGGCGAGGAGGACGCGATCCGCATCGCCAACGACAGCGTCTACGGCCTGGCCGGCAACGTCATGTCGGGCTCGACGGAGCGCGCCATGGCCGTCGCGCGCCGGCTGCGCGCCGGCTTCGTCGGCGTCGGCGGCTGCGTCGCCTACGGAGCCGACGCGCCGTTCGGGGGCTACAAGGCGAGCGGCGTCGGGCGTCAGAACGGCATCGCGGGATTCGACCAGTACACCGAGATCAAGACCGTCGGCTACGCCGTCGGCTGAAGGAGACGCCCGGAATGCAGCTGTTCGACGATCTCGAGGACTTCGGGGCCTTCGACGACGCGGTCTCCGGCGACGTGCGGGACCCGTACACCGAGCTGGCCCGGCTCCGGCGCGAGCAGCCCGTGCAGCGGCTCGACTTCTCGGGCATGCCGCACGACGAGTCGAAGCCCGTCTTCATCGTGTATCGCTACGACGACGTGGCGGAGGTGCTGCGCGACAACCAGACGTTCTCCTCCTCCCTCATCCTCGCCTTCTTCGGCGACGCCCTGGGCAAGCACGTCATGCTCGGCATGGACGAGCCCGAGCACCGCCGCCATCGCGGGCTGGTGTCGTCCGCCTTCACGCAGAGGGCGCTGGCGCGGCGCGAGAGCGAGCTGGTGGAGCAGGTGGCGAGCGAGCTGATCGCCCGGTTCGCCGAGCGCGGGCGCGCCGACCTCGTGCGCGAGTTCACGTTTCCCTATCCCACGCAGATCATCGCCGGGCTCCTGGGCCTGCCGCGCGAGGACTACGCGCAGTTCCAGCGCTGGTCGATTTCGCTGCTCAGCATCACCGTGAACCGGGAGCGAGCCGTCGCCGCCTCCAAGGCGCTGCGGGAGTACTTCGCGCCGATCCTCTCGGCGCGGCGCGCGGAGCCCCGCGACGACCTGATCAGCAGCCTCGCACGCGCGGAGATCGACGGGGAGAAGCTCGCGGACGAGGAGATCTTCTCGTTCCTGCGCCTGCTGCTTCCGGCCGGCGTGGAGACGACCTACCGCTCCCTCGGGAACCTGCTGTTCGGGCTGCTCTCGAACCCCGACCAGCTCGCCGCGGTCCGCGCCGATCGGTCGCTGATCCCGCAGGCCATCGAGGAGGCGGTTCGCTGGGAGCCGCCGCTGCTGACCATCACGCGCGTCGCCACCCGCGACAGCGAGCTGGGGGGCGTCCCGATCCCGGCCGGCTCCACGGTGATGCCCATGCTGGGCTCCGCCAACCGGGACGAGCAGCGCTGGTCGGATCCCGACCGCTTCGACGTCTTCCGCGAGCCCCGGCCCCACATCGGCTTCGGCCACGGGACGCACGTCTGCCTCGGGATGCATCTGGCCCGGCTCGAGATGCGCGTCGCCCTCAACCTGCTCTTCGAGCGCCTGCCGAACCTGCGTCTCGACCCCGAGGGCGACGACCCGCACATCCGGGGCCAGGTCTTCCGGTCGCCGACGTCGCTGCCGGTGCTGTTCGGATGAGGGGACCCGCCATTGGCTCCGCACGACCGCGCTCGACCTCGCGGCGCTGCTGGCGGGGTAGGGCCTTCGTGGCCCGCGTTGGAGGGTGTTGCAGTGGGCGCATGGATCATGCTGGGTACGCTCTTCGGACTGATCGTCCTGATCTTCGCACTGGTGCTCCGGTACGATCCGGAGGCGCGTGGCCCTTCGAAGAGCGAGGGGTCCGACGATGTCTGACCTGACCCCGCTCTTGAAAGCGGCTATCAGCTTCGCCTACATCGGCGGGGCCTTCTTCGTGGGCGCCGGCTTGTTCTTGAGCTTCCGCCGAGGCCGCCTGCACCCGCTCCTGCTGGTGTGCATATCCGCCATCTCGTTCTCCTGGATCGAGGCCCCCTATGACTGGGCGGTGTATGCGCAGTTCCCGCCCGCGATTCCGCGCATGCCGTCCTGGTGGCCGCTGAACATGACCTGGGGTGGCCTGCCAGCATCGGTTCCCCCCGGTTACATCGCCTACTTCGTTCTTCCTGCGGTAATCGGCGCCTCTCTGGGGCGCTGGTTGAACGCGAAGTTCCAGTGGCGTGCGCCCATCACGCTGCTGGTCGTCGGCCTCGGCGTCGGCTGCCTGTGGGCTTTCGCGTTCAATGCGATCCTCGGGGCTCGGCTGGGCGTCGTCTACTATGGGCGCGTCATCGAGGGGCTCGCTTTGTGGCCGGGCACGAAACACCAGTATCCGCTCTACGACTCCCTCGCGATGGGCGTGCAGATGATGGTCTTCACCTACCTTCTCGGACGGACCGATTCGTCGGGGCGCACGCCCATCGAGGCGTGGGCGGATTCGAGGTCGAAGAGCCGTCTGGGGTCGTCCCTCCGCTCGATTGCGGCTGTCATCGTGATCGGCCACGTCGTCTACCTCTCGGTCTTCGCGCCCCACCTCGCGACCAAAGTGCTGCATCTGCAGACCGTCGGGCCGACCGAGCCGTTGTTCGAAGGCGTGCCGAACCAACCGCTCTAGCAAGCCGAGCGTCAGCGCGCCCGCTTCGTGCGGATCGGCAGGCTCCCCCATCCCCTGACGCTCGTCGTGTGCGCCTTGCAGGCGCGCTCGTAGTCGACGTCCCACTCGGGCCACCGCTTCAGCATCTCGTCGAGGGCGACGCGCCCTTCGAGCCGCGCGAGCGCCGCGCCGAGGCAGAAGTGGAGGCCGTAGCCGAAGCTCAGGTGGCTTTCGCTCTTGCGGTGGATGTCGAAGCGATCGGGGTCCTCGAAGCGGCGCTCGTCGCGGTTCGCCGAGCCATTCAGCAGCAGCATGATCGAGTCCTTCGGGACGGTCCGACCGTGGTGCTCGGCATCGCGCGACGCATAGCGCCCCTGAACCGGCGAGGGCGCCTCGAAGCGCAACACCTCCTCGATGGTGGTGGGAATCAGCGAGCGGTGGTCGACGACCTCGCGGCGCTGGTCGGGATGGTCGGCGAGAAGCTGGGCCGTGAAGCCGATCAGCCGGGCCGCCGTCTCGTTCCCGGCCCCGGCGATCATGGCCGTGTACCCGAGCACCCTTCGAAGGAGCTTGGGTCGAACTCGCGAGCACCGCCCTCCGCTACGCGCAGCCGCTCGTCGACGCCCCGGCGGACCTCCTCCTGTGCCTCTTCCGGAATCCCGAGCAGGAATCCGATCGTGCGCATCGGCACGAACACGCCGAAATCGGCGATGACGTCGATGTCGCCGGCGTCGAGCAGGGAGTCGAGCAGTCGAGCGCAATAGCGTCGCACCAGCGGCTCGATCGCGTGCATGCGCTTCGGGGTGAACACACGCGTCAGGAGTCCCCGGTGTAGATCGTGTAGCGGCGGATCCTCGAAGAGGATGATGCCGGGCGGAATCTTCACGTTGGCCCGGATGACGTCGAGGATCGTGCCGCGGCGCGAGCGCTAGGTGTCCCAATCGAGGAGCGCCGCCTCGACGTCGTCCCAGCGGCTCAGCGCGTAGAACTCGAACTTCTCGTTGTAGTACAGCGGCGCGTCGTCCCGAAGCCGCGTCCAGACAGGGTAGGGATCGTCGTCGATCTCGGTGTCGTAGGGGTCGTAGTCGGGAACGCTCATGCCACGCAGACCGGCAGGCTGAGCGCGCCGCGGACCGGCCCGGAGCAGATCCGCTCCACGCGCGATCCCGTCGTCCGGTAGTCGGGCAGCCGCGCGAGCAGCTCCTCGAAGGCCACGCGCGCCTCCAGGCGAGCCAGGTTCGCGCCCAGGCAGAAGTGGGCGCCGAGTCGAAGCGAAGGAACTCCTCGACCGCCGTCGGGATGCGCGTCGGGTCCTCCAGGAGCAGGCGTCGCTGGTCGCGATGGCGATCGAGCAGGATCGCGGCATTGCTGATCAGGTTCGTGGTGGTCTCGTTCCCCCCCCACCAGGAGGAGGAAGGCGAAGGCGATCAGCTCCGGCTCGCTGAGGCGCTGCCCGTCGATCTCGGCCGCGAGCAGTGCACTCAGCAGGTCGTCGCGGGAATCGCGCCGCCGTCGCGTCAGGACCTCCGCGAGGTAGCCTGCGAGCTCGACGGCCGGTCCGATGTCCGGCGCGTCGCCGTCGCGGAGCGCGGTCGGGTCGAACTCGGCCACCCCGTTGGACATCTCCTTGAACCACCCCTGGTCCTCGACGGGCACGCCGAGCAGCTCGGCGATCACGATCGTCGGCAGCGGCCCCGAGAACTCGCGCACGAGATCGAACTCGCGGCGCCCCTCGACGCCGTCGAGCAGCGAGCGCGCGATGTCGCGGATGCGGGGCTCGAGGCGCGCGACGCGGCGGGGCGTGAACGCGCGATTCACGAGCGCGCGGAGCTGCGTGTGGCGCGGACGGTCCGTCGTGATGAGGAGCGGCAGCTTCTCGTAGAAGCCGTCGTCGCCTTCCGGGATCCCCACCATGACGCCCTTGCCCGAGATGAACAGGTCGGGCGCCTGGAGGGCCTCGAACACGTCGTCGTAGCGGGAGAGCGTCCAGAACCGCAGCGTGGGGTTGTGATGGACGGGGAACTCGTTCCGGAGCCGGCGGTAGACCGGGTAGGGGTCCTCGTGCAGCGCGGGATCGTAGGGGTTGAACTCCAGGGTCACGCTCTCCTCAGGGATCCCGGCCGCGGAAGCCGCAGCGCCAGGCGTATCACGCGATGGAACAGCCCGGCCGGCAGGAAGCGTGCGCCGAGCAGCAGCAGCTGGGCGTCGAGGCCCAGGGCGTGTCGGGAGAAGGGGGCGCGGTCGTCGAGGGCGCGGGCGAGGCCGCGAGCGAAGCGCTCGGGCGGGCGGGCGAGGGGAACCATGAAGTCGCCCATGCGACGCATCGCCTCGTAGTGCGGCGCGTAGGGCCCGTCGTAGTCGCCGTGGTCGGGGGTCTGCTCGGTGATGATGTCCGTATCGAAGGTGCCGCTGACGAGGATGGTGACGCCCAGGCCGAACGGCGCGATCTCTTGCGCCAGGGCCTCGGCCCAGCGCTCGAGGGCACTCTTGGAGGCGGAGTAGGCGCTGATCGCCGGCATGCCGCGGGTCCCGCCCTGGCTCGATACGACGACGATCCGGCCGCGCCCCGCCGCCCGCATGGCGGGCAGGAGCGCCCGGGTGAGCGCGACGGGCCCGAACAGGTTGGTGGTGAAGAGCCGCTCGAAGACGCCGGCCGCCATGTCCTCGACGCTCCCGAAGGCGGCGATCCCGGCGTTGTGCACGAGGGCGTCGGGCGCGCCGATCGCCCCCTCGACCTCCTTGGCGGCCGCGGCGATCGACGCCGGGTCCTCGAGGTCCAGGCGGACGCCCAGCAGGCGTGGGTCGTGGGCCGCCGCACCGGTCGCTTCCCGCAGGCGCTCGAGCCCCGCGTCGGGCGAGCGCATCGCGCCCACCACCCGCCAGCCCTGCTGATACAGGTGGGTCGCGGACGCCAGCCCGAGGCCGCGCGATGCGCCGGTGACGATGACGCTCCTCGGCTCAGGCATCGCCGGGCGCGCAGCCTCCGTCTGCCTTCGGCGGGTTCACAGTAGGGCGGCCCGACGGCTGGGCGCTCATCCAGGTGTTCCAGTGGCCCTCGGAGTAGGGGCCGGGCTGGCCCTCCCGCTCGTAGAACCCCTGCGGGTCGTAGACCTTGGCCTCCGGATACGGCCACGGGCACGCGACGGCGGTCGCGAGCTTCGACGCGCGGATGGTGGCGAACGCACCCCCGTAGACGAAATAGGCGGCGTTCAGGATGGCGAACATCATCAGGAAGGTGCCGAGGGCCGGGCGGCCCGGCAGCCAGCGGAACCGCTGCGCGAGCTTCTCGGCCTGGGTGCGGCCCGTGTCGTCCCGATAGCAGAGCACGCCGGCGGGGATCATCACCACCGTGACGAGCGCAGACTCCCAGATGAGCGGGAACTGGAAGGTCGTGCCGGCGAAGACCGAGCCCCATGGGATCACCTGCGAGTAGATGTACAGCCCGGTGCGCACGAGGAAGATCTCCAGGATCGCGTCGAAGACGAACCCGATGACGAGGAGCAGCAGCGCCAGGCTGACGAGCGGGCGTCGCCAGACGAACGCGTCGGTGGCCGCACGAGCCTGGAGGCGCCGCAGGATCGCGATGGCTGGAAAGAAGGGTCCGAAGTAGAAGGTCGCGTACCCGATCACGATGAACGGCTCGACCGTGGGAGACAGCTCCACCAGGGGCCAGTCCTCGGGCCAGTGCCAGAGCTGCGGGTTGTACACCGCGAACGGCGCCCAGTTCATGATCGGGTCCTGCCACACGATCGCCGTCGATGCGATCGCCATCAGCACGTAGGGATGGGCAGGCTCCCGCAGCCACTTCCGCACGCAGGCCCGGATGAGGACGAGCATCATCACGATCGTCCCGTACTGATGCAGCGCGAGCCAATGAGGCCAGCCGAAGAGGAACTCCACGGGGCGGGGGTCCCCCGTCACCTCCGGGTTCGCGATACGAGGGGAGACGGCGCCCATGCGCGCGTGGTACGCGACGAGCCCGACGAGTGCGAGGGCGAGCACGAGCCACGCCCAGCTCGTCAGCGCCGGCTTCCGGGATGCGGCCGCGCCGCCGGCGGACAGATGGCCCTCGTGTGTGGTCATGGCGTCAATCCTCAGCGCTCCGCGGTGGATGGCCGTGTCCGGCGGGCGGGCCGGCCAGGTACACGTCGATCATCTCCGCCAGGCCGCGGGTCACGGTCGCGTCGTCGGTCAGCGGCCCGGCGATGGCCGCGAGGGCGGCTTCGCGTGGGCGCAGCCCCTCTGCGATGAGTTGCCCGGCGGCGATCAGCACCCTCGTCGAAGCGACCTCGCGCAGCCCCCCCGTCTCGAGGCGACGGATCGCCTGAGCGAGCCGCACCAGATCGGCCGCCTGGTCGCGGCCGATGCCGGCCTCGTGACCGACGACTTCCTCCTCGACCTCCGGCGGCGGGAAGCCGAGCTCGATGGCGACCATCCGCTGGCGGGTCGAGTCCTTCAGGTCCTTGAGGATGCTCTGGTAGCCCGGGTTGTAGGACACGACCAGGCAGAAGCCGGGCGCGGCGTCGAGGGTGACCCCGAGCCGCTCGATGGGAAGCTGGCGGCGGTGATCGGCCAGGGGATGGAGCACGACGGTCGTGTCCTGGCGAGCCTCGACGATCTCGTCGAGGTAGCAGATCGCGCCCTCGCGCACGGCGCGCGTCAGCGGGCCGTCGACCCACTCCGTCTCCCCGCCCCGCAGCAGGAACCGCCCGACGAGATCGGCCGTCGTCAGGTCGTCGTGGCAGGCGACCGTGACGAGCGGGCGCCCGAGGTCATGGGCCATGGCCTCGACGAAGCGCGTCTTCCCACACCCGGTGGGACCCTTGAGCACCACCGACAAGCCCCGTCGGAAGGCCGCCTTGAAGACCGGCTCCTCGTTTCCGACCGGCACGTAGTACGGTCGCGACGCGCCGGCCGTCCTCAGGGCGTCGACTCGTCCGGTCACCGGGGCACCCGGCGCCGGACGTCCGCGGAGCGGAGGGCCGAGCGGAACAGCGGTCCGATCACGCGGCTCAGTTGGTCGGGTCTAGACATCGTCGCATGCGCCGCGCTCCCGAACACGCGCCGAAGGGTCTCGGCATCCGTGCTGGCGCCGATGCCGAGACAGAGACAGCCGACGCCCTGGGAGCGCGCCTCGTCGAGTGCGCGCCGCGCGTCGGCTGCACCATACGCGGGCTCGTAGCCGTGGTCGTAGGCGAGCCCGTCGGATAGCACCACGAGCAGACGACGCAGCGTCCCCCCGCGGTCCTTCAGCACCGACGCGCCGTGCCGGATCGCCGCACCGAGCCTCGAGTACGCGCCGGGCTCGAGCCCGCGAAGGCGCCGCATCACGAGGGCGTCGAGGTCGTCCTCGAAGCGCTTCACCGGCACCAGGTGCACGGCGGACCGCCCCTGGGAGCGAAAGGCGTAGAGCGCCACGCGATCGCCGATCTCGTGGAGCGTCACGGTGAGCGCGGCGGCGGCGTCCCGCTGCTGCTCGTGGACCGTCCGGCCGGTCGCCGCGGGCTCCGCCGTCGAGCCCGAGACGTCGAGGAGCAGCAGCACGGCGAGATCGCGCCGGCGGCGGAGGCTGTCGAGGTAGACGGCCTCGTCGGGTGCGGAGCCGGCCAGCGTCGCGACCCGCGCCTCGACGGCCGCGTCGATGTCGACGTCGTCACCCTGCGCCTGCCGGTGGCAAAAGTCGAGGCCCATGCCGAGGCGGGCGAGAGGCCGGCGCAGGCCGTAGCGGTCCGACACGACCAAGGGGTCGATGCCCCGAGTGCGGGGCTCGACCTCCTGCACGGTGCACCATCCCTGGCGGTAGCGCCGTCGATGAACGTCCCACTCGGGGTACTTCATTCCCCGGGCTTCGCCGGTGGCTTCGTCGGCGGTCGCCCTCGTGGCCGTCGAGAACACGGTGCCGAGGCCGCCCGGCGTCGGGGTGCGGGTCCGGTGCGTGGGCGCGTCGGCGCCCGGAGGGCCCCCTCCGCCTAGCTGGCGCACTGCGCGCAGCAGGTGCCCCAGCAGCCGGCCGAGCGCCCCTCCGCCGCCGACCGGGCTCGAGAAGGGGTCCGCAGCGACGCCGGCGTCGGCTTCCTCCTCGGCGAGCTCGGCCAGGACCCCCCTTCGCTGCTCGCTCGGCGTGCGCTGGCGGGTCGTCGAGCCCCGGGCGCGGCCCGCGGACGCCAGGAGAGGTCGAGTGCGGATGGTTCCGAAGCAATCCGGCGGATCGTCGATCGCCAGCCGGCTCCGCGCGGTCGCCAGGGACGCGACAGGCGAGTCGGCGCGGGCCGCGGCCTCCCGATCGACGATCGATCGGAGGGTCCGTGGCAAGAGCTCCTCGATCGCGGCCAGCGCGCGGTGCCCTTCGACGGCGAGGTATCGCCGGGCCAGCTCCGGGCGCCAGGCCAGTCTGCGCACGACGTCGGGATCCAGGCTTCCGGCCGCAAGGAGCGACGCCTGCACGACGAGCGCCTCGACCTGCTGCCGCGGGCTTCCGTCGGCGTCGACGAAGACCACCCGCCCGTCCGTCCACGCCGGCCCACCGGGCTCGGCGGGCGCCACCTGCAGGCTGCGGCTGGCGATCGCCGAGGCCAGCAGGCCGAGCCGCCCCAGGCCGTCGCGGTTTCGTTCGTCGCTCCCCAAAGGAAGTCTCCGCGCCCCTCCCGGGAATCGGACCAAATATCTGTTCCTAGCTCCTCCCGCCGGTCGCCGTCAAGTGGATTCTTCGTCGCGGCCGGCGACTCCACGCAGCACCGTATCGCGAGCATGGATCAGCGCCCCACGCCTTCCCGCCGCGCGCAGGATGTTCTCCGGGATCCAGAGCACGTCGAGCACGCAGCGCGCCAGCATTCCCGTGGTGGCCGGCCCGTCGACGTGGAGCTCTCCGGATCGGATGCCTTCGGTCAACAGGGACCTCAGCTGGCGCAGCCGGGTGGTGAACGACTGCCCCGGGTTGGGGGTGTCGGGCGGCGACTGACGCAGCCACGCGAGCTGGATCTTGAACTCGTCGTTGAACTGGTCCAGCGCATTGATGTCGACCCAGGTCAGGGCGTCCAGCTTCTCGATCGGCGTCGCGTCGGAGCGAAGCACACCGACCCAGCCCGCTCCGACCTTCTCCCCGAAGGAGCGCATGATCGAGGCCAGGAGCTCTTCCTTGGACTCGATCAGCCGGTAGACGGTGCCGGTTCCGAGGCCGGCCGCAGACGCGATGTCCCGGATGGTCGTGGCTTCGTAGCCTCTGCGGCCGAACTCGGCTCGGGCCACCGAGAGGACGTGCGCCGCCTTGTCGTCGGGACCGGCGGGACTTCCGTCGCTCCACGTCTGGATGACCCGATTCGCGGCCTGGAGGGCGCTCGAGCGATCCAGCGCCGCATCGCTCGGCGGTCGGCTGGCGAGACCGTGTAACAGGATCCGGCACAGGATCGCGGCCACGCGATCGGGAGGGGCATCGTGTCGGATGACGTCGAGCCCGACGTGCAGCATCGTCTGGCAGATCCGGTCCGCCAGGGTGGAAAGCTCGATGTCGGGCCGGATGTAGCCGCTGCGTCTGCCTTCCTGAAGGATGGCGAGCAGCGCCCCGTGCACCGTGCGAGGCGGCTGTCCGGCGAGCTCGGCGAGCTCCTGGTTGGCGCTGGCCGGCGGCTCGTAGAAGGTCAGCTGGAGTGCGGCGCGATGCCGTACGGCGCAGTTCGCGATCGCCGATCCGAGCGCGACGATCCTCTCGGAAACGGATCTCGCGTCGCCTGCGTCCAGTCTCTGCTGAGCGTCCTTCCCGATGCGGTCTAGATCGGCCTGATAGCGCTGGATCAGCTCGATCAGGATCGCTTCCTTGGATTCGAAGTGGTGGTAGAGGCTTCCCGCCAGGATCCCGGCGGCGTCGGCGATCTCCTGGAGAGAGGTGCGCAGGCCCGAGGAGGCGATCAGCGAAGCCGCGGACTCGAGGATCTCGGTTCGCCGTGTCCCTTCGGCGCGCTCGTTCCCGGCGCCCGTTGCAGGTTTGCGGGTGCTCTTCTCGACGGCTCGCCGCTTCCGTGTCACGCGAACGCTCTCTGCAAGGATGTGGATTCCACTCGGAGGCAGGTCCAGTGCCCGCGGCGGATAGAGTAGGGGGCCGTCCCTGCGCGTGCCCGGGTGAACGAGGCTCGAGACGGGGCGCCGCGGCTACGGCTTGACCCCGAGCCGTTCGCAGATGCCGAGGACTTCGTCGACGATCGACATCGGGACGGCGAACGGCTCCGTGGCCGCCACTTCCTCGAGGTGAGCGGCGATGTCTTCGGCGGTCGGCTCGCTGCCGGGCTCCGCGAGCCAGCCCTCGCCGAGGCCGACGAAGACCCGCGCGAAGCGGCCGGCGCAGGCCGAGTAGTGTGATGGCTGAACTCGCAGGCCCGGCTCGCCAGGAAGGCGACGAGAGGCACGACCAGCTCCGGTCGGATGGCGTTCAGGAACCCCGACTCCTCGAGGTATTTCGGGTCCTTCACCGTCTGCGTGACTATCCGCGAGTAGCCGAAGGGGAGCACGGTATTCGCGAGGATCCCGTGCGGCGCCCCGCGCCTGTGACGACCGCGGCCTGGCCGGAGAAGTCGATCACGTTGGGAATCCCGTCGATTCGCGCCCAAGGGCTGGCGGACCGGACTCTACGGCGGAACAGAAATTTGGTCAACAGCTCGCGCACCGCGATTCGCGCGAAGTCCACGCCGGTCGCGAGCAGCCGAAGCTTGCAGCGGCCGGCGCCGGCGGCCCGCAAGCCGGTATCCTGAACACCGGTGCTCGACCGCAGCCCGCGAGCAGCCAGGAGGCCTCCGATGAGCCAGCCAATCGAACGCGAGCGCCTGGACGTCGACCTCCTCTTCGTGGGCGCGGGTCCCGCCACGTTGGCGGCGGCGATCCGGCTGGTGGACCTGTGCGAGGCGCAGAGGGTCGAGCCGCCCGCGATGCTGGTGATCGAGAAGGCCTCCGGGCTGGGCGAGCATCAGCTCTCCGGCGCGGTGATGGACCCGCGCGGCATCGAGGAGCTGATCCCCGACTACCGCGAGAAGGGCTTCCCCATCCACCACGAGGTGACCTGGGACGCCGCGTACCTGCTGACCGAGAAGCGCGCGTTCCGAGCGCCCATCACGCCGCCGAACTTCGCGAACCACGGGAACCTCGTGGTGTCGCTCTCCGAGGTGGTGAAGTGGCTCGGCGAGCAGGCGGAGGCGCGGGGCATCGAGATCTACCCCGGCTTTCCGGCGGCCGAGCTCCTCTACGAGGGAAACCGCGTGGCGGGCGTGCGGATCGGCGACAAGGGCGTCGACAAGGAGGGCAAGCCCAAGCCGGTGTTCGAGCCCGGCGCGGAGATCTACGCGCAGTGCGTGATCCTCGGCGAGGGACCGCGCGGCTCCTGTACCAAACAGCTGCTCGAGAAGTTCCCGGAGCTGCGCGGACCCAATCCCCAGGTCTACGCCACCGGCATCAAGGAGATCTGGAGGGTGCGGCCGGAGAAGCACAAGCCCGGCCGCGTGATCCACACCATGGGCTGGCCGCTGCAGCCCGACGTGTTCGGCGGCTCGTGGCTCTACGACATGAGGGACGGCATGCTGTCGCTCGGCTTCGTGACGGGCCTCGACGCGCCGAGCCCGTACAGCGATCCCCACGACAACATGCAACGCTTCAAGCTGCACTCCTTCGTCCGCGATCTGCTCGAGGGCGGAGAGATGGTGCGCTACGGCGCCAAGACCCTCCCGGAAGGGGGGCTCTTCAGCCAGCCGCGCCTGTACCACGAGGGCGTGCTGCTGGTCGGAGATTCCGCCGGCTTCTGCGACGGCTTCAAGCTGAAGGGCATCCACATGGCGCTGAAGAGCGGCATGCTGGCGGCCGAGACCCTGGCCGAGGCCTTCGCCAAGAAAAACTTCTCCGCCGAGGCGCTGTCGGGCGTGCAGGCCCGGTACGAGTCGAGCTGGGCCTACGAGCAGCACCGGAGGGCGCGCAACTTCCACGCCGCCTGGAAGTGGGTGCAGAAGATGCCGAATTGGCTCGGGCCGGCCCGGCAGCTGCCGTTCTTCATCAACACCGGGCTGATGTTCCTGACCGGCGGGCGCGGACTCTTCTCGCGGATCCCGGCGAGTCCGGACCACACGCACATGAAGAAGCTCTCCGAGCTGACGCCGGCGCAGACCGCCCTCAAGGAGAAGCTGGCCTACGACAACGAGTACACCTTCGACAAGGTGACCGCAGTCAGCTACGCGGGATCACGGCACGAGGTCGACCAGCCCCACCACCTGGTCGTGCACGACACCAGCGTGTGTGCGACGCGCTGCCTCGAGGAGTACGGGAATCCCTGCGAGAGCTTCTGCCCGGCGTTCGTGTACGAGATGATCGACGACCCCAGGGCCCCGAAGGGCAAGTCACTCGTGATCCACCACGAGAACTGCGTGCACTGCAAGACGTGCGACATCGCGGATCCCTACGAGATCATCACGTGGACGACTCCCGAGGGCGGAGACGGGCCCGACTACACGTTGATGTAGGGAACGGTGGGGGCAGAGGGCCCGCCCCCGGGACCGCGGCGGCGAGGTCTTCAGTCGGCCTTCTTCTTCAGTGACTCCGCCTCCTCCTCCACCGCGTCGGCGGCGTCCTTCACGGCGTCCTTCGCGTCTTCGCCGGCGTCCTTCAGCTCCTCGTGCTCGCGCATGCCGAGCGCGTCCTTGGTCTTGTCGCCGAGCTTCTCCACCTCCGACTTCTCCTCCTTCTGGCAGGCGAGGAGCGGAGAGCTCAGGCCGATCAGCGCGGCCACCGGGAGCGAAACGAGACGGAGGGCAAACTTACGAGTCATCGGGTCTCCTCTTCGATCATCTTCCAACACGATACGAGGACAGCGGTCCCAGCACTCCGAAGGCGGATAGGAGCCAAAGCACTACGGCGATCACAACTACGATGTTCAGGATGTTCTTGATCTTCGCGTCCATCGGGATGTAGTTGTTCACGAGCCACAGCAAGACACCGACTACGATGAGAGTGATGATGAGGTTGATGAGAGGCATCGAATTTTCTCCACATGGCTTCTGTCGAGAACCCGGCAGCGGGTTTGCGCCCGCGATGCAGCATGATCTCCCGGGACCCGGCAGTCAATCCCTAGATCTGAGGTCAGGTATGGAGTTCCTCATCGCCGGATGGCCCCTGTTGACCAGAAGGTCCCCTCTCTGCCCTATCATGTGGTTCAAATCGCCCATCATCAGATCCGGGGGGGCGGGGCAACCGATCGGCGAGAGGAGTGACTCATGAGCCTGGGCACGATCGTACTGATCATCCTGATCCTGATCCTCATCGGCGCCTTGCCGACGTGGCCCCACAGCCGGAGCTGGGGCTATGCCCCGAGCGGAGGTCTCGGCCTGGTCGTGCTGATCCTCCTCATCCTGTTTCTCATGGGACGCCTCTAGCCCTCCAGGGAAGTCATGAGGGGAGCGTCCCCTCCCAGGTCCTGGAAGCGGCTCCGGTGGGTCCGATGGGTGCTCGGCGCGTGCGCTGTGCTCGCCGCTGCCGGCTGGCTCGCAACGCCGTGGTACGTCCGCACCACGCTGCTGCCCGATCTGTGGGCGCAGTACGGGTTGACGATGACGGCGGAGCGGCACGATCTGTCCATCGCCGATGGCGCGGTAGACCTTCACGGCGTGCGGATCCTCGACGGGGACGAAGAGGTCCTGATCGCGAGGCGCATGGAAGCGCGAATCTCGCTGCGCGGGCTCTACGAGGGGCGCACCATCGTCGAACGCCTCATCTTCGACGCTCCGCGGGTCCACGCGCGCCTCGAGGCCGACGGGCGCACGAACGTCGAAAGGATCCTCGAGCGGCCCAGGGTCGATCCCCACGCCGCGCTGCGGCCCGCGACCCTGTGGGAGGAGGTCCGGGTTCACGAGGGCACCGTCGAGTTCGACGACCGCGGGCGCTCGGTGACGCTCCGCATCGTCGACATCGAAGCCGTCTTTCTCGACGTGGTGACGGGCAGCGGAGAACGCCAGGACCGTTTCGGGCAGATCCACATCGACGCGAACCTCGAGCAGCCGACGCGCCAGCCGGCACCGCTTGCGATCGTCCATTGGACGACTCCCTCGGGTGGGCCCGAGCCGACCTTCGTCGCCCACGCCGCCCTGACCGGGATCGACCTCGACTCCTTCCCCGTCTACGTCGACGCGACGCAGCGCGCGAGACTCGGCGTGGACCACCTCGACCTGGTCGTCTCGATGGATGTGCGCGAGGGGATCATCCGGCGGGGCGTCGCGGTCGCGACCTCACCGGAGCGCAAGCGGCCGCTCACCCTGCTCTTCGGCGGCCCGTTCGATGCCCCCGTCCTCGACCGTTCGAGCCAGCTCGTCGCGCTCCTGGAGCTCCCGTTCGCGCGGCTCAGTCGCGTCGGCGATGTCCTGTGGGAGACGGGCAGCGCGGTCGCAGGCGGCGCCATCGGCGTCATCGAGGGACTCGTTCGCGGCGATCTGCGCGGCGCAGGCGGCTCGGCCTTCGAAGGCCTTGGCGGCGGCGTCCTGGCGCTCGGCAGCAACGCGCTCGACGCCGTCGAGGACATCGGCCGCGCGCTGGGCCTCGTCGCCGAGGAGCAGGCTCGCGACCCCACGGCGATCCACGCCCACCAACGCGCGCTGTTCCTCGCCGCGCGAGACCAGGCCGCGCAGGCGTGGTCCGGTGCGCACGCCGATCGAGGTTCATGACGAGAGTTGTGGATCGAAGAATGGGTCCCGAGAGGGG
>Ga0105107_10000532_pt1 | contig 24308 bp, 28 predicted proteins | sample PPLLaktember2015_6_FD_79335 | JGI IMG/M metagenome (GOLD analysis project Ga0105107, IMG submission 79335) | Freshwater sediment microbial communities from Prairie Pothole Lake near Jamestown, North Dakota, USA - PPLs Lake P8 Core (1) Depth... | ecosystem: Environmental > Aquatic > Freshwater >... | reverse complement strand
TGCGTCCAGGTGATCTGGCTGCCGCTGCTCGAGGTCCAGGGGCCGCCGCCGCCGTCGCGCGCCCAGAGATTGGACGTGTTGACGCCATTGCCGTGGATGCCGGCATCCGCGCGGCACTCGACCCAGACCGAGTTGCCGGTGTTGCCCCGGATGTTGCGCCAGCGGCTGCTGCGCCACTGCGCGGCGCGGTCGGCGATGTAATAGCCGGCCTGTCCCATGGTGGTCAGCGCCGCGTCGCACTTGAAGGCCACGAGCGGGACGGAGTTGTCGTTGTTGCAGCTCGGCGGGTCGCTCGAGTTCGTACCCTGCTGGAAATACACGCGATCGTCGCGGCAGCTGCCGGAGAAGTCGACCGCCGGGTCATAAGGGACCTGGGTCGTGACATTGCCCGTCATGCTGCCCGAGGTGTCCATGATGAACAGGATGTTCGGCCGCTCGCCGGAGACGGCGTTGCCCGTTCCGACAAAGATCTCGGCTTCGTCGGCCCCGGCTGCGCAGGCGAGCGCAGCCAGCGTCGCGCCGGTGACGAGATGGAGGAATCGCTTGGCGGTGGTTTTCATGACGATGCACTCACTTTGCGGTAGGCGCCGCGCTGAGGCGCAGGCGCGTCAGTACGCGCGTTTCCGGCGTGAAGTAGACATACAGGCGCCCGTCGCCGAGGGCGGCGAGCTGGCGGAACCGGTTGTAAGGCACGGCCTCGTCGCCTACGTAGTAACGCGTGTTGTTGCCGAAATCGAGGCGCAGGCTGGGGCAGTCGCTGCACTCGCGCGCCGTCACCGAACCGCCGGGCGAACCCGGAAGCGTCACGAGGCGACTCGTGGTTTCGAGTACGTCCTCGAGAATGACCATCGGCTTCTGGGCCATGACCGGTCCCGCAAGCAGCGTGCAGGCGGCGGCGGCGAGCCAGGGCGCGGCGCGCCGGATCGGGTGATTCTGTATGAGGTGCAAGGGTGTCATTGCCGTACTCCAGTGCGTCAGGTGCCGGGACCGACGACGTAAAAGCTCTGGGTGTGCTCGGCAAGGGCGTTGTCGGGCCCGTTGCCGGTCGCGTCGACCTCGAAGTGGTAGGTCTGGAAGGCCGAGCCGATGCTGTAGCCCGTCATCCCGGTGCCGAGCGGCGCCTGGCCAACGAACTGCAGCCCGTATGAGTACGTGTCAGGAGCCGAATTGGGCACCGCCGTATCGGCCTGGTTGAATCCGGCGCTGGTCGAGAGCACCGGGTTCGCGAGCGCGTCTTCGATGGCCACCTCGGCCGCTTGGAAAGCGCGTTCCTGGCTCTGCGTGTTGCGCACCATGCGCAGCTCCATCGTGGAGGTGAACACGCCGGACACGGCGAGGATGGTGAGGACGAGGAGCAGGATCAGCCCGATGACGAGCGCCGCGCCCTGCTGTCGCTGGAAGCCTGATGCCATGCCGTTCATCGACGTGTATTCCTGAGCGCGATGGTCTTGCTGACGAGGAGCCGGCGGAAGGAATCCCCCGGCGCGAGCGCAGCCGCACCTGTGCGGCTCGCATAGTCGTAAGTGCGGCCGTCCGTGTAGCCCTGTTCCTGCTGCTCGGCGCGCACCAGCATCCAGACGCGCACGGCGACGATTTGGTCTCCAGAGGGGATTGCCGTGCCCGGCTGCACGAAGTAGTCGGCGTTCTGGTCTTCGTTGAAGTCCGCGCCGAGCTCGATCTGCAGGTCTTCGACGCCCGGGACGACCTGCAGGTCGACGATTGCCGGCGCGCCGCCCGCGACGTCGAGCTGCTTGCGACGCAGCGAAGGCGTCCCGGCCCGCTCGTCCGAATCCTGGCCGACGTAGTAGCCGTTGACGACCACCGCGCGAGTTTCCGAGAGCGGCGGCAGGTACCCGGCCGGCAGGGTGGCGCTCGAAAACAGCGTCCCCTGAACGCGGCTCGTCTGCAGCTTGATCTGGCCGGCGCTGGCCGTCAGCGGGCCGCCCGTGGCGATCGGCTGGGTGGAAGCGCGGCGGATCGTCAGCGTATCCGCACCCGCCGCGGCGCCTGTACCTGCGGCCGCACAGCCGAAGGTGTAGGAGTCGCTCGCCTCGATATAGGCCGGCAACTTTACGGCCCACATGGCTCCGCACTGGTTGATCGTGCCGGCATAGCCGGAGAGCTCGGCCGGGAGCGTGTATGTCGGATCGACGGCCGGGGGATTGAGCAGATCGAGCGCCGGTCCGTTCTCGATGAGGTCGGCACGGCTCATGAGGCCCCAGTAGTTGGCCATGCGGAGGTCAGCCTCGACCGTGCTCATCGCGTATCGGGCTGTTTCCTGCAGGCGCGCCGCGGCGTCGTTGGTGCGGTACAGGTCCCGAGTCTTGCCGAAGACCGTGATCGCCCCGGCAAGCAGGAAGGTACCGATGGCCATGGCCACCATCAGCTCCACAAGGCTGAGGCCCAGTTGCCCGCGCTGGTGCGTATGGCGGAGGGAGTTCATGTCTGGAATCCGATCTGGAAGGTCACCGGCGCGGCCTCGCCCACCTCGGCCCAGCGAACGATGACCACATAGGTGGTTGGCTCGTCGACGGCAACTGGCATTGTCACCGCTACTTGGCCCTGGCCATTCGGGAGCTGCTGCGCTATCTCGGCCTTCCAGTTGGCAAGGTCCGTCGAGGCGAGGTCGGCATCGGAGCAGCCGCCGGTTGTCGAGCAGGTGCCGACGACGGCCTCGTTGTCCGCGAACAGCGTGCCGTAGGCCGCCTGCGCCGTCCGGTTCATGCGGATGCGGTCGGCAAGGTCGGCGGCGAGCGTGATCGCCTGCGTCCGGTAGATCGCCGTCCGGCCGGACTGGAGGCTGTTGAGGTAAAGCGCGGCGATGCCCAGCAGGCCGATTGCCAGCACGACGAGGGCAACCAGCACCTCGACCATGGAGAATCCGGATTCCTTGTACTTGCCGGCCATGACTCAGCTCGCCTCGCAGCCGCCGACGTCGGCGCCGATGGTGTCCACCAGGTCCTGGATCTCGCCCATGTCGCGCGTCACGCCGGCTCGGCCGGTTACCGAGATGAGGATGCCGCGAGCCGAGGACAGCTCGCCGCCCGTGGGCGTGTTGCCGCGCTGGTCGCACAGGGCGATGCTCGCGCCGTTCGGGTCGAGCGCAAAGCCGTTCAGGAGGTAGGTCACCTGGAAGGGATCGGCAGATGAGGCCGCCGTGATCTGCGTGTTCATCGGCCCGTGATTCAGCAGGATGGTGTCGCCTGCCTCGCGCTGGCCGTTCTGGTTCAGGTCGACGAACACGATCCAGCCGGTCAGGAACTCGGAGTCAGCGCAGGTCGCGTTGGGATTCGCCTGGTTACTCGCCTGGACCGCATTGGCGCTGGTGCACAGGGTCACCGGCTGACGCCGCTTGATCGCCTCCGAGCGCGTGAAGTGCAGGGCCGCCATGACGTCGTTCGCGGCGGCGGTGATCCGCCCGTTGCGGATGAAGTTGCCCATCGCCGGAACGGCGACGGCCATCAGGATGCCGACGATCGCTACGACGACCATCAGCTCGAGAATAGTGAAGCCGGCCTGTGCCCTTTTCATGGGTTGCACTATAAGGAGCGCGTCCATGCCCGAATGGCGCCTTCCGACGGGCGCTCGCGCGGCGGCGACGAACGGCCGGGAGGCCGGTTTCCGCGTCTGCTTATGTCGGCTCACGCGTGACGCGATTCACATTTCCTCTGGCACCCCCGCGGGCGCTCGACTAGACTGAACTCCCGTCGTTCCGGGCGGACGGCGGGGGTTCCCATGACGCGATTCGTGTTCGTGACCGGCGGCGTGGTCTCCTCCCTGGGGAAGGGAATCGCCTCGGCCAGCCTCGGCGCGATCCTCGAGGCCCGCGGCCTCAAAATCCGCATGATCAAGCTCGACCCGTACATCAACGTGGACCCGGGCACCATGAGCCCGTTCCAGCACGGCGAGGTCTTCGTCACCGAGGACGGCACCGAGACCGACCTCGACCTCGGGCACTACGAGCGCTTCGTGCGCACGACCACGGGCCGCAACAGCAATTACACGACCGGGCGGATCTACGAACGGGTGATCGCACGCGAGCGGCGCGGCGACTACCTCGGGGCGACGGTCCAGGTCATCCCGCACATCACCGACGAGATCATCCGCAGCATCCGGCTCGGCGCCGGGGACGCCGACGTGTGCATGGTCGAGATCGGCGGCACGGTCGGCGACATCGAGTCGCTGCCGTTCCTCGAGGCGATCCGCCAGCTTGGCGTCGAGCTCGGCCGCAATCACTGCCTGTACATGCACCTGACGCTGGTGCCGATCGTCGGCGGCTCGGGCGAGATCAAGACCAAGCCGACCCAGCACTCGGTGAAGGAACTGCGCGGAATCGGCATCCAGCCCGACGTGCTCCTGTGCCGTTGCCGCGATCCGCTCCCTCCCGAACAGCGCCGCAAGATCGCGCTGTTCACGAACGTCGAGGAGCGCGCGGTCATCTCGGCGGTCGATGCCGACGACATCTACCGCATCCCCATCCTTCTGCACGAGCAGCAGCTCGACCAGATCGTCTGCGACAAGCTCGGCATCACTGCGCCGCCGGCGGACCTGCGCGAGTGGCAGCAGGTCGTCGCGGCACGGCACCAGACCGACGCGACGGTCAACATCGCGATGGTCGGCAAGTACGTGCAGATCCGCGACTCCTACATCTCGCTCAATGAGGCGCTGCGCCACGCCGGGCTGAAGACGCGCACGCGGGTCCAGCTTCACTACATCGAATCGACCGACCTCGAGACTGCCGGCACCGCGAGCCTCGCCGGCATGGATGCGATCCTGGTGCCCGGCGGATTCGGGGAGCGCGGCATCGAGGGCAAGATTGCGGCGGTGCGCCACGCGCGGGAGCATGGTGTGCCCTACCTCGGCATCTGCCTCGGCATGCAGGTCGCGGTCATCGAATTCGCGCGCGGCGTCCTCGGGCTTCCGGGCGCCAATTCGACCGAGTTCGACCGCGGCGCAGCCGATCCGGTCATCGCGCTGATCACCGAGTGGCGCGACCGCACGGGCGAGACGCTGAAACGCGACGATCGGTCCGAACTTGGCGGCACGATGCGTCTCGGAGCGCAGGAATCGCGGATCCTGACCGGCACACTGGCCCGCAAGGTTTACGGCCGCGACGTGATCCATGAGCGCCATCGCCACCGCTTCGAATTCAACAACAACTACCTCGAGCGCATGCAGAAGGCCGGGCTCCAGGTCTCCGCTTTCTCGGAGGACGGGCTTGTGGAGATCGTGGAGTTGCCCGCCCACCCCTGGTTCATCGGCGTGCAGTTCCACCCGGAGTTCACGTCGAACCCGCGCGACGGCCATCCGCTGTTCTCGAGTTTCGTGCGCGCGGCTCGCGGCTATGCGACCGCGAAGCTGCCGCAGGCGGCGAGCGCGTGAAGCTTGCCGGGGCGGATATCGGGCCGGATCGGCCGCTGTTCCTGATCGCCGGTCCCTGCGTCGTCGAGAGCCCGCAGCTCACGCTGGACATCGCGGGCACGCTCAAGGAAATCGCGGGTGCGCTCGGCGTTCCGTTCGTCTTCAAGGCTTCCTACGACAAGGCCAACCGGTCCTCGCGCTCGTCCTTCCGCGGGCCCGGGATCGAGCAGGGCCTCAAGGTGCTCTCGGAAGTGCGCCGCCAGTGCGGTGTCCCGGTCCTGACCGACGTGCACGAGGACACGCCGCTCGCCGAAGTGGCGTCCGTGGTCGACGTGCTGCAGACGCCCGCGTTCCTGGCGCGGCAGACGAACTTCATCGTCAATGTCTGCTCGCAGGGCAAGCCGGTGAACGTCAAGAAGGGCCAGTTCCTCAGTCCCTGGGAGATGGCGAACGTCGTCGAAAAGGCGCGCTCGACCGGGAACCAGGAAATCATGGTCTGCGAGCGCGGCTTCAGCTTCGGCTACAACAACCTGGTCTCCGACATGCGCGCGCTTTCGGTCATGCGCGGCTTCGGGGCGCCCGTCGTCTTTGACGCGACCCACTCCGTGCAGCTGCCGGGCGGCAAGGGCACGGCCTCCGGCGGACAGCGCGAGTTCGTGCCGGTGCTCGCGCGCGCGGCGGTCGCGGCAGGCGTATCCGGGATCTTCATGGAAACGCACCCGGATCCCGAGAAGGCGCTGTCGGACGGACCCAACGCCTGGCCCCTGCCGCGCATGCGCGAGCTGCTCGCTGTCCTCGTCGAACTCGATCGCACGGTCAAGTCCCGGCCCTTCGCCGAGGATTCACTCTGATGCGCATCGTCGACATCCGCGGCCGCGAGATCATCGATTCCCGCGGCAACCCGACCGTTGAGGCCGACGTCGAGCTGGAGGACGGCACGCTTGGCCGCGCCGCCGTTCCCTCGGGCGCCTCCACCGGCTCGCGCGAAGCGGTCGAGCTGCGCGACGGCGACCCGAAACGCTACCTCGGCAAGGGCGTGCTCTCGGCCGTCCGGCACGTGAACGAGGTGCTGCGCGACTCGCTCGTCGGCCGCGATCCGGCCGACCAGGCGGGCATCGACGCACGCATGCTTGAGCTGGACGGGACCGAGAACAAGTCCCGGCTCGGCGCGAACGCGATCCTCGCCGTGTCGCTCGCGAATGCCCACGCGGCGGCCCGCACGCGCCGGATGCCGCTGTTCCGGCTACTCGGCGGCGACGATGCGGTCGTGCTGCCCGTGCCGATGATGAACATCATCAACGGCGGTGCACACGCCGACAACAGCCTCGACATCCAGGAATTCATGATCGTGCCGGCGGGCCTGCCGAGCTTCAGCGAGGCGCTGCGTTGCGGGGCGGAGATCTTCCATCGGCTAAAGAAGATCCTCCACGAGCGCAAGCTCGCGACCGCGGTCGGAGACGAGGGCGGATTCGCGCCGAACCTGCCGTCCAACGAGGCGGCCCTCGGTATCATCCTGGAGGCGATCGAGCAGGCGGGCTACCACCCGGGCCAGGACGTCTGGCTCGGGCTCGACGTCGCCAGCAGCGAGTTCTGTCGCAGCGGCAGTTACCAGCTCGAATCCGAGGGCCGCAAGTTCAACGCGGCGCAATTCGCCGAGTACCTCGCCTCGCTCGCCGAACGCTACCCGATCATCACGATCGAAGACGGCATGGCGGAAGGGGACTGGGAGGGCTGGGCGCTGCTCACGCGGCGCCTCGGACAGAAAATCCAGCTGGTCGGCGACGACCTGTTCGTGACCAACACGGAAATCCTCGCGCGCGGCATCGCCGAGAACGTCGCCAACGCGATCCTGATCAAGCCGAACCAGATCGGTACGCTCACCGAGACGCTCGCGGCGATCGAGATGGCAACCAAAGCCGGCTACGCGGCCGTGGTATCTCACCGATCCGGAGAGACCGAGGATGCGACCATCGCCGACATCGCGGTCGGCACGGCCGCGACCCAGATCAAGACGGGCTCGTTGTCGCGCTCGGACCGCATGGCCAAGTACAACCAGCTGCTGCGGATCGAGGCCGAGCTCGGCGCGCGCGCGCGCTACGCCGGCCGCGAAGCCTTCCCATCGCGGCGGCGGCAGGCGGAATGAATCCAGTGCCCGCGGAACGTGGTAGGCTCTCCGCCCCATGAAGTTCCTCGTCGCCGCACTGGTCGCCGCCATCGTGCTGCTGCAGTACCGGCTGTGGGTCTCCGATGAAGGCATGCGCGAGGTGTGGCACCTCGAGCAGGCGGTCGAGGCTCAACGTGCCGGCAATGCCGCGCTCGCGGAACGCAATGCCCAGGTCAAGGCCGAGGTCGCCGACCTCAAGCACGGACTGACCGCGCTCGAGGAACGTGCCCGGAACGACCTCGGCATGGTCGCCGCCAATGAAACCTTCTACCAGGTCGTCGATGCGACGCATCGCACTCCGGACGGCGAGGCGACGACCCCCGAGTCGATGCAGGCGTCGACGAAGCCGTAACCGGACGGTGGCCGAACGCATCTGGTACGTGATCGCCGCCGCGGGGAGTGCCACGCGCTTCGGCGGCCCGGTTCCCAAGCCCTACCTCCGGATCGCCGGTGCGACGCTCCTCGAGCATTGCCTGCGCGCTTTCGAAGCGTTGCCGGGCCTGGCGGGGGGTGCCGTCGTCCTTGCGACCGGCGACCGGCGCTTTGAACGGCTTCCGCCGAGGCTTCGCCGCCGCCTGGTTGCGGTCGAAGGCGGCGCGACACGCGCGAGGTCGGTGCTGAACGGGCTGCAGTCGCTCATCACCGCTGCCGGGGACGACTGGGTCCTGGTCCATGATGCGGCCCGGCCCTGCCTCCTGCGCCGGGACCTGCGGACGCTCATCGCCGCCTGCCGGCGCGACGCGGTAGGCGGCCTGCTTGCGACACCCGTCGCCGACACCGTCAAACACGCCGACGAAGACGGACGCAGCCTGAGAACGCTCCCGCGCGAACGGCTGTGGCGGGCGCAGACGCCGCAGATGTTCCGGCACGGAGTCCTCTCGAAGGCGCTCGGCCAGGCGCTCGCGGAAGGCTTCGAGCCGACGGACGAAGCGGCCGCCATCGAAAAGCAGGGCCTGCGGCCCCGACTGGTCGAAGGATCACCGTTCAACGTCAAGGTGACGCGGCCGGCCGATCTCGCATTCGCAGAGGCGGCGCTCAAGGCCGCGCGGAGGCAGTCATGAGGATCGGCAGCGGTTACGACGTGCATCGCTTCGGCAGCGGCAATTCCGTGCGGCTCGGCGGGGTCACGATTCCGCACGACCGCGGCCTGGTCGCCCACTCGGACGGCGACGTCCTGCTGCATGCGCTGATGGATGCGCTGCTCGGCGCGGCGGCGCTCGGCGACATCGGCCGGCATTTCCCTCCGGACGATGCGCGTTACGCCGGTGCGGACAGTCGCGAACTCCTGCGCGAGGTCGCTCGCCTGGTCGCCGCGCGAGGTTTCGGCGTCGCGAACTGCGACTTGACGCTGATTGCCGAGGCGCCTCGCATTGCGGCGCACCGCGAGGCGATGGCGGCGAATATCGCCGCCGACCTCGGCATCGACCGCAGCCGGGTGAACGTCAAGGCAACGACCGCCGAGGGGCTCGGTGCGCTGGGCCGTGCCGAGGGCATCGCGGCCCAGGCCATCGTGCTGCTGGCGGAGACACATGCGCGCTGAAGCCGATCTGCCGGATGCCTGGCACCGGCTGGCGCTCGACCCGCCGCGGGCCTATGGCGCGACTCCCGTGTCCGGCGCCCTGCGGGCCGAAGTCGCCGACTTCGTCGTCGAGGAACAACTCGGCTTCGAGCCCGACGGTGGCGAGTCGCACCGGCTGCTCAGGGTCGAGAAGGTCGGGGCCAACACCCTGTTCGTGGCGCGCGCGCTCGCCGTGCGTGCCGGCCGGCCGCCTGCCGACATCGGCTTCGCGGGGCAGAAAGACCGCCGTGCCGTGGCGCGCCAGTGGTTCTCGGTACCGGCGACGCGTGAGACGGCCTCGTACGTCGGCTATTGCGGCGAGGGTTTCCGCGTGCTCAGCGAGCATCCGCATTCGCGCAAGCTGCGCCGCGGGGCGCTCACCGGCAATCATTTCCGCATCCGCGTGCGCGGACTGCAGGGTGACCCCGGTGCCGTCACGGCGCGGATCGAGCGGCTGGCGGCGTCGGGCCTGCCCAACTACTTCGGCGCGCAGCGTTTCGGTCGCGAGGGTGCGAACCTGCGGCGCGTGCGCCAGTGGCTCGAATCCGGCCGCCTGCCGCGCGGCCGGGAACAGCGGGCCTTCGTGCTGTCGTCGGCACGGGCGCTGGCCTTCAACGCGGTGCTCGGTGCCAGGGTCGAGGCCAACACCTGGAACCGCCTGTTGCCCGGCGAGGTGATCAACCTCTCCGGCAGCCAGTCCGTGTTCGCGGCGGAACATCCGGACGAGGGCCTGCACAGGCGACTGATGGAAGGCGACCTGTCGCCGACCGGTCCGCTGTGCGGCGCGGGCGGCGTGTTGCCGGGCGGCGAGGCGAGCCGGATCGAAGCGGCTGCCCTCGAGGCCGTTGCGCCGCTGCCGGCGCTCCTGTCAGCCGTCGGCCTGCGCGGCGAGCGTCGCGCGCTGATCGTGCGGCCGTCCGCAATCAGCCACGGCCTGGAAGGCGACGCGCTCACGCTCGAGTTCGACCTGCCGCGCGGCGCATTTGCGACCAGCGTCCTGCGCGAGCTGATCGACGTGCGCGTACCCGAGGCGGACAGCGACTAGCCGCGGCGACTGGCGCGCGCCTGGCTGGCCGGGGTCCCTCGCTCGTTCCGCCCGAACTTAGTCACGTCGCTCGGGACCCGGCCGACCAGGCGCGCACGCGAATCGCTGCGGCACATCACGCCCGCCGCGCGAAGTCGGTACGCGGCATCTATGCGCGCAGGCAAGCTGCCGGGACCCGCGAGTGAGCGACTAAAGTTCCGGCGGAGCGAACGAGCGGCGTCCCGGGAGCTAGCCTGCGCGTAAGCCACGCGCCGGATCTCGCGCGCGGCGACAAGGCTTCAGCCGAGCAGCACGTAGAGCGCGCCGGTGCCGCCGTCATTGCGGCGCGCGGAGCAGAAGGCCCGGACGTCGCCGTGGCGCCGCAGCCAGCGATTGACCGCCGATTTCAGGACCGGTCCGCGCTGCCCTGAGCCGCGCCCCTTGCCGTGTATCACGCGCACGCAGCGGTTGCCGTGCAGGATCGCCTCGGCGAGAAACCCGGCGAGCGCAACGCGTGCCTCGTCCTGCGTCATGCCGTGCAGGTCGATCTCGTCGCGCACCGCGTACAGGCCCTGCCGGAGCCGGCGCAGGGTCGATTCCGGCACGCCTTCGCGGCGATAGCGGAGTTCTTCGCCGGATTCCACGTCGAGGTCGGCGGGGTCGAGTCGCAGCGACTCCTCGAGCACCCGCACATCGTCCGCGCGGCGCGACGCGGCACGCGCGGGCCTGCGCGCGCGCGGCGGCAACGGTTTCACCTTCGCCGGGCGGAGCGGCTTCACGTCGCGCATCGCGGCGCGGAACAGTTCGCGTTCCTCGTCTTTTATGGCGGGATTCCTCGTCGGCGCGCGCCGGCAGCGGAGCTTGCAGTATAGTGCGGCGCGGTCGCGCGACATGCGACGGGGACCCGAAACCGGCTTTGAAGATCCTGCTTGCCAACGACGATGGCTACCGTGCCGAAGGGCTGCGCTTCCTGCGGGAAGCGCTCGAGGGCGTCGCTCCACTCACCGTCGTCGCACCGGACCGGAACTTCAGCGGCGCCAGCCATTCGCTGACGCTCGACGTGCCGCTGCGCGTGCAGCGCGTGGACGAAAACTGCTGGTACGTCATCAACGGGACGCCCACGGACTGCGTGCACCTCGCGATCACGGGACTGTTCGACTTCGAGTTCGACATGGTCGTGTCGGGCGTAAACGACGGCGCCAACCTGGGGGACGACGTCCTGTACTCGGGCACCGTGGCCGCCGCGATCGAGGGGCGATTCCTGGGCCTGCCGACGGTCGCGGTGTCGCTCGTCGCGCAGGCCGGGACCGGTCCCCACTTCGCAACCGCCGCGCGGGTCGCGCGCGAGCTGGTCCTGCGCCTCCTCGCGCGGCCCCTGCACCGTTCGATGATCCTCAACGTCAACGTACCCGACCTGCCTTACGAGCAGCTCCAGGGATTCGAAGTGACGCGACTGGGGCATCGCCACCGCGCCAAGCCCGCGGTGCGCGGACTCGACCCGCGCGGCCGCGAGATTTACTGGGTCGGGGCGGCGGGTGCCGGCCAGGACGCCGGGCCGGGCACGGATTTCCATGCGGTGGCGAACGGCTGCGTATCGGTGACGCCGCTGCAGGTGGATCTCACGCGGCACGCGGCCCTCGACTCGCTGCGCGAATGGCTCAGGGAGCCCCTGCCTTGAACACCGAGCAGAAGGGCATCGGCATGACGAGCGCCCGCACGCGCGAACGGCTCATCCAGCGGCTCGTCGAGCAGGGGATCCGCGACCCGCGCGTTCTCGACCGGATCCGGAATGTGCCGCGTCACCTGTTCATGGACGAGGCGCTTGCGAGCCGAGCCTACGAGGACACGGCGCTGCCGATCGGTCACGGGCAGACGATCTCGCAGCCCTATGTCGTCGCGCGCATGACCGAGGCAATCACCATCGGCGGCACGCCCGAGAAAGTGCTCGAGATCGGCACCGGCTGCGGCTACCAGACCGCCGTGCTGTCGCCGCTCGCCGGGCGCATCTACAGCATCGAGCGCATCGAGCCCCTGCTCGAGCGCGCCAAAGACAGGCTGCGCGAGCTCGGCATCCGCAACGTGCGGTTCAAGCATGGCGACGGATCGGAGGGCTGGCCGTCGCAGGCGCCCTTTGACGCCATCCTGCTCGCGGCCGCGCCCCACGCGCTGCCGCAGAAGCTGCTCGAGCAGCTCGGCGAGGGCGGGCGCCTGGTCGCGCCGGTCGGGCCCGAGGGCCGGCAGGAGTTGCTGCGCTTCACGCGTCGCGGCGACCAGTTCCTGCGCGAGCGGCTCGGTTTCGTGAGTTTCGTGCCGTTGCTCGGCGGTGTTACCTGAAGCGATGGGTCGCATGCGCCCTGTTGATGGCGATCGCCGCCTGCGCCGGACCTGACCGCCGCTCAGACGCACCCGATTCGCACGTCGTCCGCTCCGGCGAGACGCTCTACTCGATCGCGCGGCGCTACGGGCTCGACTACCGCGACATTGCGCGCTGGAACGGCATTGGCCGTGACTACCTGATTCACCCGGGTGACCGGTTGCGGCTCAGCCGGCCGGCCGGGGGGGCGGCCGTTGCCGCCGGTCCGGTGCCCGCGCATACGCCAGCCGCGTCGCGCGCCTCGCCCGACGACCCGGCGTACCGGCCGCCGAGCTGGCGCTGGCCGGTGGACGTCGGCACGGTCGCCGGCATCGTGCGCCAGCCGTCAGGGGGAGTGGGCCTTCGCATCGACGGAGGACTGAACCAACCGATACTTGCCGCCGCCGATGGCAAGGTCGTCTATACCGGCAGCGCGCTGCGCGGCTACGGCCAGCTCGTGATCGTCAACCACGTGCGCGGCTGGCTCACGGCCTACGGACACAACGCCGCCGTCCAGGTTGAGGAAGGCCAGGAAGTCCGCGCCGGCCAGCAGATCGCATCGATGGGGCTCGGCCCGGGGCAGCAGGCGATGCTCTACTTCGAGATCCGGCTCGAGGGCGAGCCGCTCGATCCGCTGACGCAACTGCCGAAGCGCTGACGAAGGGGACGCGCACCTTCATATTCGCGAAGGGGACGCGCCCCTTTACGAATGTGAAGGTGCGCGTCCCCTTTAGAGGATCAGGGCCACGGCGACGTCGCGGAACTCGCCGAGCAGGACGTTATAGGTGCGGCAGGCGGCGCGATTGTCCATCACCTCGAGCCCGATGCCGCGGGACGCGAAAGCGACATGGAGGGCTGGCGGGGGCATGCGCTGGCGGTCGCCGGTGCCGAGCAGCACGACGTCAAGTGAATGCGTGAGCAGGCCTTCGAAGTCCTGGAGCGTCAGCGCTTCGGGCGCGGCCGGCCGCCAGCCGTCGATGATGGTATCGCGGGTGATGATCGCGCTGCCGCGCAAGACCCGGTTGCGCAAACGGACCTCCTCGTTCGTGTACGCGAGGATGGCATTCGCTTCGGTGGCGGAGTCGCGGGTGAGTTGCATGGCCTTGCAAACAATATAGCCAATCGCCGTACTCGCGCGTCGCTATGATGGCCGGCGATGAATCCACGGGACCTGCCGCGCGCCGTGCCGGTCAAGCTTCGCCGGCGTCCCGCGGGACCTGCCGGGGCCTTGCCCGAGAGCCTGCATCCGGTCCTGCGCCGCGTGTATGCGGCGCGCGGGGTGGCCGCGCCCGAGGAACTGGCACTCGACCTGCGCTCGCTGCTGCCGGTATCGACGCTCGACGGAATCGAACCCGCGACGGAACTGCTGGCCGCGCACGTCGAGCGCGGGTCGCGCATCCTCGTGGTCGGCGACTTCGACGCGGACGGCGCGACCAGCACCGCCCTGGTCCTGCGCCAGCTTGCACGCCTCGGGCACTCGAACTGCGACATGCGCGTCCCGGACCGGATGCGGCATGGCTACGGCCTGACCCCGGCGCTGGTTGCCGAACTCGAGGGTGAGCGGGCGGACCTGATTATCACCGTGGACAACGGTGTTTCGGCCTTCGCGGGCATCGAGGCGGCTCGCGCCCTCGGCATCGAGGTGCTGGTGACCGACCATCACCTCCCCGCGACGAGCCTTCCGGAGTGCGGGGCACACGTAAACCCGAACTTGCCCGGCGCCCAGTTCGGCAGCCGGGCCCTCGCCGGCGTCGGCGTCGCTTTCTACCTCATGGCGTCGCTGACCCGCGAGCTCGAAAAGCGCCGCGGCCGGCGCCTGCCGCCCGTCGCAGACCTCCTCGACCTCGTGGCGCTCGGCACGGTCGCCGACCTGGTACCGCTCGACCGCAACAACCGCATCCTGGTCCAGGAGGGCCTGCGCCGCATGCGCGCGCGCGCGGCAACGACCGGCTTCATGGCACTCGCGCGCGTCTCCGGCTGCCGCCTCGATGAGTTGTCGGCACGCCAGCTCGGCTACCAGATCGCGCCGCGTCTCAATGCCGCCGGGCGGATCGACGACATGGCGGTCGGCATCCGCTGCCTGCTCACCGACGATCCGGGGGAGGCGCTCACGCTCGCGGGAGAACTCGACCGGCTGAACCGCGAGCGACGGGAGATGGAGGGGCGCATGCGGGAGGAAGCCCTGGCCGCGGTGCGGAACCTGCGCATAGCGGAAGGCGATCTGCCTCCGGGGCTCACGCTGTTCGACGGCGGCTGGCATGCGGGAATCGTCGGCCTCGTCGCATCGCGCATGAAGGACCGACTGCAGCGGCCGGTGGTCGCATTCGCGCCGGCTTCAGAGGATGAGCTGCGTGGCTCGGCACGCTCGGTCGCAGGGCTGCACGTGCGCGACGTGCTCGAGGCCGTCTCGTCGCGCCACCCGGGGCTCATCGAACGCTTCGGCGGGCACGCCATGGCCGCGGGACTGACGCTCAGGCGTTCGTCCCTCGTGCGTTTCGCCGATGCGTTCGCGGACGAAGTCGGCCGGCAGCTGTCGCCCTCGCAGATGCAGAACGTGCTGGAGACTGACGGCATGCTGGCCGCCGAGGAAATCTCGCTAGAGACCGCGCGTGCGATCGAGGAAGGCGGGCCCTGGGGCCAGGCCTTTCCCGAGCCGGTCTTCGACGGCGACTTCGACGTCGTCGACGCCCGCACCGTGGGGGACCGACATCTGAAGCTCTGGCTGCGCGCCGCGGTGGCGATGCAGCCGGTCGAGGCGATCGCCTTCGGCTACTTCGACGAGCCGGAGGCGCGGCGGCCCGGCGCCGGCGCGAAGCTCACGCTCGCCTATCGACTGCAGTCGTCGTCATTCGGCGGCACGCCGCACGCGGAGCTGCTGGTGGAGCACGTGGCCGGGAACAAAGGGGACGCACCCCTTTAACGACTGCCAGCAAGTCCATTCCTCCCCCCTCGTCCGTCAAAGGGGTGCGTCCCCTTTGTTCCCGGCTGGTAAGATGCCGCCGCCATGGAATCCGCACCGACACGCCGGCTGATCGAGGACCTCACGGAGCGCCTGAAGGCGCTGAGGGGGTACCTTTGAGTACGACTCGAAGCGCGAACGCCTCGAAGAACTGAATCACGAGCTTGGCGACCCGGCGATCTGGAACCTGCCTGCCAAGGCGCAGTCCCTCGGGCGAGAGCGGGCGCGTCTCGAAGCCACGATCACTGAACTCGAGCAACTCGGCTCCGGCCTGTCCGACGCCGCGGAACTGCTGACGATCGTCGAGGGCGAGGGCGACGAGGCCGGATTCTCGGAGATCGTGAAGGATGCAGGCGATCTCGACCAGCGGGTGCGCAAGCTCGAGCTTTCGCGCATGTTCCCCGGCGAGATGGATCCGCGTGGCGCCTTTCTCGACATCCAGGCGGGCGCCGGCGGCACCGAAGCGCAGGACTGGGCTTCGATGCTGCTGCGCATGTACCTGCGCTGGGCGGACGCGCGCGGCTTCCGTACCGAGATCGTCGACCAGAGCCCGGGCGAAGTCGCGGGCATCAAAAGCGCTTCCATCGAGGTCGACGGCGATTACGCCTACGGGTGGCTGCGTACCGAGACCGGCGTGCACCGGCTGGTGCGCAAGTCGCCGTTCGATTCCGGGAACCGGCGCCACACTTCTTTCGCCTCGGTGTTCGTTTCGCCGGTCATCGACGACGAGATCAACATCGAGGTCAATCCCGCCGACATCGAAATGGACACGTACCGGGCGAGCGGGGCGGGCGGGCAGCACGTCAACAAGACGGACTCGGCGGTGCGCCTGCGCCACCTGCCGTCCGGCATCGTCGTGGCCTGCCAGGGCGAGCGCAGCCAGCACAAGAATCGCTCGACGGCGATGAAGATGCTCAAGGCCAAGCTGTACGAGCTCGAGGTCAACAAGCGGAACGCCGCCGCACGCGTGCTCGAGGACCAGAAGACCGACGTCGGCTGGGGCCACCAGATCCGTTCGTACGTCCTCGACCAGTCGCGCATCAAGGATCTCAGGACCGGCCACGAGACTGGCAACCCGAACGCCGTGCTGGACGGCGCGCTCGATCCTTTCATGGAAGCGAGCCTGAAGCAGGGCCTGTAAGCTGCCACCATGGAACGCAAGGAAGGATCGCCGCCTGCGGACGAGAACGCGCTGATCGCGGAGCGGCGCGCGAAGCTCGCGCGCCTGCGCGAGGCGGGCGTCGCTTTCCCGAACGACTTCCGCCGCGACGCGCTGGCGGCGGACCTGCACGTCACCTACGAGGGCCGCAGCGACGAATGGCTCGCGGCGAATCCGGTGCGCGTGCGGGTCGCGGGCCGCATGATGTTCAAGCGCCTTATGGGCAAGGCGTCCTTTGCCAAGCTGCAGGATGCGAGCGGGCAGATCCAGGTTTACCTGCAGACGGACGCGCTCGGGGCCGCCTACGAGGCTTTCAAGGGCTGGGACGTGGGCGACATCGTCGGTGCCGAGGGCCAGCTCATGCGCACGCGCGCGGGTGAGCTGTCGGTGCGCGCGGAGTCGGTGCGGCTGCTGGTCAAGGCGCTGCGTCCGCTGCCGGACAAGTGGCACGGCCTGTCGGACACCGAGACACGCTACCGCCAGCGCTATGTCGACCTGATCGTCAACGATGCGGCGCGCGAGACCTTCCGTGTGCGCACCCGCGTCGTGCGGTTCCTGCGCGATTTTCTCGACGCGCAGGGCTTCCTCGAGGTCGAGACGCCGATGATGCAGCCCATTCCGGGCGGCGCCGTCGCACGGCCGTTCGTCACGCACCACAACGCGCTCGGCCAGGACATGTACCTGCGCATCGCGCCGGAGCTGTACCTCAAGCGGCTGGTGGTCGGCGGTTTCGAGCGTGTTTACGAGATCAACCGTAACTTCCGCAACGAGGGACTGTCGACGCAGCACAACCCCGAGTTCACGATGCTCGAGCTGTACCAGGCCTATGCCGACTGCGACGACTTCATGGGTCTCGTGGAGCGGATGTTCCAGGGGCTCGCGGAAGCCGTTGCAGGCGCGCGCAGCGTTGCTTACCAGGGTCGCCAGATTGACTTCACGGCGCCGTTCACGAAACGCTCCGTGGAAGAGGCGGTGGCTGCGGCGAATCCAGAGCTCGAGCTTGCGCGGCTGCGCGATGCCACCTATCTGCGCAGCGCCTGCGCGCGGCTTGGCATCGAGCCCGGCAAGGACGATGGCGCAGGCAGCATGCAGATGCTGATCTTCGAGAAGACGGCGGAACACGGGCTGGCCCAGCCGACATTCATACATTCATACCCCACGGAAGTGTCGCCGCTATCCCGACGCCGCGATTCGGACCCGTTCGTCACCGACCGCTTCGAGCTGTTCATCGACGGCCGTGAACTCGCGAACGGATTTTCGGAGCTCAACGACGCCGAGGAGCAGGCGGAGCGCTTCCGGGAGCAGGTCAAGCGCCGCTCGGCGGGCGACGAGGAGGCGATGTACTTCGATGCGGACTACATCCGCGCTCTCGAATACGGGATGCCGCCGGCCGCGGGCCTCGGCGTCGGCGTGGACCGGCTCGTCATGCTGCTGACGGACTCGCCAAGCATCCGCGACGTACTGCTCTTCCCGCAGCTGCGGCACGAGGCGGAGGAGTAGCCGGAGGGGTCGCACCCCTTCAATCCCCGTCGTCGGGCGCGGGGGCAGGGATTGCATAGGGCAGGTCGGCGGGCACGAACTCGCTGCCGCCCGGCTTCGCGCCGAGCAGGTCGCTGCAATGGCGAAGCTCGACGACGGCGAGCGCGTTCAGGGCATTGCCATCGCGCGCGCAGGCGATGACCTGGGCCGCGAGCGTCTCGCCGCTGAACAGCGGCTGCGCCGGTGCGAGCGCCGCGTCCGCCGGCCCGACGTAGCGCAACGTGCGCCGCTTGATCCGGCCGAGGTGCTGGGCCCGCGCCACGATCTCCTGGCCGACGTAGCAGCCCTTGCTGAAACTGATGCCCCCGATCAGGTCGAGATTCAGCATCTGCGGCAGCCAGAGCGCGGCCGTCGCGGGCGTGATCCAGGGTTCGCCGTCCGCGATGCACGCGAGCTCCCAGTCTCCCGGCTCGGTGCGCGGAACGGCGGCGAGCGCGGCGTCGAGTGCCGCGCGGGTCCCCGCCAGCAGGATGCGACGCGGGCTCGCGACCATCATCGAGAGGCCGGCCGCCGCCGCAGCGGCCTGTGACCAGCGCGCGTCAGGCTCCGCGTCGATGAGTCCCGCGATCTCCATTTGCGGGCTGCGGTCGGCAAAGCGCACGTCGGCGCGCAGCACGAACGTGGCAAGCTGCGCGACCAGCGTATGCGCGAGCTTGCGATGCAGGACGAGCAGCACGTCGTCGCCGTTTGCAGCGAGGCGCATCGTCGCCAGCACGCGGCCCTGGCGGTTGCAGGCGGCCGCGAGCATCCCCGGATGCCGCTCGAGCCCCAGGATGTCGTTCGAGAGCTGGCCCTGCAGGAAGGCGCGCGCATCGCGACCCGAGACCGCGACGGCGGTCTGGGCAGGCAGCAGGGTGCAGCGTGGCGTCGCCATTGCGCCATCCTAACGCAGCGGATCTGTGCGAACGCGGCAGGTAGGGGCGTGGGAAGCCCGGACCCCTTCTGGCAGAATAGCTTGGCGATGTCACACCCTGCCGAACGGCCGCTTTCCCCGCACCTCTCGGTGTACCGGCCGATGTACACGACGGTGCTATCGATCCTGCATCGCGCGAGCGGGCTCTACCTGTCCGTCTGCGGCTTCCTGTTCGTGGGCTGGCTGTTCGCGACCGCCCTCGGTCCGGAGGCCTATGCGTGTGCGACGGCGTTCTTCCGCAGCCTGGCGCTCAGGATCGTGCTCGCCCTCGCGCTCGCGGCGTTCTGGTATCACCTCTTCGCCGGCATCCGGCATCTCGCCTGGGACGCGGGCTACGGGTTCGAGAAGAAGTCTGCTCGTCTCTCGGGCAAGGTCATCGTCGCGCTGTCGGCAGCCGCGTTACTTGCGACGCTGTGCCTTACGCCGGCCGGCCGTTTCCTGACGGGGCTGTCGTGAGCGGCCGGCCCGGTAGCGCGACACGACACTGGCGAAACCAGCGCCTGACGGCGATCGCGCTGATTCCTCTCAGCCTGTGGTTTCTGTTCGCGCTGCTCCGGCAGCCCACGCTGGAGCACGCGGCCGTGGCAGGCTGGTTCGGGAAGCCGCTGCAGGCCCTGCTGGCGACGCTGCTCGGTGCGGCGCTGCTGTGGCATTCGCTGCAGGGCATCCAGGTCGTGCTCGAGGACTACGTGCGCGGCAAGTCGCTCAGGCTCCTGGTCTTGCTCGTGCGCATCGCCCATCTCGCGGCCGCGCTCGCGCTCGGGTACGCGGTGTGGGTGCTCGCTGCGGGCGGCACCGCATGACGAGCTATCCGCTGGTCGAGCACCGTGCGGACGTGGTCGTCGTCGGCGCCGGGGGCGCCGGGCTGCGCGCGACGCTCGGGCTCGCCGAGGCCGGACTCGAGACGGCCTGCATCACCAAGGTCTTCCCGACCCGCAGCCACACGGTCGCGGCGCAGGGCGGCATCAGCGCCGCCCTCGGCAACATGGGCGACGACGACTGGCGCTATCACTTCTACGACACGGTCAAGGGCTCCGACTGGCTCGGCGACCAGGACGCGATCGCCTACATGTGCCGCGAGGCCCCGGCGGCGGTCATCGAGCTCGAGCATTACGGCCTGCCGTTTTCCCGCACCGAGGACGGACGCATTTACCAGCGCCCCTTCGGCGGCATGACGACGCACTACGGCAAGGGCATCGCGCAGCGTACCTGTGCTGCCGCGGACCGGACGGGGCACGCCATGCTGCACACGCTCTACCAGCAGAGCCTGCGACACCGGGCGAAATTCTTCATCGAGTATTTCGCCATCGACCTGATCATGGAAGACGGCGCCTGCCGCGGCGTGCTGGCGCTCGACATGGCGAGCGGCACGCTGCACCGTTTCCTGGCCCAGGCAACGATCCTCGCCACCGGCGGCTATGGACGCGCCTATTTCTCCTGCACGTCGGCACACACCTGCACCGGCGATGGCGGCGGCATGGTGCTGCGCGCGGGGCTGCCGCTCGCGGACATGGAGTTCGTGCAGTTCCACCCGACGGGAATCTACGGCGCCGGCTGCCTCATCACGGAAGGCGTGCGGGGCGAGGGCGGCATCCTCAGGAACGCCGGCGGCGAGCGGTTCATGGAGCGTTATGCGCCGAACGCGAAGGACCTCGCGTCGCGCGACGTCGTGAGCCGTGCGATGACGATCGAAATCCGCGAGGGGCGCGGCGTCGGCCCTCTCAAGGACCACCTCCACCTGCACCTCGAGCACCTCGGCGCCGAGGTGATCGCGAAGCGGCTTCCCGGCATCGCCGAGACCGCGATGATCTTCGCGAACGTGGACGTGACCCGCGCGCCGATCCCGGTCCAGCCGACCGTGCACTACAACATGGGTGGCGTTCCCGCCAACGTGAACGGCGAGGCGCTCACGAGTTCGGGCGGCTCCGAACGGCTGGTGCCCGGCCTGATGGCGGTCGGGGAGGCCGCCTGCGTATCGGTGCACGGGGCCAATCGTCTCGGCTCGAATTCACTGCTCGACCTGGTCGTATTCGGGCGTGCCGCCGCGGCGCACTGCGCCAGGACCCTGCGCCCGGGAGCGAGCCTGGCGGAGCCGAAGGCATCGGCCCTCGACCCGCTCCTCGACCGCTTCGACTCGATCCGCCATGCGTCGGGCGCCCGTCCGGCCGCTTCGCTGCGCGACGAGATGCAGCGCGCGATGCAGCGCGATGCGGCCGTGTTCCGGACCGGCGACACGCTGGCCGAGGGCTGCGCGGCGCTGGGGCGCTGCCGCGACGCGTTTGGCGATCTCGGGATCACGGACCGCTCGCTGGTCTTCAACACGGACCTGGTCGAGGCACTGGAACTCGACAACCTGCTCGGCCAGTCGCTTGCGACGATCCACTCGGCGCGCAACCGCACCGAGAGCCGCGGCGCGCACGCGCGCGAGGACTTCCCGGCACGGGACGATGCCAACTGGATGAAACACACGCTGGCCTGGGTGGACCCCGCAGGCGCGGTACGCTTCGACTACCGGCCGGTGCAGCTTGAAACGCTTGCGGCCGACGTCGAGCGAATCCCGCCGCAGGTCCGGGCCTACTGACAGGAGCCGACCAAGCGATGGCACAGTTGAGACTACCGGCGAACTCGCGATACACCGACCAGCCCGGCCGGCACCATGCGGCGCCGACCGAGGCAGCGCGGCCGCGTCAGTTCCGCATCTACCGCTACGACCCGGACTCGAGGGCGCCGCCGCGGATCGACAGCTACGACCTCGACCTCGATCGTTGCGGGCCGATGGTTCTCGACGCGTTGATCAAGATCAAGAACGAGGTGGACTCGACACTGACCTTTCGCCGCTCCTGCCGCGAGGGCATCTGCGGGTCCTGCGCCATGAACGTCGACGGCGTAAACACGCTCGCCTGCACCCAGCCGATCGCCGCAATCAAGGGCGACGTCCGGATCTTTCCGCTGCCGCACCTGCCCGTCGTCAAGGACCTGGTGCCCGACCTCAATGAGTTCTACCAGCAGTACGCGGCGGTCGAGCCCTGGCTGAAAGCCGAGGATGCGCCGCCCGCTGCGGGCGAGCGCCGCCAGTCGCCGTCCGACCAGGAAAAAATCGACCGGCCTTCGGCCTGCATACTCTGCGCCTGCTGCTCGACCGCCTGCCCGAGCTACTGGTGGAATTCAGACCGCTTCCTGGGGCCGGCGGCGCTGCTCGCCGCCTATCGATGGATCGTGGACACGCGCGACGGTGCGAATGCTTCCCGCCTCGCGAAGCTCGACGAGTCCTTCCGGCTCTACCGCTGCCACACGATCATGAACTGCACGGAGGCCTGCCCGAAGGACCTGAACCCGGCGCGCGCGATTGCCGACATCAAGCGGCGAATCGCGGAGGGCGAGGGCTAAACCGTGCCCGACGGCACGGAGGCGCGACTCCGCTGGCGTTGCCGGCGCGGCATGAAGGAACTCGACCTGCTGCTGGCCCGCTGGCTTGAGCAGCGTTGGCCGGAGGCCGACGATGCGCGTCGACGCGACTTCGAGTGGTTGCTCGAGCAGGCGGATCCCGACCTCGCGGACTGGCTGATCGGCGGCGCGCGGCCGGCAGGCAGCGCTCGCGCAGCGCTCGTCGATGACATCGTTCGCCGTCAGGCTTGAGCCTGTTGCAGTGCCACGCTTCGCGGCGGCGGTCCTGCTGTTTCACCTGCTCGCCGCTCTGACGCCCTGGCTCGCGAGGGTCCCCGCGGCACTCGGCGCGCTCCTGACCATGACAGCGCTCGCCGGGCTGGCGCAGACGCTCTCCAGGCTGCCCGGCCGGCACTGCACGCTGGCCGAAGTGCGCCATGATGGACTGCGCTGGTCCGTGCGCCTTACCGGGTCCCACGCCTGGCTGCCCGCCGAGCTCCGCCGCGCCTCGCGCGCCTATCCCGGGCTGATATACATCCAGCTCAAGGCCGGGATGCGGCGAGTGGGCTGGCTGCTGCCCCCCGGCTCGGTCCCGGCGGACGATTTCAGGCGTCTCAAGGCCCGCATCCGGCTGGCTTGCTAGAATCTGCGGGTTGACTCACGAAAGGAGGGGCACGGGCCCGCCTAAACAGGACCTTGCGAACTAACCAGGGGTTGGCCGGTCATATCCGGCGTGCACGTCGAGAGCGCAGCGCGGGACTTCGAGCCGATGCGGGCTGAAGCAGGCGACATCGCGCTGGTGCGCCGCGTCCAGAAAGGGGACAAGGCCGCCTTCGACGCGCTGGTACTCAAGTATCAGCACAAGGTGCTGAAACTGGTCCAGCGCTATGTGCGAAATCCCGCGGAAGCCGAGGACATCGCGCAGGAGGCGTTCATAAAGGCGTACCGCGCACTGCCGGCGTTCCGCGGCGACAGTGCGTTCTACACGTGGCTGTACCGGATCGCGATCAACACCGCCAAGAACGCGCTCGTGGCGAGCCGCAGACGGCCGGTGTCGTATGACCTCGACCTGCAGGACAGCTCCCAGCTGCAGGCGCATGCGCGCCTCGCCGACGACGAGACGCCCGAGGCACTTGCGCTGACGGACGAAATCCGGCGCACGGTGAACGAATCCATCGAGGCGCTGCCGGACGACCTCCGGCTCGCAATCGTGCTTCGCGAGCTCGAGGGACTGAGTTACGAGGAAATTGCGAAGACGATGGAATGCCCGGTCGGAACCGTCCGTTCGCGGATCTTCCGTGCGCGCGAGGCAATCGACAGGAGCCTGCGCGAGGTGTTCGACGGCGGGCTCGGGCGAATCGGAGACATTGAATGACGGATCGGATCAAGGAACAGCTTTCTGCCTTTCTGGACGGCGAACTGCCGGATCCGGAGTCGGCCCTGCTGCTGAAGCGTCTGGAGCGTGACGATGACCTGCGCGGCGCGCTGTCCCGCTATTCGCTGATCGGCGCCGTGCTGCGCAGCGAAGGCGACGTGCCGGCCGCCCGCCAGGTCGCCGCGCGCGTCAGCGCGGCCATTGCCCGGGAGCCGAGCCGTTCCGGCAGGCTCGCCTGGCTGCCGGGACGCGTGGCGCTCGGCCGCAGCGTTGCGGGCATCGCCGTCGCGGCCGGGGTTGCCTTCGGCGCCGTGATTCTGGTCCAGCAGGTACTGAGCGTGGATGCGGATGCGCCCGTGGCCGTGCTGGCGCGCGCGGAAGCGCCTCCCGTGCAGCCCGTGACCGATGACACCGGCCCGCTCGATGCGCCCGCGGAGCCCTATGTGACGCCCCCGGCTGCGGAAGCAGCCGCGGGGATCGCGCCTGCCGAACTCGCCAATTACCTGGTCGCGCACTACG